>Ga0209310_1000234_pt1 | contig 75938 bp, 102 predicted proteins | sample AD_UKC030_MetaG_FD_184415 | JGI IMG/M metagenome (GOLD analysis project Ga0209310, IMG submission 184415) | Active sludge microbial communities of municipal wastewater-treating anaerobic digesters from USA - AD_UKC030_MetaG (SPAdes) (version 2) | ecosystem: Engineered > Bioreactor > Anaerobic >... | reverse complement strand
CCATCGCCGTCACGGACGGATCTGGCTTTTCAAATGGCGATCACATTATGATCGACCAGGAGGAGATCGTCATCGGGACCGTCTCCGGCAATTCCTTCACCGGCTGCACGCGGGGCTATTCAACGACAGACCCGGCGGCGCACTCGGCGGGAACGCAGGTCCTGGAGAAGCAGACAGTATGCGTCTACATTTTCGCCGATCATCCCGTCAAGACGATCGATGCCGTCTATACGATGGTCAACGGCGTCCCGGTGGACGTAACCTCATTGGCGACGACCTACACCGGCCAGACAGGACATGAGCTGGCCGGATATACAGGCAAGGCCGTCGTCACGCTGCCGGGCTATGTCACCTACGCCAAGGCGGTATCCGTCGGCCTGTTGGACACGATAGAAATCGTCGAAGATGTTAACGTCAACGACGGAATCACCATCAATGACAACATTAACTATACAAGCAATACGGCCGTTAATCAGTCGGAGTCTAATTCGGCAACAAGCGGCCCCTGGTATGTGAATCAATCCGGCGCAGACGGGAAGTTTACCTATCCATCGCTATCGCCGTCTGGAGACGACAGATATTATGAGGTCGTCTGGATGGGCAACTGCACAACGCCTCAGGCAAACGCAGCCGTTGTGACGGTCAACGCCAATATCCAGAATGTCGTGACGCTTGGGACCATCTCCAATAATGGATGGACGCAGTATGCCCCTTCTCCGCTTTACATCAACCGGAACAGTGCAGGATGGATAGGTGGTACGGGTACCTGTATCGGCAAATCCGGAACGGTCAACGGGTCTGTTTTTATGGTGCAGATCACCAACATCATCGCCCGGCAGACACGGACCATCAACACAAACCTGTCTAAAACCGGAAGAGCAAACCGCACAGGCTCCGTGACCCGGACGGGCAACATCAATAAGACCGGCACGGTGACGATCTCCAGCGACTCCTATGCGGATGTGGCCGTCGGGATCGACATCCTTATCACCGGCAAGGGCTACCAGGACGACGGCAGCGGGACGTTTACCGGGTCGGCTTCCGCCCTGATCGAGCGGCCGGACCATATCTTCAAGCATTTCCTCTACACCTACGCATCATGGCCGGTGGCGGACTTCTCCACGGATGCGGCTACGCCCTTCGCAGCGGACAGCTACAAGTTCGGCGTCGTCATCAACGAGCGCAGGAAACTGAATGACTGGCTGGCCTACATGGCCCTGCAGTGCCGCTGCTGGTTCCGCTTTTCGGCCGGCAAGGCATATCTGCTGTACAGAACCGACAGCCTGTCTTCGGACAAGACGATCACGGAGGCCATGATCGGCATGAACACGGACTACACGACGACGACGCGCCTGCGCCGTTCGCCCCTGGACGAGGTAATCAATTACATTGATCTCTATTACAACAAGGATTGGAGTTTGGACGGAGATGACGCCTACCGTGCCATTTCCTCAACTTCGGACGCAACTTCGATCTCCGCCTACGGCCAGAAGGACCGGCCGGACCTGTTCAAGTTTGACTTCGTAACGAGCGCGACGATGGCGGCGGATGTGCGGGATTTCTATCTGGCGCGCTACAAGGACCGCAAGAAGGTTGTGAAGATGTCTCTGTTCCTGGACAATGCCGAGCTGGAGTTTGCCGATGCGGTCACGATCACGCCTCTATCATCGCTGGTCTGCGAGGTGCGGAACGTGTCGTTGTCGCCGGGCTCGAAGGATAGCATTGATACGATTACCCTGCAAGCCAGGGAGTATTAGGAGAAAAGTTATGGCAAACCCGATCAAGATATTCAAGACCCTCCAGAAGCACGTCGCTGACGTGAATGAAATTGTGGCGGCTATCTACAACGAGAAGATGGATGCGGACGCCGCCGTTGCGAAGGCCCGCGAGATAATCGAGGGCACTCTGAAAGTGATCCAAGAGGCGTGATGGAAGGCCTCCGCTTCGAGTGGATGAATATTCCGCAGAACCGGATGCTACTTGCATCTGCCGGTTCGATCAATGCCGTGATCCGGAACGCGGTTGTAGCGAAGGTCCGCCAGGAAAACGAGCAGATCGCGGCTGCAATCAAGAAGCTGGATGCCGAAATGCGGAAAGGATACGGCATCCTCGACCGGCAATGGACGGAGTTCTATCGGTACTATTTCACGCTGGGGCGGGGGCCGTCTTCGGACATGCCGCTTAAAAGTATGTTCCGAACCTGTCTGAACAACCTGACCAAATGGCAGCGGATGCGGGACGAGAGAAACCGGCTGGCCTCTCTGCTTTCGCTGCCAAGGACGTTCGATGCAACGGTCAGCATGGATAATATCAACGTCGCCGTGCGTATCACCACGCCGGGAACGCGGGAATATAAACCCTGGACGCTAACATGAAAAAGACCCTCTATACGCTCATGATCAACGGCTACTCTCCACGGATCACGAAACTGACGCTGCCCCTGATCCGGTACTACGCGAACAAGATCGGAGCGGATTTCCACGTTATCACGGAGCGGAAGTTCCCCGAATGGCCCATCACCTACGAGAAGATGCAGGTCCATGAGCTGGCGCAGCGGCACGGGAACGAATGGAACATCTTCATGGATGCCGATACCCTGGTCCATCCGCACACGCCGGACTTCACGGCCTATCTGCCCAGGGACACGGTGGCGCACAACGGCAGCGACTTCGCAAACGTCCGCTGGCGCTATGACAAGTATTTCCTGCGGGACGGCCGGAACATCGCCGGGGGAAACTGGCTGGCCATCGCCTCGGACTGGTGCATCGATCTCTGGAAGCCTCTGGACATCGGGCCGGATGAGGCCATGGCGAACATCTTTCCGATCGTGGAGGAGCTGCGGGGCGGCTGTCTGCGCGATCACCTGGTGGACGATTACGCCACCTCCCGCAACATCGCCCGATACGGCCTGAAGTTCAAGGGTGTCCTCCAGATTCAGAAAGAGATGGGCATCGAGGGAGTTGGCGGTTTTTTCCACCTCTACAACGTCCCGGAATCGGAGAAGATCGAAAAGATCATGCAGGAGCTGGACAAGTGGAAAATCCCGGCCGAGATCAGACAGTATGGTGAATGACGCATGGCCCTGATCACATTCGCCAGAGTCGCCGCTCCGTCCGGAAGCTGGTCGCCAAGCATCAATCCAGCCTTTCCAAGCGGCTACCACCGCGTCAAGAGGCGTTACCAGCCGAAGGCAATCAGCGATGGCGGCGATGTCTATGTCTACTCCCACGGGACGCTGGACACGCGGGAGCTTTTCTGGGACTCGCTGTCTGACACGGACCTGGCGAACCTGATTACCTTCGTGACGGCCATGGCCGGAGGGGTCTATAAGTTCACCTTCACGGACACGGACTCGGCATCCTACACGGCCTCCAGGATATTGAGCGCGGACAACCTGACATACCGCAAGCTGGCGGCAAACAAGAATGAGGCGACATTAATCATCGAGGTGGCCTGACATGGCCGTGGTGTTCACGCACGGGGCAACCGTCCTGACCTTCACATCAGACCCGCCGAAGGAGGGCTATGCGAACCGCCGCTTCTGGCTGAACCCATTCATTGAGTCAGCCGGAGGCAAGACGTTCTGCTACAACAAGGGGCAGGTCATGGATGTCAAGACGTTGACCTGGAGGCACATGAATGCGACAGACATGGCTGCGCTGGTCAGCTTCCTGGACGACGTGGGCGGCGCAGCGCACAGCTTCACATACACGGACCCCGGAGGAACGAGCAAAACAGCATTTATCTGGAACGCCGAAGAACTCCGGTCCTATCCCACATATCCGCTTTATGAGGAGATCACGATCGAACTGTTGATCCCGGACCTATAAGCCTGACCCCTCCAGGCAGCTCCGGAGTGGCCCGGTTCGACCTCCCTTACAGGTCACTCCGGAGCATCAAATTGTGGATGTTTGTGGATGCCGCCTTTTTTGCCTATCCCGTAACTTGTTGATTTTGGTAGGCGATCTGGGCCTCGAACCCAGGGCCTTTGGTTCCGGAGTTTAACAATCCTCCGCGAAATCATTCAATAATCATCCGGCGTCCTGTGGATGTCCCCGCCTAACCATCCGATTTCTTTCCGTTCCCTGTGGATATGCGCCTGAACATCCCTTCCGTTGCATCCCGAAGATGACCCGCTACAACGTGCGTGTACCATTCCGTGGTCTTGATGTCCGCTTCATTGTCTCGTCCTCCGGAGGAGCGAAGCGGAAACCCTCGCCTTTAGGCGAGCCACTTCAGTATTTTTTCTATTGACATTCAGCGTCGTGGAAAGATAAAAAAACTTAGAGAAGCATGAAACTTTACATAATGCTATGAGTTGCAGGTGTAATCCTGAAGAGGAGAAAATTATGACTCATCCAATATTTCTGAAGCGAGTTATATTGACAAACTATAGCCCTGAAGGAGGCCAGCCATGAATCCAAATAACTACGCAAGCGTGAAGGCCAGCAAGAGGCTGGTAGAGGCGGGGATTGTGCTGGAGACGGAAGCGGGATGGTACAAGATTTATCGGCCAGGATGCCATAGCTTCGACATGGTTCTTTCACTGCGATCAGGGAATGAAAAGTTTTACGGAGATAACTTTCCCGCCCCCTCAATGGCCGAGGTGTGGAGGGAGTTACCGGAAACCATTGATGAATACGACCTTACGTGTGAAAAGATTTTCAACGGAGGAATGCAGGCTGGATACACAACATGTGATGTGTCAGGATTAAGATGGAAAGTATTATTCAACGCTGCCAACCCCACCGACGCCTTGATTGATCTTCTGATTTGGGCAAGGAAGGAGGCAAGCCATGAGTCTTGAATGCGAGCACGGCGATCGGGCCGTTGGGATGAGGTTCAGAAAAAATGGTTTCAAAATCGTTGATCCTTGCCGCCATACCGCAAGCGATTACAGGAGGTGAAAGTATATCTCAAATGAAGGAATAAATTATGAGAACGCTTGAAGAAATTATTGAGGATGCAAAAGACGGTCAGATGCCGAGTCATGAAGAGTGTTATTATGCGATGCTGACATTCGAGGCATTGATGTGTTTCGCCCATCGTGATCTGAGGAACGTGGTGCATAAACCACGGGCATATCCACCACCAGGAATAGTAGTAAAAGAAAGTTTTCATCGCCTGAAGGCTGCGCTTTCACGCTCACCAAAGGAATGGATTGGACCGGAGTATGATCCAAAAAATCACGATTATCAGCAGATGAGAAAAGCTGCGATCAGGTTTTATGATGTCAACAAGATTTTGACGGAATGAAGCGTATGATTTCGTTGTAAGCGATTCCGCAAAAAATCTCATGAAAAAGCATGGAATCCAAACAATGTATCAAGATTGGGATGGCACACCGAAACAATCGTCTGCCCTGAATGTCATCGAGGAGATTGATCGTCTCAGAACCTTCATTGCGGAGAAGGATCGGGAGATTGAGCAGTTAGAAGCGGAGAACGATAATATGCGGAAAATCTTCGATGGACTCATGGCTATATTGCCACCAGAGTATTTTGTAAAGGAGGACGGTGATGATTCAACGGTGGAAGATTTTCGGCAACCAAGCAGCGGCGGTGACTGAACCGGACCATGTACTTCTTGGGGAGTATGTGAAGTATGACGACCATCTTGCCGCTATCAAGGAACTGGTATCACTCTGCCTCGACAATGGCATCATCAGTAGGGGTGCGGCGTGTACTTATCTGGGATGTGCGAGGGAAGACCTTGATGATATGCTGAGGGTGGTGGAGGACGATGATGGATAAAAATCTGGCAACTCGTCATTATTGTCCGGCTTGCGGAGAGCAATCATATACACCATTGCCAGTCATCCTACCCGGACAATATGATTGGAAATGCCCTAAATGCGGGGAAAGGTTTAGGATTGACATAGGATTTTATGAGAAGGAGGAGGGGGATGGTTAATAATGTTACAAAGGGAATGCTTAAAAACTGGGATGGTATGAAGGGAGGAAGCAATGGAAGTCGAAAAAGCATCTTTTACACCTGACGAATACAGAATAAAAATCGTTGCGATGGCAACCCAGAGGCGTGATGAGATTGAGGAACTGGTCAAGAAAAATGAAATTACAATTGACGAATACAATGCGGCAAGCATAACCATTGATTTCGTGCTTCTTTTAACAAACATTGCTCTTGAGGTACATACATCCTTGCCTTTGCTTCGTTCTATATCATGGATGATTCTGCAACTCAGCAATCTGTTTTTTTCTGATACCAAAGGTTTCGACAATCTTTCTAAAGCAATGGCAACATTGCTTGAAATGATTATGAACGACATGGTTTCAGGTGATGAACTATGCGTTAAGCGTGGTAAAAAGATAATCCATCAAGGAAATAACATCAAACATTAGGAGGGTAAAAACATGGGATCGAAGCCGTACACACCGCAACAGGATTCAGAGATTATCAAGATTTTATCTGAACACGAATACGTTAATGTTCAGATGTTGAAGGACTACACCGATTCCTTTAATAAGAAGTACGGGGAAGATAGAAGCGTGACAGGGATCGCTTCACGTTTCAGGGTTTTGAAATCAAAGACAAAGCTTCCCGCTGTTATCGCTTACAAAGAACTGTATCCAAACAGGGTGCGTGGTACATCTGGGAAAAGGCGGCAACAGTCACTATTCCAAATGGAAGGAAAGTATGCACATTTATTCGGAATTTGACTCCATGTCCGAACTCACAAATGCAGTTGACGCTCTTATTTCCGCATACTGCAAGGTTCATGACCACATGAAAGCGTTGAAATCCGAAAACGATGCACTCCAGAGCATCAAGAATGCCATGGAAAAATTCATGAAAGGGGACTGAACCATTTGAAATTCGAGGGGGAAACAGATGAACCTCTTAACTAAAAGCTACGATCTTGTTCTTAAACACCGATCAGAACTGTGGATTGCCATAAACGAAAGCTCATCTTTAACCGAACTAAAAAAGTTGATTGCAAAACAAAAAGACGAATGGGATGAGGTTCAGAAAAAATGGTTTCAAAATCGTTAATCCTGTTCCTGTTCCTTGCCGCCATACCGCAAGCGATAATGGGTGACGTAACCCATAAGCGTGTACCGGATTGCGTTGTAAGCGAGTCCGTAAAAAAGCTTATGAAAAAGCACGGTGTCCATACAATGTATCAAGGTTGGGATGGAAAGTGGTGGTTTAAACGTGAGGGGAAGAAAATATTCTTGATTGGAGAGTTAAATGAATAGAAAGAACGATGTCTGCTACGACAAGAAAACCATCGGCAAGGAAGGTTATTTAGTAACCCTGTACCATTACACAAACAACAACGCAGACGAACAAACAATTGTCATGCGGTTTGACCCGAACAAGGTGGATGGTCATGCGGTTCAAAGGGGGTGCAAATGAATCTTGCAACGAACATCCGAATGGACATGAAAATAATTGCAAATAATTCTTGACAAGGATGGTGCCGAAATGGTAGAAAATATCCATCCACGGAGTCCTCCGTGAAAATACCCAAGGATATCAATATGTATAACTCCATTCTTCGTGGACTTATCAGAAATTCTGGTCTGACACAGAATGAATTTTCTGAAAAAGTCAATTTGAGCAAATGCGTGATTTCGAGGCTTATCAATTGCAAGACAAAGGGCAATCCTGTGCAAAAACAGGTGATTGCCGATTATTTTAATAAACCGATAGAATACATTTTCAAGGAGAACAATCATGGCAGACACGGTAAAAGGAAAGATCGTAGCGATCATACCCAAAACCCTATCGTCCGGTAAAAAGTTTTGGGATTTCATGGTTGAAGGTGACGAAAGAACCTTCACGTCATGGCAAGAAACTTTCGCAAGCAAGAAATCCGGAGAGGAAATCGAATTCACTCCGCAGAAAGATGAGCGTGGCAACTGGAGAGCTTACATCGGAGGAGCAAGGAAACCTTACTCCGGTGGCGGTTACAGGAAATCTCCGGAAGAAATCCTTCTCCAGAAGAAAGCGTTTGCCCTGTCATACGCAAAAGATCAGATCGGTTCCATTCTTACCTTCTTAAAGGGTAACGTGAAAATCCCAGAAGGTATGCCTATCGCAGAAGCGTTGGATCATGCTTCTGCTACCGCAATGCGGTTCACGCTGAAGATCGCAACGCAGTACGAAGCTTTCCTTAACGTCCCCCTCCCCAAACCGGAAGAAAAGCATGATTCCAAAGAAGAACCAAATCGTTCATCGCATCTGTCTGGCTCAGATGAACCACCTTGGAAATAATTCGTCCAACATTGGACGAATTTTGAGGATACGAAATGGCAGACCTTCTGAAATCCGCATTGAAGTATGCGGAAATGGGTTTTTGTGTCATTCCTGTATTGTCCGGTCAAAAAGTCCCTGCTATCAAGTGGACGGAATATCAAACCAGAAAATCAACCGCAGAAGAAATAAAAGCATGGTGGAGCCGGTGGCCTACCGCTAATATCGGTATCGTTACCGGCGACATCAGCAATCTTAATGTTGTTGATTTAGACCGATACAAAAAGGGATACGACAACACAATAGAACTGGAATACTTTCCAGAAACTTTTTCCACACCAACAGTAACAACACCAAGAGGCGGTTCACATCTCTGGATGAGGGCCGAAGGACTCACTTTGTCCGGCAAAGCTGACATTTTCCCCGGCATCGACCTCCGCAGTAACGGAAATTTCATCGTAGCACCACCAAGCGTAAACGGAAATGGCAAGAAATATCAATGGGTTGAAGGACTTGGGCTTGATGAAATCGGCCTCGCACAGTTTCCTTCCGGTTTTTATAAAGCAATAATAAATATAAATAATAAAGTACTATATACACGTGATGTCACAATTGCCGAAAATTTTCAAGAAAATGCGTCACAATCGTCACACAATGTCACAGATGTCACAGATGGTCACAGATTTTTTGAACTGGGAAGAAGGGACGAAGATTTGTTTCATCTTGCCCATGTCCTCGTAAAATCCAACCAGTGTAATCCTGATTTCATCAAAAAAACCATGCAGTTAGTTGCGAGAGGGTGCAATCCACCGTATCCTCAAGAAGATGTGAACGTGAAGATTTCTTCCGCAATGAAGAGGGCCGGAGATCGTAACCGTAACATCATGGCAGAAGTGAGGGATTTCATACTTGTGACAAAGGGCGACATAAGTGTGACAGACGTGGTACAAGCTGTGACAGTTGTGACAAAGAACGATAAGGATGCTGTAAGGAAGGCAATTTCAAGACTTGCCAAGGAAGGTCTTATTACAAAGACAGGGAAACATTGGGGGCAATATCACATAGTTGACAGAGATGAGGAGCTTATCAACTATAAAAATGTGGACATGACACCATTCCATATCAAAATGCCGTGTTCGATAGAAAGAGTAGCGGAAGTTAATAAGGGAAATATAATCGTTGTTGCCGGTGAATCAAACGCCGGTAAAACTGCCTTTTTGCTTAACGTGGCATTGATGAACTGCGTGGACAGAAAAGTAAACTATATGTCCTCTGAAATGCAAGATGGAGTGGAATTGAGAAAACGGCTAAACAATTTCAATGTGCCTCTGGAATCATGGGACGATGTGAAATTCCAGTTTCGCACGGACGCTTTTCCAGACAAGATCGATCCGAATGGTCTGAACATCATCGACTATCTGGACGAGGGAAGCGAGGGAGAGGCGTATAAGATGCCATCACGTTTGCGGGACATAGCAAATGTCTTGAAAGACGGAGTGGCATTTGTTGCCATCCAGAAGCATCCGGAGAAGAATTGGGGATACGGCGGTGCGGGTACGCTAAACAGGGCAAGACTATACCTTACCATAACCAGAAACAATGAATTAAAAATCGTTAAAGCAAAAACATGGGCCACTCATGAGAATCCGAATGGGTGGTGGTTGCGGTTCAAACTTGTGGCGGGATGCAACTTCAGAAAGGACGGAGATTGGATAAAAGTATGAATGAAGATTTTAAAGTATTTTTCTTTTCTCAACAAAGAGGGGCCAAGCAAATGAAATGCCGGTACTGTGATTTTGAAGCGGGTGAAACGCTCCTGCGGCGTCACCTGAACAAAGAACACCGTGAGCAGCGAGTGTAACGATACTACCGTCTGTGCATACTGCGTACAAGCAAACCTGATTTTGATAGGAAAGGAGAACACTCCAGAAAGCGAAGTCATGAAAGCCGCTACAAGGGCCATGGTTAAATTCGGGGTTCGAAAGACGGCAAGACTGATTGGAGAGTATGAAAATAGCGTAAGACGTTGGATTTCCAAAGGAAAGATGCCTAAATTTGTGCTGGAAAAATGGCACAAATGCACACAAGGACGTAACAACGTACCAGTTTGAAAAAGTGTGCGCAAATTCATATTGAAATCATTAGGTTTTTTGTTTCAGTTTTGGTGGGTTTGAAAGGTATATGGCATTCTCACTCTATTATGGACTGTTTTCGTACCCAAAACGTGCGGTAGAGCTATTTCGAAAAGCTCACAGCAAGAAACAGGCATGGGTGATGATGTGCCATGCTCTGGCAAATCGTGACGGTGTTGATCCGAGCATTGTGTTCAGGATGTTCGATTGGGAAAAACAAGACAATTTTACCATTAAAACAGAAATAGAATATAAGGAGATTGATGATGAAAAATGAAGTTTCGATCACAAAGGTGCCAGTAACTCTGGAAGAGGCGTTAAAATGGAAATGCGATGCTTTTGGTAGGCGTGTTGCAATCATCGAAAACTTCTTGCGGGGCACAGAAAGCTACATGATTACAGGGTACTTTCTTTCTACCGCAAAGGTAGCTGAAGATTGGAAGGATGACGGTTCTGATGCGAGGAACTTCTACGAATGGGTGGAAAAGGAACTGAAGATCAAGACTTCCAATGCAAAGAGGATGATTTACATCTGGGATGCTTTCAGTCCCATGATTCGAAATCATGCCGAACTTATCAAGTCCATCGACTTTTCGAAGCTTTCCTTGATTGCTCCGTTGATAGGAGCAGAAGAGGAAAACGCATTGGAATGGCTTCACGCCGCAAAAGAACTGACTGTTAAAGATTTGGAAAACCACATCAAGGCACACAAGGGGAAGCCAACATCCGATAATTGCGATCATATCAATACGGAAAACTGGCTTAAATGCGTGCGGTGCGGGAAGTTTATAAAAGATGGATAAAATGGGTTTTTATGTGTTTAAAACACCGAGGGAAAAGGAGGGGAATATGATGGTTAAAAAAACAATAGAAGAGACAATGGACTACGATATGTTTGTATTAAACCCAATTAACAGAACCGTTAATTTCGACAAAATAAAAACCAAACAACTTGAACATATCATGCGGGAAAAAGGCTGGAGCGATGCCGAACCAATGAACGTTGACGAAATCGATGGGAAACTTATCGTTAAAAATGGACACCACAGGCTTGAAATTGCAAGAAAGTTAGGGATACCGGCAAAATACGTCATTGCCAACGATGGTCTTACAATATTCGATCTACAAAAAGGGGGACATCCCACATGGAATGCAGAAGATTATCTTGGCTGTTATTGTAGGCAGGGGGTAGAAGATTACATAGTGTTGAGAGATTATGTAAGCGAAACCGGAATTGGAATATCACAATCCGCACTCTTATTGAGCGGGTTAGTCGCAAAAGACAGGGGAACAGACAGGTCATTCCAAAACGGGAAGTGGAAGGTAAACAAAAAATCTAACCATGCAGAAGTTGTGCGGGATGTAATTAAACATTTAGGTGCAAACGGGATTAAGTTTGCAACCAATTATCATCTTGTGGGGGCAATCAGCCGTGTATGCCTTGCTGAAGGTTTCAGTTTGACACGCTTGAAACAGAAGATTACCACGTATAAGAGTTTTTTCGAAAAAAAGGCTACGATGGATCAGTATTTAGATATGCTTGAGGAGCTTTACAACAGGGGATCAAAAGAAAGAATCCCTCTGGCATTTCTCGCAAATCAAGCGGCACGAGACAGGCGAAAAAAGAAGTGATCGAACTGGACGAAATCCTTTTACGGGAACGGAACAAGATCATAGAGGGTGGAGTCTGGAACCCAACGGAAGAAACCAGAAAAGCGGAAAAATGGTTAGATATGATCTACCATGAGATCGCAAGCGGTAGCACCAAATGGACAGTCCAAGACTTTGAAAAAGGGTGCATTTTCTGGAGAAGGTCTGGTCAAACAGGCAGTTTGCGGGAGGCAATAATAGACTGATGCGAGGAACAAGCGACAGCAATCTGAATGTGCTTTGGAGAAAAACAGTGCTTGCGGTGCATGGAAACAAATGTTTCTTCTGCGAGGCAGACGTAAACCACTATGAAATAGAGTGCCACCATTGGGCGGCAAAACGGAAGATATATTTGTTAAGGTGGGATTGGAGAAACGGAATACCTGTTTGCAAATGGGCAAATGACAGGGGAACGCAATTGTCAATGTCCTGTCACCAGTTTGCTGAAACGCTTCAGGGAAGAACCATGATTTCCGACCATATGAAGATTTTCCACAAATATTTGTACGAAAGAAACGTATCCGCAAAACAATGGCTTGTTGAGCACGGCATGACGAAAAAGGATTTTAAAGAACTTATGTACAAGGACTTGTCGGTTACTTGGGGAATCTGCGAATCTTACCGGAAAGACGGGAAGAAGATTACATTGGGGGCGTTGAATGCTTGAGTTTGATCAAGAAACACACACTTACATTTATGACGGCGTGGAAGTACCGAGCGTATCAAGGATTCTGGTGAGTGAAGGGTTCATAGACATCGGATGGTTCACGGACGATGGGAGACAGCGGGGGAGTGCCGTGCATCTCCATATCAAGAATCATTGCCAGAAAGCCCACTGCATGGCTATCCACCAATCCCTTACGGGATACATGGACGCATGGAAGAATTTCGAATCTCAATTTTACTGGGAAGCGGATATTATCGAACAGCCGTTTGGATGCTCTCAATTTGCCGGAACCCCAGATCAGATCGGGAAGATGAACGGAACGCCGGCAGTCCTCGACATCAAAACCGGAAAACTAAACCGTGCCGTAGGCTTACAGCTTGCCGCTTATGAAATCCTTTATGACAAGCCGTTAAAACGGTTCGCACTGCAACTTAATAGCGGTGGAGCATACCGTTTAAAAGAGTTTAATGACCGCATGGATCGGTACATTTTCAAATCCGCAGTAGCTATCCACCATTGGAAGAGGAATAACTTATGAGGCCAGACCATTTGGATTCTTTGAAAGTCCTTACGGACAACACAATGGAGATCGTTGAAAGCTCCAAAACACTCATTATCCACAACAAAGAGGACAGGCGTATTGCAGAGGAAGTATATCTTTCTCTCAATGAAAAATGCAAAAACATCAAAGAAGCGTATGATGATCTGGCAAATTCAGCTTACAAACATTGGAAGGCCATTTGTGCAAAGAGGGCTTCCTTCCTTGATCCCGCAAAAGAACAAGCTACGGCAATCAAGCAGATGATTGCTGTTTATGACATGGAAGAAGAGCGAAAGCGAATAGAACTTGAAAGAAAATTGCGGGAAGAGGCGATAAAGAAAGAGGAAGAGAGAATCCTTCAAGATGCAATGGAAGCATCACCGGAAGAAGCGGAAATTATCTTGTCACAAACGATTAATGTTGCTCCGGTAATCATTCCACGGGAAAAGTCAAAGGTACGGTTCAGGGAAATTTGGAGTGCGGAAGTAACCGATCTGATGGAGCTTGTAAAAGCAGTTGCGGAAGGTAAGGTTTCCGTTCAATCCATTCTGCCAAACATGACATGGCTTCGTGAAAAGGCAGAGCATGAGAAACTGGAAATGCGTGTGCCGGGAGTGCGATCATTCAGCAGAAAGGTGTGAAAGAGTTTATCGCTCGTGGTGGAAAGATAAAAAAACTTAGAGGAAGCATGAAATGAATACTTTACATAATGCTATGAGTTGCGGGTGTAATCCTGAAGAGGAGAAAATTATGACTCATCCAATATTTCTGAAGCGAGTTATATTGACAAACTATAAGAGCATCGCCAAATGTTCCGTCGAACTTGGACCTCTGAATTTTCTTGTCGGACCGAACGGTGCAGGGAAAAGCAATTTTCTTGATGCCTTGCGTCTGGTAACGGAGTCCCTGAACACATCACTCGATCATGCCTTGCGCGAGCGCGGGGGCATTAACGAGGTCCGTCGCCGTTCAGCCGGGCATCCCACTCACTTCGGAATTCGCCTTGAATTCTACCTTTTTGATGGATCGACGGGGGTTTATGCTTTTCGCGTCGGCGCCCAGGAGAAAGGTGGATTTGAGGTACAACACGAAGAGTGCAAAATATCCGGGGAATCGTTTTTCAAGGTTGTTTCCGGAAATGTTGTTCGTGCCCACATGTCGACCATGCCTCCTGCTTCCAGGGATCGTCTTTATCTCGTTGCCGCTGCCGGATTGCCGGATTTTCGGCCGCTGTACGATGCGCTTTCGCACATGGGATTCTACAATCTGAATCCTGACGAGATTCGCGAGTTGCAACCGCCGGATACCGGAGAAGTCCTGCGACGCGACGGCGGAAATCTAGCAAGCGTGCTCAGTTTCATGGCCAAGGAAAATGAACCTTCACGAAAGCGAATCGAGGAATTTCTTTCGAAGGTTGTTCCCGGCGTTCAAAATGTGACCGCGAAACATGTCGGTAAAAAAGAGACCTTGGAGTTCCGGCAATTGGTCGGCAGGAATAAAGACCCCTGGCGGTTCATGGCGGAAAACATGTCGGACGGGACACTCAGGGCGTTGGGCGTGTTGACGGCCCTTTTCCAATCGGCAAACGGCATTTCCCAAAAAGTTCCACTTGTCGGAATCGAGGAGCCGGAAGTGGCAGTGCATCCGGGCGCAGCGGGGGTGCTCCGGGATGCCCTGCGTATTGCCTCAGTGAATACGCAGGTGATCGTTACCAGCCATAGCCCTGATCTGTTGGATGACAAAGAAATCGGTGACAATTGCATTCTGGGCGTGGCAAGCGTGAATGGTGAAACCAAGATCGGGCCGTTGGACGATGCCGGAAGATCGGCTATTCGCGACAGACTTTACACGGCAGGAGAATTGCTTCGATTGGGCCAGTTGACCCCCGACCTGGATTTCCAAATGTGTGCTCAATCTAAGATCGCAAATTTAGATTGGCGTTAGATTGACTTTAGATTGAACCGGTGTGGCATGTATAGAGGGTGAACACATGAATGTAGAGGGTGAACACATGAATGACCAAGAATTCATTGTGATGGTAAAAGAGATGGTACTCGCCCCAAATACCATTATGCGGAAAGAATGGGTGTTGAGGCTCATGGAAATCATTGTAAAAAAGGATTTGGAAATAAGGAAATTTAAAGAAAGAGAAAAGATACGTGATGAACATATCATTGAGCCGCTTCAGAAGAAACTCGATGAGTTGATCTCATTCAATCAAATGAATGCGATGCCTGAAGGCGGTGTATTTGTGACTCCAGATATATTGAAAGGGGGTGAAGCGATGGGCAAAGTAAAGAAACCTAAACCCTGTTAGTTTGTAGCATACCTTTGTGAAGCAATTTACCCTGATCGGGGGAGAAATCCCCCGATTAAAAAGGAGTATCAATGGCAATAATCTCACCACGAATAGGTTCCGACAGAACCAGACTTGAAACCGTAATTCCTTTAAACGTGCCTTACCTTGTGTTTCTTGATCCTTCGGATATTTGTAATTCGGAATGCAAACATTGCCCGACAGGAAACCGATCAATGGTAAGAAAATACCGCTATCCTCAATTCATGAGCATGACCACTTTCAAAAAATCTGTCGATCAACTGAAACAGATGGGGAAGATCAAAACATTGAGGATGTATAAAGACGGTGAACCTCTTTTAAACCCACACTTCTATGAAATGGTAAAGTATGCCGCAGATGCAGGATGCTTCAACCATATCGACACAACTACAAACGGGAAGGTGTTCACTGGTGAACACGTACGGAACATTGCCCAATGCGGATTGACCAAAATATTCATTTCCGTGCCTCAATCATATGACCAGAAATATGTCGATCTGGTTGGGGAGTTGTTTGTGTTTTCCGAAAAAATGGAAATCCATGTGAAAATAATAGATGAAGGGCTTCCATGTGGAAGGATTGATAAATTCTACGAAGATTTTGACAAGATTGCCACATCCATGTCAGTCGAACATCTTGCACCATGTTGGCCTAATTTTAGCGTTCTCCGTGAATCAGTTGAGTATGGGATATATGGCAACTCCCTTACAAGTGTAACTGTCTGCCCATATGTTTTTTATTCCATAGCAATCAACTCTGATGGATCGGTAAGCCTTTGCTTTCTGGATTGGCAAAGAAGGCTGATACTCGGGAACATTCAATCACAGAATATCGCAGACATATGGAATGGCAAAAACCATATGCACTTTCAAAAAATGATGCTTATGCACCGCAGGAGATTTCATCCATTCTGTGGAAATTGTGGTCAACTTACACATGGTAGCCCAGATGACATTGATTCCTTTTCAGACGAGTTACTTTCGAAAATAGAAAGCATGGAGGCTAAATGAAAATTTGCGAACAAGACAAAAAACATACATTCGCAAGTTATGACCCGAAAGAAAGAATATGTGAAATTTCCGGAGAAAGAGATTTATGGAGAGAAGTGTTGTTCGTAGCAATAGAAATTTCAAAGATGGATATTGACGCAACGCTTAAGCGGTACAAAAACGAGGACAACAAAAGGTGGGAACGGGTTATCCTGTCAAGGGAACGTGATCAGGCGAGAAGGTTCATCATGACAGAGCATGACCACTTCGACCAGATATGTGAATGGCTTGAAATGCACCCGCAAAACATAAGGGAAGCCGTCATGGAGCAATGGCAATGATTGTATGTTACGGAGATGGTGATCTTGGAAAATTGATTCATGAAATCAACCAAATGGTGGGGTATGAATCAATCATTTGCAATTCAGAGAATATGCGTAGTGCAAACCCAAAGGACATCGGCTTGGTTTGCATAGCAACACAACCTTATTCACGGTCTGCAAAGTTTCTGTCAGAAAGGGGATATTCCAGAATATACCCGTGTTGGATGTGGGTAACATATCGATACAGATATTTAGACTTGAGAAATGGATGGGAATGGGATGGATACAATTTACACGTATCTGGCGTAAAAGGGAAATTGCTTGGTGAATCTCGGCGACAATACCTTTCCTTTCTTGATTTCAGAAACGAGAGAACGAATCTGATGGATTACGAGGAAGTAATATCGAATGATACATTGTTCCACCATAAAAAGAAACCTTCCACATTGGAGGACGTTTTTAGAAGAAAAAAAATTCAGTATTTTTACAACGGAAGAATATGGGACTTCCATTCAGAAGGAATGGAGCTTCCAAGTCTACACGTAAATATGCAAAGGATAAAAGAACTTCGCCCAAAAATCAGCGTTGCGTGTTATCACAGCAATGACGGTCTTGCAGGAATACAAAATTATTTAATGGCAGAACTTGATAATTATCAGTTTTATTTCAGATGCTACGCATACATGGCACAAGCGGCTTATTTTTATGCCATCCCAAATGAATGCCATATTTTCGGGAACATCGACAAATACATGGCACAAGCAACACCTTTCTTATAAACAATGCACAGGAGACAAGTGATGACAAAAAAATCTCACAATCATTACTTATGGTCAACCAAGGATGAAATAAACTATCTAAAAACGATGGGCCTGAACATGAAACACCACTCCACCCACACAAGGCTTGAACTGCTAAAAAAATATAAAGAGACAATGACGAAAAGAAGCAACTGGGATGGAATATCTGGGCATGTAATCATGGAATATGTGACACAACAGATAAGCACTCTTGAGAAGAAAAAGGGGGAGAACAAATGAGGGCAACTTCTGCTCAAAAGAAAAAAATACTTCATATAACGCCACATTTTGGAGGCGGCGTTGGGAATGTTATCATTGATTGGATAAAAGCAGACACGTTTAACAATCACACGGTTTTTTGCCTTGATTACTTAAATAATCGTGTCAAGGAAGAAATATCGTTGAATTCACTTTCTATAAAACAAATTCCATATACTGATCCGATTGTTTATGATTGGGATGATTACGACATTGTTCTAATTCATTGGTGGGATAACCAATTGGTTAATAATCTCTTGAAGCTTGTAGATACGCCTCCATGCAGACTAATCTTTTGGTGTCATAAAAATTATGAAATCCCGAATTGGGCTTTGAATTATCCTGATTTATTCATCGGTACGGCTCCATGCCAACATCTAAAAGACTATATTTGGAGTGTGCGGAACATGGAATTATTTGATTCGGCATACTGGTATGGGTCATCAGATAATATCTTCCGTGTTGGGTATGTCGGATCACAAAAAAAGATCAGCCAAAATTATCTTGCATCAGTTGCCATGCTTCCAGACGTAGAATTCGTTTTCATCGGTATTGAAGAAACACGAATAATGAATAGCTTTATGAATGTTCGACTTATAGAAAATATAACAGACGATAACGAGCTTGCAAAGCACTATAAAAGTTTCTCGGTATTCGGGTATCCACTTTCGAAAGATCATTACGGAACTTGTGAGCAAGTCCTTGGGGAAGCAATGCGTTCTCATTGCGTTCCCGTTGTCATGAATAACGAATGCGAATCATATATTGTCAGAAACGGTGTAAATGGATTTGTCGCAAATACGATTGAGGATTATGTTCGATTCATAAAAATCTTGCGTGACTATCCAGATATCCGAAGAAATATGGGTTATAAAGCCAGAGTAGAATCGTTTATAAGATACGATCATCTTAATATGATTAATCAATGGGAAGATGTTTTTTCCAAATTAATGAAACAAAAGAAGAGGGCACATAAATGAAGGTTCTGCTTGTCGATCTTCCATATGTTGTTAAGCCAACTGCGGACGGCCCTAAAATACGTTCTTTCCATGCGTTCCCTTACGGGCTGTTAAGCATTGCAACCTACAACAAAGATTGTGCTGATATTCGAATATTCGATATGAACAGGCAATCCGAACATGACTTTCTACATACCCTGCGAGAATTCAGGCCGGATATTGTCGGATTCAGCATGATGTTCGATAATTCCTACAAATACCTTAAGGACTTGCTCTACGTATCCCACTGCCACGGAGCAACCACGATTCTTGGTGGTGCCGCCGCCTGTTATTCATATTCGGAAATTCTTATGGAACAACCTTATCTTGATGCCATCTGCTTTGCTGAAGGGGAAATTCCGTTAAGAAGAATCCTCACACAAGAAACAACCTTTATAACAGACCCTTCATGGATTACCAGAAACAAAAGCGGAATTCCTGTATCTTCATTTGTTCAAAACCTTGATGATGTAATCAATATCGATTACAATTTTGTAAACGTGAATGCTTATGACATGAAGGAAGCATTTTCTCCGTTTGGAACGCCGACAAAACACAAACAGTTTTTTGTTTCAACCGGAAGAGGATGCCCATTCAAATGCACGTTTTGCAGTAACTCCAAAATTCATGGGCAGAAAATGCGGTTTGCATCTGTAAATTCTATTATCAATCACATCGGACATCTTGTTGAAAAATACGGGATGGATGTCCTTACCATCTATGACGATCAGCTTTTGATTAACAGGGGAAGAGCAAAATCCTTATTCAAGGAACTTGCACAGTTTAACTTGCGGATTGAATGTCCAAACGGTCTTTCCGTTGCTTTTATCGATGATGAACTGGCTTGTCTTATGAAAAGGGCAGGGCTTGACACCACCTATCTTGCAATCGAAAGCGGAAGCGAATACGTACTTAACAAGCTTATCCAAAAGCCACTCAAGCTTGAAATGGTAAAACCGGCAATTGAAATCTTGCGGAACTATGACTTTTTCATTCATGGGTTTTTTGTCATGGGGATGCCGGGGGAAACTTCTGAACACCGTCAGGAAACGTACAAATTCATCAAGGATATCGATCTGGATTGGGCCGGATTGAACATGGCAACTCCGGTACGTGGAAGCAAGCTGTATGATGATTGCCTTTATAACGGTTGGATAAAGAAACAGGAAATATCTGACATCGTTGACAAGGCGTATATCATCACCGCAAATGGCGATCCTAAAAAAATAGAAGAGGAGGTGTATCTGGAAAACATTGAAATCAATTTCCATCATAACAGGAGAATGCGTATAGGAGATTACAAAGTGGCTCAAAAATGTTTTGAGGAAGTATTAAGGAGATATCATGGCCATGTATGGGCAAAACACTACATTCAGGAATGTAAGAAACGACTCTCTAATCCTTAACCCATCTGTGTTGTTGCAGATACTTTTTATACCAGTTTACTTACTGGCATTTATCGGAATAATTATTTTTTATGTTGTGTTCGCCATTGTATTCACCATATTCGGAGGGATAAATGATTTCAAAATACAAAAAGGACAGGGACAATCAGGTATTAAAAAACATCAATAGTAAATATTTAGCGTCTGCTACAAATATTTTCACAAAAGAGTTGATCAATATAAACTATGTGAAAAACTTCACATGGATGGGAATCCCAATCATACAGTACCCTACCGACATGATGGTAATGCAAGAAGTTATCTTCGATGTTAAACCGCATATACTAATTGAAACAGGAATGGCATTCGGTGGTACAGCAATATTCTATTCATCCGTAATGCAACATTTGCGACACCCATGGAAGGTCATCTCGATAGACATCGAAATGAAGGTGAAAAACTGGGAACGGATGAGGTCACATTCCGCAAGCGAAAACCTTGTTTTAGTGCAAGGAGACAGTGCATCCGCAACAGTTGCATCTGAAGTAGCAGAAAGTATCAATAACTTCAAAAGGCAAAAGCATGTCAACAACCCAACTGTCATGGTAGCCCTTGATTCAAATCATACATACGACCACGTTCTTAAAGAACTGAATTTGTATGCTCCGCTTGTTTCAATTGGAAGTTACATTGTTGTATTTGATACTGCCATAGAGCTATTCATGAAGGAGAAGCCTTCCGATCGTCCGTGGGGACCGGGGAACAATCCATGGACAGCCGTACAAGCATTTCTAAAACAGAATAAGAACTTCAAACCGGATAAATCTGTGGAAACAAGAGCTTTAATCACAGCCGCACCGGATGGATGGTTAAGGAGAATCATATGAAACTTGAAGATATATTCAAAGAAGCACTGATTAAATTCCAAAAGGGCGTAGAGGAACATGGAGAATTTGATCCATTAAGTGAAAAAAGAAAATTACTCGCAGAAGTAGATGAAGAAATTCTTGATGCCATAAACTACCTTGCAATGTGGCTTATACAGAAAAGAGTCAAACTGGAAAGGGAAAAGTCATGAATGTAATTATCACTGGGGGAGACGGATGGATCGGAAGGTTCTGCGTAAAGATTCTAGAAGAAAAAGGATACAAGGTGTTCAAGTGGAAAAAATGGTACTACTCGCACCACCTTGCATCCGAAATCTTCTCGCAATATGAACCTAAATACCTTGTCCATGCGGCATGGGATGTGAAACCGCCCACTTACTGGGAGAATCCTAACAATACGGAATGGTTTGACCGATCCATTCACTTGATGCGGGAATTCTATAAATACGGCGGTGAAAAGATAGTGGTAGCCGGTACGTGTGCTGAAGGGACAAATACCCTGTATGGACGGTGCAAAAAGTCACTTCGAGAAGTCATGTGGGAATACTGCAATATCATGGGAATCGGTATCGGGTGGGCAACGATATTTTACCCATATGGGCCATATGAACGTCCGGAAAAAATAATCTCGTCAACGATTATCCATCTCCTGATGGATCGCAAAATAACCATTAACCATCCAGAACAGATGATCGATTTCATCCATGTGGAAGATATTGCAAGGGCAATGGTGGCAATCATGGAGTCCGATCAAAGCGGGGTGTATGATGTCGGGCAGGGAGAAATCAGGTCTTTGAGGAGAGTAACAGAGATCATTGGCAAAGATTTGGGAAGGTCTGATTTACTGGAATACGGTACGCATCCGTTTCCAGAATACATTACTGCGGACATACGCCCATTGCGTTCTTTGGGATACACACCGAAATACGATATTCATTCCGGCATAAAAGATACGATTGAATTCTGGAAACAAGAAATATACGCAACGGAGGTATTTCAATAATGGAAGAACACAAAGTTAAAAGAATTATTGATGCGGTGAACGGCCTTTCTGATGCAATTTTTTCTGGAGCACAGCACTTGGGATTGAGTAACGCATCTACCCGAATGGGAGCATTGGAGGTACTGTCTTTAGAAATAAAAAACGGTTCAGAAAGAATAGCAGAAGCATTAAATTCTATTGCAATAGCAATTAGATACAAGGAGAACGCCGGTGAAGAATAAAAAGGTAACTAAATGGTTCGAAATATCTGAAGATGAACTCCAGCACCGCATGAACAAAAAGGCCATGCTGAAAGATGAAGTATGCACAAGGGCCAATGAAATGGTTTTTGCAATGCTCGACAACATTTTGAAATACCTTGGCATGAATGTAAACACAGACGATTTGACAACCCAGAAAGAAATTCTCGGGGTGCATATCACAACATTAGAATTCTACCCCGGCATCTTTGTAATCAAAGACATGGTGCCGTTTGCATGGGTTTCTGATGCAAGAATAAACCATCTGGGAGAGATTTACTGTGAAGCACATATGTTTGAGTTGGATACAATGTGGGGTTTAAAAATCGGGAAACTACCGGAGGTAACATGACAAATAAAGAATTTTCAGAAAAAGATGAAATGTTTAAAATGATCTGCTCAAAGGTAGGACTTCCGTTTGCGAAACCTTCTCACAAAGGCAAGCCATCCGGTACGCATAGCTCCCTTGCCCGACAAGCATCCAAATGGAGAAAAGGACGTGGTATCGCATGGAAGAAACGATTTGATGTTCTGTGAATTGGATTGACACATCACGCCCATGATGGTAAAAGGTTCTTCAAGATTCTGATGTGAGATGGCTTCGTCCTTCTGAGAATCTCATTCACATCCAGATACCCATATCCAATTAACAACCGAATCAATTTTTTGCTGATATTGCGACCGTGACGGACTTCGGATATCCTTATTTCATGTACGCCAATTACCTTGGCAAGCTCCCTGCAAGATACACCACTATTTTCTATCCCTTCTTTCGCAACATCCATGATGATTTTAAGTACCTCATGTCTGGATGCCCCAAAATCCGTCTTTATCTCCCTAAACCCTACACCCGTATGAAAGGAATCCAATGAAAATCCTTCTCGTAATAAAGTCGAAAAAAATGGAAAACCTTGGTGTCATGTACCTTTCCTCCATTATAAAAAAGAACAAGCATCTTTGCAAGATTGTATCCGTTGATGAAGCTTTTAAAATGACTAAAATGTGGAAACCGGATACAATAGGATATTCCATCATGACCGGAGATCAGGCATTATTCAAATCACTAAATGAAAAATTAATGAGAATCTATGACATTGATGGCAGTGTTCGGCCTGAAACAATTGCCGGAGGGCCGCACCCGACTTTCTTCCCAGAAGATGTCGTCTGGGCAAACATCCTGCACCGTGGAGATGGAGAATCGTTCATGGCAAGGTATACTGGCAACGATTTCACAACGGATATCAACTCATACCCATGGCCCGACAGGACAGATTTCCATCCCAAAAATTTTCTGCTTCCGTACATGAGGGACTTCATTGCTTCAAGAGGATGTAATTACAACTGTGCATACTGCTACAATGATCGTTGGGCAAAGATGTTTCCAGACCATCCACGTATCCGGCTTCGTGAACCAGAAGATGTCGTGAGGGAAGTTGCGTATGTTCAACCTGAATGGGCGTATTTTCAGGATTCCTGTTTCGGTACTGATTTGCCGTGGTTAAGGAAGTTTTCGAGAATGTATCAAGCTTCCGTGAACATACCGTTCCATTGCCATATGCGGCCGGCACAAGTCACAGAGGAAAGAGTAGTCTTGCTTGTCGATGCCAATTGCAGAAGCATAAGAATCGCACTCGAAACTGGCAGTGAACGCTTGCGGAAGCTTATAAAGAGGGGAAAAACTTCAAATCAGGAAGCCATAGATGCCGCAAAGATGTTACGCAAATGGGGAATTAAGCTTATGATTCAAAACATACTCGGCCTACCCACATCCACAATCGAAGAGGATTTGAACACTCTGGAAGTGAACATAAAAGCAAGGCCGGAATATGCTTGGTGTTCGATCTTCCAACCATATCCCGGCACGGAGCTTGGCGATCTTTGCATCAAAGAAGGATGGTACAAAGGTGATTACTCTGAAATAAGCGACTCCTTCTTTGAGAATTCCGTCCTTGAATTCGACGATGAACACAAGGAACAGCTTTATTGCCTCCAGAAAATCTTCGCCCTATGCGTGGATGTCGGGTACCTTCCAAAGCCAGAACAACTCACTCTGGAAAATTTCCCAAACCTCACGCACACAATCATGAGATCAAAAGGCGATAAACTCTTATACCCAAGTATCTTTTAGAAAGAAGTCTGAAAAACCTCCGGATATTTCTCTCTCAATTTTGAATATCTTTCTGGATGGTTTTCACGAAGGTTCTTAAACTTTGTCTTTTTAATCCTATTGTACATTTGCCTTTCTTCCGGTGTGGCATAGCCCCACAACTTTGCCAAATCCTCGGCCTGAAGGGATTTCAACTCGACCATGGTCGTGTTCTGCTTTGCTCTCTGGTAAGCAAGCTTGATATCTTCCTTGAACATTTCCTTGTTCTGTACGGCTTTGTGCATCTTCATGTAAACATCCGTAATGGGCTTATTTTCTTCCCTCAGCCGTTTCATCTCGTTGCCAAATTTCCGAACAAGGGCCAACCGCTTGCGATCCTCCGGTGGTGCGGAGATAACAATTCTCTTCTGGAACGCTTCCTGTACCTCTCTGTCAAACTGGCTTCGGTACGGATAGTTGGAAAGACCTACGGCTTGAAACATCGTGTTCCGCAAAGAATCCAGTAATTCCGTTCCCGGCTCACGAACAGCACCCTGCAACGGAATTGGAATCCAGCCCTTGAATGCACTTTGCACAATCTCCTCCGGCTCCATCTTCCGGCCCAGACGATCTCTTCCGGTAACAATTTCCGCTCCCGGTTTTCCAAACAGCGGGTTAAGCCGGTTGTAAGCAAAGTTTCTCCAATCCGTAACCAAATGAATCATGTCACCGGCAACACTTCTTGGTGTCCATTCACGACCACCGGCAATCACCGTGAACGGCTTCTCCCAGTGCATCCGCTTATCGTCACCGATAAGGACGTTTGCTATTTGTGCAAGTACGGACATATAAATTGCCGACTTGATAAGGGCAGTCCTTGATTCAGTTCCATACCTTGTCAAAGCCTGTCCGAAAAACTTCAGACGGGACTCAAGGAAGTCCGGAGCAAGCAATATGAGCCGCATGGCATCGACCAGAGTTGGGTTGCGGCCCATGGATCGATAGTTCTGACCACCGAAAGCATTGTTTGACGTAGCCGCCGCAATGTAAAGCATCTGGTCCCTTGTCATCTGACCAGACGCAAGTTCCTTTGCAAACTTCTTCTCCATGTGTGCGACTGTCTTTTCAAAAACATCCGCTTTCATCCTTGGAATCATGTTTTCGAAGGTGAATTTCGTGAATTGCTCATGCGTTTCACCTACCCACCTACCGGCTTTTGTCGGCAGGGAATTCCACAAACCGCCTGCCGCAAGCCCTTCCCTGAAAACATCCATGGCATGACGATCAATCAGCAAGAGCCCATGGTTCACACCTTCCCGAAGGAGAGGCCGCTTTTCGAAGTCTATCTCTTTCAAGTTGAACGGATTCACATCATGGAAGATTGCGTGCGATCCGGTATGGGTAAGGTGGAACGGTGACATTCCGAGCATCGTCCCTTTGATCCACGCACCCGCCTTTAACGCCATCTTCCCCGGCTTCATTCCACCAATGAAAGGAATCCATTTAGGGATTTTCCATGACCGGATCAGGGACTTTCCGAGCAAGGCGTTGATTTTCGAATATGCCGCCGGATGCACCCTGAAATCTCCGGCATAGAATGTCTGCTTTTCGTTTTCATCAAGGTCGTAATAGATGTGACCGAACATACTGGGATGTTCAAACATCCGGTAGTCCCTTGTGCTACGGTTCATTTCCCTGATGTTCTCTTTTGCCAGAAACTTTTCATCTACCTTTTTAAGCCGTTCCTGATCTTCCTTTTTCAAGGGTTTTCCAGCACCGCCGATAATGAGCGTGTACCTTCCATCCTCTTCCTTTGTTTTTGAAAGCCTTGTCAGCATGGCTTTCAGGGACATGGAATCATGAAGAGCCCTTCTGGAAGCAATGAAGGATGCTCCAATGCTCTTTGGGGCTTTCCCGAGTTCCTTCAGAATGTACTTCATTGCTTTTTCGGGATCGGTTTGCATCAATGGTGATTCAACCGTGGCATAAATCTTCTGCTTTGCCACATCGGAAAATATGGCATCCTTCATGTAATTGATCGCAAACGATCTCGACAAACCAGACCGCAATGCAAGGTTTGCATCGTTCTCAATCTGTTTCACGAAGAAGTCTGCCCATTCCTTTTCGTTCTTTGTGAGGGTAAGGGCATCCTTGTAGGACTTGTCGCCGGGATATTTCTTTGCCCACTCCCGCAGTAACGACATATCTCCACCGGCCCTCATCCATCTGGAAATGGCGTGTTGCCGCTCTTTCGGAAGTTCTTTCGAAATTTCCTTTGCCAGTGCTGTTAAAGAATGTTCTGTTATCTGAATTTCACCGAGATACCTGTCAATCTCCGCTCTTGAATTGCCAACCGGACGGGGATTCTTTATGATCTCGTTAAGGGCTTTGAAATCTTTCTGTAATTTTTCATTATAAAGATTGATTCTGTCTTTCAAGTTCTGCGGTTTCTTTCTTGCCGCAAACAACCTTCCCTGCTCCGGTTCTTTTTTCTTCGGCTGTACCGGCCCTCTGTAAGCTTCTCCTTCCGGTGTCAACTGGAAATTCTCTTCATACGAAAGCCCCGGCAAGGTTTCCTGAACATCACCTTTTTCTTCAACATCCGTTTTGGTATCCCTTGCTGAATATCCGGCACCAGAAAAAACCTCCGGCTTTGTCTCTGTTCCTTCATAAACTTTTCCACTTTTGATCGACCTGATAATCCCTCCGGCAGTGGGCTTCATGCCCAGAAACGATCTGATCCCATCGATAAACGATCTGATCTTATCGATAACCCTGCCGACAAATCCCTTGCTTGTTGGAGCGGTAAGCTGATCCGCAATAAAGTTTGCACGATCCTCCTGACCACCGATATCTTTTTTGGATTCGGGCTTGTATTTACCTTCTGCAACAAGCTTCTTGATATGGGCTTTCAGGATTGCGACATCCTGTTTCGAGATAATCCCAACATCTTCCATCCAGTGGATCGATTCGTGGGCAAGCGTCCACTTTCCTGATTTGCCCATAACCACCCTGATGGTTCCATTGTCGTAGTCACCTACAATCTGCTCTTTTTCCGGATCGAATTTCCTTCCATATGTAAATTCAAACAATACTTCATCCGGCTTTATTTCCGATACATTGTTGACGGACAGGAAATGACCGCTTTTTGTTTTCAGAAAAAACTTGTTTCCATGCTGAAGGACTTCAACATTCTTTCCGAATATTCCCTGTATTTCCTTTAATCCAACTTTTCCTTCAGCTTCTTTTCTGCCTCTTGCAGCGTACCGGCCTGTGTCAGAAATTCCACGATCCTCTCGCAATCTTTGATCGCCGGGGTAGGGGGGTTCAATTGAGTGTCTCTCCGATAAAGCTCGGCTAGATTCTGATGCAAGATTATTAGTTCTTGATAAAGCACTTCCCCTTGCAAGCCGCTTTCCTTCATGCTCTTTAAGGCCTCTTCCAACATTTTGCGTTGTCGATTTGTCAAATTCATTGCTCAATTCCCTCCATAATTCAAAGTATTCTGCCGATACTTGCCTGAATGCGTTGATATAATAATCCTTCAGCCCTGAATCTGCCATGTGTATCTCAAGCATCATCTGCACTTGATTATGCCATTCTCCATGACCGCTTGCGGTCATGTGTGCAAATTCATGGATTGCCGCCTTATATAAATATTCAGCAAGCCCACTAAAAGTTTGCGGTTCCCTCCCCAATGTGTAAAGAGGATTCAGATAAATTACCTTGTATGGAACAACTAACCATAATCCTCCATACTCCTTGTCCAATGATACACCGGCATACCACTCTTCTTCTAATTCTTTTCCAAAACCCGCAATATTGCTGTTTGATAAATCACGTTTCATTTCCACAACAATAGAACCCAGTTTCGAAAAGAAATCCAAAGCATTGCCTTTTGTGGCAATGGTCGTGAAATCCTTGTTTAAATTGGAATGAAAAATAGGGGCTTTTGTAGTTGCTCCGATGTCAATAAGGAATTGTTTTGGGTCTTTAATTTCTCCTTCGATGTCGATGTTTTTAGCTTTGTGCGTTTCGTTTTTAATCGCATCCTTAACACCTTGTGGTGTCATGATATTTTTCTTTTTTGGCGGCGGCGGGGGAACAGGCGGCAGCGGTTGAGGCGGTGCCACGGATGTCGGAACCGGAGGAGTTCCTGATTCTACCGCATCTACACCATTTTTGGTTATTTCTATTTCCTTATAATTAGACTGTTCAATTTTCTTTTTTGCTTCTGTTTTGTCTTTTTCGGATATTTCATTCTGTTTCAATCCGAGAGATTTGCGTGTCTGTTCCCTGTATTCAGACATTGCCTTTTCAAATTCATCGCCAGTTTTTGTCAGCAATGCTTCCCAATCAAACATCGGAAGGCTCACAACATCTTTAAAATTTTCAAGCAATTCCTCAGCTTCGTTCCCTCTTGCAATTCTCAATAAGTATGCAGTTAAACCTTCAATATCCGCACTAATCGATGACCTCCAGCTTTCTCGGGTATTGTTAAATGGATAATAATTATGGTCTGTCTTTACCTTTGAAAACACGTTAATTGTTATATCATAAGGGATCATATTGTTATTTGAATCTGTAAAAGCATGGTGAAATTGATAAATCCCAGAAGATAGAACTTGGTGAACCGGATTGGATTTACGTTCTTCACCGTAATATACATCCATCCAACCCCAATCCGGACAATTTACTTTATAACGAAATGGAGGGAATGCTGTGTTATCTGTTTTTTCACCAATATCTAATGCGATCTTTTCATATTTTCCAGCCAAAACATCATAATGCTCTACATTAACATTTATCGGGCCAAGCAATGGCCTCGTCATAATGCTACTATTCCACACACCTGAATCATAAGAGGGAAAACTTATATATACATACTTGCCATCGATCATAAAGCTCTCCGGAATCCACAATTTTACTGAAGTTCCGTGTTCGCTTTTCTCAGAAGTTTGTTTTTCTACTTTGAATGGTTTTCCATCCTTGTCACCACTCTTTATGAGTTCGATTGCCGTTACTTCACATACTCTTTTTTCTGTTTCTCCTGCTTGCGTAGTTTCGACTCTTATTTTTTCAGCAGAAGTGAATAGAGCCATCTTTGCAAGCCCCAAGCCACCGCTTGCCAATTCCGGAGGAACATCCTTTTGCGAACCGCCAATTGTAAAAAATGCTTCACGTAATGTTTTTGCCGACATTCCCATGCCGTCATCTATAAATTCAACAGTACGCTCCATATCATCTATTCTTATTGTTAAATTTCCGGCTTTGTACACTCCTTTATAAACAGCTTCCTTGATTGTATCGAAACTATTTTGAAGCATTTCTTTCAGCAATACCTTGCCAAGACTTGAACCATATTGCTGTCTGCCCAATATCAGAATAAGTTTTGTATTATCTGATTCAAGTTTCATGTTATATCCACTGCTATCTTCTGTTATATCTTCTTCCTTTTTCTTCCTTCCTCTCCTTTTCTTTTCTTTTTCCAGTTCACCTTCAACTGCCGCAAAATACTCTGCCGCACCGTCATCATGAAACACGATTGATGCAGGGCAATCGGTAAAACCCTTTGCAGGCATATGACTAAAATGCACTCTAACCAATGGCCCGTTTACGGAGACAACCGTTCCTCTTTGTCCAGAAACGACAACCTTGTCACCCTGAACAAATAACTTCGCACTTTTCTCAAGACCTCCAAGCCCTTCTTCTTTTGAGTTTTCAATTATTTGTTTATCTTCTTTTTCAAGTTCTGCCTTTTTATCAAGTACATCTCTCCCTTGTTTCTCAATATCAACAATCGCTTGCGGAGCATCTTTTACGGCTTCCTCTACAACCGATGCTATTTCTTTTTGCTTTTCAATTTCTTCAGGATTGAAGGATACTGCTTTAAAACTTTTTGCTTCTTCATCTTGCCAATCCGGTTTCCTTGGAATCCGCATTAAATTCATTATGTCTTTATTTGTAGCGGCTAATTCCAACAATGTTTGCTTTGATTTAGTATCGAAACTTAAATATCCTCCAAACTCTACTGCCCACGCATTTAAATCCTCACTTTTAATTATCTTCTCAATGTTATATTTTTCTGCTATTTCATTTTTATCGTCAATTTCAGCACCATCTATTCTATTGAGATGCCACATCGCATCTATCTTTTTATATTCCCACCATGTTATCGGAATTCTCGTAATCCCGGGGTCTCTAAACACTGTAACAATAGAGCCATCAGGCAATGCGCTCAGAGCATTTTGCATGTCCATATCTGTTGGCGGGTGCCGATCTTCATCAATATAATGAGACTCAAAGTACGGCACAGGAACTTCTAATTCCGCAACTTCGAAGTTTTCTAAAAATTCTTGCAGTAAATTATTTTTTTCTAAATAATCAAACAGATCATTCCTACTTATGTATTTACCATTTACGTTCCAATAATCTCCGTCATGAGTATATTCTTTTCCACCCGCTTCAGATTTTGTACCGGGCAACTCATGTGCAAGCACTAATCTCAAAAATTCTGATTCGTTTTTCGGTAATGCCACTTTTAAAATCGGGGGCTTATCAGCTTCGATTGCGGCTTGCTCTTCTGCCCATATTGTTTCAGCTTTTTCTGCTTCATCCTCGTACCCGATTTCAGCCGGTTTGATGTTCCTTGCCTGTCCTGAAATCAATGCTTCTACCAGATCATCTGCCGTCCACTGCCCACCTTTCGGATTCGGGAATGTTTCATGCAAATCCTGAACAAACTCATCGAGATTAAGCTTCCCCTCAATCCTTACAACTTTACCAAGGTCTGCTTGTTCCTTTACGGTCATCTTCCCGGTAGTCACCCATCCCTTTCCTTTTACAAACCGCTGACTACCCATTTTGCTTGCAAGGTCTCCGGTTGCTTTTAAATGACCAAGGGACTGTATGTAGCTCACAAGGTTTTGCGGCCCTTTCATTTTTCCGGCTGTCGGAGCTTTCGCTTGCGGCAATGTAAGCGTTTTCTCTATTTCATCACGGTTCCCGAACAGTTTTCCGTAATCTTTGGAAACAGTCATTCCCTTTTCATGTTTCCATACCTTCTTCAGTTTCGTCCATGTTCCAGCGTGTTTCCCTTCGGCAATTGTGAACGTGGTTCCCGGTGCGGCACTTTCCAGTTTGGTATTAAAATCTTTCTTGCTTTGCGTTTGTTCACGCAGAACCTTTGATGCCGCTTCAAGATTCGGTTTAACCGGAGTTACCGGAGTTACTGGAGCTTCAATTGCTTTCGGTTCTGAAGAGACTGGTTTCTCTATGGATTTTTCAAATTCTTGCCTTCTCTTTGTCGCTTCTTCAGCAGATACGACAGGAGAAGTAACCGGAGGAATTGTTGCTTTCGTTGTTGGCTTTACGTATTTTCCGGCAATTGAGGACTTCAAAAGAGTGTCCATTGTAACCTGATCGTTTCCGATCTGCCCGATCACGGTCTTTACCCTTGCCTTTGCTTCCTCTGCACCGAAACGGAATTGCTTGCTCTTTAAAACTGTTACAACTGAATCAATAACATCGTTATCTCTCAGATTTACGGCATTTTCTACCTTTGCCGGTTCAACCGGAGCTTCTGCCTTTGCCGGTGCTTCCTTTACTGGTGATTCTACTGGTTTTTCTGGAAGTCTTGGCAGAAAATTACCATTTTTATCGACATATCCCGTCTGCACATCTTTTGCCCCTCGAACACCGGGGATATTGTCCATGATAGGGCCGTGCAAACCTTTCTTCGTTTCTGCCGGTGTAGGTTTTGCTCCGTAAGTGTAAATTTTTCCATCAACCATTACAGCGGGGTTGTATTCATACCCGCTTTCAGCAACATCCTTTGCGGCTTTTTCCTTTGTTCCTCGTTTTGGATTGGCAAGTCTTTTTGCCGCTTCTTCCTTTCTTGTCTCAAATCTTTTCTTTTCAATTGGGGTTAATCCACCGGCATATTCCTCCGGCGTTACATTCTTCCTTCCAACACCCAATCCTTCACCGGGAACAGCCTTTTTAACTTGCGGTTTACCCTCAACCTCACCCTGCTGTAACTGCCCAGTTCTTTCAGTAAGAAGCGGGGGAACGCCCTCTCTTCCCTCAGCCAACCTCTTAAACACCTCATCTACCGTCCTCGGTGCTCCAGAAGGAGCAGTAGGGGCCATGCCAACCCCGCCCAGATTCTCACCACCGCCTCCACCGGCCGGGGGAGGGGTAGAGGGAGGGGGCGTAGTAGGAGGAATTTCCGTGGGGGTAAAACCCTTTGGAGTGATTCCAAATGTCGATTTATAATCTTTTGTCTCCAATGCTTCCGGCACATCCATGATGCCGCCGAAATCAAGGTTCAGTTTCTTTATATCTTCATCAAGTTTCTGGGTAGTGGGATCGGATTTCGCACGTGCTTTTTCCCATGTTTTTTGAGCAACATTAACTCCCATACTCTGGGCAAAACCGGCAAGCATACCCATCGCACCGGCTTCAAGAGCTCCCTCTGAGATCGGTTTACCCTGTGCGATGTTCTGGGCCATCTGCTCCTGAATGGACTGCGGAAGCTCTTCGAAAATACCTTCCTGAATCGCACCACCGATCAGACGCTTGAATATTCCAAGTTCCTTATCAGCAACAAAACCTTTTCTGCCCGCCGCCGCTAATGTATCGAAATCAGTGATGCCCATTCGTGCCGCAAGCCTACCGCCAGCGACACCGATCAATCCAGTTAACGCACCGGAAAACCCCATCGTTAAAGCCTGTGTTGCGGTTACTTCTCCTTCAGGTGCTTCCCCTCTCACTTGCGATAGGTTCTGGCCCGCTGTCACGGCACCTTCAGCAATACCGCCGATAGTGGCCCACCTTTTCAGTATGTCTTTTTCACCTTGAGAAAGTATATCCTTTGCTCTCTTTGCCCCTTCCTCGAAGAATTTCGCCGCTTCCTTCGGGTTTCCAAGTAACGCCTGTCGGATTCCCTCTTTTACCCCTGCGGTTTTTGCCGCCAACGCTTCAGTTTCAGCCGCCTTTCCAATAAGCTCAGGTGCCCATTTTGTCAATCCGGCAATCGCCCCGCCAAGCCTTGCACCGGCAATCATCGGCGGCATGGATTGAGCAACAGTCTGTACGATTGCGGATGGATTCGTTAATGCGGTAAACGTGGTGTCAATGAATCCTTTTGCTTCGCTTACCTTCCTCTGGGCTTCTCTTGTTTCATCAGAAAGCAACTTATTAAAGTATTCGTTCTGCGACTTGAAATCCCCAAGTCCAAGGGCAGTTGTCGCTTTCTCGTATGCTTTTCCAAACCCTACTTGCCCTAAAGTGGCAACATCCAATAGTCCGGTTGCGGCTTCTGGAATCCCAACCAACGCACCCCTTGTCAAACCAACCAAAGGATCAGCAAAAACACGCCGTCCAATGTTGGACGGCATTTCTTTTGACGTAACGCCTAAACCGAAGCTTTTCGGCTTTTCTTGCTGTGCCCAGAAATTACGCACCCCTGCTCCATCATCCATTGGAAGTTCCGCTTGCGAAACAGGAGAAGGCGGTTGTGGTTCCACTTTTTCGGCAGAAAGAGGAACAGGCATATTTTCCGGTTCTTTTTTTCCGAACAGACCGAAGCTCTTTTTGCCTTCTATCCTGTCCCAGAATCCTCTAACCCCAGAACCGTCATCCATAGGAAGGTTATTTTGATCCATCCCTTACTCCTTACTTGAAAGTCCTCATCATGTAATCTTGCTCAAAAAATTCACGGTTAGGAGCTTTTCCCTGCTTTGCCATGTCTTGTGCGTAGGCATTCCATTTTATAGTGTAATCCTTATTCATCGCATTAGCCCTATCTCTATATTTTTCAGGAATGTACCCAGACCTCTGTGAAAGAATGAACAGCCCTTTGTCCATGTTATCCTCTCCGTAAGTTTTCATCAGGTTATCGAATTCGTTATCCATCCTGACACGCCTATTTTCATCAGCAATATCTTTTCTTTGTGCCATGTTTTCAGCACGATATGCTTGCGTAAATTCACGATTCGCCTTGTTTGCGTCCAAACTCGCCTCCGCAGTTATCTCATGTCCCTTCAAACCCAATTGGGCATTCCGCAAACTAACAATGTTGTTTAAGACGCTCTCTTTCAATCCACCTGTTTTTATGACACCACCGCCCATGTCCTGTGTTTGTAGATTTCTGGGATCGTTCATGAGCGAATCCACAAGGGAATCTATTTTCGAATTCAGATCGCCGCCCACGTTCCCTATCCCCTGCCCTAAAATTTTTGTATTTCCCTCTGCATCTTTCGATGTCTTGCTGAACATTCCATATTTTGACTCCCATCCTTCTGATTTAGGAGCAAAATCAGGCATGGACTGTACTTTTTTAGTAAGCTCATCCGCTGATTTTGCGGTATCAGGGCTTACCCTGTTTCTTGCATCAGCAATAAATTTATTCGTATCGCTAACAACTTTTCTATCTGCCGCCGTCCAATTCGCTTCAGGGGTAGGAACTCCCGGTGCCGGTATTCCAGTTGATCCCATTGGAGTGCCTACACCAAACCGTGCCCTTTCATCGGCTTCAGCCCTTGCTGTTACAGCCCTAATATCTTCTCCCGGCTTTGGAGCATTTGTTTCCGTATTGAAAAACTCATATCTTGCCTTGTCATCCCTTCCTGCAACAGTTTCGGATGCCAATTCTTTTTGTTCTTTCTGAAAATCCTCATATGCTCCCATTATCCACCCCCTTATGCCTCTTTCAGACTCATTGTTTCTCCGTAAGAAATAGATGCCGCAGTATGAAGTGCCGCCATTGCACCCGCCGCCATGGAACTTGTGGCATTCGCAATAGCCACACCACGTTGTATCAATCCCGCAGTTGCTCCCTGCATACTTCTCGAAACAACCTCTGACGCCGCTACATACGACTTATTTTGTTCAATAGCGGCATGAATCTGTGAAGCACTCGCATCTTTAACCATTGAAGCTAATGCAATGGCATGATCTCCAGATGCTTTCCATGCAGAAACGCCAGCATTATAATAAGCTGATAAGGCATTTATGAGATTTGCCTGTCCTCTACAATGTTCAGCATTAGCTTCCATTTTTGCTTTTTCCGCAAGCATCTCCGCTTCATATCCTTTTACTCTTGCAGCATATGCTTCATATGTTGCAACGTACCCTTTAACTTGTTCCGCATACGCCTGAATCTTGACTTCCTCAATTTTTGCTTTTGCCATCGCACCTTGACATTTTGCAGAGAACACATCGGCACGAATTTTATTGCCTTCAAGTATTCCAGTGTACCGTTTAACCTCTGCTTCTATTTCTGCCATATACATTTTGGTTTCTGCTTCATTTAATGTGATTACCGCAATCGCTCCTTCGATCTGTGCTTTATAAAGTTCCACTTTTGCCATCTGTGCCTTTAACAAGATTTCATATATCTGAACCTCTGCCTTATAGGTTTCAACCATGTCATTGTGTGCTTTGATTTGAAGCTCAATATATTCATTGGAAAACTTTGCGTAATCTTCCTGACATCGCAAGTAAAGCTCTTCATATTTATACAATTGCTCAAACAAGGTTGCGATAAGATTGATCCCTATCTCCATGCTCTTGAATATGTTCGTTTGTTCCAACTCTGCCTGTTTGATCGATATTTCACGGCTTCTATCAAGAAGTTTATCCATGTACTCTTTTTGAAGAACAGACAACGTATCCGCAAGCATACCATCCGGTAAAACAAATCCTTTCTTTGCCCATGCTTGTGTCGCCTTATCGATACTGTCTTGCAACTGTAATTCGTTGCGTTCCAGATCACGTTTCCAAATCGCCTCCTCAACTGCGGCAGTAAGACCTGTACCGCCATAAAGTATATTATTTTTAAGCCTGTTTCGGATGATCGGAACAAGTTCATCTTCAGAAGAAATATCATCAAGCAAAAAGGAATGATGTATTGGGGTAATTACAATTGGGTCAGGTTTAGTTGCTGTAAAAGAACCCCAATCAATCACCGGAAGCGATGGGAATACAACAGAACGCCTTGTGGGTTTTGACGGTGGCGAAAAAGATGCGGGATTCTCCGTTGGGTCCGTTGGAATGCCGATACTCCCAATATTCGGTATTTTGGGGGGGCTACCACCGGGGGCTGTTGGTGGTGAAGGATTGTTCTGAGAATATGGCCCCGGTAACAAGGTAAAACCCGGAGCTTCCGGCATTGGCGGAAGCTCTGGGGTTTTAAAATCTATGGTTCCAACAGGACTTTGGTAAACTCCAGTTACATAACCCCACGGCAACGATCCCAATGATGTTACGGCACTAGTAGCCGCCGCCATGGTTTGCTTTATCAAACTACTTATCTGTGTCATGTTGTTTCCTACTTCCTGTAATGCTGATCCTGCCATGACAGCCTCCTACTTAACATTCTTATCGTCTGTTATTGTGCCTCTATCGTAATATCCTTCAAATGGGGTTAAATACTCATGCAATACCGCTTCACTTTTTCCACTTGGGTCTATTTTGTATATTTCACCCCTTGTGTCAGGTATTCCAACAGGGAAATAATGGCCCAGCCAATACCAGAAATGCCCCTCCCTGCATCCTAAACCGTCAAATTGATAACAATGCTGTGGATCATCAATGGCGGCTTGCAATGGCAGGATTAAATCATCTTCATCTGAAGCAAAATCTACCGGACAAGACCTGAAATATTGCGGCATATCATAATCAATAATATACCGATTTGAATATTCATCGTAATGCAAAAAAACAGGAATGCCATAAAAATGTCCAAACTTTAGCCATGTATCTTCGTTATAAAATCTTTCAATCTCTACGAATTGATACTTTTTCATTTCTAAGCTTAAAGGCCAAGGAGTGCCTCCAGTCCACTCGAAATCTGTGTTATCGTCATATGTAACCCGTTCAATTTCAGTAAAATTCATATCGTATTTGATGATGGATGTTTTTACCGTCCTGTGGTCATACAAATAACGTGGATACCCAACCTTTTCAAAAGTTATAGGGTCAAGAGGATAAATATACCCAAGCTCCTCTGCTTCAACAATATCGCATTCCCAATGGAGTGCATGAATTTGGTTGTCACGTATTTCCATTGCCATGATGTGCTCCCAGTGCGTATCATTGCAATCCAAAGCGAGATACTTCCCAGTATAAACCAAGTTTTCATACAAGTAAAACACCTGAAGATGACTGCCATCGTGCTTTTGTGGATCGGCAAGATGTTTAAATATCCCGTTGTCAGTATCCCACACCGGAGACCATATCCACAAGATGTTATATGCCGGAGATTCGCTAAACGCGATTTCATGTACTCCTGAAGGGTAAATAAGCCCCGATATATACTGTCCAGACCATGAAAACTTATATTTTGCGTAAAGATACGGATGCTCCTTTACAACGTACAGGTAAACCCCTTCCTCACCTATGCTAACTTCAACGTACCCATCTTCGGAATCAATTCCCCAAGATTGAATATAATCCAAATTTGAAGTGAAAATATCTGTCAGCTTTGTCCATGGATTCCAGAAAAAAAACGCCGCCATACTTTTCTTCCATTTTGTATATACATAATCGAACTTGTCCGTTTTCAAAACTTCTACCGTCCCTCTGTTTGTTTCAGCCCAAATTCTTGACGGACTTGGTAAGTCGTTTGCTTTTACACAAAGATTTCCAACAACATCCAGTAATGGAACGGCACTATCCGGCCCTCTGAAGCATTTATATCTTGTCGGTACTGTCACCGTGCCGCTCCAGCCTTGTCCATCATGATTTTCATCGCATCAAGTGTTATGTCGCTTCCATCCGTGTTCCGCACATCTATCGCAACATACTTGCTTCTGATTCCTTTGCCAAATTTCAGCCTCAGCCCCGTTTCATCCTCATACACTTCATCCAACTCGTACTCGTATTCCGTACCGTCTGGAAGCACTACCGTAATCATCAAATCTCCATTGGATTTGTACGACATCCAGACCTGTTTGAGCTTCTTTTTCTGCTTTTGTTCAAGATCGATATATCCAGACCTGAAATTCCACTTGATGAAAGTGCCGTCATCTGTATCGCCTTCATCCAGATCGTATATCGCTGTGCCATTTGCACCGAAATGTTTGTTATTGAACCGACACATCGAATTGAATCCATAATTAGAATACTGCGTAAGACCGAATGCACGAATGTTTAAAACAAGGTTTATATAGGAAGTCGGGGAAAATTCCAGAATCAATTGGAGCATGGGAATGCTAACGCCCATTGTTCCACTGATTGAGCTTAACCCCGTAAATAACGCACGCAAAGCCGGTTTTGTGATTCCGGAAGTGCCTACCGCCGCTCCGTATAAATCCTCCGTTGAAATGCGAGGATTCGGAAGGTAAAGATTGATTGTGCCTATTTCGGAAATGATCCCTGCCCAATCTATTTCCTTTGAAAGAATGACATCTATCGTTCCTGTCGGATTATAGATGCCGTCCCATTCCGGTACTCTGGAAGGAAGCGACACATAAAACGCACCAATCTCATTTATGCGTCCTGTTAAAAGTGCCTCACGATTTGGAAGCGTAATAAACCAAGAACCGGCAATTCCAACAATTCCGGTTGCGTCTATTTGCAACGGAGCTTTTTCCAGCGGTCCGTCACTTGTCTGACCGAATATCTCTACCAGACCTGTTATCTCAATGTCGAGTTCAGGTTTTACAATATCCATACGATGCGGATAATTTTCTGATCCGGCATCACCAACATAATATAACGAAGCATTAAACCTTGGTAAAAATGAGAACGTCCCCGTCATGTCACCGGGATCGCCAATAAACAAAACGCCAAACATTCTCGGCATAACAAAAATGCCAGACAACTGCGTAAAAGTTTCCGGAGGGGCAAATTCATCCCAATACAAAGCGTAATTCAAAACACGCAATTCTGAGATGCTTGTTACACTATAAGGATAATCCTCAGCATAATAAGCTTGCTGTCCATTTATTTGAAATTCTGAAGTGATTGTATCCCAATCGGATATTGATCCTATGCTTGTAGCAACATAATCTCCATTCACAAAAAGTCGGACTTCATTCCCGCTTCTAACAACTGCAATGTGTATCGGATCGGGATCGGTATTATTTTTCTCGAAATTTGTGTATGAGCTTGCCCAATCCATGCTCAACGGATAATAAACATCCGCAATATAGGAATTGCTACTATCATCCCATATACGGAATCTGATTTCCGCTGTCATGTCATCATGAGTTATGTATTCAAGTGCCCACCAATTTTTCGATAAGTCTGAAGCAGAATCCACCATTGAATCTTCAAACTGCCCAATGATGTTGTACCGAAGGTCTGGCTCACCACCCCACATTTGATAAATCGAATTTACATAGTAATGAACCTCAATGGTAAAATCACCCTTGCTGATGTCCATGACATCTGATTGGCTAACCAGCAATCCTGAGTTTTGATTTCCTGTTTGTTTTGCAGTAGTGAAACCAGATGTCCCACCACCAGAATATGTTTTTTCAGAAGGAGTGAAATTTCCGGTGTAAACGGAATCGCCCTTTGTTATGCAGAATTCATCTACATATCGTAAGTACGCCACTTAAAAAACCTCCCGTTTTGTCACATAAAATTTCCAATCATCGGGCTGACTACAAGATATCGCATCAGGCATTGTTACCGCAGTTTCAGATGCCACCGCAATGCCATCCAAATACAATGTGATCGTTCCACCATATCTTGATACAGCAACGTGATGCCATGCTCCGTGGGTAATTGCCTGAATCACACTATCATCGTAAGTCACCCACAGCGAATCTCCACCATCATTCCATACGACTTCAAATCTTATCCCTATCGTATGATATGGGCGAGTTTGTAGCCTGTAACCATATGATGACGTATCGCCCCATTGAAAAACAAAACATTTGCTTGTATCAACATGGTAAACCCACGTTTCTATGCAGAAGTCTCCATCAGCAAAATAGAAATCTGTGGAATACTCAGCCGAGATATATTTCTCATTTGGAGTATACAAAGACGATACTCCGTATTTTGCTTGAGTTGTGCTTACATAAGCCGTGTTGTCTCCGCCTTCCCTTGTCCAAGTTCTTCCCGCTTCATCAACAATATCGACATTGGATGATCCACCCGTACCATTGTCAAATTTCAGCAATGTCTTAATATTAGATGCCCCTTGGACAAGATACTGCCCATAGATGGCTTTCCACCTCAATCCGCTAACAATTGCCCCAACACCCGGATTCCACCCAGAGTATCCTCCTCCACCACCTGATGGAGAATGACCACCAAATCAGTACGTGAAACCTTTGTCGTTTTTGAGAAACCATGCCATATTTGACATGGAAACCCCTTGACCACCTTGCTGTGAGTATGAGTATCCTCCTCCACCACCTGTCGGACTTCCAGAGACAAGGTTCCCTATCATTTTTGAAATAATAACGATTTCTACATTCATGGTTTACCCCATGTAAACATCTGCGGATGTCAAAGTGACTGTTTCCCCGTTTGTTGCAAAAATCGCCTGATTGATTGTCCAGACATTTCCTAACCCAGTCCCTACATTTCCATCGATACGGCAAGTACCATTGTCATTTATGCACTCAAGCCTTGCCCATCCCGCTGTCCCGGCAGTTCTCGACGTTGACGAATACCCTCCCGCAGTTGCAAAAGCACACGTTCCGGTTAGAGCAGTGCCCCACCCTATTCCTTCAATCACCGCAAGTATCGTCCCGAACGTACCGGAAAGGGTTCCGCAATCACCTTCGTCCGCACTTGCCGGTTGCGTGTTCGTATAGATATACAGTACCGCAGTTCCACCAGTTCCCGTTGTACCGGCAAAATTTGTAACTATCCCTGCCGTGCAAAGATAGTCCTTCAGGCTTGTGCTCATTCTAAAAGCCATGACGCACCTCCGTTATTCTTCCGGCTGAGTCACGTTTGCCGCAGTAATTGTGAGCGTAGCACCCGTTGTCAGGCTCGTATGTGAAAGGTTCAGGTCAGCACCGGATACTCCAACAGACAAGTCAAATCTGATCGCCGTACCGCTTGTTCCGGTTTGGCCGCCCGTTCCTGAAGAAGCATAGTATCTTGCCCATCCGGCAACTCCGTCCGCAAGCACAACACCCTGCCACGCAACCCCGCCGATTGGAAGAACCCCCGTACCGGCTGTCCCAAACTTGCAACCGTCATCAACTCCGGCTCCGCACGTGGAACTGATCCGTACCAGTTTCGTGCCGGTTTCCACGTAATCCGGATGTGTCGGCTGTGCTCCGGTGTAAATATCCAGCCACCCGTTGTCCATAAGCTCCTTAAAACCCCAAGTCCCAAGAAGCCCCGTCCTTAACCCTGTCGAAAGTCTGAATGCCATTTTCCCGTCCTCCTAATACATTGAATTGATGTAGTGTCTCTGATTGTTTATCTCCCTGATATACGCCGCCCCTCTCCTCCTTATTCCCGCAGTACCGGCTGTGCCATAATCATACCTTGATTCAGTAAGGCTTATGACCTTCCCCTTGCTATCACCCAAGCAGATGCCATCCCTTGATGTCCATATGGCAACCACGCCCTGCATTCCCTCTTCGCTGACATACTGTCCGGCAACATTCACATCAGTATTCGGCAATGCTTGAGAAGGATACGCTTCCGACAATTCAAAATCTTCGTTTGACGGGCCGGACATGAACCATATGCGATCATCGGAAATGTAGATTCCATCGCTAACCGGCCTCACCATCGTTATCCGGTTATTGAATCTGCGGTATCCCTTCCTGATATCGTAATAATCGCACAGCGGATCAGAGATATACAACGTATCGTCCCTTGCCACGAACAAACTTGAATTGTAAACAGCAAGCAACTGACCGGCAGGGATGTCTTTCTTGAACGCCATACTCGGATCAACAACACCGTTGTTCGTTGAATTCCTTACAAACCCGATCTCGAATTCATTCGAGTAGTAGATTTTGTCGTTGAAGTCCGCATATGACATTCTCGCATTCGGTGTCAGGCCGGTTCTCAAAGTAATTGACGAATAGCTTGAATTCAGTTGCATCAACGAAGTCCCATCCACATATAAGCAGACCTCATTGTTCGACCACATGGAGTGTATCTGTGATCCAGACGCAACCCTTGTATATCCAGACCTCGATTTCAACTGGTGAGTATCATCGATCTCAACATTGTCCGCTTGCCATAACGGAACAAGATATATCCCTTTATGGTAAATCGGTTGCGGAATCAGCCTGTGCTTGTCCCGTACATTGTCAAGACCGGAAAACCGATCCAAACTTTGCTCGAATTGCCCTTGCATTTTCCCTACCTATTAATAAGGCTTTACCTTCTTTTCTTCAGGAGGAGGAGGAGCAGGCGGTGGTTCTGCTTTTTTCCTCTCTTCAACCTCTTTTGCGACTTTTGCCTGCAAATAAAGCTTCGTCAACGGCCCCATGGTTTCCGTTTCCACTTCCGGTTTTCCAAGCCCAAATCCCTTTGCCATTTTTCAATCCTCCTTATTTTCTCTTCTTCCCCAACCCGTATCCCTTCCGCTTGCGGTTAGGCAGATTTTTTTCCGATGTTGCCGCAAAGTCATGCAACTGGTCTTTTGACATTGACAGCACCCCACTGTTCTTCTCCGAGATCATTTCCGGATGGTGTTCTGCCATCGCCATCAATCTCCGCTGTTTTTTGGATTTCGCAGGCATACCCGTAATCCTTTCTCAACCGATTTATTGCTTCAATTACCATTCCTTCTGTTATCGCTCTCGTACACTCGTAATTCTTGTTTCGTGGACACCATTCCCAACCCCGATTGATTGGAAGGGACGGATCGTTGAAACACCCCGGTCTGCACACATCGCTCGAAACCCTGTACGGATTCGGGAAATCGTTCCACGGTTCACTCACTCCCGTAATCATCACCGCAGGGACACCAAGCGAATAAGCAATCCATGCGGGGCCATGGTTCAAGCCAAGATAAAATTCACATCCGGCAATATCTGCAATTGTATGCTCAATTGGCTGTCCGTTATGTTGAACCACGTTTTTAAGCAAAGTACCTTCAGGGCTTATAGAAATGCAATCGTATCCAAGATCAACAAGGTAATCGATAATATTCTGCCACGCCCCATCACGGTTCCAGAATTTGTTCTGCATGGTCGAGTATTCCGAAAAGCAAACGTATGGCTTTTTGGGTTTCCCGTTCCCTTCACGGTGCGGAGTAAATTTCAGCTTTGCCTTTATCGGCGTGTAATCGATCCCAAGGATGTCCGCAGACACTTTCTGGAGTATCGTTGTTCTCCAGTTTTCGACATTCAATTCCAACTGATTGTCAAAACACCCCACATTGAAACTTGCGTAAATGTTTTCCACCCCAGAACCCGGCTTCACGTATTCAATTTCAGGGTAATCCAGAATGTCAATCCACCAACTCGAACAGATCAAGTGGCAATCCCACTTTTTACGGAATTCTTCTACATAGGGCATCCACGCCAAAGTGTCACCCAAAGCCTTTGACCCCATGCACACAAGAACCCTTTTCCCTCTGGGATCAAAGGAATGCTCAAATTTGACTTCCCCGTTCAGCTTCGCCTTGACAGTCCACGGCTGATAATATTTTATATTCGGACGGCTCCACATTCCCGCTTTCTGCTTCAACGTGTACAAAAGCGGATTGGTTGGAGTTGACCACTCCACATCGTATTCGTTTACACTTCCCCCGACAATCTGAAGGAACGGCCCTTCTACGAAATGGCAGATAAAGTCATCGTCTTTCCAAACCGTTCTGTCCACGTTATCCCACCTGTTTGTTGTCTCAATATTCACCCAATCGACAATGTTATCGAAATCCGGCATTGTATCGGTGAAGTAACGGTAAAGCCATCGTTCCGCAACAAACTTCTCATTCGGGTACAGGTCTGCATACTGCTTCCATGATTTCAGCCTTGGTATCAGCTTGTCATATAGTTCCGTTTTACCGGCCATGATACCGCCGCCAACGCCGTTTTTAACTCCTTCATACGGGATGCAAACCAAGTCTTTATCAGAGGACGAAACAAGGGATAACCACGTTTCCATATCGACCTCAATGTCTGCCCCCATCTGGTATACCCACTCGAACCTTCCTCGGCAGAAATCGATGGCATTCCGGAAGTTGTTTATTGCGGCGACACCCTGATATTCGACATTGGCTCGTTTTGTTTCCCTTGTTCCGTCCGGTCTGATTCTCCAATAATAGGGTTTGTCATCACCAGACATGATATCTTCACGGTCATAAATGTAGTATTCTGCCTTTTTAATCACCTCATCCGGCAGGGCATAATGAGAAGTTATAATCACCGGAAACCCGTAACTATGGATTTGCTCAACCGTTTCAACAAGCGTTTGCATCTTTTCTTTTGAACTGGGCCAGCAATCCACCACGAAAACTCCTTCTTTCTTGTTTTCGATCTTGTATTCCTGTGGCTTGTACCGCTGTGACAGACTTTCAAGAATCACCATAGCCTTGTCTGCGGCCTTGTCCCATGAGAAGTCCCGCCTTATCCGTTCAGATGATTCAAGGGCTCTTTTCTTGTAACCGTAATAATCGCTGTAAACAGCCCTCATTTGCTCCACCAGATGATCGAAATCAGGCTCTCCCCAGTACCCCGGCACATCCCAGTTTCCGTAAATCCCATAGGGCTTAATCAGTTTAGGCACACGTACTTTAATCGCATCAAAAGCGTACTCGGTTGAACCTCCAAAATCTGCCACGATTGTCGGTACTCCACACGCCATTGCCTCGATGATCGGCAAACCCCATCCCTCGGAACGTGAACAGCTAACAAAGCACCCCGCCCTCTGTAACCTCCTGATATAGTCCTCTCTTTCCTCGAAATGCACAACGATGATTCTTTTGTCTTTGATGCCACAGGCTTCCAACCTTTCTTCAGTGGATTTGTACTGATCCGATGGAAACAACGTATCCACAGACAATTCCAACCGCACGCTGTCGTTGTCTGGAAACGCTTTCAAAAAAGACTGTATGACTTCCAAAGTGGATTTTCTCGGTTGCCATTGCCCCACATGAACAAATGTAAATATTTCCCCGATTTCAACATCTACTGGCTTGTAAACATCTGGATCAACGCCTTCCGGCACTACCTTTACAAACTCTTCCGGTATTCCCTGTGCAATTGAACAAGACCTCTGCCATTCAGAAGGAACCCAAAGCTGATCGTAATTTTTCAGCTTCTCCATGAAAGCCATTGGATATTCCGTTGACTCCCAGACGTTGTAAAGGATGGACGGAGACGGGTGAACTGCCGTGACATGGGAGGCAGATACCACATCAAGGAGGGATACGGTAGCAACACCCTCTCCGTCCTTAAACTTTCCAAGACGATCCAACAGTTTCGGGAAAAACCTCGAACCGTGAATCCCGTACCCAGTTCTTTCGTTAAATGTCGCTACTACCTTAATCTCTTTAAACATGAATCCTCCTATCCCTCGTAGGGTATCCCTCTTGTAAGTGGCTTCGGGGGAGGGCCGGTGAGGGAGTCCGGCTTTCGGTTATAAGCCTATCCCCCGAAGCATAACCTATTCTGGTACCACTCTTGCCAAGGTTCTGTATCCTGATTGCGTTTTTACCCAATCGTTAATTTCTTCCGGCCTCGGGTGCGGTTCACTATCCAAAAACTTCGCACATTCAGGATCAACCAAAGCAATATGCTTGATTGTTTCGGAGCAGTAATCCAGTTTCTTGTTCTGGAGACTTGGAACCCCGATAGCCTGTCCGATAACCCCAAGGATGTCATACCTCGTTTTCCACGGCCCTTCTTTCATGCGGTTTTCAACCGATTGGAGTATCACCTTCCTCTGGACATCCGTCCAATTTTCGTTCCAAACGATTTTAATGGCGTGTTTAGAAAAATGCTCCACCGGGAATTTCTTGTACCACCACCATTGGCTTGCGAATTCATGAGGGCTTGTAAGCATCATGAAATGGTTATAATACTCGTTTGTCCGCAACGAAATCAGCATCCCAAAAAGAGAAGTAAACCCGTTGCAAAAACATATTGCCGGTAACTTCTCCTGTGGAATGTTGTGGACTTCCTTTATCGTGATAATGTCTTCACTCACAGCCTTGCCGACTTTCACAGTCACCATGCAATTCCCTCCATATTGCTTCCATATCTTTTAACGGCGGTTTCCACTGGTTTATTCTCCTCATCCTCATCCATTCTGCCCCCTCCTTCATGGTTTTGAGTTTGGAAAATTCTGCGTAAAACTCTTTCTCCAGTTTCTTGTTTCGGCACTTTGCCTGTCTTTCCCTATCCGATTTCCTTCTTTCCTCTAACGACTTCACCTTAACATCACCCCCGTTGGCTTCGGGGGAATGCAACGTCCAGTCAGTACATTCAACCTGAAATTCGGAGCACAACATTTCCCGTCCGCTCTTTGCGTACAGCAAAATTCATTATCAGTAGCAAGTGTGAAACCATCTGGACAGCATTCATACTGATTTACGGTGTGCCATCCCGCCAGACAACAGGCATCTGTCTCATTCATGACATAACACGTTCCATCAGACTTGAGGAACGCCCCTTTTGGAATGCAGTTTGTGTTATCTGGAGATGGGATATAACCCTCTGGGCAACAAAACTTATCTTCTGCACTGGTAATGAATGAACCAGTAGGACAACAGGCATCGCAAGAAACCGACTCTTGTGCCGTTGTGCCGGGAGGGCATGGGGGCTTGTGACTGCAATCCAATGCGTATGCCTGTGCCGCTATCATCACAATGGCAAGTATGTGAAATACTCTACGCATACTATCTGACCTCGAATCGTGTCCCAACAGGCGGCCCCGGTACGATCCGTTTTAAAACGAAAGGGACGGAGGCACCGCAATCCCCCCATAAATTACAAGCCGCAATTGTTACTTCGGTTGTTCCTATCGGAGCACTCCGCACGTTATAAAGCAACGATCCATCTTGCTGTGCCGCAACCGTCTGATCCGTCAACCCGCCAAGAGTATATCCGATAACTCCCTCTTGAGGGTCTGTTACAATGTATGGATCAGCGGCAAAAACTGTACTTGCCAACAATACCAAAATCACTACGATAATCTTTTTCATACCATCCTCCTATGGCTCCATTCCCGTCTGCAGTTCGCTTACGGGCAGTTTGTTTACGGCTTCCTGAAAAGCCTTTTTCTGATCTTCTGTAAGGTTCTCGTAATGCTTCATCTTAATCGCAACTGTCAGCAGAATCCTTGCAATCAATGGGTTCATGGTCTTATAATCACTCGGGGATGTCATCGAACCTCTTTTTCAGAGCCGCGATTTGCTCTGGTGTGAGAGCGTGGTAGTTGTCCAACGCCTTGTCAATGAGCTTGTAAACACTGTTCGACCCAAGCAGACTAAACAGCAGTTTGAAGAATGTTGCCATCACTTCACCTCCGCTCCACCCTTGCCGTCCTTGAACACCATCCCGATGACGCCGATGATGGCAAGGCCGACGGCGATAATCTTCTCTCCCAACTCGGGGCTGATGGACAAGCCCGCCGCCGTTAGAAATGCGATGATGCCACGCCAAGTCGATGCTTCCTTAAGTCTGTCGATGATATACGCTACCATGTTATCCTCCTTATTTGGTTGGTTGTACTATGATAGGCTCCGGCTGCGGCACAATATGCACGCTCGGTTCCATGATGACCGGGTTGACAACTGTGGGGACGCTTGTCGCGTCGCTGATCCCCGTCGCTGGCCCTCCTGTTGCGCTTGTATTGCCGACTACCCGGAACTGCCCCGTTGCCCCTGCCCCTACCTCGTTGTGATAGTTGTAGGTCGTGCCGTTATTCATCTGCCCGAACTCATGGGCCAGCACTCCTACCCCTACCCACGGTGCAATGATGCCCGTTGCCGCCGTGAGAAAACGCCAGGCGGGTTCGGAATAGTCCCGTTGCTGGTACTGGACGATGCTCTTGTCCGCCACCTGCTGATAGACTTCGATTGCCCCTACGTTGTCCATCATCATTGCCTTGGTTGGATCACTTGGCACAATCCTTACCAATGGTTTAGCGGCCTGGTTCTTCTGAATAGAGGCGATCGCTTCGTAGTACGCAATCTCGGCCTGAATCTGCAACGCCGAGGGACCGCACCCAATCAGCGTCGCAAGGAGCAGCGTTACGCATCCGATGGTCAGTAGTCGTTTCATCATGTCCGCATATCCTCCTAATAAAATGGATGATAGGTGTGGTTTGAGAACAACCCCAATCCAACCATCACCAATCCCAACACCATGCAAAGCATTGCCAAAACCAACAAAACATCGTACCATTTCATAATTGCCACCATACGGGCTCAACCCATTTCTTCTTTCCTAAAAGGTGTCCTTCCCCTACGTCTCTTTTTTCCAATAGTGCCGTAAGCTTTTCCTTGTCCTTTGTTAAAATATCGTTTTGTTGCTGAAGATATTTAATCATATCTTTGTCATTTTTAATTTCCGATGGGTTCATGTCAATCTCCTTTCCCTCATAGCATTTCCCTACCCACACTCTTCCAAATTTGTCGATACAGCACCCCGCAACGCAGAACACCACAAAAAGAACGCAAACCAGAATCTTCATTCACCCCTCCGTTCCCGTTTTCTGCGTTCCTCTTTCCTACGCTCAATTGTTCCAACCTTGCAATAATCTGCTTTTACAAAGCAATGATCGCACATCCTCGCCTCAAACATTGCTTCGCACCTTTCCCTTCTTACTTGCTCCATCCTCATGATTTCCCTCCATAAGTGATTGAAAAATGATTGCCATCGACTTTCATATTGACAACTTCAAATTAAATGATTATATTCACTCCATAAAGGAGGTTATTATGAATACTTGTGAAGTGTGTGGTTCCAAAACAATCAACAAGAGATTTTGTTCTGCCACCTGTTACGGGAAATGGCAAACAGGGAAAAATTTTAATGAACAACGCAAATCTACCCCAGCAAGAAAGACCTGCTCTATATGTGGAGACACTCACTTCGGTAGAGGATACTGTCGCAAGCATTATCGGCATATAATTCGTGGCGAAAAGCCTCATAATCCCAAGCCATTGCAAAATAGATGTGAATATTGCGGAGAGCTTTTTTATGCTTATCATCGCACCAATCGTAAGAAGCCAAGATTCTGTTCTTCCTCTTGTTACGGAAAATATGTCCAGAAACCGTACATTATTAAAAAAGGATACAAAAAGGTTCTTCTTTATAATCATCCAAGGGCCGACAAAAAGGGATATGTATTTGAACATATTATCATTGCCGAAGCTACCATTGGACGCCCGCTTAAAGACGGAGAGAGATGCCATCACATAGACGGAAATCGTCTTAATAATCATCCTTCTAATATCCAAGTCTTTAACAGTCATAGCGATCACATAAAAAACGGGCATCCAACGCTTGTCCAAGACAATTTCAGGACTTCTCATTTGCGTCCTTGATACTCGATACTGAAGTGGCATCCGTCTGGAGCAGGGTTTCCTTTTTTGTCCCGAAATTCTCCTCCCCAGCGGTTATCGACATCAAGGCTTTTCCAGTACGCTCCCATTTCAGCATAAGCCTCAGTATTCTCTTGGTATTTTCCGTGCAAATATAAAGCGACATCATTGGCAAGGCCCAAATAATGAAGGCTGCCCCGCATGTGACGGAGGGGCTTCCCGTCTTTTGTTCGTTCGTATTGTTCATCAAAATCTCTCCCGTAAGCCACATCAACCCCCGGTTTCTGGTTGAAGTGTACTATTAAATCCGTTAAATGGCGAGTGAATCTCAGTCGTTTTTCAAGCAATTCCGTCATGCGTAAAACACCTTTTCTTCGATATGGTTTAACTTCTTTTCAAGAGTATCGTGTTTTTTGTCGATGTCATCATGTTTCTTTTCACAAGCCCTTATTCCCTGCTTTGCGTGCACCTCATCTTTTATTTCATCAAGCTTTTTACATATTCCCGCAGTTCTTTCTTTTGCGCCCTCTTGCCATTGAAGGATCGTCTTTTCCATGTTGGCTTGCCACGTTTCCAAGGACTTCTTTTTTTCAATTTCAAGCTCTGAATCCACCTTGGATTTTGCTTCAATTTTCAGTTTGATGTAATGGCCCAAAATATACAATCCGAGTGGCATCCCAAAACCAGTTACAAAAAGGTTCCACGTTATAATGGGTTCTTTTATTTCCTGTGCCGCTTGCTGTGCGGCCTGTGCTATCTGAACAAACATTTCATCACCCTATCCATGTATATGATCCACCGACAACGATGGTTGTGCCACCTGTGCCAGAAGTCCCTGCCGTTGTCGCACCTCCACCCAAATTCCAATTCAACGCTTGCGATATCCTTGTCACTGTTGGCGGTATAGCCGGTGTAGCGAATCCAATAAAAGTTTTATAAGCCACCAAACGCAACACTTCCGCAAACGCAGTTGAACACAATCCACTCTCTATCCCTTCCACATCGTAATAGTTAAACGCCATTATTCCCTCTATGATGGAACAGTCGTGTCAGTTATCCTAATTAAAGAATAGTTTTGGCCAATCGTATATGTTGGCGTAGCCCTCCACAAAATATCATGTATCGCATAAATTGTTGTTCCATCCGGAACTACATTCCAATCAGAAACTAATGTTAGAGTATCTGCCGTGTTTGATGCAATTTTCTTTGACATCCCATATGTCCCGCCTTTGTATGCGTACGTACCCGACATAATTGTAACAAATTTACCTACATGTTCGTTTACTGTCCACGACTTCCTTGAATCCTTTAAAGTGTTTGTGCCACCCTCAGTTGTCCTTCCCACTTCAGGAGCACTCCCATCATTATTTTCTACATAAAATTCATACCCATAATTGTAATTCCCATACATAAAGTTTGTCCCATAACATCCAAGTATTATTCCGGGGCTTGAAGCAGAATCAGTTGCAACCACAAATGGAGCAAAATGGAACTTCTTTGTGAAGTGCATCATGTTTGTATACACGGTTGGGTTTGCAATATTTCCCACTGCTAAATAACTGCTTCCGACAGTTGTGCCTGAGTCTCCATAAAATGATGTTTGAAACCACCGTTGAGCTACTGTGGGACCAATACCAATAATCCCAAATGTCGAACCGGGAGAACCAAGCACCGCCCCCGTACCGTAGTTTCTTGCTAAAGACGCAACTTTTATCGTATTTGTATCGACAATTTCAGTAATTTGCAGTAAATCACATCCGGTTGTTCCTCCGACTATCTGCACGTATTTTCCAACTCCAAACCCAACAGACGACTCGACTGTTATCGTTCCCGCTGTTCCGGCCGTGCCTTCGGCGTTTGTCAATCTTGTGTCAAACCGTATTGGCAAATGCCCAAAAAGAACACCATAACTTGTAATTTGTTGTGAATAGGATTCCGCATTTGAAAGCATAAACACCAAATCCTTGTCTCCGGCAAGGATGAACCCGGGATAGGAATCTCCAAACCCAATAATTCTCGAATTCGTTTGGGTGTTATATGCCCACATCTTTCTTGTTCCCGTATGAGTTGCCAAATTCCAATACTGATACGCCGTAAATTCTATATATGTGGATGTCCCTGCATCGATATGAATGTAACCATATGGCTCTTTCCCAGACTCGCCATTTGAGCGATATACTATCGTATCAGCATCAATTACATCGTATTCCTCCCACCCAATCTCACCCATGAAAGGCTGAATTGCGGCCCAGAAAGCCGCTCTGTCTGCGGCCCTGAATTCATATGCTTTATACGACATATCTCCCCCTATGTAAGAACCGGTGCAGTAGTGTCAGTTACTCGCAACTGCAAATAATTATACAAAGAATATCTTTGTGCTCTAAACAATTGATCGCAGATTTGGTACCTTGATGTTCCAAATGTTGTCCCCCATGTTCCATCTATTGACAGTGACGTTGCATCGTTTCCCGTTATTTTTGCACATTGACCAATGTTTGTTCCCGCTGTAATAAGCACCATTCTATTTAGGTGTTGATCCGCAGACCACGTTCTGCCTGTTTCAATCAATGTGTTTGCGCTTGATGTGGATGCGGTTGCGGAAGTGCCATATTCTCCTGAAGTGTTATAGATGCAAGCGTCCCAAGTTTGTGACACATTCCGAGCATATAGAAAGTATTTTAACAAAAACCCAACCATACAACCAGTTGTACCGGCTGAATCAGAAACAAAATATAACGGCCCCGGTGCCCCTTTTTTCGAAAAATGATGCTGAACCGTTGCCACAGCAGGAGCCATTAATGGATAAATACTGTAATATTGCGACTGAACAGCAGTTCCCAAATCTGATATATGTGTTGTCGGATACCATCTTTCTACCGCCACATATGGGTTCGCACATCCAAATGTTGATGCCGGAACACCTATAACCGCACCTGTCCCATAGTCCTTCGACATCTTCCTTACAATTACGGTAGAAGCATCGACCATCTCTATTATGTCAAGGTTCTCACATCCCTCTGTCCCGGCACCAAGTATCTGTATCTGCTTTCCTTCATACAGCCCAGAGGTTGATGCAACCGATATCGTTGCCGATGTCCCTGCTGTCCCATCCGCATACGTAACCCTATCGAACCTATTCGGGATATGTCCAAACCAAATGGACGAATTTGCGGTATTCGATTCTGCCGGATATATGATTGCAACAATGTCCTTGTCTCCGCAGAGCAAACATTCCATCGTATTATCAAAAGTGCCCAACCTTTGACTTGTGGTACCGCCCATCACCTGTTCTCTGTATCCTACATGAGCGGATAAATCCCAATACTGGAAAAAGCGATACGCAATATAAGTGGCTTCCTGTTGCATATAAACGTATCCATAATGCTCGTTTCCAGATTCCCCGTTTGATCTGTAAACTTTTATATTTGATGCAATGTCATCGTACAGCTCCCAACCAATGCTCTGCATGAACCCTTGGATGCAAAGCCACATTGAGGCAACTGTACCGCCATGCTTAAATGAGAATCCTCTGTAAGCCATTTTACAAACTCAGCCCTATTGAAAGCGTTGCCATGTTTATTCCCACACAGGAATCAACATTAAATCCAATGATGTCTCCCGCAGTTACCGCTACATCTGTCCATGTCGTCAAATTCGTATCGCTTGCGACATTAGTCCCTGTCAAAGTTGGTTTTTCACTCCCTGCAATTGTATCTGCAACAGTCGGTACGCTTCCGGCTTTTTTCCAAACATCGACAACCATTGTCCCCGCAGAACCGGCCACCATATACCAAGAATTTATTGTTGCACTAAAAGGCATTGCTACATATCCATGCACCCCGGCAGAAATAGACGTTCCCGCACCAAAAAATGTAATCCCAACTGCCGTAAGCCCAGTTGAACCAGATGTCCCACTCGTTCCAGACGATCCCGCACCACTTGAACCTGAAGTCCCAGAGCTACCGCTACTCCCAGACTCACCGGTTCCGCTTGTGCCAGAGCTACCGCTTGTCCCTGAAGTCCCAGATGAGCCGTCCTCGCCGGATGTCCCACTTGTCCCGCTACTCCCCTCCCCTGAAGTGCCGCTTGTCCCTGATGTGCCGGAGCTACCAGCTTCCCCCGTTCCGCTTGTGCCCGATGTTCCACTGCTTCCAGATTCACCAGTACCACTTGTACCAGAGGTGCCGGAAGTCCCAGAACTCCCTTCCGCACTTGTACCTGAAGTCCCTGAAGTGCCGCTCGTCCCGGTTCCTGAAGTTCCAGATGTGCCGGAGGTGCCTGATGTCCCGTCACTTGAAGTACCGCTTGTCCCGGAAGAGCCGGAAGTGCCATCACCTGAAGTGCCAGAGGTACCACTTGTGCCAGAAGTGCCGGACTCCCCTGTGCCAGAAGTCCCAGAAGTCCCAGAAGAGCCGGAAGTCCCGTGCGAACCGTCAGATGAAGTGCCAGATGTCCCTGAAGTGCCGTGTGAACCAGAGTTGGAAACAAGGCTACCCTCAGTCCTTAAATTTATCTCTTTTTCATCGGTAACTTGTACGGAAATTGCTTCCGCAGTTACTAAAATGACTTCTATTTCATCAGCCATCACGCAGTCCCGGCAGTACCAGTTGAATTCGTTACGTCATACTCAAGATCGACTTTACCCTTCATTACCGTGTAAACGGCATTTTGGTTCGTGCAAACCGCAATATCAAAATCATATTCGCCGGGATCAAGAGCGGACGTATCCGATGGAAGCAACGTAATGTACGCCACCCCGCTTGTTCCTCCGGTTGTGTCGGCAAATGTTGTTACGGTTTTCTGGAGTGAGGCTTGTGCGTCAGGAAGCTCCCAATTGGTTTTCATTGTGAAGAAAACCACCCAGTTCTTCAGGCAATAAGGGTTTCCATTCGCATCTTTAAAGGTAAGAGTGTAAGTCTTGGAGTCGCCCCTTGTCAGAACCAGTTTGCGTATATTCGCCATTACGCACCCCCTTATCTGACATGGAGAGAAGCAGTCACCAATGCCGTGCCACTGGTACCGATAGCAATGTTGATTTTCATGAACGGCATAACGGGCGGCGTTATCTCTACAATATCATTACCGCCTCCATCGCCTACCGTCCCGAATGTCCCATTTGTCGGGCTGATGTATGTTCCGTCATATACAGGACTCCCGGTAAACGACAGTTTTGCAGAACCGCAAGTTGCCACTCCACCGGCTTTGTCGATCTTGTAATAAACGGAAAAATCTCCGTTCTTCGAAATATCACGGAGATCAATTGGATCGGAGATTCCGGAGCTTCCGGCAACAACCGTCTGGGATTTAAACAAACTGATAGTCTTGATGCTTCGTTCCATGGCTTCGTCCTTTCAATCGGGGGGAGCAAGTCGTTCCGCTCCCCCCGCCTATGGATTACGCAGTACCCGCAGTACCCCAACTATCGATAACGCACCCAGAAGCCGGAGTTCCCTTTGCCGTTGACTTGCAAAAATACAGCGTCATAAGGCCCGTATTGATTGCGATGTCTCCGATTTTAAGCGGGGTAGTTCCAAGCTTGTTGGGATTGTCCGTAACGACAAAAATCTGCGGACTTTCCTTTGATCCTTTTTTAATCGCCATTTTAACCTCCTAACTACCGAACTCCCTTGGACGCATTCTCGTTTTCTGGACAAGAACCTTCCTCATCCTGTCGCTGTATGCGTCCGGTAACGGCCCGAATTTTGCCGTGAATCGATCCTCGTACACCTTCGCCAGATTCATGTTTATCGTATCAGAATCCGGTTTCATTAAAGCAAGGTGTGCCGCCCAATCGCACAAATCGATATGATACTTCTCCGGCACTTCCGGAGAAGTTTGCAATGTAAACTGTGTCAACGGCAATCTCGACACGATCAAGAATGCCGTATCCGATGCACCGGGAGCTAAAACAAACGTCAATGTATTCCCCGGTTCATTCATGAAGGCATAAGGAACGCCTCCAGTACCCGCAGTCCCTACCGTTCCGCTTGACCCATACGTTCCAAACCAACCGGACATTTGCTCGTCAAGATGCGGATAATGCAACGGCCCTTCCAACGGGTACAGCATGGACATCAACTGGCACCGCTTGATCTGCAAAATCTTCGGGCTTAAAATATAAGTAGCTTGATTCGCAACCACGGATACACGGCATAATGGTTGTTGTCCAAGCGTCCCGGCAGTTGCGGCTGTCCCGTTATCGTTTGTCGTTTCCGCATCGATGATCAAATGTGCCCTTCTGCAAGCCTGTACTTCCGCATAATTCAGAAACCGCAACAACTCTGAATCAGGCCACAGATACGGCAACTGGGTATCATCAAGCATACTTTCACGGAGATGGGCAATCAACTCCCTTCCGATCATTGAACAGCCTCCTCAAGCTGTGCCGATTCGACCTCTGCTTCTTTCTCCAAACTGTCAACATCCAACGCAACGATCTGGTATGCGAACCTTTTAATGTGACGCACGTGATCCTTGCCATCGACCTGTACCACTTCGGTCTTGATCCTCGTATCCAGCATCAGCCTTACCGGCCTCGGCAAATCGATCTCCACCCCCGGTTTCGCAAGGAAAGCAAAACCGTTAAGTGAGATGAAAATCCCTTCTCTCGGAATGTCTGCCGAATCGCTGATAATGATCCTGTCACGAATGTGACCCTGCGGACTGTTAAAGTATTTATCAGGGTTTTTTTCCTGATCTGTTTTTACTCTGCCCATATAGTTTCTCCCTCATGTTAATGGAGGAGAGAGGAATACGCTCCTCCCCCCTCCAGTTGTTTAGACTTCGTTAAACGGCATGTGCAGAAGCTGGGTGTACCCAGAAACCGTTCCGCAAGTTGCCGCAGCATTGCCGGAAACAACGTTCGCACCGCCTGCCGTACCGCCGCCGAAGCGGATGAACGCACCGGCAGTTCCCGTCACATACTCCATATACCCAACCGCCACATATCCATCTGGGCAATCGGGAAGGTAAGCATGCGTGGAATCCGTCCCTTCGTTACCGGCAAAGATCGTTGCATTCGTTCCAAACTTCGCCGCCACCAGATACTTCACGTAGGTGGATTTGCTCTGCGTACCGGTCGGAAGGAAAAGGTTGTCCTGTGCACTTGCAGTTCCATACTGCCCATTGATGCACAGGGCGAGTGCCGTATTCAGCTTAAGACCGGCAGTGCTTCCGGTTCCAAGCCATGCGGCACCGATTCCGGCAGTTCCACCCATCGTGCCATTCGTGCCGCTTACGACACGGTTCGTGATGGACTGAATTGCCCGTCTGAACGTCTCCCACGGCATTGCGGGATAAATCTTCCTCGGTGCATTGTCCCTGCTGAGAGGCGGGTCATCGAATTTTCTGTAAGCCATGTTTTAATCCTCCAATGTAGTTGCGTTGTTCAAGACTTTTAGCGTCAACTGGCGTACCGGCTTGAATGAGCAATACGCACGTGTTACTTTGGGCCAACTATACCCATCAATCCGTACAAGCACACTCGTACACAGCCATCCACGCATCGTTCAGGATGACCGTAGTCTGCATCGTTTTCCAAGACACGGAACCCCTCTGGCCGAGAGGATCGGACTTGGACGGAACAGGGTTAATAACGATCGGCGTGATTGCGTATTTCCCTTTCAGTGCGATCAGGCCATAAGCATCCTTGCCGAAAATCATCACCGGATAAACGTCACATCCGGCACCAGTTGCCGTCAGCTTCCCGGTAGTCGTTGCCGAACCGCCGTCATCATACGGTGAGAAAATCGTGGATTTCAGATACCGCACATCCTCACAGGAACCGATCTCCGTTTCCCATCCCTTCACACTGCCGTAATCCGCAACCGATGTGAAACCGGCAAGACTCCTGATATCAGAAGTCATGTCCACATGGGTCACTCCGACAAACGCCGGAAGGATGGACTCGGTATTGAAATTGGGGGTGGATTTAACGATACTGGTGATGTGCTGTGCTTCCTGTCGTTCCAAAGCACGAACGATTTTTCGCTGATCCGCTCTTGAGATTGTTGCAACAACCGATGTCCTTCCCGCAACCGAATTCGCATAAAACACGTTCGTGCAGGCTTTCAGGATGTTGTAACGAAGCGTTTCCACGGTCTTTGCCGCCTGTTCGCCGGAAACCGCCACCGCTTCCTGAAGAACCGGATCTTCGTGAGTGTCCTGAATCACATCGGTAATCTCGACAAGGCCGCCGTACTGATACAGCGTTGCCGTGATGTCCGTTGCGGTCAGCTTTTCGGATGCCGGGGTGACACCTTCCGTGAGGGGCGTAGTCCGAAGCCCGAGCGAATTGTACCGCCTGAATTTCATGGACTGCGTTTTGTTCGCCGGAAGTGATTTGCTCTGACCGAATTTCTCAAGGCAAAGATAAGGCATTGCCCTTTTGAGAAGTTCGACCACCACATATGCCGCAGTTCTGGGGGTGATATCCCCGTAAACAGTCATTGCCATGTTTAACCTCCCTTACTGATTGCTTCCTCGTAGGCAGACTCATAATCCTCTGCCGGTGCAATGGAGGGGTTCACAGAACCTCTTCTTGATGTCACGGAACGCATTGCGTCCTTCTTCTCCATCTTTTTCCTGTTTGGATCAGGAACACGTTCTGCATCAACTCCATTTTCTTTTTTAAAATCATCGAGAAACTCAATCACCTCATCCGTGCTGCCGCTTTCATAAACCTCAGTCAGCTTTCCCTGCATGTATTTCGGTTTGGACTTGATCCACTTTTCAATGGAGCCATCGTCCCTGAATTTCTCGAAATCACTATGCTTCTCACGGATTTTATTGAAATGTTCCTCCTCCAACCGCAAGTCCTCAAGGGACTCTGCTTTCTGGGTGGCAACCTTCCCGGTCTCTTTCGCTTCCGCAAGCTGTGAAACAATCTCCGTCAACCTCTCTTCGAATTCTTTCCTCAGCTTGTTGAATTCAAGATTCCGCTTTTTGCCCTCCATTTTCGAAATAACGTCAAATTCCGAATCGTACTCTTCAAACTCGGCCTTTTCCTCCGGACTAAGGCTGTCATAAAGTGCGGCCGGAATAGACGGCTTCTTCTCTTTTTCCTCTGGCGGCTTTTTGGATGCCTCCAAATCCGCTACCAGTTTATTCCTTTGGTTCTCCCACTCCTCTTTTTCGTGCCGGTATATTCCCTGAAGGGTTTTCCACCGCTGTTCGTATGTCTCTTCCTCGCCCTTCTTTGCTTTTGCTTCTTCCTCTGCTTTTAACCGTGCCGCTTCTTCCTCCGCAAGGCGAGCGGCTTCGGCTTCTTTATCCTTTCCCTCTTCTTCGTTCAGGGAATCGTCATTTTTTTCTTTTTCTTCGTCCTTCTCCCCTACTGCTTCGTCAAATACCTCATCAAACTCCGCATTAGAATCTTCCAATTCCCTCTCATTGGCCTTCGGCATAACTTCCCTCCTTAAAATAAAAAAGCCACCTATGGCTGTTACACCATGGTGGCTTTTGTTCCCGTAAGAGTCTTGGGCTTTAAGCGTATGTTACTTCAGAACCATTTGCAGTTTTCTTTTTACACCGTCAATGGCTCTTAAAATATCGATAATCTCTTCTTTTCGTATTACCACGTGCGTTGCAGTTCCAAAACACCCGTTGGCAATCGATTGAACGCTTTGTGACTCTCGTTCACGGCTTATCATAGTCCCTCCTACTTTTCAAGCTCTTTCTTGAAAGAAGGAAGCCCCTTATCTAACCATGATAAAAACAATTTTATCTCGCTTATACCCCCCTGATTAAGAGAAATCTGTGGCGGCCCTGCCGTGTCGTTGTATTCCCTCAAATCCGCAAGACGCATCTCCATAAGCCTCCGCACGATCTTTATAGGCTCTGAAAAACGCACCTCATACAATTGACCGAGCAAAATAGCTTGTGTTTTGTCCATCTAATCCCTCATTTTGTGGTTTTTTGTGGTTTCTGTGGTTTTGGTTTCGCCGCAACCTTCTTTTTTACATCGTGCATCTCTTTTTTCATTTTCATTTCCTGATCGACCCTCTGCTTTTCCATTTCAAGCTCCGCTTTCGCCTTTCTTTCCGCTTGAAGTGCCGCAAGTTTCTGGTCGGCCATGCGTATCGAATGCTCTTGCTCCCTCTGCCTCATTTCCTGATCGTGTTTTTGCTGTGCAAGACCAATTTCCTGTTCCTTTTTGATGCTTTCTGCCGTTTTTGCCCTCACTTCAGCATTCTGAAGCTCCTCATTTACCGCTTCGCCGCCCTCCGGCTCTTCTCCGGCCCGTTTTATCGCTTCCACGTTCTTGTCTTTCGCTTTTGTAAGCTGTGCCATCGTCTGGGCTTTTTTGTACTGCACTTCGGCCTCAAGCTGGGCGTACACAAGCTGTTGCATACGGCTGTTTTCACGTTCCTCACGCACTTTTTGAGCTTCCTCTTCCGTCCGCATCGTAATTGCAAGATCGAAAGTCTTTATTTTTTCCTTCAAAAACTGATCTCTGGGGATGTAGTCCCAATCTTCCGGTTGCATGGACGCTTGAAGCTGATTCAGAAGGTTCATCCTTATCTCTTTCATCACAAGAGAAGAAACCCCCCTCGGTTTCACGTTGTAATCACCCTTTATATCTGCCCTCTTATTGAATTCCATGTTCCACGTATACAGATCACGGATGATTTTTTCCGTAAAAGCATCGAAATTCTTCACAACATCCTTGATTGAGATCGTAATGGTAGCCATACGGCCCGATGTCGCCTGTGCCGTCTCGTTGTTCACCATCTGACCGATCATCCATGTCGGCAAAGTGGTTTCCTCGTCACCAAATTCCCTGAATTTGTCGATAATCGACAATAATTCCGGTATGTGCGAATCGAATTCAATGCTCCTGATCGCCGGATACTGGGCATCGATGCCCCTTCCTTCCCGATACCATATCTTTCTTGGGTAAAATGAGTTCAAATCCGTGTCCGGTGTCATCAGATTCCAGTTCACTTCCACTTGCGGCCCTGAAACGCAAGCGGCATTGTCCAAAACCATCCTTGCACCGGCACTTATCGCAATCTGCGAATGCCTCATGATCCGGCAAAGCCCCTCGCCAAACAGGCTTGTTTCATCTTTTTCGTAGTAAAACACCTTGTATTTGTCCAAAGCACCGTCATAGAGGACTGCCTTGATGATTTTCCCACCCAAAATCCACAAATTTGCCCCATACTCAAGCGTTTCATCCTCTATGTTCACACCGCAAGCGGCAAGATCGTTACCGTCCACGTAACCCCAATACTCCAACACCTCATATTTTGCCCCCGGCTGTCTGAATGTCGATCCGGTGTTTACATCTGTCGTTGATCCGGCTCTTACATACCCTGTCTGTTTTGAAGCTTCGATCTCAATCACCTGAAGATCGACTTCCCAGTTTTCAGGCACATAATCTCCATTCGGATGTGCCTTTATGTACTCTTCGAGGATGTCATTGTAAAAGTCGCCCCTCTTTAACAGGGAACGCAAATCATGCTTCGTCATCAGGTGACGTTGAAACGAACCGCTCATCTTGTCGAGATCGGTTACGGTCATGTCTGGATACCAATCCCAAATACGCACGAATTCAAAAAATGGAACCTCGTCCGATGTCACCTTCTCCTCGTACTCGTTTCCCCCGACAGGATGCCACCTCCGCTTCATCCGATCCATAATCATCGGGCCTTTCATAACGCCCGTCCCGTACATCAGCCCAGACCGCAAAACCTTCTTCGTTTCCTCGGAATAGTTCATTTCGATCAACTGATCTTCTATCTCGCCTGTCATTGCCTTGCACGTTTCATCGCAAAACCTTTTGATCTGGAGACGCAAATCTTCCGCAGAAGGGATGACCGGATTCCCCGTCTCGTCCTTTGTAATCATCGTCAGGGCGATTGCCTTTACGGTTTCCTTTGAAATTCTCGGTTCGGGAGTGGGTTCAATGGCCCAGTTCTTGTCGTTTTCGGGAAAAAGCATTTCATGGAGACGGGAAAGAGCAATGTTCACTTTCGATCTTGTTATTTTCGGATAAACCTTCGAGTTGTTTGCCTCTATTTTTACTGTCGGATCGTAAAGCCCCTTATACTGCCGCAAACTTTCCGTCCACTCCAGTTCCTTTGCCCTTCTGTATGTCTTTGCCGTGTTGAAAAGACCCTTCATCCGCAACCCGAATTCCCCCATCACACTCGAATTGCGTTCCTTCTTCTCAAATGCCGCCCTGATTTCGTCCATTGCTCTCTCCCCTAATAACCGGCCTCATAGCTTGCTGGCCTGTATTCCCGCCTCTTCATCGTTGCCTGAAACGATTTCCACCGCCTGTCCTGTGATTCCTTCTCCGAAAGATACATGCAAAGCATCTGCAAGGCATCAGACACATGGGAATAGAAGTTTTTCACAGGCATCGCCTTGTATTCCTCTCCCTGCGACTTCGGCTCCTTCTCGTAATGATACGCACCATTCAATGCCTTACGCAAAAAATGACAGTTTGGAGATAGCAAAAACGCTGGCTCTCCCTGCCACATCTTGTTTAAAAACGTCTCTACCGCAGACACACGGGGCATTATGGCGTTTGTCGGTGCGGGAATTACCCCTGAAAGACCGACCTCCCTCGAATGAAGCACTTCAAAGCAAGTTGATTCATCTGTCGGTGCCCTTGATGCTCCGGATGGATCGCCATACCCCATTACGCTCATGCCAAAATACTTCCTACGCAAAAGCGGTATCAATTGACTCTCGCAAAACTGCCTTAACCCCATTCCATCTGAAACCAGTTCGTCAAGAATTACCAGTTTGCCCATCGGATCAATCTGCCCGATGGCACATGCCGGTTGCAACCCGAAATCGAATCCCAGAATGACATCAAGCCCTTTTATCGGCTCAATGATATTCGGTGCCACGTGTACATTATCCACAAACGACTGAAACACCGGCTTTCCAGTAACCAGAAAACCGTATTGCCCGTGGATATAGATTCTCTTGTACATCTCGTCCTTGCCCTTGGCGAGATTCGAATAGTATCCTTTCGGCAAATGCTTCGTGTTCTCTGCTCTTGCGGAAAGGCCGGACGGCTGTTTGAACATCTTCCAGCCGTCCGGCTTGACTTTTTCGAACATCTTATAAAGGTATGAATCTTCGTCAGGCGGGTTTGTGTCCATAATCATCCCGTACCAAGTCGGCCCACCGTCCCTTTTCGATGGGAACCTACCGATACGTGCGTCCATGGCTTCTATGATTGTTCTGGGAATTTCCCTTGATTCGTTAAACCAAGCGGATGTTACTTCGAGAGAGAGGAGATTTGACACCTGATCCGGCCTGTCAAGTGCCCTGAAAAGGATTTCAAGATGGATTCCCGGCAACCTTGTGATGATGAACATATGGTCTGTGACACGGTACTCTCCAAAAAGCTTCGGCGGGAACCAATCGTGGAACGTCCGTATCGTTGTGTCCTTCAACTGCCCGTATGAGTTTCGAACAACCGCCCATCTCGACCTTCGGATTCCGTCCGGCCCCGGCTCCTGCAAACTTGCCCGTCTGATGATCTCCATAACGCAAGCAGAAGATTTGCCCGAATTGTGGTGTATCGCACCGTCCGCAGTCACATAATTATTCGTATCCAAAACCTGCATATCCCAATATTCTTCCTTGACACTTAACCTTTCTATTGATACTATGGGCCTATCGGTTAAGGGGGAAGCAAATGAATGAGAATACAAGTTTGATAATTTTATTATATGACGGGAAACGTAGTTCAAAAGACGTTGCCAATATTGTCGGCGTAACCGCCCGATATGTGCGGAAGGTTGCGAAACGGCACAACCTTGACAGGCTTCCGGTGGGCGCAAGGGGCGGCGAATTGAATCACCAGTTTGTTTCAGGACGCAGGATTGATTTAGACGGGTATGTGAGCGTGACTGCTGAACATCCTTTTGCCAAATTGGACGGCTCAATATTTGAACATCGCCTGATACTTGAGCAAAAGTTAGGCCGGTATCTTCTTCCTGAAGAAGTGACAGACCATATTGACGGGCTAACTCTGCATAACGACCCATCCAATCTGCGACTTTTTCAGAAAAACGGGGATCATCTTCGTGCGACAATAACCGGGGTTCCGAAACAGTTTTCCGTATCAGGGAAGGAAAACATCCGTACAAGGTATCACCGGAACGCAAACTGGAAACCTGTCGATATTTATTATCAGCGCAGAGTACGCGGTGATGTCCGCTTGCGTCAAATGATCCTTGCGGCGTTGAAACTCGGTATAGATAGTCCTTACCTTTTGGGAACGCACCGCCACTTTGAGAAAGCTGGAATCGACCCTTATTCTCATTCCAGCTTAAAACACGCATTGGACGAGTTATCTCAGAGATGGGAAGCAGACCTTTCTCTGTGACAATGAGCGTATCGCTTGACACGCACCCGAACGGCCCCATGACACACCTGACACGGCTGTTATCCAGAGTGAACCGCTTCAATGTCGGCACATCTGAGTAATCGTACAGGACTTGATAAGGCTTTTCCATCAGTTTTCCTGTGGCCCCATCTTCGCTTTTTCTACCGTTTCAGGGCTTGTCGCCTGCAAATAAAGATCATACAAAGCCCTGTCCCACTCCGGCACGGGCCAGTACACGGACGGACGCACATAAGCCACCGGAGGATACCCCGGCATAAACGAAAGCGTCATCTTCTTGTTGTTGTCGTGCAACATCCATATTCTTGGATTGAATACCGCAATCTCGTCACCACCGGTTTCCATTGTGACCCCGACCAACGTAAGTCCGCTTGACAAAACCATCGTTAACGTCCCTTCCGGGATTCTTTTGCTACCCGTCACTTCCATTCCTTTCCCTCCTTTTAAGGTGTACAAACTCGAACAACTTTAAAGGGTGAAGACTACTCAATAATAGAGTAGTTTTCACTAAGCATTTCGATCTGCGTAGGGATCCAAGGCACACGGCCAAAACGAGACGTAACATACATATATTTATGGGTCATTTTGCTATGCTCATCAGGAAACTGCATGCTAATAAATACATCAGCTCCCCAGTGTGGTAGTCTTACCTTTAGACCTTTATTCATGGCTTCAATAGCCAAACCAAAGGTTATGCCATCCGTTTTACGATAAGCCTCTTCAAACACTCGTTTGGGGGACCAGCTTACATAGCCATCCGGATAAACTACCTTGTAGCCGTGCTGGTTATCCTCCTTTGGAATCGTCTTACCTTGGGACTCATAAAAATCGTACTTGGTCATTGGTTCCGCTTTAATGATCTTTACGCCTAAATACTCTTGCATTGTTTTTTGCCCCCTTTAATTTTAATCAGACATTTTACAAGCTTCTACTCCAACCAGTTTGACTTTTCTGCCGAGGAAGTTCGCCAAACCGTCTATCCTTCTTCCGTCATATTCCAAATTCCTGTTCGTGTGAAACTCCCCAACCATGTACTCCACCATGGAAAGGTCGGTGTAATAGAGTGCCTCGTACTCCATTCCCTCAATGTCGATCTTCATCAGCTTAACCTTTTCGATTCCCTCTTTCAAAAGGATCGACTGAAAAGACCTTACTTCCACTTCCTCCGTGTAATGATGCTCCGGATTAAACTCGATCTTCGATGAAGAGCCGCCGGAAAAATCCTTCGATATCACCATCCTCACCGTACCGTTCTCCCTGCCGATCCCGTAAGGTCTGGGATGGACGTTCTTCATCCGGTTGTTGAAAAGATTCGCAAAAAGGGTATTAAACGTCCTCTTAACAGGTTCGAATGCATATACCTTCGCCTCTGGGAACAGTTTCCCGATCATGATCGAAAACATCCCCTCGCAAGCCCCGAAGTCCAGAACCACATCGCCGGGAAGGATCGGAACCTTCTCGGAGAAAACACGGTAGCAATCCGAAAAAATCTCATCGATCAACGACTGTGCCGTGGCAGTCTCTTCGAAAACAAAGCTCTCCCCCATGAACTCCTTCTTAATCATGCCCCTCCCTCATAATCTTTCTTTGCTTCCCCCACCAGTATCCCAAGTTTCCCCATGTCCTCTATCGTCCAAGGAAGCACCAGAAAAACCCCCCTCGCCTTCGGATTGTCAAGATCGATCAAATACCTCTTATCGTCACCCTTGTAATCGTACCTCAAACGTCCTCCGGATTCAACATCTGGGCAATCTGCCTGGTATCCACATCAGTTGGGGTGACATCGATATACTGCTTCTCCTCCTCCAGACCCTTCAAAATCACCAGAACAGTTTTCTGCCCCTCTCCAAAACGCTCCTCCTTCGACCTGATCTTTGCGGTCATGATGGAGGATTCGATCTTTAAAAGCTCCTTCACCATCGCAACAAACTGCCGGTCGTTCCCCTCCACAAGCTTCTTCAGCTTCTCCCGACCATTGACCATGCGGTACACCCACCGCATGTCCTGAAGCATCTTGTAGGCTTCCGCTACCTCCTCCTCGCTTACCTCACCCCCTTCCGCAAGAGCTTGCTGTCTCGCAAGAAGCTCCATTTCCCTGTCGTCCTCACCCGTTATCTTGTCTGGATTGAAATTATCGGTTATCTCTGAATCCTTCGGCTTGTTGCCAGTCCTCGCCATGGCCCCACCTCCAGTAAATCCGGCCTACAATAAATTGCAGATAAAGTCAAGCCCTTCTCCGGTTCTGACGGTGTATAAGCTTTGACCTTATACTATACTCGGGAGCGTTCCCATCCAGCCCAGTAAATACGTTGACCACCCTTATATTATTTTGCCCTATTTTTACACCGGAACCCCCCCTTTCCCCAAAAAGGAGTCTCTTTTTCCCCCTATGATACCCCCATACCCCCCTTCTTCAAAGGTTCGTAGAACCTTTTTTGTTATACATTCGAGTAACGAAACCTGACTAATGCACGTGCGGAGGCCCCCAACGGCCCCGTTGAGGCCCGGTGCCGTTCCCACTGGGTACCAGTGGGGCCGTTGGGAAAGAATTACTTATCAACAGGCTTATCCACAGGTGTATGCACAGGGTTATGAACAGTTCATACACACACTATCCACACACTATGAACAGGCTATACACACACTACACACAGGACACACGCAAACTATCAACAGTATTATCAACAGGTTATCAACATACATATGTATGTTGATGCGTGTCATAAAAGCGGGCATTGATTGCCATTGCCAACGCATTTAAATGCGTTACAACGCACGCTACATGACAGCCTACCCCCATACATTTGACCGCTTGACAGCGGTCAAAGCGTAGCAATTATAAGGCGTAGCAGTGGCAAAGAATGCCCTGTCCACAGTACCGCAGAAACAGCAAAGCTGCCTTCCCCGTATAACAGCACGGCAACACTACATAAAAAGGCTTGTCTATCCTTGCGGTCGAACCTAGAAAAATCGTCCAATATTGAACAATGTTGTAAGTGCGAATAGTTTTACGCACTGCGAAGTAGATTACGCAGTTTTGCGCAGTTTTCAAAACCTAACCCATTGAAATCATTGATATTAGATATGGCATGCAACTTGCATTAGATAGAATTGTCGAAGATCGACCCTTTAAGACCTGAACCCATAGGGCAGGCAAGGGCAGGAGACAAGAACCATGAGAAACGGACTGATGCTCCATTGCGGCGGCGAAGCAGTAACGGAGAAAGACCTTGACCTTTTCCCCGTACCGCAAGAAACGGCAACCTATAAGCCGGTGAGTCATTTCGAACTGGTAAAGCAGATTAAACTGGTCAGTCAAGACCTTTTGACCCTTCGCTCCGGTGGAGAAGCTTTTCAGCTTGAAAGGGAGTCTTTCGGAGTAGCAAGGGAAGGCAAACAGATGTTCGGCGTTTTGACCTTTGTCAACTCCGACACGGAGCAAGGTCTTTCCGTAGGCTTCCGCAATTCCTATGATAAGAGCATGGCTTTGGGCATTGTAATGGGAACTTCGGTTTTTGTGTGTGATAACCTTTGCCTTTCCGGTGAGATTTCAATCATGAGGAAACACACACGAAACGTGTGGGATGACATCCATCAGACGCTTATCACTTCAGTTTACACCGCCCGCAAAGTCTATCATCAAAACATTGCAGACGCTTCCGCTTTCAAGGCATTGCCTATGCCAGATGATGACGCATTCGGAATTATAGGCCGCCTGTACGGAAACGATATCATTAGCCCCCGTCAGCTTGCGGCAGTATTCACGGACTGGAAAAAGCCCCGCTATGAGGAATTCGCCCCCCGAAATGCCTGGAGCCTTTACAACGCTTGCACGGAAGCCCTCAAAACTTCGCCGCCGGTTAACGTGATGGAAAATCACGTTAATCTGCATCGTTACTTCACAGGATTAACCGCAACAATGGAAGAACGGCCAGACTATTACGCAGACCGTGCCGCCGATCTTACTATTGACATTTAACCTTTCAAGGCACGGTCTAACCTTTGACCGTGCCTTTTTACTACCCTTCAGGAGCCAACCAAATGAAAGAAAAAAATTGCAAGAACTGCACGAAAAGAATCGATAAAAAATGCTCCGTGACAGACACATACACGCCACGGAAAAAACCGGCATGTGCTGATTATGAGGCGAAAAAATGAAACTGTATAGCTTAACAATGAAGAACGGGAAAAAATCTGTTTTTATCGGTTTGTTTCCAAGTCGAAGCCGTGCCGAGTTAATTAAATGCGGCCTTGACTGGTCGAGCCGATGGAAACCAACGATCACAATTCAGGAGGGTTTTGACATGGCTATTTGTGATTTTTGCGGAACATATACCGCACGCTTAACTTGCGACTTTTGCGGCAGTGCATTCTGCTCTCATTGCACCTTTAAACAGGATGGTCAGAATGTTTGCCCTGATGAATTCTGTCAAGGGCATGACGGCCAAGTTTACCAGTACGATTCAGCACCTTTTCAGGTGTTTGACAATGCCTTTTAACTTTACGGCAGGGGTTCACGCCCCTGCCGTTTTTTTGCCTTTTTCGCTTCCCGCATCCGTGCGGTTAAGCGTAAGCGAGAACCCCACAACGCAAGAGAAGCGTGAAGACACGACGCAAAATAAGCGTGATAAGCGAGGATAAAAATGGATTATAAATTCTCATTGGGCAATTTCAAATGTAAGGTTTCGAATATGTCCTTGCTTCCTGTTATTGATTGCCATAACTGCACAAAATGTCAGGATGTATGTTACGCAAGGCATTCAATAAAGCAATATCCGAACACATTTAAGGCATGGCAACATAATAGTTTTTTGATCCGTGAAGGCAAATTTGCGGAACTTAAAAAGGATGTTTCCGTGTTCTGCCACTATCACAACACCCGATATTTCAGATTTCATGTCGGGGGAGATATCGTTTCGGTAAAGCATTTTAAAACAATTAAAGAAATTGCGGTAGAAAACCCAAATACAAAGTTTCTCGCCTTTACAAAGTCGTTCTATTTCATAGATACGGACTTGCCGGATAATCTTGCGATCATTTGTTCTTTAATGAAGGGAATGACTATCCCTGAATCTCTTGATAAACTGCCCCGTGCGTATGCCGGAAATCCGGCTGATTTCCCTAATGACAATAGAGCTGAAAAGGCACTTAAATGCTCCGGCAAGTGCGACAGGTGTTATAAATGCTGGTTTATTGGAAAACTCAAATTTGACGTTATTTTCAAGATTAAAAAGGCAAACGGATTTGTTTCTAAAAACTAAAAGGAGGGTTTAAGATGGAAGCAACAGCGAAAAAAATCGAAAAGGCAGGCAGTTTGAAAGATGTTATGAGATCAGCAAACAAGCCGACTCCGGCAAGCTCAAAAAGCAAAATTCCTGTTGTTTCAGCGGATGATGAAATGCGGGAACTTGCACAAGAAGTGCTTGACCTTAAAACGCAGATAGAAAGCTTGACAACCGAACTGGAAAGAGCGGGAAAAACCTTGATTGATAAAGTCTTTCCGGTGCGTCAGGATATCTGCAAAAAAGAGTTTACCACTTCTGTCAAAGTCCCTACGAGAACCAATAACCTTGTTGTTCTTGTTTGGTCTGGGAATTATTCGAAGATTAAACCGGAAAATGAGGGTGGCTTGATTGACATTCTAGGAGATGATTATCAGGAGTTTTTCAAGTCGAAATTCGTTATCTCTGCCGAAGATAAAACGGATGCAGAACTGTATGAGCTTTTCTCATGGCTTTCGCCGGACGGGGGAGAAACTGAAGAAGGTTTGAGGATTGGACAAGAAAGATTCGCTCGTTTTTTCACCGTTGAAGAAGTCATTAAACCCACCGAGAACTTCATCAGAAAACACGTTTTAATGTCTGATGAACTTCGGGAAAAACTCGAAATGGCGGGTGTGAAACAGCACAAAGCATCCGTAAAAACGAGGTAAACCATGAAATACATCTATCCAAATCTTCCGAACTGGATCGATCCTGCGAAGGTTATTGATTACGATAAAAAGCCTTCATGGATTGCAGAACGGAAAAAAAACGGATGGCGTTGCCTTGCGGTACGGGACGAAGAGGGTTTAACCCTCTTTACCCGCCGCAAAACGATCATTTACGATCAACTTCCCGTTACAAGAAACGCACTCCAAAGATTGCCGTATTCTACAATAATTGACGGCGAACTAATGGAGAAGAGAACAAAGGATATAAAGGATTTATTTTACGCATTTGATATCCTTTACGAAGGCGGTAAACAACTGACTTCGCTACCGTGGAAGCATAGAAGGGAACGTCTGGAATATGTTCTTAACGGAATAGAAGGAATTGAAATCAGCGTCCCCGTATGTGTCGGGAAATCCCTTCTTTACGATGTTTCAATTGAAGAAGGAAACGAAGGGATCGTCATGAAGGAAATCAACAGTAAATATCTTATTGACCTTAACTCATGCCCTCACAATCCGCTATGGATTAAGGCGAAAAAACCTGAAAACAGTTTCCTTTTTGGAGGTGTGAAATGAAAAAGAAATCGTTGCGTCAATGGATCAGAAAGAACAGGAAAAATCTCGATTCTGCTATCCGTGAAATCCTTCCTTATGCACATTTAAACGACGAATTCAGAAGAATTTGGGTTTTGAATGACGAAGGTCTGTATCGTTGGGCAAAAAGCCAGAACGTAAACATGGACAATTAAGGGGGAATCATGTCAGCAGTTATCTCATTATTTATGCTGTTCGTAATATGCTGGATATTCGCACAATTCAACAAGGAATAAAGGGGGATTAAATGGACACAATTGATTACAAAATCGAGCAAATTCTGGAGTATTTAAAGGATTCAAACATCGATATTGAGGAACCGCCAGAGTGGACGCATTCTCACGTTTATTTCAAGATTTTAAACGAGGAATTGACAGCCGAGGATATGCGGTTTCTTATTTTACACAGCGATTTCCTGTATGTGCAAATGGAAGTAAAAGACGATGAAGCATGGCTAACGCTTGCGTTTAAAATCTGATTAAGGAGGTTCTGAAATGAATAAAACACAGCGTATCAGGGTAGGGGAAATCATCAGTAAAATCGAAGATGTACGTCAGGAACTCGAAGAAATATCACAAGATGAACAGTACAAATTCGACAACCTATCCGAAGGACTTCAGCAAACGGAAAAGGGGGAAGAATTAAGCAAGAGTGCCGAGGACTTTGCCGACTTTGCAAGGACGCTTGAAGAGCTTTCCGGTGATCTTTTCAACTATTCATAGGAACATGGGGTGCGTAGGGGGTGCGTAATCCCCTACGCACCTGCGTACTCCACTACGCAGTTACTACGCACTTTTCGTAGTAAGCGTGGTAAGCGTGGTAAGCGTGGTAAGCGTGACATGAATGATTTCAAGCACTTATCTTTATTTGCATGGTCGTTACAAATTGGCATGGAAATCGCAATATATGACAGGAAAGGAGAAAAACCGATATGGATGAAATCTATTTTGCGGTAGGGCCAGAAACATGGGGAAGAGGGACAACTGAAGAGGAAGCGGTCAAAAATTGCAAGGTCAATTGGCCCCATTGGGCCGGACGATTCAACAAACGGAAGTTAGCGATTTTTTGTACTACCGATAAAGACGCTTATATCGATGGCATGGACGGAACCCTGTTTGCGGAACGGGGAACCACAAGGCAAATTCAAAAGGCAGGGGGAGAACGTGAAATTGAGTAACATAACATAAGTTACGAATTATCATTTCGGTATTATAGAAAATAATGAGGGTAGAAAAATGAAAGAAATACATGAGAAATGGCAAGACCCTACCGAAGAAACCGCAGACATGAAACGCTTGCGGTATGAAATCGTTTTGACTTGCCGGATGTATCAAGAAACATACGGTTTAGGCGACGATTGTTTGGTTGCTTGTCTTAAAAACGCAACTGACCAGATTGGATGCTCCGCAACTGAAAAAGAATTGCGGAACGATGTTTCCATGCGGTTAAGCCTCATTGAAAAGGGTTTAAACGAGTTTTTAACGCAGATTGATTCCATTCGTGCCGATCTTGAAAATAAAACCGGATTCTACGATGATAAGGAGTACGGATATGAGAAAAATAATAGAACGTGAAGTTATTTCCAACTACAAAATCCGTTTTAGAGATATTAACATTCCCTTAATTGTTTATCTTCGGGATAAAAACAACATTGCTCCATTAACCGGAATAAAAAAGAAAAAAGACAGGGGGTTTACATATTGGGAAATAAAGATCGACATTGAAACATTCATTAAGCAACTATCAGATAAAGAACTGTTTACAGCTTTAGATGCACAATTATGCGATAAATATAGATAAAAGGATGACCATATGAAAATTTGGTTTGAATGTGATGGGTGCGGTAAACTTGTGGCAGGGAAGCTTAAATCCCTGCAAACAGACTTAACGGAAATGGTTGCAATTGAAGGCACAGACTTTACCGTTTTGCGGCGATTGTTATTCTGATTACGTTCAAGATCAAAATTTCAAAAACTTCTATTGGGTTGTGACCGAAGATGACTGCGTTTTGTTTTACAAAGGATCGGCCCCGCAATGCAATTCATCTAAGGCCGTGGTGGACAAGTGGGGAATCGACAGAGAAGTATTTAAAAATTCACGGACTGAATTGATTGAGAACGCATGGATGCCGCACGATTGTAGTGATTACAGATAACGCAAAAATCAGCCGGAGCGCAGCGATCGGGTGCATTTGCATTGTTAGCTGATTTTGGTGATCCATGAAAACGATGCTTGGCAGAGAATATTTTGAGCTGTGGGAATGTGGATTGTGCGGGACGCGGCATGATGAGCGCGGAAAGCATAACTTCACCCTGGCCGTTGAAATTCCTCCGATGGAGGACGACGGATGCGGATATTCCTGCCCGCTGCTGAGAAGCGACGAAGACGGCGAATACTGCCGTAATGGGCTGGAGCTGCCAGCCGACAACAACGGCGCCAAGGTAATAAAATGCAGACCTGGGCCCGGGTGCCCGCGATGGGAGGTAGAGCCATGCAGGAAATCAAGTTCTGGTGTTATTTCGTACTGGCGAGAGTGCGCGGAATCGGAAGGGCATACAACGCTATGCCAAAAGGAGAGGCGGTGAGCACTGGTATCCACAAGATTGTCGAGGTGAGGACGATGTTTTTTCGGCATGGTTGGATTCCGTATTGTCTGACTGGCCGGGGCGGTTCGTTCTTGTGCAGAGGGGTGAAACATGGAAAAAGTCGTCAAAACAAGCTTTACACCGGCAGAATACAGGACAAAAATCCACTCAAACAGCCGATGGATAAACTTTTACCGTGTCCATTTTGCGGAGCTGAAGCATTTATTTGGGCGGCATATGGTGGATATAAGGTATCGTGTAAAAACTCATGTGTTACCATGCCATCACGCCATGATGTTAGTTTTACATTAGAAGAAGACGCTATAAAATGCTGGAATAAAGAACGGTATGAGTGGGATGATGAACATAGAAGGCTGGATAAGATTATATATGAAAAAGAAGAAGAGATAAAAGGGCTGCGGAAAGAACTTGGTCGGCTTCGTGCAATGACACAAACCTTTCGATGAAAAGGGGGTGATTAAATTGATATGCACCTGTAACATAGACAACGCGTTTGAGTGTCCACTACACGGGCGCATACAGTGACATAGGCGGGGTCAATGAGGGCATTGAACGATTGCGTGGGTGAAATTTCACTACATGGATTACAGATGAGCGACCTGATGCCCCGCCTTTTTAACCCCCTGACGGGGGGAGGAGGACGGTGATGATTCAATACAGAGTAAGAAGGGTCCCGTTTCCCGTGCAGGGGCAGTTGTCCTGACGGCAGGGAAAATTGCCGGTATTCAACATTGCCTCAAAATAAAAGCATTTTCCAATCCTTTGAAAGTTTGACAAGCGGCTGAAAAGACCATACAGTGTGGCCGATTTTTTAATGATCGGCTCCGCTGGAACGAAAGGATGATCGCATGGACATTCAGGAAACATTTGCCGGCATCTACAAGGACATGCCGGTCCTCGTAACGGGGCACACGGGTTTCAAGGGAACCTGGCTCAGCATGTGGCTGCATCTTCTGGGCGCCCGCGTAATCGGCTACAGCCTCGATCCGCCGACCCGGCCGAATCACTTCGACATGTCCGGGATGAAGGACCGCATGGTGGACATTCGGGCAGACATTCGGGACCTGGATAAACTCGTAAGCGTCTTGAAAGAATTTCAACCCAAAATCGTCTTTCACATGGCCGCGCAGCCGATCGTGCGGGAGTCCTACGAGAATCCCCGGGACACATTCATCATCAATTCCTGGGGAACGATCAACATGCTGGAGGCGATCCGGATGACCACTGCGGTCAAAGCGGCCGTTTTCATCACCAGCGACAAATGCTACCGGAACAACGAGTGGATCTGGGGATACCGGGAGAACGACGCGCTCGGCGGCGGAGATCCATACAGTGCCAGCAAGGCAATGGCTGAAATCGCTATCGAGGCTTATCGCGACGCCTTCTTTCCCTGGGGAGATCGCGGCGAAAATGCGGTGGCCGTCGCTTCGGTCAGAGCGGGAAACGTGGTGGGAGGCGGCGATTGGGCGAGAGACCGTCTGCTGCCGGATGCCATCCGAGCCTTGACGGAGGGCAGATCCATAGACATTCGCAGCCCCAGAGCGACCCGGCCGTGGCAGTGCGTCTTTTCCCCTTTGAGCGGGTATATGTGGCTGGGCGTCAGGCTCCTTCTTGACGGCGCAAAGTTTGCGGAGCCCTGGAATTTCGGCCCGATCGACCTGGCGAGCGACAGCGTTCAAAACATTGTCAAAAAAGTCATCCAGCTCTGGGGCTCCGGAGAGTGGCGCGATATGAGCAGGGGCGATGAACCGCACGAGGCGCACTGGTTGACCCTTAGCTGGGAAAAAGCCGCTGTCCGGCTCGATTGGCATCCCGTCTACGCCCTCCCCGAGGTGCTGGCCAAAACGGTCGAATGGTACAAGGAATGGGATCGGCAGGGTGAAAGCGCCGATATGCATGCGTTCAGCACGGACCAGCTCAGAACTTTCACGGAAGATGCGCACAAGCTTCAGATCCGGTGGGCCTGTCCGCAACCGAGCGACCGGATTCAGCGAACACTGGTCCGGCAGCTTTAATCCGGTTGAGGAAAGGGCATCGAAATGGACAACGAAAAAATGCACAACAGTGACAAGAAAGCGCAAGCATCGGAGGATAACAGAGTCATTACATTGACGCTGCCGGAGAAAACCGAGATGATTTTGAATTGCAGGAGTTCTTGCACTTCTTGAATAAGGGTGGCTACAGTTCCATATTTGGAGACGGCGTTATTGTGCGACTTGATCTATGCCAGTATTGCGTAAAAAAGTTGCTTGGCGAATATCTATACAACGAGGAGGACAGCGATGGAAAATAACACGCTTACAGAGGGAGATCAGCAAGGAATGTATTGACTGGCTGAAGGAGGACAGCGATGGAAAACCATAAGGTAAGCGTGAAAAATAACTGCTATGAGTGCAAACACAGACGGAATATTCCGGGCACCGCACATATATCGTGTGCCAATCCAGACCCGGCAATGACAGGTCACCCGCA
>Ga0209310_1000230_pt1 | contig 76750 bp, 49 predicted proteins | sample AD_UKC030_MetaG_FD_184415 | JGI IMG/M metagenome (GOLD analysis project Ga0209310, IMG submission 184415) | Active sludge microbial communities of municipal wastewater-treating anaerobic digesters from USA - AD_UKC030_MetaG (SPAdes) (version 2) | ecosystem: Engineered > Bioreactor > Anaerobic >... | reverse complement strand
TGTGCAAAAATTAATTCCGATTTTGCTGGAGGGGATTGGGCGGGCTGGCAAGGCGCGACGAGCGAGCATACCCGCGCGGTCTGTGAGCGAGGAGCAACACAGCCAGCGCGCCCAAGGCCCCCAGCCCGCAGGGGCGGGGCGGCGCCGGGCCATCTGCTTTGTGGCTCGGTCGGTCGAGGATCGCAGGGGGATACACTCCCTCCCTTGCGCCTCGCATCGGGCCCGGCGGCGCTCCCGCCAAAATCGTAAGTAATTTTTGCACAGACCCTTAGCGCCCATAGATTTGGAGATCGCCGGAACACCGAACATCCTCCGGGTCGCCGCGCGGAAGCGCGCGGCCTGCACGACTCTGCAAGCCGAGTCTCCTCCGACCCGGCGCCGTGGACTTGTGACGCCTTGTATAACGGATCCGGCGGCGTCGGGGCTACTGTCAGAATTGCCAGGGGTGGAGGAAAGCGGGGCGCGCCTCGCCGGCCTGCCCCGCGGCGCAGCTCATGTGGCTTCAGAAACCCGGCGGCTCGATCGCGCCTGGATCGCTCGCGAGAGGCTAGCGCGAGCTGACCAGGCCGGCGCGCACGGCGTATTGGACCAGCTCGGCGCCGGTCCGGAATCCGTGCCGCTCCATCATCGAGTATTTATGAAAAGCGATCGTCCGGCCCGAGACCTTGAGGATGGCGGCCGCCTCCTTCATCGAACGTCCTTCGGCCAGCAGCTGGAGCACTTCCCGCTGCCGCGGAGTCAATCCGGGAGCTCGCTGGTCGTGTTGCGCCCGCGACACGAACACCATCGCCGGATCGCGCGTGATCAGCGGCGTGATGTAGTGGCGGCCCGCCCACACGTGGCGAATCGCCGCGAACAACTCCTTCGAAGCGGATTTCTTGAGCAGATAACCCAGGGCGCCCCTCCGGACGGCTTCCTGAGCAATATCCGGGTCCTCGCTCACGGTCAGAAAGATCAGGCGGATCTCGGGCAGCCTGGTCTTCAGCTGCGCCGCCGCATCGAGGCCATTCAAGTGAGGCATCCCGATGTCGGCGACGATGATGTCGGGCTTCAGCTCGAGCGCCGCCTCGACGAGCGCGCGGCCATCGGTGACAGCGGCCACCACCTGGCATGCAGGCTCGAGCAGTTTTCGAAGCGCATCGAGCAGGAGCGCGTGGTCATCCGCCAGAATGACGCGCGGCCCATTCATACGCCCTCTTTTGGCGCCGGCGGCCGCAGCGAAACCGGCACGGTGAGTCTCACGACGGCCCCGCGCCCCGGCTCGGCCCGGATATCCAGGCTTCCGTGGACCAGCCGGGCGCGCTCCTCCATGCTCAGCAGCCCGAGGCGGCGGGCGCGCCTGGCCTGAACCGGGTCGAAGCCGCGGCCATTGTCTGAGACCGTCAAGCGCAGGTGCTGATTGGTCATCCGAAGCTCGGCGCGGGCCTCGGTGGCATGGCTGTGGCGAACCGTGTTGCCCAGCGCCTCCTGCAGCACTCGATAGACGCAGAGGACGACCTCTGCGGGCAATTCATGGTTGATGTCGTCGTGGGCAAATCCGATGCGCAATCCCGACTGCGCGGACAGCTCGCTGCAAAAGGTGCGCGCGGCGGTCACCAGGCCCAGCTGATCCAGCTTCGCAGGATGGAGCTGGCTCGATAGCTTGTGAACTTCCGAGGAGAGGTCCCTGACCTGCCCGGCCATCGTCTCGAGCTTGGCAGCGATTTCGGACGGGCTTTCCGTGCGAGCAGCGAGGTCGAGCTCCAGGGAGAGCAGAGCCAGACGCTGGTTCGTGTCGTCATGCAGATCGCGGGCGATACGCCGCCGCTCTTCCTCCTGGGCGGTGATGAGCCGGCCGCTGACCTCGCACGCCGACGTTTCCGCCCGCCGGCGCCAGACGCGCTGCAGCACCAATCCGGCGATCGTGGCCCCCTGCGCCGCCATGATCGCCACGACGGCCAGGATCCGCCAGCGATACCGCTCCCAGAGCGACGGCTGCCGGAACCGGATCACGCTTCCCGGCGGCAACTGGCTCTCGCGGATTCTCCAGCGGTGCAGCAAGCGCCAGTCAAACGTGGGCGGACCCACGCCGGCCACCGGCGGCGATATCGTCGCGGGCGGCTCGCCCTGCAGGATGCGCGCCGCGACCCGGCCCGTTGCCCGGCCCAGCGCGCTGCTCGAAAACAGCCTGCCGCCGATGATCCCGTGGCCGAGCTGTTCCTCGCAGACTCCGAACACCGGCGCGTTGGCCGCGGCGCAGAGGCGGCTCAGCGCCTCCGGCTCCATGTGGGGAACGCCGGCCGCATCGATGGCCAGGAACCCGTATCCGATGGCGGATCGGGGCGGGAGCGCCGAACCCCGGCGGCACATCTCATCGAACGGCAGTTTATTGAGCCACGTGAACCGGATCCGGTTGGTGAACGGCGCCCATTCCTTCCGGCATTGGGCGACCCAGAACCGTTCCAGGGGCGAGTCGCCAAAGACGACCGCAACGTTTGTGGTCAGCGGCAGCACCTGCAAAATGATGTCGACAAGCGCGGCCAGATCGATGTCGAAACCCACGACCACATCGTTCGCAGCGGGCGGGAGCGTCTGCACCAGGCGCCGATCGAGGCCGGCCATGACCGACGGTGTGGATGGGGCCAGGTGCTGGCGGTGTTCTCCCCAAAACCGGGCTGCCTGCCCGCCGATCGGGACCACCAGGTCCGGCCCTCGAGGCTGACAAAGAGCCTGCAAGTAATGGGCGAAGGCTGCCTCGACCGCTTCAGCCCCCCAGCGCGCGGCCTCGACCGAAACCTCGTGGATTTCAACCGGTGCGGCCAGCTGTCGAGCCAGCTCCGACTTGAGCGCCGGCGCGCTGTAGCTCCAGGGGGCGAAATCGCGCCCGAACGAATCCAGGATGAGCACCTGTTTCGGCTCGCCGGCTGTGGCCGTCGCTACGGCCGCCAGGGAGCACGCGATTCCAGCAGCCCGCGCTGCCAGCCGGGCGCATCGTGATCTACACCCTTTGACGCATCGTGCGCGTGCTCTCATCGGCGCGCGATCATTTGCAGTCCCGCGTGCGCTTGGCCGAGCTCCGGATTCCCGCAGCAGCCACTCGGCCTCTGCCAGCCCAGAGCTTCACGCCGGTGGGGATCCGTCTTCTCGCTCGCCATTGAATGCCTTGCGTCGGGAGAGTGCCGTTTCAAGCTTTGAACCGCGCGACTATACCCAAACGAAGCGAAAAGATCGAGCAAATTATCCAGCCAGCCTCATGGCCGTTGCTGGATCGCAGGACGCTCTGAAAGGCGGCGGGCGAGGCGCTCCTCCGCCCGGACACGCGCAGCTCGAGCTCTTCTCCCTGAACTTCGCCTGTCCTTCCTCGCTGGGGTGCTTTCTCCGCCAGAGCCAGGTAGCGCAGCGTGTGCGTGCGGTTACTCGAAGAGATCAGCGGCCACCGGTAGGCCAAGAGCCGCGCGCGCTGCGGGCTGGATAGCATCACTCCGTAGAGATCGCGGACAAACGCGGCCCAATCCGCCGCCCGCGGAGACGGGCCCCTCGGGGACGGCGCCGCAGGGCCAGACGCCGTCGAGCGCAGGTCCTTTGCAGCAGGGCCGGACACGTGCCCCGGCAGTTTGTCGGGGACAGTGTAGCCGAGCAGCGCCATCTCGTACGGCTCGCGATTGGGGCGGATGCGGACGATGATCCCCTTGTCCAGAACCCAAAAACCGGTCGTGTGACCAGCACGCTTCTTGAACCAGGTGTCGGCGGACGCCTCTCCTCGCTCCATCGCTTTTCAAGGAATCTCAGGGTTCACGAGCCGGAAATAGACGCTCGGGGTGGCCGGATCGAATGGAACACTCCATCGGTCCGTCGATTCGGTTCCGGGAAGAGTGATCCAGTTTGTGCCCAGGGAATTGGTTTGGACCTGAAGCCAGCAGCCGACATGGGTCGATGGCCAGGAAAGGGTGAATGTGTCGCCCGCCAAAACGCCGGTGATGTTCGTCGGATACGCCTTCGAGATGGGGATCGTCAGGACGGCAAACGCGCTGGCCCCAGCCAGATCGGTTGCGCGCACGGTGAAAAGGTTGGCCCCAAGGTCGCGGCTCCCGGGCGTTCCCCCGATCCCGCCGCTTGCGTCCACGTTGAGCCAGGCGGGACCGCTGGCTTTGCTGTAGACCAATGGATCCGAGGGGGTCGTGTCGGTGGCGGCCCCGGCGATGCTGTCCCGATATGTCATACCGGCCAGGGCGCTCGGGCGGACGATGACATTCGTGGCGAACTGGGGCGGAAGATTCGTCGCCAGCCTCGCGACCTGGGGCTGCGTCAGCGCATAATCCATGATGTGCACTTCATCGAGCCGGCCCTTGAACAGCGGATCGGCCGCAAACTGGCTCTTCCCGAGATAGTTGAGGCGGGGACGAAAGCTCGAAGGAGCAATGCTGAAGCTGCCGGATGAAGCCGCGAGGGCCCCATCGACGTAGATCCGCGCGGTGTTGCCGCCCAGCGTGAGGGCGATGTGGCGCCACTGGCCCGCGGGCAGGCCCGCGGACTCGGCCATTTGCTCGCTGCCGCCGTTGCGGATGGCGAAGCGCAGGGTTCCGCTGCCCGACTGCGGAGTGAGGAACAAGTAGTGAGACGTGTCGTTGCCGAAGTCGAAGATGCGCTGCCAATTGCCTCCGCCGTCCCAATACACCCAGGCGGCGAAGGTGAACGCAGCGCTCTGGGCAATATTGGGAGGGAGCTGAAGGAAGCTGTGGACGCCGTCCAGCTCGATCGCCAGGCCGGTGCGGCCCGTCGAGTATGCAGGCAGCCTAATCGGCATTGCGTTGTTGCCAAAGCCGGAACGATCGAGGGCGCTGTTTTCGAACGGGAATTGCGCGATGCCCCGGCTTGCGTTGTCGGGCAGGGTTTGGACATGGGCGATCGGCGAGACTTGGTCGCGGTACGCGACGCCGGCGCCGGTCAACGAGCCGTCATCCCACTGCACGCGACGGACGTCCTCGACCCAATTGTAGATGGCGTAGCGCTCGACAAATGGGGTTTGGTCGAGCATCTGGATCATTTGGGCGACCGCGGCCTGCTGTTGGGCGAACGTGGGATCGGCGCAGCCGGTCCAATTGGCGCCGTTGTTCCACTCGGTCACCCAGAGCGGGCGTTGGACCCGGTCATGGATGCTTTTGAGGAAGCTGTAGAACTGGGTTGCAGCGCCGTCCGGATTCGCCGGATCGGAATAGCATCGGTAATAATGGACGGGAACGAAATCGACCCGCAATCCGGCGGCGTCGGCCCGGTCGATGAACGAGTAAAGCCAGCTCGATCCGCCGTCGGTCACCGCCGGCGCGCCCACCCGCAGGCCGGTCCCCAGCAAGTCCGGCCACGCGTCGATCGCGTCGCCGACGCTCATGTCCGCCTGGTCCGGATGATCCGGCTCGTTGTAGCCCAAGAGGTGGTTGATGCCCCGGGCTCGCCAGTCCTGATTCAGACCCGGCCACCACCGGCTTTGACGAATCGCGACATACTCGACATCTCTCGATGAATTCTGATTGAGGTTCCAGTTATAGAACCAGCCAACGTTCAAGTTTTGCCAGATGTTGCCCGCGATCCCCTTCTTGCTCACCCAACGCCACGGGAAGATCCGCACAAAACGGATTCGGTCGTCGAGGGATGGCGGCAGCAGGCTGACCTCCAGATCGGCTTCCTGCGCCACGTAGCACTGGCTGGCGCCAGCCCCGTTTTCGTTTTCGGCCATAGTCGCCATGTATCCGCGCATCAGCTTGAACGAGCTGATCGTGCCGCTCATCGGCCCCAGCACGGCCCCGGCGTAAGCCGTGTATTGGCTCAGCGGCATCGATGCCCCCGTGAAATGCGGCCCCGCAAACACCTGGAGCGGTCGCAGGCTGGCCGGATGCGGAATCATCGCCGAGCCCATCCCGTATGGAACGACACGGATGTTGTTGTCGGCGCTGGCGGCCGCGCCGCTCACGCGAATCTGGCTCAGGTAGCTGGACGCCGCCGCCGACGGTTTGATGTTGGGCAGGAGCAGCCAGGCATCGACGGAATTGAGCTGCACGACGCATCCCGAAAGAGCCGCAGACGCCGCGGTGAGCCGAAGCTCGGCACGGCCTGTCATCGTGACCGTCGTGTGGGCCAGGGCACTGTAAGTGTGAACGCCGTTGCTGATCACCAGTGCCGGGGACGCCGCGGCCCCGGAGCTGCACTGGAAGGCAGCCAGGCTAACCAGGAACGCCAATCTGAATGCGAACAACACCGGGCGCCTTGGTTAACACCACCCGCCCTGCATGCCAAGTTTGGAGTTCTGCGCCCAACGCGCCCACGCACACGCAACCGCGAGCACGCCTGCGCGCCCGGTTGCCGAGGCAGCCCGAACCGGCGATTCTCTGGGATCCGTTTGACCTTTTCGATAATGAACCTGTCACTCTATACCCGAAGCCGAGTGGTTGGTCAGGCGCACAAGGCGTGTGCGCCGGCGGGGGCAGCGTTGCCTCCGAAACTATGAACCTGTCACCTTATACGGCCCCTCGTCCTGCGAAACCGGTCTGAGTCGCCGCCCAGACGGTGCGGCTCGGGAGCGGATAAACGACGCCGGAGGCCGGCCGCACCTGGCGGCCGTCCTCCGGCGCACTCACGCACTGATTACCGATCACCAATCACTCAATCGCGATCTTCACTTCTGCTCGGGGCCTTCCACCACCATCACGAACCGGGTCATGCCTCGGTTCCATATCCGCAGGAGGATGCGCTCGCCCTTGACCTGCTTGCAGGCCTCCTCGAGCTCGCTGGCGGATCGGACCGGCTGGCGGTTGATCTCGAGGATGACATCCCCTTCGCGGATCCCGGCTCGGGCAGCCCCTGAATCGGGATCGACCTCGGTCACCACGGCGCCAGCGAGGTTCGCAGGCGCCCGCATTTGAGCGCGCTGCGCTGGGGTCAAATCGCTCGCCACAACGCCCCGCAGGACATCCTGGGCCGGGCGGCCGTCCGATTGGGCGGTCTGCAGATCGGCTGGAATCTCCTCGAGCGTGAGTGAGACAGTCTTTTCCTTGCCCTGCCGGACCAGCTTGAGCGTGATCTGGGTTCCGGGAGCGGTCTGGCCGACCAGCAGACGGAGACGCACGCTATCGGACACGGGTTTGCCGTCGATCTGGACAATGACGTCGCCGTTCTGGAGGCCGGCCTTGGCGGCGGGACTCTGCGGCATCACTTCCGTGACCAGCGCGCCCCCGCCCTCGCCAGCCTTGAATTCGCTTGCCAGCTCGGGCGTGAGATCCTGAATGCCGACGCCCAGGAAGCCCCGAGCCACTTTGCCGTTCGTGATCAGGCTTTCCATGACCTGGCGAGCGAGGTTGATCGGGATGGCGAATCCGATGCCCTGGTTTCCGCCGCTGCGGCTGAGGATGGCCGTGTTAATGCCAATCAGCCGGCCTTCGAGGTCGACCAGGGCCCCGCCCGAGTTGCCGGGATTGATCGCCGCGTCCACCTGGATGAAGTCCTCGTAATCCTCGATGCCCATCCTGTTTCGGCCCAGGGCGCTGACGATTCCCAAGGTCACGGTCTGGCTCAGGCCGAACGGGTTGCCGATGGCCAGCGCCAAATCGCCGACCTCGACCTGATCGCTATCGCCCAGGACCAGATGCGGCAGGTTGTCGGCATCGATCTTGAGGACGGCGACATCCGTGCGCCCGTCCCGGCCCACGACCTTGGCGATGTACTCCTTCCCGTTCTGACCCAGCGCCACCTTGACCTCATCCGCACCGTCCACCACATGATCGTTGGTCAGGATGTAGCCATCGGCAGTAACGATCACGCCGGAACCCAGGCTGCGGACCTGGCGGCTCGAGGGCCTCCGGCCCCATGGCATCGGATCCCCCGGATTCTCAAAAAAACGGCGGAACATTGGATCGTCGAAGAACCCGCGCGAACCCCACTGCGGCGCGGCAGGCAATGTCTTGGTCGTGAACACGTTGACCACGGCCGACTTCGCCTTCTTCACCACGGGCGCGAAGCTGACCGAGGGTGTGAGCTGACGTTCCAAGGGCTGCGTGTCGACTTGGACCGACATCTTGGGCGGCTGGCGGTCGGCCTCCTTGTCCCGGCTGGCTGCCCAGGTAATCGCTGCGACGGATAAGACCGTCGCCCATATCATCCACCATTTCGTTCTGTTCATACGAGGCTCCAGTTGCACGTTTTAGGTTTCGATCGCACGGGCCAGCTCAGCCGGTCGAGGGAGCCGGCCCTTCTGAATACATGGACGGCGCCCGCCTTGCGGCAACCTTGCGCGAGCATTACAAATTTGTAAGGGAAGACGATCAGCCGAAGACCGCGCGGATGAACTGGTCGCCGTGGAGCAGGCCGAAGGCGCCGGCCGCGCAGCTGGCCTCGTCAAAGGCGCTCACCGCATCCGGCGCCCTCCGCGGATCCCGGATCGCGAACGGCACGGGGTCGCGAACGTGAATGCGCTTCTCGACCGGAGTCGGATGATCGGGCAGCACGGCGACCACGGCTTCCCATCCGCGCCTATCGAGCCCGGACAAAATCGGTCCGACCAGCCGGGCATCCAGGTCCTCGATGGTTCGGATCTTGAGATCGAGGTTGCCGTCGTGGCCGGCTTCATCGGGGGCCTCGACATGCACGTAGCAGAAATCGTGGCGCTCGAGGGCCGCCAGGCAGGCATCCGCTTTCCCCTCGTAATTCGTGTCCCAGAATCCTGTCGCGCCCGGCACCCGGATCGGCTCCAGACCCGCATACACGCCGATGCCCCGAATCAGGTCCACCGCCGAGATCACTGCGCCCGATACGGCGAACCGCTCGGCAAAAGTCCACATCCGCGGCCGGCGGCCCGGGGACCAAAGCCAGATCGAGTTGCCCGGATCCTTCCCCGCCTGCCGCCGCTGCCGGTTCACCGGATGCTCCGCCAGGATCGACCAGGACCGCCTCGTCAGATCGTTCAGCAATCGCGCCGTCGCCTCAGCCTCCGGCGCACGGGGCCGAATCAGCAGATCCTCGGCCTTCTCTCCCGGATGATCGTGCGGAGGCGCGCACTCGAGGCGCGGATCCAGACCCCGCGCCACCAGCAGATGACGGTAGCTGACCCCTGTGTAGAATCGCAGCCCGGGCGCCCCAACCTCCGATTGCATGGCCTTCAGCAACGCGTCCGATTCCTCGGAGCTGATGTGCCCCGCCGAGTGATTCTTGATGCACCCGTTGTCGAGGCAGATCAGGTTGCATCGCATCGCCATCTCCCCATCCTCGATCGCGACGCCCATGCTCGCCGCCTCGAGCACGCCCCGGCCTTCGAGCACCTGGCGCGGATCATACCCCAGCACCGCCAGGTTCGCCGTCTCGCTCCCCGTTGGCATGTCGTCCTCGATGGTCCGCAGCCGCCCGCAGCAACCCTCCCGCGCCAGCCGATCCATATTCGGCTTGCGGGCCGCCTGGAGCGGCGTTCGCCCCCCCAGGCGAGCCACCGGATCGTCCGACATCCCGTCGCCCAAAATGATGATGTGCTTCATATCACCCGCAGATTCCCGCCCGCCGGTTCGACCCTCGAATCCGCCGCGACAGGACCCGAAAACCCTAATCGAGCATCCCCGCTCTGGCAACCCCTCCCCACAGCATTGTCCGCAATACAAACATTGCCGCCCTGCCATTCGGCTTCCGGCTTGCAGGTAGGGCGTGCGCTCCGTCGTGCGCCGACCTGTCAGCTTATGGCCGTCAAGGCGGCGTCCACGGAGTGCCCGCCCTACCCCCTGTGCTCAGGGTCTGTGCAAAAACCAATCACTTGCACGCTGCCGATCGAACATAAGAACCGCAATACGCGCAGGGCTCAAGAGCAGGTTTTTTCGCCTTGGCCTTCTTAAAAACATAAACAAACAGTAAATAACAATAATATACTTGCATATTTCCCGCCGTTTTTGTACTTTTGTCTCATGAATATGCATGAGGGCTCCTCCAAAGGCGGTCCGCCAGCAATCCGCACGGGCAGCGAAGCCGATTCTATTGGGTTTTTGCGTGTTCTGGACGGCTTATTGCGGCGTCGCGAGGAATTTTTCGAGAGGATCTTTCAAGGCCAGGAGATGGGGCGGCTGCTGCGTTGTTTTTTAACGGGCGTCATAAGCCTGTCAGCATTTTACGGAATGACGATGGGCCTGCTGAGCTTTCACCAGGGAGCGGGTCAAGGGCTGCTGCAGATGGCGGCATCGGGGCTGAAGGTGCCGGCGTTGTATCTGCTGAGTCTGGCGGTCTGTTTTCCTGTGCTCTACATTGTGCTGGTTCTGATGGGGGCGCGATTGACGTTTGGCCAGACGCTGGGGCTGATACTGATGGCGTTGACACTGAATGCGGTGCTGCTGGCGAGCTGCGCGCCGATCGTTGTGTTTTTCACGATCACGGGATCGAACTATCACTTCATCAAGCTGCTTCAGGTGGCGATCTTCGCCTTCAGCGGCGCGTGGGCGATGATGGCGTTGTGGCAGGGGCTGCGGCTGATGTGCGAGAAATCGGATCTCTATCCGCGGCAGGCGATCCGGATCCTGCAGGTCTGGATCCTGGTCTTTGGATTTGTGGGCACGCAGATGGCCTGGAGCATGCGCCCGTATGTCGGATCGCCGGATCTGCCGTTCCAGTGGTTTCGGAGCTCGCAGCCGGGCAATTTTTACTGGGCGGTGTGGGAATCCGTGACGAGCGTATTCCCGAACCGCGTTCCGCCGAACCCTCCCTCGGAGTGACGCGCCTCGATCTGGAGATCCCATGGACGAATCCGACATCCTGACGCTCGAAGAGGTGGCGCGGTATCTGAAGCTCAAGCCGCAGACTGTGTATAAATGGGCTCAGGAACAGCAGATCCCGGGCGCGAAGATCGGGAAGGAATGGCGGTTCCGTAAGAGCATTCTCGACGAGTGGATCGACACTTCGATTGTTCTTTCGAAGGCGGGATTCGACCTGATGTTCCGCTCGAGCCAACTGGCCCAGGAACGGAGAGCCCTGTCGGGTCTCGAGCTCGAGCGACTGCTTCGGGAATCGATGGAGGGTGGCTGATGGCTCCGGGCAGCCCCATCCTGGCGGTGCTGGCGCCGGATCTCCTGGGCCGCGCCTTTTCCGATGCCGTGTGCGGCCGGGTCGTTTATCTATGGCGGGACGGACGGTTGCGTCCGGTGGTCAGCCGTTCTCTGATTGCCGGGTATTTGCGGCTATGGCATGGGCTGGGGCTCTCCGCGACGGATCGGAGGCGCTGGGGCTGGTGGCTGACGGCGGCCGACAGGGCGCATTTTGTTCCCGAAGACCGTCCGCCGCCCGATTCAACGCGCCTGCTTTGCGAGCGCCTGGCCCTCGAGTCGGGGGCTCGGCACATCATTCACGGCGGCAGCTCCGCCGTTTCCAGCGACGAGCCCGTATCCGGCCCGGAGCCGTTCCGGTGGCGATTGGCGGCCGAGTTCCTCGAGTCCCTCGCGAGCATGGGGCAAGCACTCAACGGGAGGCAGGCCCCTCCAGCAGGCGGGCCAGCTCGAGCAGGATAACCTCCAGCTGCCGGTAATAGCCTTCTTCCGGCAACGTCGATTTCGATGCGCGAAGGCGTTCGAGGTCGGACTCGATCTGATCGCGCCGGATCCGGCCTTCCGGTCCGAGGGCAAGTTCAGCCGGAGCGGGCACGAGGTGGATTTGATGTGCGCGGTGGCCGTCCGGGACGGCTCCCTCGCGGGCGTTCCGGGCTGCGCGGATCCCGCGGAACCAGTCGGCCGGCGTGCCCAGCCGGTCGCCATTGTCATCGAGAAGGGCATGCTCGGTCGCCAGCCGGCCTGATGTCTGGTAGAAATCGGCGACTCGATGCGAGGCGGAAAGGAACGTCTCCAGCAAGGAAACCTGGCCATCCTGATCCAGATCGCTTTCAGGATCCCGCAGCGATTCGGCAAGCAACGAGCCGAACCGGGCATAGTTTTGCTCGAAACCGCTCCGGGTGGAGGTGACGATCACGCGATTGGTGGCTGAGAGCACGGGCAGGAAGGCCCCGCTCGAAGAGGCGGTGTTGAGGATGGCCAGCGGCCGGTGGAAAGGCTGCAGCCACTGGGCTAGCTCGATTGCGGTGAGATCGGGGCCGCGCAGGTTGAACCGGGCGTTCTGGCCATCGAACGTGCCGTGGCCGATCAGGACCAGCCAGAGAACCGCCGGGCCGTTACGCGGCTCCTGCTCGAGCAGGCATTTGAGGCGGTCGAGATCGGCCGCTTCGCCGGGCGGCTCGAGGCCGATCGTGCGGCAGGCAACGCCAGCGGTGCGGGCGGCAGCCTCCCATTGCCGGGCCTGGCCAACGAAATTGCTGCCATACTCCATCTGGCCCGGGGCTCCCGCGACCACAATGAGCGAGGGGGCTGCGTCTGGATCGGCCGGCGTGCCGCCTGGGAGAGGAGCGCTCGAAGCCAGCCAAGCCAGCAGCGCCAGAATGGGGCAGCGGCCCAGGCGACGGGGCCGGCGCCGACCGATCCGTCCTGCCGATGCACGATCGATCGGGCTTAGGGTCTGTGCAAAAATTACTTCCGATTTTGGCGGGAGCGCCGCCGGGCCAGATGCGAGGCGCAAGGGAGGGAGTGTATCCCCCTGCGATACTCGACCGACCGAGCAACAAAGCAGATGGCCCGGCGCCGCCCCGCCCCGCAGGGCTGGGGGCCTTGGGCACGCTGGCTGTGTTGCTCCTCGCTCACAGACCGCGCGGGTATGCTCGCTCGTCGCGCCTTGCCAGCCCGCCCAATCCCACCCAGCAAAATCGGAATTCATTTTTGCACAGACCCTTAAGCCGTCGCCGCCAATCATGGCCAGCCTTTCCACCGGCGGATCCCCCATTCGGCCAGAAAACAGGCCAGCGCAAGGCCGAACCAGAGGGGGGTGTGCCAGATCGGGTAGGACCACGGCTCGCGGATCGGGGCTGCGCGCCCGGGCAGGCGGCGCACCAGATCGCCGATCTGCCCGGCGGCGGCGACCTGGCCGCCGGTTTCGCGGGCGATCCGTTCGAGCAGATCGCGATTCGGAACCAGGGAGCGGAACTCATCGGCAAGCGGATCGTAAGCCCAGCCTTTCTCGGCGCGGCCCACCTCGGCGCCCTGGATGTTCGTGGCGGCTGCGGAGGCGCGGTATGCGCCAGGTGCGCGCGGGACGAAGACGGCCTCGTAGCGGCCGGCTTCTTCGAGAGACGGCTCGACCAAGAGCCGGCTGGATTGGGTGCGCGGAGGATTTTCCGGCGAGGCCTCGATGGGCTCGACATCGAGGGTCACGACTGCATTGTCGAGCGGTTGATAGCGCGGATCCCGGACTTGAGCCTCGAGGCGGACGGCTCCCGCGAGGCCATCGGGAGGCGGCTCGACCTCGAGCTCGACGGGGCGGGGGACGTCCGTGACAAGCCAGCGGAGCAGCTGGCGCCAGGCCTGGTCGAGGTCGCGGCGGGCGGCGGCGTCGCGCATGCCCCAGCGCCAGAGATCGCCCGCGAGCAGCGCCGCGCTCCGCCCCCGGCCGAACCGTTGGACGACCAGGGCGGGCCGAGTCTGGCCGGCCTCGTCGCGACCGTTGGCAATGAGGCTGGCGCCGGGCTTGATGGCGCGGACGGGGTTGAGCACCTGGAGAGGGGGCAGGGCCTGGCGGGCGGCCTGCTCGTCGGACTCCTGCGCTCGCAGCCGGGCCCATGCCTGGAGACCGCCTTCGCGGCTCAGGTCGAGCCGCCAAGCGCTCCCGGCCGGCGCCGGATCCGCCGGATCGAGGTAGACGGGCAGCATGTCCCCGATCGGCGTGCGCTGGTAGCGGCCGGCCTGGAAGGACTCTGCGCCGCCCAGCATGAGAAAGCCGCCCCCGCGTTCCGAAACGAACTTCTTCAGCAGCAGCGCCTGGTCGGGAGCGAAGAACTCGGCTTCGAGATCGTCGACGATCACGGCGTGATAGGCAAAAAGGTCCTCGGCCACGCGCGGGAATCCGGAGCGCAGCTCGATCTCGTCCCGGGTGTTGAGGCGGATCAGGACCGGCTGATCGTAGCGCTCGGCCTCCTCGCGGGATTGGCGGTCGAAACCCCGGAACAAAGGATTGCCGGTCTCTCCGGCCCGGCCGCGAAACTCGAATCGCGGCTCGCGGCGCGCCACGCGGATCAAGGCGGCCAGATCGAGCTGAGGATCGGCGGCGAGGGCGCGCTGGAGGAACTTGTATTCCCAGTTGGGGCGGCCGGCGACATAGAGGATGCGATAGGGCCCCCGCTCGCGATTCACGATCACCCACCGCCTGTTGTTGGCGAGCGTGGCCTCGGTCGAGTTGGTCGACTCCGGCGCGCCGGCCGGCGCATCGGCGACGCCCGACTCGAGGCGATAGACCAAAAGCCCCTCGCGATCGGGCTTGAGCTGGAAATGGAAGGGGATGGTCTCCGGGTTGCGCCGGACGCGGTGATGGAGCTCGGCGACGATCTGGCCGGCCGGATTGCGGAGCCGGGCGGCCACGGTCTCGCCAACGAAGCCAGACGTCTGGACGTCGGCATCGATCGACGCGGGCGCATCCTCGAATGCGGACAGGCTGACGCGCGGGGGTTGGACGGCCAGATCGCGAAGGCGGTCGACGCGGCCGATCGCCACCGGATAAACCGGCGGCACATCCGCCAGATCGAGCGGCGCTCCTGCGATATCGGTGGCGTTGCCATCGCTGAACAGGAGAATCCCCGCCAGCGGCCGGCCCCGGTAACGGCGGGCCAGGGCCCGCAAGGCCTCCCCCAGCGCCGACGCGCCGCCATCGAACGTCAGCTCCTCGAACCCGCGGACGGGCTCGAGCCGCGCGTCGAACCGGTAGCGCCGGAGGGCGAAATGCCCGGCCAGCTCGGCCTGCCAACCCGCGTCGGGGGAGCCCAGCATCTGGCGGAGCTGCTCGCCGCGGGTGGATGTCTCGCCGCGATCGCGCACGCCGAGGCCGGCGCTGTTGTCGGCCAGCACGGCGAACAGGTTCGCCCCCGGCTGCGCCCGCCATCCCGACCAGCGGGGCTCCAGCGCGCAGAACGCCAGCAGCAGCCCGCCTGCCAGCTTCAGGCACAGACAGGTCCCGCGGAATCCCCGCCCGGACGGCGCCCGGTAGCCCCACACCAGGATCCCCAGAAGCGCCGCCGCAGCCATACCGAGGGGCGCCAGCCAACCGTCGTTGGACAGCAGTAACGAGGCCAGCATCATGGATCCTTGCCCAGCTCCTCGTAATACCGCCGAACCAGCTCGGCATAGCGGCCGGGAACCGGGTCCCGGTCGATCGGTGCCAGCCGATCCGGCTCATCCCGCCGCGCTAGCTCCTGCGCAATCCGATTGCGGACCTCGACCAGCGGACGCACAATCTCGAGCCGGAGGACCGCCCAGTCTGGCTTCTTGCGGTCGCGATGGAACTCGAGACGCGCCTGCCGGGCGCGCTCGCGGGCCGACGCCACCTCGTTTCTCCACTCGGGCGGGTCAATCATCTCCTCGACATCTCGAAGCCGATCCGACCAGGGAGCGAAATCCGCGCCGGTGATGGGGCCGGCGCTGGCGGTCGGTTCACCCGGCTCGAGCACCCGGTCGATCAGGCTCGGGATGCGGCCGCCGCGGCCGCCGGGATCCGCCGGATCGCCGGCTCGATCGCGCGAGCGGGCTCGCGGCTCCGTTCGAGGATCGGGCTCGGGAGGCTCAGGTCTGCCGCCTGCGCCGGAACGGTCGCGGCTGGCGTTCTGGGTCCGGCCGCTGTCCGTCTGCGCAACCGAATCGGTCCGGGCTGGGGCGTTGGTCGACCCGGTGGCTCTAATCATGGGCGCCTGAGGAGCGGCATTGGTCCCCGGGAGGCCCGGCGCGGCGCCGGCCAGCGCGGGGGCTGCGGTGTTGGTTTCATGGCGCGCGATCTCGGTTTCGAGCTGGCGCGTGAGCTGGTCGAGCTCCTGGCCGGCGAGCCGGAGCGCCTCGGTCTCGTCTCCGAGCACGCTTTCGGCCGCCCGCTCCAGGCCGCGGGTGAGATCGTCGAGAGAGGCGCGGGCGAGCTGTTCGGCGCGCGCCGCCTGGGGGACGAGCCCCTGGCGGAGAAGCTCAGTGGCGGCCGAAAGGGTTCGCGCCCGGCCTCGGGCTCGGGATTCCTGGAGGCGCTCGTAGAGCCGCCGGGTCATGAGCCCGCGCTCGAGCAGCTCCTCCTGGATGGCCGGGAGCGGGGCCGCGTCGCTCTGGTCGAACTGGCGGAGCGCGTCCTCGAGCTGGCGCGAGAGCAGGGCCTCCGAGTCACCCGCCTGGCGCGCGATGTCGGTCGCCTGGTCCACCAGCCCCCCCAGATCCTCCTGCTGCCGCGCCAGACGCTCCAGCAAATCCTCGCGCTGGGGAGCGTCCGAGAGCGTCCGCTGCCGCGGATCGGAAAGCTCTCGGAGACGCCCGGCGATGTTTGTCTGCTGGCGGGCCAGATCCCGAGCCGCTGAGCGCATCTGCCGAAGCTCGTCGGCGAACTGGCTGGCGCTCTGGCGCCGGAGGCTGTCCCGGATCTCCTGGAGCTGCTGTTGGGCCCGTGCGCCGGCGGCCAGGGCGCGGGAGGGCGCTCCATCGGCCGCCGCCTCGGCGGCGCGCTGGACGTCGCGCCGGGCTTCATCGAGCTGGCGCCGCTCCTGGGACATCCGCGATTGGTTTTCGGGGCGGTCGAGGCGCTGGCGAAGCGCATCGACGTCGGCGAGCATCTGCTGTTCTTCGTCCTCGAGCCGCTTGAGCTGGCGGCGGATGGCCTGGCGTTCGGCTTCGGTCCGGGCCTCGCTGAGGCTGGCCTGGAGCTCTCGAAGCCGCTCGTTGAGGTCCTGCTGGCGCCGGGCGAGCTCCTGGAGGCGCTGGAGCGCCTGGATCTGCTCGCGGCGCTCGGCGCTCGGCGGGCTCGCAGCCTGGCGCTCGGTCTCGTATCGGTTCTCCGACTGCGTCAATTCCAGCTGGTCGAGCTGTTGCTGCTGGCGCTCCTGCCCGGCCGATGGAGCGGACGGCCGCGACCTCGATCGGGACCGGGCGACCTCCCGGTCGCGCTCGGGAAGCCGCAGCAGCGCCTGGTAGGCGGACTGCTCGGCGGCCAGGGCGGGCGCGAGCGCGTTAGTCGAGCCGGCCGCCCGGTCCAGATGCGTCCGGGCATCCCGCATCGCCGCCGTGACGGCATCCCATTGCGACTGAGCGGCGGGGTCCTCGGCGCGTTCGCGCTGCCGCTCGGCTTGAGCCAGAGCCTGCGCCTGCGAGTCGCGAACCACGGGGACGTCCTTGCGATATTGCTCGGCGGCATGGGCGCCACGATCGCGCTGGAGCTTCCATGTGGCGCTGATGATCTGCTTCTGGAGCTCGATCAGCCGAGGCGCTCCGCCGCCGCCGGGCTCGTCGGGATCCGACGACGGATCGGAGGAATTTTCGGGCGAGCCGCCGTCGGGGTTGGCCGCCTGGCGGAACACCTCCTCGAAGGGGCGCACCTCGGCGAAGAACAGGTCGCCGGTCGTTCGGCGCGCCTGTCCATCGGGACCCAGATCCTCAGCCCAGACATGCCAGGAGATCAGCTGGGCGGGTTCGGCGCCGAGGTCTTCCAGGCGAAGCAGGTGCTGGAACGGATGCTGGGCCCTCCCGGCGAGGTCGCGGCCGAGCTCGATGAACCTTGTTTCCTGCCCGGCCACGCTGTAGGCCAACCCGAAGGCGGGAACGCCAAAATCATCCCATACCGTGCCGCTGAAGGCCACTTCCTCGAGCGCGGAAGGCCGGATGTCTCCCCGGGGCGTGGCCAGGCGGATCTCCGGGGGGCGGTTCTTGAGGGCTTCGATCCTCAGCTCGGCAGGCGCCTTGTTGGTGCGTTCCGCCCGATCGACCAGCTGGACGTTGAATACGCGGCTGTTGGTCAGCGGCCACTGCCGCAGGATGGCGACGGCCCGCTGGGGATCAGTCTCCAGATCGATGGCCAGCGCGGGCGCTCCCTGGGCAACCAGCCGGGCAGTGGCGACCGGCTTGTTCAGCCGAAGCGTCAGATCCAGGCGGGTCCCCTCGATCGCGGTCAGCCGGCGGGTGTCGGGGATCTGCTCCGCAGGCCGGCCCGTATACGCCGGATAGGTCAGCTGCGCGTCGGCGCGTTCCAGCCGCGGATGCTCATACACCGTGACCCGGTAATCGCGAGTTCGCTGCCCGGCGTATTCAATCCGATAGATGAGATCGGCGTTGACCTCGGGGACGGTGCCGCCGAACTCGGGATCGGACAGGTTCTTGACCAGAGGGATCCGGCGCGCTCCGGCGAGGCCCGGATCGATCACCAGATCCACCGGGCCGGCCGGCGGCGCGGGAAACCGCGCCAGAACCACCAGGCTCTCGCCTCGCTCGAGGTCCGTATCGCCAGGGACGATCTCGAAACGCCCCGCTCGCGCCGCGGTTCGTTCCTGGGCCGGCCGCTGGATCCCAGGGGCGATCGCCAGAACTGCGATCCAGCTCGCCAGGGCGATCCCATGGGCTGCGAGCGCCCAACGGCCGCGCGCGCGGGGGATCGCGTCGCGCCAGTCATGCATGCGGCCGTGCTCGATGGCTTCCTGGACCACGCGGTGCTGGAGGTAGCCGGTCTGGCGAGCCGGGGTGTCCGGCTGCTGGACCGCAGTGATCAGGAGCCCGTTGAGTTGGGGGAAATGCCCCTCAATCTGGATCGCCAACCGGCGGAGGTCCGTCCGCCGCCGCCGCCATCGGACCCAGGCTGCCACCGCCGCCCCAATCCCCAGCGCCATCACGGCCGTCCGGGCGCGGGCGGGGGGGACAGCCCCGATGGACTGCATGCCCAGAAGGGCCAGGCCGAGCAGGGCGGCGGCCCACCACGCGATCGCCAGCCCCCGATGCAATCGCCACCGGCGGTCGCGCCGGACCGCCGGCCCGAGATGGATGCGCAGCAATCGATTCATGAGCCCTCCACAAGCGAACGGCGCACGGCGCGCCCGGCCCACCAGGATTCGAAAACCACCGTCGCCAGCGCCGCGGCCAACAGCCAGCGCCAGACCTTCTGGCGGCCTTCCACCTCGGCAGCCTCGGCCGCGACCTGCCGCACCACCGATCCGGCGGCCTTCGCCGCCGCCGGCGCGGGCGGCCCCAGACGCTCGATCTCCCCGGCCGGGATCGCCGTGGTCCGGCTCTCCGCCGGCGCCAGGTTCACCGCCAGCCGCCGGCGGATCGGTCCCGAGGCAATCTCGTAAATCCCCGGCTCGCCCGTCTCCGCCCACTGCGCAGCCCCCGCCGGCCATGGCTGAACGCGGCCGCTCGGCGTGCGGACCGACCATGTCTCACTGCCCGGCCGGGCTGACTGCGGCATCGGCAGCGCATCGCCAACCTGAAATTGCAGGGGCTCATTGCCGCCTCCGGCGGCCAGGTCCAGCAGCGAGTAGAGCATGGGAACGAACTTCGATGACAATGCGAGCTGGCTGTCGGACGGATGCCAGCCCGACGTCAGCACAAGCAGGCGCCCCTGGCCAACCGCCGCCTCGATCCACGCCGGATCCCCGCCGTCATACCGGGCGATGACCCGCGCGCCCGGCACCGCCCTCTCATCCAGCCGCCGGTATTTCCAGAAATGGATCCGGGTGAAATCGCTGAACCGCGGATCTGCGAAAGGCGCGAACAGCGGATGCTCGAAATCGATCTCGCTCCACAAGACGAACGGGGCGCACGGGACCTCCTCGAGATCGATCCGTTCGCGGCCCAGCAGAGCGGCCAGCGTCGCGCCGGCGGCGGTCTCCTGCAGCAGGACCACCACGGTCTGGCCCCCGGAAATCCGCTGGCGCAAGGCCCGCGCCCGCTCCGCTGGCAGAGGATCTGCCACCACAATCAGCGCCGCCGCATCCGCCTCGCCGGACACCGCCGCCGCATCCGCCTCCGGCCCGAGCGCGCGCAGGATCGCCTTGTGGCGCGCCGTCTCCTGCAGGGCGCGCTCGAGGAAATAGCGGGGCCGCCGGGAATCCGACGCGGCCTCGCGCCCCAGGTAGAGAACCCGCCGCTCGACGGGCTCGGGGCTGAGGACGAACAGGGTGTTATCGAACGGCTCCTCGTCGCCGCGCAGCGCGACGCGGTGGGCGCCCGGGGGAGGCGGCGGCCCGAGAAACACCGTCCGGCTCTGGCCGGCAGGGACTCGGACCTCGACGGGCTCGCCCAGCCACGCTCCCGGATTGTCCCCCTGCCATCCCACTTGAAACGCCTCGCGACCGGAGCCGGGCTCGTTCCGGATCCGGAGCCGGACCGGGGATGGAGCGGCAGGATCGGTCGAGTCCGCCCGGGCATCAGCGACCCATTCGAGGCTGGCGTTGGCTGTGGACGGGATCGGCAGAGGGGGCAGCGTGAGCTCGATGCCGGAGGGCCAGTCGAAGGCGGCGAGCGCCTCGAGCCGGCTGCCCTGCTGGCGATCGGTCAGCAGGATGATCCGGCGCTGCCGGAACGCGTTCGTGTCGGGCGAGTCCGCCACGGCCTCGGCCACGGCGGCCAGGGCATCGCCCAGCCGCGTGTCCGACCAGCCCGGCGAGGCGGCCTCCAGCCGCGCGCGGGCCGCCCCGAGCCGGTCGCCCGCCGGCAGGCTCTCCCACTCGGCGAACGAAAGCAGCGGGCGCACCTGGCGATCGAAGACAAAGACCGCCGCCTGGTCCCCAGGCGACGCCCCGCGGAGCGTTGCCATGGCCTGGGCGCATGCGCTCGTCCACAGCGGCCCGCGCCGCATGCTGGCGCTGGCGTCCAGCAGCACTGCCAGCCGGCTGGCGGACGCGGCCGCCGGCGCCGAGGACGGCGCCTGGGGAAAGAACGGGCGCGCAAAACCCGCGGCCACCAGGATCAATACCAGGCAGCGCAGGATCAGGAGCGCCACGTGCTCGAATCGCCGCCGCCGGGTGAACCGGGGCGGGGTCGGCCGAAGGAACATGAGCGAGCTGAAGACCGTCTGCTCCCGCGTCGAGCGCCGGAGCAGATGGAAGACCACCGGCGCCGCGACGGCCAGGGTTCCGAGAAGAAATAGCGGCGCCAGAAAGCTCATACGGTCGACGCGATCGCCGGGCCCGGATGCCGCGCGCGCCCGGCGGCGTGCCGCGGCAGCTTGCCGCGCTGCTGGCGCTCGCGCAGGAAATCGAACAGCGCCGTCTCCAGGGGGCGCTCGGTGCCCAGCCGGTGAAGGCCAATCCCCAGCCGCTGGCACAGCGCCCGAATGGCGCTGCCATGCGCCTCGAGCCGCCGCTGGTATTCGGCCCGGGCGGCGGCCGGATCGATGAACTGGACCTGGCCGGACTCAAGGTCGCGGAACATGGCGGGCTGGGACAGGCCGAGGTTCTGCTCGGCCGGATCCAGCACCTGAAACACAATGACCTCGTGCCCGGATGCCGCCAGGGGCGTCAGGGACCGCTCGAGCGGCTCCCGCGGCGCCAGCAGATCGGAGATCAGAACGATCAGCCCCCGCTTGCGCACCAGCTCGACGATGCGGCGCAGCGGGGCGGCCAGGTTGGTCGCCCGCCCGCCCGCCGCCTGCTCGAGAGCGATCAGCAATCGCCGCAGGTGGCCCGGCCGATGGCGCGCCGGCACGACGTCCCGCACCTGCTCGTCGAACGTCACCAGCCCCACCGCGTCGCCCTGCGGCTGCAGCAGAAACGCCAGCGTCGCCGCCAGGGTCGCCGCATATTCCAGCTTCGTGTAGCCGGCCGTCCCAAAGCTCATCGAGCGGCTCAGGTCGACCAGCAGATGGCAGCGCAGGTTGGTCTCATCCTCGAATTTCTTGATGAAATAGCGGTCGCTCCGGCCCAGAACGCGCCAGTCGAGGTAGCGGGGATCGTCCCCGGCCGCATAGGGCCGGTATTCGGTGAACTCGACCGAGAACCCGTGATACGGGCTGCGGTGGAGCCCGCTCCAGAAACCCTCGACCGCCACCCGGGCGCGCAGCTCGAGGTTGCGGATCCGCATCAGCACGCGGGGCTCGATGAACCCCGCGCCTGCAGCGCGCGTTGGGGCGGATCCCGGATGGCTCATATCAGCGGCGGCGCAACATGATCGAGCAGGCGCTGGACCATGGTCTCGGGCCGGATGCCGTCGGCCTCGGCCCGGTAATTGAGCAGGATCCGGTGCCGCAGCGTCGGCAGCGCCAGAGCGCGGATGTCATCGGCAGCCACGTGGGCGCGTCCTTGAAGGAGGGCGCGGACCTTGGCGCCGAGCACCAGATACTGCGGGGCCCGGGTCCCGGCGCCCCAGCTGACCCATTGATCGACGAACTCCGGCGCGCCCGGCTGCCGCGGCCTCGACGCCGCGGCGATCGCGACCGCGTAGCGGACGATCTCCGCCGCGATCGGCACCTGCCGGATCAGCCGGTGAAAGAGCAGGACGTCGGGGCCGGTGAACACCGGCTCGAGCTCGGCCGGCGGCTCGGCCGTCGTGCGCGTCACCACCGCCACCTCCTCCTCGAGCGGCAGGTAGTCGATCACCACGTTGAACATGAACCGGTCGAGCTGGGCCTCGGGGAGCGGGTAGGTCCCTTCCATCTCGATCGGGTTTTGGGTGGCCAGGACAAAGAAGGGCGGATCCAGCGGGTATCGGACGCCCGCCGCGGTCACCTGGAGCTCCTGCATCGCCTCGAGCAGCGCCGCCTGCGTCTTCGGCGGTGTCCGGTTGATCTCGTCGGCCAGGATCATGTTGGCAAAGAGCGGGCCGCGCACGAACACCAGCTTCCGGCCCTCGGGCGAGTCCTGGAGGATCTCCGTGCCGGTGATGTCGGCCGGCATGAGATCCGGCGTGAACTGGATCCGCTGGAACTTGAGATCCAGGATCCGCGCCAGGGATTTGACCAGGAGAGTTTTGGCCAGGCCGGGGGCGCCGGTGATGAGGCAGTGCCCGCCGGCCAAGAGGGCGATCAGAAGCTGCTCGATCACGGCCTGCTGTCCGACGATCACCTTGCCCAGCTCGCGCTCGAGCCGGGAGCGGCCCGCGACCAGCCGCTCGACCCCCTCGCGCTGGAGGCGATAGGGAGACGTCCCGGCCTCGGCGGCAGCCGGATCCAGCGGCGGTTGGATGGCAGTCATATTTGTTGGGATGATCGGGATGGGATCGGTGTTGGGGTCCCGCGCGGCCGCGCGGGCTCAATGGGTCATCGCGTAGAACAGGATATTGATGCCCAGCGGGTAGGCAATCTTTTCGGAGAACCGATGGAAGTAATAGTCGTTCTCCCCTTCGCGCTCCCAGCCATCGCCGTTGTCCGTGTTGTGGGTGGCGATGACCATGAGGCGGTGCTGGTCGTCGAAGATCGCCCGATGATGGACGGTCCGCGCATCCTCGCGCTCCCAGGTGACGCCGGACCATTGGCTCTCGATGCCGAGATCGACGGCGGGCACCTGGCTCTTGGCGGCGATCTGAAAGACGCACCGGTAAATGGGATGGTCCAAGGGCAGCTCGACAAAGCGGCGGTCCGGGAACACCCGCGACATCTCGCGCTCGCAGTTGTCCCACTCCCGCTCGCCCCAGAAGTCGTCCAGCATCAGGAATCCGCCGTTCAAGAGGTATTTCCGGAGCGCGGCGGCCTCGTCGTCGTCGAGGGAGAGCCCGCCCGGCTCGACGATGTAGATGAACGGGAAATCGGCGAGCTCGCGGTCGGTCAACCGCAGGAGCCGTCCGTCCGGATCGACCCGGAGCGAGGTCATCTGCTGCAAGCGAAAGGCGAAGTTCAGGTCGCTGTCGGGCAGGTCGGTCGCCCAGCCGCCGCCCCACCCGCCCCGCCCCCGCTGGTAGCGGATCCGCACGAAGGTGAACACGTCCTTCTCGAACCCGGGCGCGTTGGTCCAGACCGGCGTCCCCGTGCTGTGCGAAGGGATCTCGCGCGCCGTCCGGAAGCCGCCTCCCTCGTAAGAGTACCCGCGGCCTCCCCAGCGGCGCTGCCCCCACGCCAGCCCCGCCGCCAGGAACAGAAGCACCAGGATCCACCCCCCGATCCGCCGCCCTCGCTCCCGCCCATTGCGTGTTCCACGGGTGTTCATCGGTTCGGTATGGACTGATGAATCGATCGCCCTGGGGGGGCGCGGCAGGCAGTCATTCATGGCGGCGCCTCCGACGGCTGGGCCGAGGCCTCGGCCGGCTTGGCTGCGCCAGCCGCCGCCCCGTGCATCTCGAGCAGAAGCCGCAATCCTTCCCGGTGGCGCGGCGCATCTTCGAGGGCGCTCAGGAGCTGGCGGCGGGCTTCCGGATCGCCGATGCGATGCAGGATGCGGGCCAGCGGGATCCGGACGGCTGCGGGATTGGGAGGATCGAGCTGGAGCCAGGTCCGGTACGCCGCCGCCGCGGCCGGCCAATCCTCGAGGGCCTCGGATGCCTCCGCCAGGCGGCGGTAAGGGGCGGCCACCAGCGGATTCACCGCCAGGAACCGGCGCGCGTTCAGGGCCACCGCCCTCCAGTCGCCATCCGCGGCGGCCAGCTCCATCAGGCGCAGATAGGCCTCGGGGGCCTCGCCATCGATCTCGGCCAGCCGGGCCAGGGCGCGGCGTTCGCCTGCCGCGTCGCCTCGAGCGCGATGGACCGCAGCCAGCAGTTCGTGGGCGTTGCCCGGGCCAGTCTGGCCCGGATACAAATCGATCAGCACCCGCAGCGCCGCCTGGGCCTCTTCCCATTGCCGATCCTCGATCGATCGGCGGGCGGCCGCCATGAGCTCCCAATAATTGGCCGGATGCCCCGTGCGGGACCGGATGGCTTCGTTCAAGGTCGGCAGGCGGCCGGGCGATGCCGCTGCGATCGGTTTTTGCCAGTCCAGCCCCGGCGCCAGCCCCTGGGCACGCGCCCGAGCGAACGCGATGAAATCGCGATCGATGCGGCCCATGGGCGCCGCGCGTTTCTCGATCGCCTGCTCGAGGCCGATCCCTTCGCCGAGGTCGCGCAGAATGTCGCACAGACAGCCGCGCCCGAATCGTTCGACGATGAATTCCACCGCCAGCGCGGACTGGAAATAGGCGAACTGGAGATGCTCGCTCGACGGCGGCGTGAGGAACGCCGCGCTGAGGCGGGAGACGGGCAGTAGATCGTCGCCGAGGATCATCTCGCGGTAGCGCGGGCTCAAGGCGGGAGCCCAGGCGGGATGGGCCTGGCCCTCCTCGAAGACCGAAATGCCCTCGCTCAGCCAGCGGGGCATCCGGTGGCTGGTGAGCTCCAGGGTGACGACGTGGGCGAACTCGTGCCACAGCATCGCCTCCCAGTTCACCGGGCGCCCGGCATGCGCGGCCGGGCTGCTGGCCGTGATCACCCGCCCAAAGCAGACCCCCAGGTACCCCGAGTTCTCCGGCAGGCCGAATGTGCGCACCGCAAAATCCTTCGATTCGGGGAAGATCTCGACTGTCACCGGCCGATCGAGCGCAAGCTCGTAGCGCCCGGTCAGCTGCTGCCAGGCTCGATCGAGCAGGTCCAGGACGCGGCCGCCATACAGGGCGGCTTCGCGCTGGCTCATCCGGACGATGAAATGGCGGTTCGTCAGGGCTGCAAAACCGGCCATCGTGTCGTGGAGGGTGGCGAGGTTGTAGGCGGTCACGTCATACGGATCGGCCTGATGCACCTCGCGGGCCAGACGCCATCCCTCCTCGGCCTGCCCCAGGCGGAGCAGGTCCTGGGCAAGCTGGATCTTGGCCCGGAGATGGCCCGGCTCGCGCGCCAGCGCCTCCCGCTGGTGGGCCGCCCCTTCAGCAAACCGGTATTTCTGCGACAGCTTCCGCCCGATCAGATGGTCCACCTCGGGATTGCCGGGCCAGAGCCGCAAGGCATTTTCGCGAGCCGATTTCTCCGCCTCGGGCTGGTGGCGCAAATGGGCCAAAACGGCGCGGCAGGCCCAAAGCTCGGGTTGCCGCGGATTGATTTGGCCGACCCGCTCGAGCAGCTCGTCCGCGTCTGCGTACTCTTCAGCATCGATCCGATGGTCGATCCAGAGCAGCAGGCTGGGGATGTGGCGCGGGTTGCGGGCGAGCGCGGCCTGGATCCGGTCGAGCATGGCCTTTCGATCGCTGGGCGCGTAGGCCCTGGCCAGGCCCGCTAAAAGATCCGGATCTTCCGGCAGCCGCTTCAGCCCGTCCTCGAACGTGCGCGCGGCCAGGGCGAAATCGTGCTTGTCGAGAGCCAGCTCGCCGCTGGCGATCCAGGCCTCGCGCAGGTCTGGATGGGACTGCCGGGCCGCCTCGAAAATCCGGTCCCGGATCAGCTTGGGATCGCCGCCCATGCGGAGCGCGACTCGGCCGAACACGACCAGGTCGGCCGGCGCGCGGTAGGCCCATGGGCGGGCCGAGACGGCCTGCGTGATCGCCTCGAGCTGCGCGGCTGCCTCGTTCGATCGGCCGGTGTGAAGGAAGCACTCGCGGGCAAACCACTGGAGGCGAAGGCTGGCGGACTCGCGGGCGAGCGCGTTGGACGCGGCCTGGCTGGCCGATTCATAGCGCCCGACGGTCAGCAATCCCTCGAGCAGCAGGCAGGTCCACTCCTCGCTGGCGGAGTCTTCGGCCAGGGCCCGCTCCGCCGCGGCGATCGCCTGGCCATAATCGCCCTGCAGACATTGGCGATGGGCCGTTTCGAAATCCGCGCCGAAGACCACGCTCGAGCTCAGCCAAAGCAGCACGCCGAAGAGGCCGGCCCTCGAGGCCGGGCCCGGACTCCCCCGCCACCGCTTCGATGTGATCCTGGTTTGAGCCATCCCGCACACGACGCCCTGGGGCTCAACATATCGCGAGACCAACTCCAGGACAATGACGCTTTTGCAGCGCCGGCCAGTTCGATCTCCCCCGCCTGGTCAGGACGGCGCTGGCTCTGCGCACTGGGGCTTGCCCGCCGGCGGGGAACAGGCATAATAGGCACACGGCACTTCTCGGTTCCGCGCAGGCCCAGGGGGGCGAAAGGCCGGATGGGCGATTGGCGCAGCGGTTAGCGCGTCTGCTTTACACGCAGTAGGTCGGGGGTTCGAATCCCTCATCGCCCACCATGCTCCACCCTACGGTTTGGAGGTGATGCGAGACCAGTTGCGGCCCTGCTCGATGGCGCGCTTGGCCAGGACCTTCTCGTTCTGGATCAGGACGGCGCGCACGACGCTCGAATCATCCGCATGCCCCAGCTCGGGGACGGTGTCGGGGATGATGTCGACGCTCTTGTGAGCATAGGAGAGGGCGAAGATCGCCTGGGCGATGGTGACGTAGGGGATGTCTTTCGCGACGCCGTCGGCGAAGTCCTCGACCACGTTGACCAGGAACATCAACTGCTCCGCCAGATGGGGGTACTCGGGCGACTGGATCTGGGAATACTCGGCCTTCCACAACGGCAGCTTGCGGTGGATCTTCTCCAGGATCGCCGGCGTTATCAGCATCGACCCCCGACGGATAAAATCGACAATCTCAGCCATGGGCGCGAGCTTACTGTCGGCGCACGATCGAGTAAACCAGATTTTGCCGGAGCGTTGACGCTGGACCCCATTTCAGGGTAAAGCGTTGCAGGTGACGAACGCATAGGCAGACCGCCCTCCCGAGTGGGGCCGCACGAATGGACGATCCAATCCAATGTTCGACCGAGTCCCGGCCTTCCGGAGGCGGGGCGCCCGGCCCCGGCCAGGCCCTCTCGATGGAGGCGGACCGGTGCCGATCGGCGTATCGCTGGATGGTGTTGGCTCGGGTGCTGGATGACAAGCTGGCGAGTCTGTACCGCGGCGGCAAGATCCATGGAGGGGTGTTTCTGAGCCGCGGCCAGGAGGCTCTGAGCGCGGCCATCGGGGTCGCCTTGCAGCGGGGCGACATCTTCGCGCCGCTGATTCGGGATACGGCCGGGCGGCTGGCCTTTGGGGAGACGGTGGCGGAGGCGCTCCGGACGTGCCTGGGCTCGCCGCTGGGGCCGATGCGGGCGCGCGACGGCAATGTGCATCGGGGGCGTCCGCGGGACGGGCTGCTGCCGATGATCAGCCACCTGGGGGCGATGATCGCGGTGGTCAACGGCATGCTGCTGGCCCGCCGCCTCCAGGGGCGGCCCGGGTCGGTGGGGGCCGCCTGCCTCGGCGATGGCGGCACGTCGACCGGCTCGTTCCACGAAGGGATCAACCAGGCCGCCATCGAGCGTCTCCCTCTGGTGCTGGTCATCGCGGACAACCAGTATGCTTACTCGACCCCCACCTGCCGCCAGTTCGCCTGCCAATCGCTGGTCGACCGGGCCGTCGGCTATGGCGTTCAGGGCCATTTGGCCGATGGGACGGATCTTCTCGAGTGCATGCGGGTGCTGGCCGATGCCGTCGGCCGCGCGCGGTCGGGCCAGGGGCCTCAGATGGTCGTCGCCCGCCTCCTGCGGCTGTGCGGCCACGGGGAGCACGACGACGCCAGCTACGTGGACCCGGCCTTGAAGGAGTCGGAGCTGGGCCGCGACTGTCTGCAGGTTGCCGAAGAGATCCTGATCGGGCGCGGATGGGCAACGACGGCGGATCTGGCCGGATGGCGCCACGACGCGCAGGCCCAAATCGAGGCGGCGCTGGCCGAGGTCCAGCGCGATCCCCAGCCTGATCCGTATCAGGAGACGTGGACCGCGATTGCCTCCGAAGGCCTTCGCGACGGTTATCCGGCCCCGCCCGCATGAGCGTGACCTATCTCGAGGCCATCCGGCTGGCCCAGGCCCGCGTCCTGGCGGAGGATCCGCGCGTGTTCATTTACGGCCAGGATGTCGGCGCGTTCGGGGGCGCGTTCAAGGCGACGAAGAACCTCGCCGAGCAGTTCCCCGGCCGAGTGATCGACGCTCCGATCAGCGAAGATGCCATTGTCGGCGCGGCGATTGGCGCCGCGATCGAGGGGTTGCGGCCCATCGTCGAGATCCAGTTTGCGGACTTCTCGATGCCCGGTTTCAACCAGATTGTGAACCAGGCGGCGACCCTGTATTGGAGGACCGGGGTGCCCTGCCCGCTGGTCATCCGGCTGCCGTCGGGCGGGACCTCGGGCGGCGGGCCGTTCCACAGCCAGTGTCTGGAGGCGCTCTATGCGCACATGCCCGGCCTTCTGGTGATGGCGCCGGGCACGGTCGAGGACGTCTACTCGATGCTGATCGAGGCGGTGGCGCTGGACGACCCGGTCATCTTTTGCGAGCACAAGCTGCTGTATTACCATCTCAAGGCGGACCGGCTTCCAGAGGCGGCCCTGCCGGCCGGCAAGGCTCGGATTGCGCGGCCGGGCCGGGACATGACCCTGGTGACGTACAGCGCCATGGTGCACGAGGCCCTCGCGGCGGCCGAAGAGCTCGCGGCCGAGGGCTACCAGATCGAGGTTGTCGATCTGCGCGTCCTCAAGCCGCTGGACACCGACACCGTGATGGCTTCGGTGGCGCGGACCGGGCGGCTGCTGGCCGTGGGGGAGGCCTGGCCGTGGGGGGGCGTGACCGCCGAAATCGTCGCCCGAGTCGCCGCCGAGGGGCTGCATCTCCTGGACGCGCCTCCCCAGCGCATCAATGCCAAGGACACGCCGATACCCTACCACCCCAACCTCTGGGCGGCGCACCGCCCCACCGCCCGCAGCATCGCGGCGGCTGCGCGCCGCGCACTCCAAACCTGAGCCCGCATGACCCCGATGCCTCCTGCGCCCACGATTCGCGTCCCCCTCATCATGCCGCAACTGGGCGAGTCCATTGCCGAAGCCCGCGTCATCCGGTGGGGCGTGGCGGAAGGCGATGTGGTGGCCGCCGACCAGGAGGTCATGGAAGTCGAGACCAACAAGGCGACCCTGGCTGTGACATCCCCGTGCTCGGGGCGGCTTGTTCAGCGGATTGCCGATCCGGATCGCAGCTATCCTGTGGGCGCCGTCCTGGGCTACATCGAGGTTCCTCGCGAGGCCGCCCGCGGCCTCGGCGGGGCGGATGAGATCCGGCCGCCGTCGAGCCTGGCGCCGGCGCCGGCCGAGCCCGGCCCTCCGTCGCTGCTGGCAGCTCCGCCCGACGTGAAGCAGGTGGAGCCGACGGTGCGGGGGCTGCCGGTGCCCGCGCAGGCCGGAGGCGCCAGCTACATGTCGCCGCGCATGAAGGCGCGGATGGCCGAGCTCGGCCTGCACGCCGCCGATCTGGCCGGAGTGGCCGGCAGCGGCGCTGGCGGCCGGGTGACGATCGACGACTTCGAGAAGTTCCTGACCCGGCTCGAGCAGAAGCGGCTCAGCCCGGCCTCGGCCATGCGCGTGGCGGTCGCCGACGCCATGCGCCGCAGCTGGACGCGCCCGCTGGCAACCGTCGGGCTTCCCGTCTGCCTGGATGCCGTCCTGCGCCACCGCAAGATGTGCGATCCCAAGCCCGGCCCCACCCTCTATGCATTGCGCGCGCTGGCGCTGGCCCTGGCGGAAAACAGCGCGCCCGCCGGCCGCCTGATCGGCAACCGCATCGTCCACCCGTTGTCCATCGACATCGGTTTCGCCGTCGAGGCCGAGGACGGCGTGATGGTTCCCGTGATCCGCGACGCGGATCGCCGGTCCCTGGGCGAGCTCAACCGGCTCTACAATCAGCTTGTCGCCATGGCCCGCCTGCGCCAGCTGCCTGCCGATGCCACCGGCGGATCGATCGCGACCGTCACCAATTACGGCACATTCGGCCTCACGTGGGCGACGCCGATCCCCCTGCCCGAGCAGACGCTGGTTCTGGGCATGGGCGCCGGCCGGCCCGCGCCCCGCTGGGATGCCGAGGCGCGGCAGTTCGTCCCGGTGATCGAAGCCGAGATCACGCTCAGCTTCGATCACCGGGTGCTCGACGGCGGCGCGGCCGGACGCCTGCTGACCCGCATCGCCGAGCTGCTGGACCGGCCCGATCGACTGTGAAGTTCGGGGCGCACATGCCGGCCGGCGGCGGGTGGTGGCGGGCGCTCGAACGCGGCTCGAGCATCGGATGCGAGGTCGTTCAGCTCTTCCTCAAGAATTGCCGGCAATGGGCCGGCCGATCCCCCCGTCCGGAGGAGATCCGGCGTTTCTCCCAAGCCCGCTCCGACGGGCGGTTCCACTGTGTGTTCGGCCATGCGGGCTACCTGATCAACCTGGCGGGGCCTTCTTCTTCGCAGCGGGACCGGTCGATCTCGTCGCTGATTGTCGAGCTCGAGCTGGCCGCCGCTCTCGAGATCCCGTTTCTCGTGCTTCATCCCGGGGCTCACCTGGGCCAGGGCGAATCCGCCGGGCTCGGCCAGGCCATTCGCGGCCTCGATGAAGCGATCCGGGCAACCTCCGGCTCGCCGGTGCGGGTGGCGCTGGAGAACACTGCGGGCCAGGGCACCTGCCTCGGCGCCCCGCTCACCCACCTGGCGGCCATCTTCGAGGGCGTCGAGTCGCCCCGCCGCCTTGGGGTTTGCCTGGACACCGCCCACTGTTTCGCCGCCGGTCATGATCTGCGCTCGCCACGAGGCTGGAGCGCTCTCCTGGACGAAATCGACCGGCGGATCGGGCTTCAACAGCTGCTGGCCCTGCACCTGAACGACTCGAGGGCGGGCCTGGGCTCGCGGGTGGACCGCCATGCCGGGATCGGCGAAGGCAAGATCGGCGCAGCCGCCTTCCGCCACATCGTCCGGGACCCGCGGCTCCGGAACCATCCTGGATGCCTCGAGACGCCGAAGTCCGCCGATCTCCACGAGGACGTGGTCAATCTGGCCCGGCTCCGGCGGCTGGCGCGCCCGGACGGGTCGAGCTGCCGGAGGCGACCCTCGAGCTCCGGAATCGTACGGTAGCCACCGCCACCAGCAGGAGCTCCGCCAGCACGTAGAAGGCCACCGCCAGCTCGCCCCCGGCACCGAATCCATAGCTGTGCAATCCCTTGCCCAGCACGAAATTCACACCGTAGGCCGCCATGATGATGGATTGAAAACTAAGGATGGACGCGGCGTTGAGGGCGAAATCTCCCATCCAGCCCGTGTGGCGTCCGTGGAGCACCACCAGATAAAGCAGGATGGCGATCAGCGCCCAGGTCTCCTTCGGGTCCCACCCCCAGAACCTGCCCCACGAATCATTGGCCCACACGCCACCGAGGATGGTGCCGGCGACGAGAAAGAAGAGTCCGATCTGCATCGTGCGGTAATTGAAGCCGGTGAGCTCCTCGATGCGCTGGCGGGCGGCCGGCCTCCAAACGTAATAGCCGATCACGATGTGCCCCAGGCCCATCGCCAGCAGAAACGCCGCGTAGCCCAGCGTGATCGTGAGGACGTGAACCGTCAGCCAGTAGTTCGAGCGCAGGACCGGCACCAGCGGCTGGATCGACGGGTTCAACACGGCGGGCAGGTTGTCAGCCAGGACCAAGGCCAGCACCGAGACCGCCGACGCCGCCATCACAAAATACCGCGACCGATGGAGCAGCTCGAAGACCAGGGCGAGCAGGGACGCCCCGAACGCGGTGAACAGCATCACCTCGTACATGTTGGTGACCGGCGCGCGGCCTGCGATCAGGGAGCGCAGCGCGAACCCGTAGGTCTGCAAAGCCAGGCCCGCCACAAACAGGCCCAGCGCCGCCCAATACATCCCGCCGCGCCAGCCGGCGCCGCGAGCCGCCGGCGCCATGAGGATGAACGCCGCCAGGTAGGCCATCCACGCCAGCCGAAACGGGTGGACCCGCTGATACGTCAGCTCCCGCCCCAGCTCCCGGTCGGTCGGATAGGCGCCCGGCGACAGGCTGCGGCACAGCTCCCGGAACCGGCTCGCTGTGCCGGCGAGCTCGGCGTCGCTGCCGGATTTCCAGGCGTCTCCGATCGCCTTCCAGGCGGATCGGATGGCCTCGGCGTGGGCGGGATGCGCCGCCTCGGCTTCGGCCGCGGTGAGCCATGCGCCGTCGGCGTCCCCGGGCGGTGGGATCAGCCGGAGCGTGTGGCCGTGAGCGATCTCCTGGAAGAGGCCGAGCTTATCGAAAAGCGCGCTGGCCTCGGTCTCGAGCTTCGACCAGTCAGCGCGCAGCTTCGTCTCGCGCTGTGCGGCGAGGTCGTCGACGATCTTCCGGAGCTCGGCGTTGCCGGACAGCTCGGCGAAGGCGAACCAGCGCTGGCTGGCGGGCAGGCCGAGGCGCTGCTTGAGCGGGATGTAGCCGCATCGAATCAGGCGGGCCTCCTCCCAGCTTTCCCCCCCCCACATGAGGCGGGCGATCCATTCCATGGCCTCGATGCGGCGGCCGTCGTCGGCCCGCCAGGTCGAGCGGCCGGCCAGTTTCTGGAGCGTCTCTCGAGCGTAGGTTGCCAGCGGCTTTTTGCGGCCGCCTTCCTGGATGGCAACCGATTCCAGCGGGCGGAGATCCACGGCGCTGGCGGACATCGCCGCCAGCCCCAGGGCTCCCGCCAATACCATGTGCAGTTTCATGCAGCGTCTTTTCATCGATGGCAGCAGCGCTTCACCGCCCGCCCGGATCCGACATCGCCAATCCAGACGCCGCCGCCGGACCGGCTTGCGTCTTCGGCCTCCCGGTTTTCTGCAGGAACATCAGCCCGATGCCCAGGACGATCAGGATGGACCCTGCGGCCTTCAGGGGCCAGCCCGGGTCGCGTGCGACCTGAAGGATGGACCGGTCCGGCCCCCCCTCCGCCCCTTCCTGGTAGCTGGCCTGCGAGATCCGATACCCCTGGTAGGTCAGCGGATGGTTCATCCAGACCTTGCGCTCGATGGCCTCGCCGTTGCGGTGATTCTCGACGCGCACTTCGCTTTCGAAGCTCGCCGGCATCTCGGTGCCCTCGTAACGGGGCGCGGAGAAGCTTTTCAGCGATACCGAAAAGCCCAGGGGCCGCTCCGCGGAGCCGTATCGAAGGTCATAGGTTGCCGGGCCGATCTGCACGGTGGCGGGCTCGCCCCAGCGGACCAGCGTCTCGACCGATTCGCCCTCCTGGCGGAGCCCGAGCGCCACAGCCGGCGAGGCGAAACGAGCCCCCGGCTCGACCGAGGCGGGCACGATCCGCGATTCGATTCGCGGCCGGGGGATCATGGCATCGACGGTCGCTGTTGCGGGGATGGGCCAGCCCAGATCGATGGCATCTCCCGGCTTGGCCGGGCCCGCCTTGTGCGCGGAGGGCGGCGCGCGAGACACGAAGTGAAGCTGGTCCTCGGGCCCGATCAGAAAGGTCAGGGTGTGGGCCCGGCCTGCTCGGCTCCCCGCCCCCTCGATCGGCTCGAACCGGTACACAGCCCGCACCGCGTTCTCCGCCATGCTCTCGTTCTTGTAGATGCTCATGTCCGGGAAACGGGCGAAGCTGAAGCCGACGCAGCGGCCTTCGCCCGAGGTGAGCTCGAAGAGCACCGCCGGGTTGTCAGGCTCGTCGGACACGGAGGTGGGCTCCCGCGTCTGGGTGTTCATCCGGAAATCGGCATAGTAGTCCTTGATGAGGATGCGCACCTTGCCATCGGGGGACTGGTAGGGGCGTCCGAGGTGCTGCTCGACGGGCAGCGCATAGTCCTGGCCATCGAAAGCGATCGAGAGGGTGCCCTTGCCGGCCGGGGCCGCTGCCGGGGGCGGCTGCAGCCGCCGCGCCAGCTCCTCCGGAGCGCTCACGCGCTCGATCCGGAACCGGGCGGGGCCGAGGGCCAGCCCCTGGCGCTCGGGATCGAGCTCGACCAGCCAGTCGGACACCTCGAACGGCTGGCTGCCTTCGCCCATGGGGCTTCGGAGGGTGAACCGCACGGCCGCATTGCGGTTCGTCCCGCCCTCGCTCACCACCAGCTCCGAGCGGGTGTGAGGATGCACGGCCAGAAGCTCGATGCCGACCGGCAGGCCCCGCGCTCGCAAGCGGCGCCTCTCGCCGGCGGAGACCGGACGCCGCTCGACATCGAGCGGGACCTCGATGGCGTCCCCTGTCGCCCGGGATCGGATCAGCAGGACCTCGTGATCGAGCTTGATCGACGATTCCGGCGCCCCGCCCTCGAGCAGGCTCAGGGTGCCCTCCAATCCGAACAGCAGGCCGATGATCGAGCCCATCAGAAGCACGATGATGCCCAGATGCGTGACCGCGAAGCCCCACTGATGCCGTTTCCACGGGTATCGGGCCAGGGCGGCGCACAGCACGTTCGCTCCCAGCGCGAAGAGCAGGGCGATGAACCACCCGCTTTGGTAAAACAGCATCTGCGCAGCTCGAGTCGATGTCCGGGACTCGTAGATCGTGGCGGCGATCAGCACCGCCGACAGGACCGCCAGAAGCGAGACCCCCAGCTTCAGCGAGCCCAGCAGTTGCAGGATCGGCCTGATCAATCGTTGGTTCCCCATGACTTCAATGTTGGATCGGCTGCCGCCGCCGGGGATCACTGGGCTGAGAACCGGAACACCGTTGTGCTCTGCCGGAGCTGGCCGGGGCGGACGATCGGCGAGGGGAACTCGGGCTGATTGATGGAATTGGGATAGTGCTGGGTTTCGAGGCAGACGCCCCCGTGGCGGGGATAGCGGGCGCCGGCGGTCCCGGCATTCATGTTGAGGTGGTTGGCGGTGTAGAGCTGGACGCCGGGCTCGGTGGTGGACGCCTCGAGGATCCGGCCGGACTTGGGATCCCGCAGGCGTGCGAACAGCTCGGGTGCGGGAGGATGGGAGGCCAGGACGAAATTGTGGTCGTAGCCGCCCGGCCGCGGCTTGAGCTGTTCGATGCGCTGGCCGATGGGGGTTGGGCGGGTGAAATCGAGCGGGGTGTTCTGGACGGGCGCGATCTGGCCGGTGGGGATGAGCTGGTCGTTGGCGGGCGTGTATCGGTCAGCCGCGAGCCAGAGCTCATGGTCCAGAATGTCGCCTGCGCCGGCCAGGTTGAAATAGACGTGGTTGGTGAGATTGACGGGGGTGGGCTTGTCCGTCCGGGCGGTGTAGTCCAGGCGCAGCTCGTTGTCGTCCGTGAGCGTATAAGTGACCGTGGCGGTGAGGTTGCCGGGGTAGCCTTCCTCGCCGTCCCGGCTGAGATAGGTGAAGCGGACGGCAACGGATCCCTGGGCGGGCGGGAGGGGCTCGGCCTGCCAGAGGACCTTGGCGAATCCTTTGACGCCGCCGTGGATATGGTTGGGGCCGCTATTGGCGGCCAGCCGATATTCGGTTCCATCGATGACGAATCGGGCGCCGGCGATCCGGTTGGCGAACCGGCCGATCACGGCGGCGGCGGCCGGGTGTCCCTGGAGATAGGCGGCCAAAGAGTCCGCGCCCAGGATGACATTGGCGAGCTGCCCGTTGCGGTCGGGAACCTGCAGCTCGGTCAGGATCGCCCCGAAGCTGGTCACGCGCGCGATCATGCCGCGGGCGTTGCGCAGCGTGAACAGCGGGACGGATGTGCCATCGGGCATGCGCCCGAACTCCCGAGTCTCGAGTCGGTTCATGGGAGCCATTGTGGGGGTGGGTGCTGGTGCGCCGTCAAGGCGGATCGATCCGGCCAAGCCGAGCAGAGCGGCAGCCAGCGGGGCCAGAAGGCGAGTCGTTTTCATAGGGATTCGAAACGAAAGGCCGATCGCGATTGCATCGCGGGGCTTCGGGCCGAGCGGTTCGGCGGCGCTTTGTGATGGCCATGGCAAGCGATCGGTCGTCGATTCTGCGGCCACGATACCATGGGGGCGTCGGCCAAGGCAACCGGCAGGTGCCCCGGCCGCCGCGCTGGCCCACGGATAAATAGTTGCACTGGGCGGGCGGATTGGGTAGCCTGCCGCGAACGCTCGAGATGAGCCGTGCGGGTGTCGGAACAGACGGATTGTCAGTGAACATGTTGAATGGCATTCTCAGATCCTGCCAGGGCAGAATCTCCCTCGCGATCGGCTTGGGCGTCAGAAGCAAGTGATGGCAGCATGAATGAGTCGAAGCTTTTTATCGGTAACCTTTCCTACCAGACCAGGGAGAACGATCTCCGGGATTATTTTTCTCAGGCGGGGGAAATCGTCGCGGTCAACCTGATGCTCGATAAATTCACCGGGAAATCGAGGGGGTTTGCGTTTGTGGAATTCGCCAGCAAGGAGGACGCTGCGAAGGCAGTCGAGATGTTCCACTCGAAAGATTTCCAGGGCCGGCCGCTAACGGTGAACGTTGCGCGCCCCCGGGAGGAGCGCCCGCCCTCGCGCAGCGGCGGCTATCGCGGCGGCTACGCATCCGATGCCACGGAAGCCTGAGTCCCCGGCTTCCGCCGATACCGGCCGGCGAGCGGCTCATCCGCGCGGATCCGCGCGGCCGTTCGCTGGCCAAAACCATTTGACAGTCACCCGCCCGCCTTTTAGCGTGAACCGGAGTGTTTATGTCTGAGACCTTGCCGACCAGTCCGTCCGGTTCGGTGCCGCCGAAGCCTCCCGAGCCGGCCAAGGTGCAGCCGAAGAAGGAAACGGTGCGCATCAATTTGCCGCCGAAGCCGATGGCGGCTCCGACGGTCAAGCTACCGTCGCCGTCCGCCGCTCCTGCGGCGGCAGCGGCTCCGGCAACGGCGCCTGCCGCCGCACCGCCGGGGGCGGGTGTTGCGCCGCCTGCTGCTGCGGTTCCTGTGTCTGCCGCGCCTTCTGCTGCCCCGTCGGCGCCTCGGGCTCCGACCGGCGCCGCGGCGCCGCGGGCGCCGAGCGCTGCAGCGCCTCGGGCGGCCGCGCCGTCCGCGATCAGCGCCGTGGATACCGCTCTGGCGGCCGTCGTCGCCGTCATCAGCATTGTCGTGCTGGTGCGCGTTTTGCTCCTGTAGCTGCCCAGGGAGTGGCCAGGGTTCGCTTTGCCCATCCGTACCCAGCCGGTTGGTCTATCGCCTATGTCCGGATCGAATTTGGTGACATTGAACGAGGCTAATTTTGCCGAGGAAGTCCTGGAATCCATGCTGCCGGTAATGGTGGATTTCTGGGCTGACTGGTGCGGCCCCTGCAAAATGATCACGCCGATCATCGAGGAGCTGGCAGGCGATTACGACGGACGGATTCGATTCGGCAAGGTCAACGTGGACGACCAGCAGGCGCTGGCCAACCACCACGGCATCCGGGCCGTGCCGACCCTCCTCATCTTCAAAGACGGCACCGTGGTCGAGCAGATCGTTGGCCTCCGCAGCAAACGAGATATCAAGGCGAACCTCGACAAGTACATCGCCGACTGACCGGGATGCGGTTTCGGCTTTCGGACTGCGGAGAACCGGATGGGGGCGCGGCTCTCGGGCTCGCCCGGGGCGAGGGGCCCTGGCGCCGCCGATCGCGAGAGCTGGCTCCCTGAACCTTGGACTGCCTATGCCCTGGATGCCTTGGATTGCCTGTGTCGCGGGCGGATGGATGGCGTTGAGCCTCTCCGCTGGGGAGAGTCTGCGGACCGCCGTTGCAGAAAGGAGCAGCGGTCCGCCCGGTTCGATCGAGGATCCGCACCAGTGGCTCGAGGAGGTCGAGGGGGATCGGGCGCTGGAATGGGTGCGCCGGCAGAACGCCGAAAGCACCGCCCAGATCACGAACGCGCCGGCCTTCGAGCCCCTGCGCCGCCGATTGCTGGCCATCCTCGACTCTCGCGATCGGATTCCGCACGCCGACAAGCGGGGGGAGCTTCTCTACAACTTCTGGCGGGATGAATCCCACCCCCGCGGCCTCTTCCGGCGGACCACCCTCGAGGAGTATCGCCGCGAGCACCCGGCATGGGAAACGGTGGTCGATCTGCACCAGCTGGCCGCCGCGGAAAAGGAGAGCTGGGTCTGGAAAGGGGATCGTCCCTTGTGGCCCGATTACGATCGAACGCTCCTGCTGCTGTCCCGAGGCGGAGCGGATGCGGTCGTGGCGCGCGAGTTCGACCTGCGGACGAAGTCGTTCGTGCCCGGCGGATTCACGCTGCCGGAGGCGAAGATCAGGGTCAGCTGGCGCCACCGGGACGCCTTGTATGTCGGGACCGATTTCGGCCCTGGATCGCTGACGCGCTCGGGGTATCCGCGCCTGGTGAAGGAGTGGCGCCGGGGCACGCCCCTGTCGGAGGCCGCCCTGGTGTTCGCGGCCCAGGAAGGCGACGTCGGCGTGAGCGCGACCGTCGTCCATGATCGCGGCTTTGTCTACGAGCTGGTGGAGCGCGACATCACCTTCTTCTCGAACGAGACGTTGCTGCGCCAAGGCGACCAATGGCGCCGGATCGAAAAGCCCGACGACGCCACGGTCTCCACCTTTGCGGATCAGCTGCTGATCACGCTGCGTTCGGACTGGGCGGTTGGAGGGCGGACCTATCCGGCGGGCGCCCTGCTGGCGGCCGGGTTCAAGGGATTCCTCGATGGGAATCGCCGTCTCGATGTGCTTTTTGAGCCCGGCCCGCGCCAGTCGCTCGCGGACGTCACTGGCACGCGCCGATGGCTGATCGTCAACCAGCTCGAGAATGTCCGGTCCAGGCTGTACAGCCTCGAGCCCGCCGGCGATGGCTGGCGCCGCAAGCCGCTCGACGCTCCCGCCCTGGGCCAGGTCGCCGCCCGCGGGGTCGATCCCGACCAGAATGACGATTACTGGATGACCGCGACCGATTTTCTGACTCCCTCGAGCCTGTTCATGGGAACCGTTGACCAGGGCCCGCCGGTCAAGCTCAAGAGCCTGCCCGAGTTCTTCGCCGCCTCCGACGGCCAGATCGATCAGTTTGAAGCCGTGTCGAAAGACGGAACCCGAATCCCCTATTTCCAGGTCAGCCGCCGGAACACCCCTCTGGACGGCACCCAGCCGACACTGCTCTACGGCTACGGCGGATTCGAGATTCCGATGCTCCCCGCCTACAATGCCATGGCGGGCGCGGCGTGGATCGAGCGGGGAGGCGCCTATGTCCTGGCCAACATCCGCGGCGGCGGCGAGTTCGGCCCCTCGTGGCACCAGGCCGCGCTCAAGGCCAATCGCCAGCGCGCCTACGACGATTTCATCGCCGTGGCTGAAGATCTGATCCGGCGCAAGATCACCTCGTCCCGCCGCCTGGGCATCATGGGGGGCTCGAACGGCGGCTTGCTGATGGGCAACATGCTGGTCCAGCGCCCTGATCTGTTCGGCGCCATTGTCTGCCAGGTCCCCCTCCTCGACATGGGCCGCTATCACAAGCTCCTGGCCGGCGCGAGCTGGATCGGCGAATACGGAAACCCCGACGCGCCCGAGGAATGGGCCTTCCTGCAGAGATACTCTCCCTACCACCAGGTCCGCGCCGGCACGGCCTACCCGCCCGTCCTGTTCACCAGCTCGACCCGCGACGATCGGGTCCACCCCGCCCACGCCCGCAAGATGGTGGCCCGGATGAAATCCCAGGGGCACCCCGCTCTTTACTACGAGAACATCGAGGGCGGCCACGGCGCCGCCGCCGACAACCGGCAGGCGGCGTTCATGAGCGCGCTGGCATATCGGTTCCTTGCCGGGCAGCTCGGCCTGCCATAATTGCACAGATGCGGCTGCGGCTGCGCAATCTTTGCGCGATTTCGTCCCCACCAGCCCCCCCCGCAGGCGGATCTCGAGCCTGGCACGCTCTGTGCTTCTGGGCGATGCGTGGTCAAGACCCAGTCATCAATGGACGCCGCTCGAGGACGATCGGCAGGCTCCGCCCAATCGAGATAAGGAAAACATATGCCCGTGCTCGCCATGTTCCAGGGGATCGTGATTCGGATGCTGACGGACCGCACCTTCGGGGTGCACCTGCACGCCTTTCACGGGAATTCGGAGATGGTGGTGGCTCTCGACCCAGTCCGGATGCTTCAAAGCGATGCGCCGATCTGGGTGGAGCGGTGCGTGCTCGAGTGGGCTCGCCGCCACGAATGCCAGTTCCAAAGGCTTGGCCAGCTCCATCGGCTCAACCTGCTCCACCGGGTTTCGGCTTGCCGGATCCCGTCGCGCCGCCCGTCAGCGGCGGCGGCCCCCTGCCGGCTCTCTCCCACTGTTTAGGGTCTCTCAGGCCCTCGGCAACCACCACTAACCAACCCAAGGACGTTCGAATGAAATGGATCCGCAATACAGCGTTTGTCTACCTGGCTCTGGGCGCATTCACGGCGATGGCCGCCGCCCAGGATGCCGGCGCACCTCCTGCCCGGGGCGACCGCCCTCCGATGCGCGGCGGGCCTGGCGGACGCGGGATGATGGGCGGCCCCGGAGGCGCGCGCGGCGGCGGGCCTGGATTCTCGGCCAATCCGGTTCCCAAAGACGACGCCGAAAAGAAGGTCCTGAATGTGCTGGATGAGATCCAGCGCCAGGGCCGGGGGATGAGCGTTCCCCGGGACGACGGACGCCTGCTCCGGTTGCTGGCGGAAAGCACCGGCGCCAAACACGCCGTCGAGATCGGCACCTTCCACGGGTACTCGGGCATCTGGACGTGCCTGGGGCTGCGCGCCGGCGGCGGCAAGCTGACAACCTTCGAGATCGATCCCCGAAACGCCGAGATCTCCCGGCAGAACTTCAAGCGCGCCGGGGTTGACTCGATGGTGACGCTGATCGAAGGGGACGCGCATGTCGAGGTCGCCAAGCTCAAGGGCCCGATTGACATGGTGTTCATCGATGCCGACAAGGAAGGCTACACGGATTACCTGAACAAGCTCCTGCCCCTGGTGCGGCCCGGCGGGCTTGTGGTCGCCCACAACATTTCTGCCGGGATGGCCGATCCCAAATACATCGAGGCCATCAATACCAATCCAGCCCTCGAGAGCGTGTTCGTCAGCGCCGGCAGCGGCGGGATCAGCGTCTCGATGAAGAAGCGGTGAATCGTGGCTGGCGGCCGCGAGCCGTTGGATGCATCCACGGCGGCAGAGGACTGCCGCGCCCCGAGCTTTTCGGACCGCGGACGTCCTCGTCCGCAGCGCCCGCCCGCAGAGATAGCGATCGCGCTGCGGGCCAGGAGGCGCGCGCCCCGAGCTTTTCGGACCGCGGACGTCCTCGTCCGCAGGGCCCGCCCGCAGCGACAGCGATCGCGCTGCGGGCCAGGAGGCCCGCGCCACAACGCTTCGCGCCAGCGTCGCAGCAAACAAAAAACCCCTTCCGTTGCAGGAAGGGGTTTTTGATTCGAAAGATCGGGGCTTAGAACTTGTAGATCACGTTCAGAGCCAGCGACAGGGCATTGGTGTCCAGGTCGCCGAAGGAGTTGCCGCCCTCGAGGTCGTGGTCCCAGCGCAACTCGAGCCGGGTGATGACCGGATCCCACAACTTATAGTCGAGGGTGAGGGTTTCGGCGAACACTTCGCGCATACCAGGGAACGCCGGAGTGCCGAAGTAGTTGCCCGAGAACGTGGCATACTCGGAGCGGCTGGCCAGCGTCATTTTCTCGGTCGCCTTCCAGACGAGATAGCCAGAGACCGCGTTGGCATAGACGCTGGAGTTGACGCCGCTTTCGGAGATGCCGAAGTAATCGTAAGCGATGCCCAGCGACAGACCTTCGACCGGAGTCGGCATCGTCGCACCGGCGTACCAATTCACCCAATCCGAATGGCTGCTGATGACCGGCTGGCCTTCGACGACACCGGCATACAGGGTGGCGCCTTCGAGGAAGCCCATGCTCTCCGGAGCAGACAGAGCGAACGAACCCATGTAGGTTTTTTCCGACTCCGAACGCCACCATGGAGCGATACCGGCAGGTCTGGCGTTGATGTTCTGGCTCCAGGAATCCGCGATCCCGGCCGCCACGCTCATCCAGTCGCTGACCTGATAGCTGGCCAGCAACCCGGTGTGACCCTTCGGCTCCATGAAATATCCGTAGGACCGGCTGTAGTTCGGGTTGTTCCCGGCTTCAAAGACCTCGTAGCCGATGATCGTGTCGAACACGCCCATCTTGAGGTCAATACCGTTGCCTGCCGGAACTCGCAGCGCCACATACGCCTGCTTCACTCCGAAATCGGCCGTGTTACCCCCAAAAATGGATTGGGTGTTGTAAGCGTTGGCATCGGGGCCGAACAGCAAGTCAACCTTGTAGCCCGCCGACCAGGACGATTCGTCCAATGGTTTCTCGAGCGACAGCTTGACGACGTTCAAGTTGAAGCCGTCGCTTTTGTCCGCGCCGTCGTAAGAGCGGCCGGGCAAGTTGTTGACCATTCCGGCGCCGGTCTGGCGGCCGATCTGCCAGATGGCCGATGTATCGACATAACCGCCGATCGTCACGGCGCCCAGGGCGCTGGTGACAGGGTGTTCATCGGCTTGCACCGCTGAACCCAGGCTCACAACGCCGGCTGATGCCAGCGCGATCGTCCATTTATTGAACTTCATTCGTTTGTTCCTCGTGCGATGTTTTTACCAATCGTGTTTTTTTTTAGGGTAAATCCGGTTTACCCGTGCACCGGTTAAAAAACACTACCGTGCATTTGAGCGGAGATATAAGGGAATCCCGTTCCATTGACAACAAGATTTTTTGGCTGATGATCGGGGGTATCCATTCATGGCCATGCCAGGACGGCAGGCGGGCTGGAATTCCCCGCCGGATCCACGGCCGATACGGCAATGCGGCTGACCCGCGGCTGCCCCCCCGTTTTGGGCGGAGACCACGATCGGGAGGTTGCCGGAAGCACATCCGTCATCCATGTCTTGCCCCGGAGGGTTTGCACGACCCACCACCGGGCGGGTTCGGAGCCCGCCGGGGACCAGCGAACCGCTCCGCCTTCGATCCGGCACCGAGGCGGGGCCGGAGGCTGGCTGTCCAGCCAGGATGATGCCGGCACCAAGGCCGCATCCGAATACAGCTGCCCCTTGATGGCAGCCGATAATGTCCCATCCTGTCTCTCCAGCGGCTTGATGTTCCAGAAAATATGGCCCGTGGCCCCCGGCTGCTTCCGGATGATCCCCACCTGTTGCACAATCTCCCCAGCCGCCCATTGCGTTCCCACGCGAGCCGCGTTGAGGCCCGGCCACAGATGCCGGCCGCGCGAGTTCTGCTTCGACCACCAGTCGAGCAGGACCGGGAAGCTCTGCTGCCGCGCCGAGATCGGCCAGTAAAGCTGAGGAGCGAAATAGTCCGCCCACCCGTTCGCCATCCACCACCTCGAGTCGGCATAGAGCTCCTCGAACGCATCCAGCCCCTCGATCCCTGGAGGAACACGGTTCCGCCAGATCCCGAATGGGCTCAGGCCGACCTTGACCGATCGCTTGGCCGCTTTGACTGCCTGGTATAGATCCTCGACAAACTGGTTGATGTTCTTCCGCCGCCAGTCGGCCCGATCCAGCCCGCCACCCGCCGCCTCGAATGCGCCCCAGCTCCGATCGTCCGGGAAATCGACCGCCTGGCCCTCGCGATCCCGGATCCGGTACGGATAGAAATAATCGTCCAGATGAATGCCATCGATGTCGTAGCGCCGCACGATGTCCAGGATCACCCGAATCGAGTGCTGCCTCACGGCCTGCTGGCCAGGATCCAGCCAGGACTGGTTGCCGTAGGCCACCACCCAGTCCGGATGCCGCCGGATCACATGATCGCCCGACACCGCCGATTTGGCCGACGAGTGGCGGGCGCGGAACGGATTGACCCACGCGTGCAGCTCGAGCCCCCGCGCGTGCGCCTGCGCGACCGCAAGCTCGAGCGGATCGTAGAACGGATCCGGCGCCTTTCCCATCGCACCCGTCAGGTATTCGGACCATGGCTCGTAAGGCGAGTCGTAGAGGGCGTCGCAGGCGGGGCGGACCTGCAAGATCACCGCGTTGAGCTTGAGCGCGGCCGCCCGATCCAGGAGCGCCGTCAGCTCCCGCTGCTGGTCGGCGGCAGCCAGGCCCGGTTTGGATGGCCAGTTGATGTTGGATACCGAGGCCACCCACGCCCCCCGGAACTCACGGCGCGGCGCCGGCGGGGCCGATAGCGCCGCGGACCCCGCGCGCGCGCTGTCGGCCAGCGCAAGACCCGCCAGCAGCAAGCCTCCGGCCCGCCCGAACGCGCCTTCGAGACATCGCGGCAAAAGGAAGAGGAAACGGCGGCGGATCATGGCCCGGGGCGGGCGGCGGAGAGGCGCCGCAAGACATTCTCGGCGGCCCAACCGGCCACGCAGATCACCTTGTGGCGGGAGGATTGCCCCTGCTGGATCTGGAGGCTGCCCTTCGGACATCCGAGCCGCTCGGCCAGAAGCCGGATCAGGGCATCGTTGGCCGCCGAATCGACCGGCGGCGCGGTCACCCAGACCCGCAGCTCCTCGCCCTCGAGCGGCCCGATCTCGTTGCGCGAGGCCCGCGGCTGGACCTTGACCGCCACCGTCGCCCCCGAGTCGCGCGCGCGCAGGAACCCCGGCAGCGGCGGCGGCAACGTTTTGCCGCCGGGCTTGGCCGCCGCTGGGCCTCCGGCGTGGCGATGTTGCATGGGCAGAGCGGGAGAAGCCATGGCCTACCATCGCAGATCGTTCCGTTCCATCGCCGCAAGCCTAACCGGAGGTCCCGTTCCTCGTCGAGGCCAAACGGCGCCAGGCAGCAATCCGCCCGTTCTTTGGATCCTTCCAGCATCTTCGTTCGGAGCGGGCATTGCGCAGGATCGATCCCCCGCGGCTGCGCTTCAAGGATGCCGCTGCTCCTGCGGGCGCAGCCGCGCCAGGAGCCGGTCGTGGATCCCGCCGAATCCGCCATTGCTGAAGACGCACACCACATCGCCAGGCCGCGCATGCCGGCTGACATGATCGACGATGGATTCGACGGAGGGCAGGTAGGCGGCGGGCCGGCCGGCTGCCTGCAAATCGCTCATCAGCCGGCCGGGGTCCAGCCGCACCGCGGGATCCAGCTGATCGAGGCGCGCCACCTCGGCGATCGCGATCGCGTCGGCCAGCGCCAGGGCGTCGGCCAGCTCCCGCTGGAACACGTTCCTGCGGGTGGTATTGGTCCGCGGTTCGAACACCGCCCACAGCCGCCGGCCTGGAAACCGCAGCCGCAGCGCCCGGATCGTCTCGCGAATGGCGGTCGGATGATGCCCAAAATCGTCGACCACGGTGATGCCGCCCGCCTCGCCCCGGATCTCCATCCGGCGCTTGACGCCGCGGAAGTTGTCGAAGGCCGCCTGGATCTCCGCCGGGCTCAGGCCGCAATGCCGGGCGCAGGCCGCTGCCGCCAGAGCGTTGCGGACGTTGAACTCGCCTGCCAGCGGAACCCGGAACCGCTGCCCCTCGTACTCGAACGCCGCCCCGCCGCCGGCGCACTCGAGCCGGACCGCGCGGGCTTCGTTGTCCGGTCCCAGGCCGAATCGCCGGACCGGGCAGTGCCGGATCTGGAGCAGCGGGGCGAGGTTGGGGTCGTCCCCGTTGGCCAGCAGCAGGCCGTTCCGCGGCACCAGATTGATCAGCCGGCGGAACGAGAGCTGGATCGCCGCCAGATTCTCGAAGATGTCCGCGTGGTCGAACTCGAGGTTGTTGACGATCACGACCTCGGGGAGGTAATGGACAAACTTGCTCCGCTTGTCGAAAAAGGCGGTGTCGTACTCGTCCCCTTCGATGATGAACCACTCGCTGTCCGTGAACCGGGCGCCGGCCCCGAAATTGGCCGGCAGGCCGCCCACCAGGAAGCCCGGATTCCGCCCGCTCCGCTCGAAGATCCAGGCCAGCAGGGCGGTGGTGGTCGTCTTGCCGTGCGTGCCCGCCACCACCAGCGACCGCCGCCCGCGCAGGAAGAACTCCCGCAGCAGCTCCGGCAGCGAGCAGTAGCGCAGCTTCCGCTCGAGGATGGCCTCGGCCTCCGGATTGCCGCGCGAGATCGCGTTTCCGATGACTGCCAGGTCGGGGGCGGGCTCGAGGTTCTCTTCCGCGTAGCCGGTTCGCACTGCGATGCCGTGCTCGGCCAGGAAGGTCGACATCGGCGGATAGACCTGCTCATCCGATCCGGTGACCTGGAAGCCCCGCTGCTGGAGGGCGACCGCCACCGCCGCCATCGCCGTGCCGCCCACACCCACGAAATGCACCCGTGATATGTCAGGTCCCATGCGGTCCATGGTGGGTCATCCCCCGCGAGACGCAACCCGGAATTATTTACAGCGAATCGGGCGCCCGCCAGACAGCGGCCGCGCTGCGGGCCAGGAGGCCCAATGCCCGACCCTTCGAGCAAAGGTGCGGTCTCAATCCGGCGGCGGGCCAGGCTCGATCGTGGGCGGCGGAGAGGGCTGGGGGTCGGCCTGGGGCGCGGTCCAGCCGGGCCATTCGATCTCGGCTGCGACGGCCGCGTGATCCGAGGCGGGCGAGTCCAGGACCTCGATCCGGCGCACCCGGGCAGGGGTTCCGCGGAGCATCCAGAGGTAATCGATCCGGCGGCGCGGTTTCCCGGAAGGAGAGGTGTATCCGGGCCCCTCGCCGGCCAGCTCCCACATGTCGATCCACGTCTCGCGCACGGCGGCGATGACCCGGCTGTCGGGGACGGCGTTGAAATCGCCTCCGAGGAGGATCGGGCGATCGCGGTGCTGGGCGGCGGCGGCCCGGAGCTCGTGCACGTTCTGGCGGCGCTCCTCGTCATCGGTGCGGCTGTCGAGGTGGGTGGCGAAGAAGACCAGCGGATTGCCATGGACATCGAGCACCGCCTGCAAGAGCCCGCGCTGCTCGCCCGGCCGGACCATGCGGAGATGGGTGTTGGTCCATTGCAGGACCGGGAACCGGGTCAGGATGGCGTTGCCGTATTCGCCGCCCTGATAATGAAAATTGTTGGTGAACAGGCAGGTCATGCCGGTCAGGGCCGCCAGCTCGGCGGGCAGGTCCCGGCGCTGGGTCCGCGCCACTCCGCGGTCGACCTCCTGCACCGCCACCAGGTCGGCCCCCGCCTTCCGGATCATGCAGGCGATTCGTTCCAGATCGATCCTGCCGTCGGTGCCCTCCGCATGGTGGATGTTGTAGGTCATGACGCGCATGGCCAGGGGCTCGCCTCGGAGCTGGCCGGCCCCGGCCATCAGAGCCATCCATCCCATCGCCCAAAGGAGCGCCTGCCGCAGGGCGGCAACCCGGACCGGGCTGCCAGGATGGGCGTGCGGTGTGAGCCCGCGGGCGGCGGGCGCCATCCCCGGATCGAGATCGGGTGCAGACATCATACGTCACTGGAGTTTTCGCTGGAGCATTTCCCCGACGAGGTTCGGGTTGGCTTTGCCATGGCTGAGCTTCATGACCTGGCCCTTGAGGAAATTGAGCGCGGCGGTTTTGCCGGCGCGATAATCGGCCACGGTGCGGGGATGGGCTGCGATGGCGGCGTCGCAGAGCGGCTCGAGGGCGGCGGCGTCGCTGACCTGGACAAGGCCTTTGCGGGCCACAATGTGTTCGGGGGCATCGCCGGTGGCGAACATCTCGGCGAACACCTCCTGCGCGATCCGGCCGCTGATCCTGCCCGTGTCGACCAGCTCGAGCAGCTCGAGCATCGCCGCGGGCGGAAACTTGACCGCCTGGATCGAGGTCGATGTCTCGGCCAGCCGCGCGCGCAGGTTGTTGATCACCCAGTTGGCCAGGATCCGGGGCTGCTTGGCCCGCGGCGCGATCCCCTCGAAAAAGGCGCCCAGCGCGGCGTCGCCCGCCAGGGTCTCGGCATCGGCGGCCGGGAGCCCATATTGGCGCATCAGCCGCTCCTTCCGGGCCAGCGGCAGCTCGATCACCCGGGCTTGCACCTCGCCCAGCCACGCGTCCGTGGGCGCAAACGGCATCAGGTCCGGCTCCGGGAAATAGCGATAATCGTGGGCCTGCTCCTTGGTGCGCATGCTCTCGGTGATCTCGGCCGCATCGTCCCAGCGCCGGGTCTCCTGGGCGAGCTGGCCGCCCCCGCACAGCACCTCGACCTGGCGGGCGTACTCGTATTCGAGCGCTTTGCGCACGCCGCTGAAGCTGTTCATGTTCTTGATCTCGACCTTCCGGCCGAGCTCGGACGCCCCGGCGGGCCGGATGCTCACGTTCACGTCGCATCGGACCATGCCCTTCTCCATGTCGCAGTCGCTGATGCCGCCCTGGCGCAGGATATCCTTGAGGGCGTTCAGGTAGTCGTAGACCATCTCGGCCGATCGCAGGTCCGGCTCGGTCACGATCTCCAGCAGCGGCACCCCCGCCCGGTTGAAGTCCACTCCGCTGTAGCGGTCATAGTGGAAGTTCTTTCCCACGTCCTCCTCGAGATGCGCGCGCGCGATCCGCACCCGGGCCCGCCCGCCCCCCGTCTCGAACTCCACCCAGCCGTTCGCCGTCGAGGGGCGGTCGTATTGCGTGATCTGGTAGTTCTTCGGCATGTCCGGATAAAAGTAGTTCTTCCGGTCGAACTTGGCGAGCTCGGGCACGGCGCAATGCAGCAGGAAGCCGGTCAGCACGGTCAGGCGGAGCGCCTCCTCGTTGGCGACCGGCAGGACCCCCGGCAGCCCCAGGCACACCGGGCAGACATTTGCGTTCGGCGGCGCCCCGAACTCGTTCGCGCAGCCGCACCACATCTTGGAACGCGTCCGCAGCTGGACGTGGGTTTCGAGGCCGATGACCACTTCGTATTCCATATGACGCGCCATTCATGCCACATCCCGGCCCGCCTGAAAAGCGGATTGCATCCCGGCCGCCGTTCGGCTTGAATGTCGCCGACCTCGATCCCCAGGCCGGGCCGGCGCCCGGCGGGATCGGAACGGACGACGAGCCATGCAACCGAACTCCTTGTTGAACCGCCGCGATTTTCTCGCTCAAACCATGCTGGCGGCCGGCGGCGCCGGCCTTGCGGCGCACGCGGCCGGCCCGGAGGGCGCGGCCGCCCCGCCGCCGGCCTCGGGCCTGGCCGCAGCGATGCCCCGCGGCCGCATCGGCAAGCTCGAGGTCAGCCGGCTGATCTCCGGCGGCAACCTCATCAGCGGCTGGGCCCACGCCCGCGATCTCGGCTACGTCGCGTCCCTGATGCGCAGCTACAACACCGACGAGAAGGTGCTCGACACGCTCGAGCTGCTCGAACAGCACGGCATCAACACCATCATCTGCGACCCGCGCGAGCGGCCCATGATGCTCTTCAGCCGATACTGGAAAGAGCGCGGGGGCAAGATCCAATGGATCGCCGAAGGCCACCCCAAGGACGACGACCTCAAGACCAACCTCCAGCAGTCGATCGATTTCGGCGCCTCGGCCGTCTATGTCCAAGGCGTGATTGGCGACCGCTGGCTGCGCGGAGGCAAGCTCGACCGCCTCGGCCAGTGCGTCCAGCACATCCAGTCCCAGGGCGTCCCCGGCGGCATCGGCGCCCATCTCATCGATGTCATCGTCCAGTCCGAGAAGAGCGGGTATGGCGCCGATTTCTACGTCAAGACCCACCACCACTCCCAGTACTGGTCCGCCCGCCGTCCCGACCAGCAGGAGGATGTCATCGACAATGCCGCCGACAACTACTGGGATATGGAGCCGGATCGGACCGCCGCCGTCATGCGCAATGTCGCCAAGCCATGGATCGCGTTCAAGACGCTCGCCGCCGGCGCGATCCGCCCCGATTCCGGCTTCCGGTTCGCGCTCAAGAACGGCGCCGATTTCCTCTGCGTCGGGATGTTCGATTTCCAGGTGGCCCAGGACGCCAAGCTGGCCATCGACCTGGTTCGCGTCTTCCAGAAGCGCGATCGGCCGTGGATAGCCTGAGCTGGATCTGAATCGCGCGGCCCGCGGCTGGGCCCCCCCCGCGAGCCAGCCCTCGCCGCCGCGAAGAGGGAGAGCGTCTACGGCTTCCTGCTCAGCCGGCGCCGAAGCCACTGGGCCGTTTCGCGCGACTCGGGGATTCCGAGGAGGATTGTCGCCAGGCCATAGGCCAGCGACGCCGCCCCCATCGGCACAAAGACCGCCCCCAGCCTGGCCAGGAAGAAGTCGTGGCCGATGCCGCGCTCCCAGAGCTGCAGGAGGATCCAGGCCACCTGGCCGGCCAGCGCGGTGGCGGCGGCCAGAGGCGCCAGCCGGGCGGCGAGGGGCTCAAAGTCCAGGCGCCGCAGCTTCCGCCGCAATCCATAGGCCAGCAGCCAGACATTGAAGGCCGAGCTGATCGTGTTGGCCAATCCCAGCCCGCCCTGCTTGAATGTCAGCACCAGGGGGATCGTGAACACCAGGTTCAGCCCCAGGCAGACCAGGCTGATCTGCATCGGCGCCCGCGTGTCGCCCAGCGCGTAAAAGGCCCGCGCCAGGATGTTCACCACCGAATAGGCCACCAGGCTCGGCGCCAGGCACGCCAGCGCGAACGCCGCGCGGCTGGTCGCGTCCGGGCCGAACTGGCCGCGCTCGAACAGCAGCCGCATGATGGGGGTCGCCAGGACCAGCAGCAGCACCGATGCCAGGGCGTTGATGAACACGAGGTAGCCAAGCCCCTGGCGGAGGGTGGCGCGGAACTCGGGGTAGCGTTTCCGGGCCGCCAGTCCCGACAGCGTCGGCAGAAGATACGTCGCCAGCGAGATCCCGAACACGCCCTGCGGCAGCTCCATCAGCCGCACCGCATAATTGAACGAGGCGACGATCTGCGGCCCCACCCAGAAAGCCAGCCCCTGGGTCAGCACAACATTGATCTGGAAGGCCGCCACCCCCACGATCCCCGGCAGCATCTTGCGCGCCACCTCGCGGACCGCCTCATCCCGGAGGGGGTTCACCCAGGCGAACCGGAAGCCTTCGCGCCGCAGGACCGGGAGCTGGAACAGCGCCTGGAGCAGGCCCGCCGCCAGCACGCCCGCCGCCAGCGCAAAAATCTGGCGCGGCAGCTCGACCCCCCAGCGCGGCGCCAGCCACAGCACCGACCCGATCATCACCACGTTCAGCACCGACGCCCCCAGGGCCGGCACGAAGAAATGGCCTCGCGCGTTGAGGATCCCCATCATGACGGCCGTCGCGCACACGAACAGCAGGTAGGGGAACATCACCCGGAGCAGCTCGAGCATGAGCCGCGTCTCGTCCGCCAGCGAGGCCAGCCGCAGCCCCAGCGTGATCGCCAGCAGCGCCACCCCGACCACCGCCATGCACACCAGCGCCAGACCGCACATCACGGCATTGGCGGTCCGCCACATCGCCGGCTCGCCCGCGTTCTGCTCGCGGTCCTTGAAGACGGGGATGAACGCCGCCGTCAGCACCCCCTCGCCCAGCAGCCTCCGGAACAGGTTGGGGATGGTGAATGCGTAGAAAAAGGCGCTCCCCACCCATGTGTCCCCCATGAACCGCGCATACACCACCTCGCGCACCAAACCCAGGAGCCGGCTCGCCAGGGTCGCCGCCCCCATCGCCCCGGACGATTTCAACATCTGCGACATGCTCAAGCCCCGGGCAGGATCACCCCCCGATCCGCCGCCCGCCCCGGCTCATCCATCAGTCGAGCTTCTCGATCCAGATGTTTCGGAACCGGACCGGGTTGCCGTGATCCTGGAGCAGCAGGCCTTCCGGCCGGGATTCCTGATCGTCGATGGCGCCTCCGGTGACCTTTGGCAGCTCGAGGTTGTCATGGATGGTCACGCCATTCTGGACCACCGTGATCCGCGCGGCCGCCGTCTTCCTGCCCTGGGCATCGAACCGGGCCGCCCGGAAGGTGATGTCGTAGGTCTGCCACTGAAGCGGGGGCGCGCACATGTTCACCGCCGGCCGGCTGATCTGGTAGATGCCGCCGCAATCGTTGTCTTCGCCCTCGAGCCCGTAGCTGTCGAGGACCTGGACCTCGTAGCGGCCTTGGAGATAGACGCCGCTGTTGCCTCGGGCCTGGCCGAAGGCATGGGGCATGTAGGGGGTTCGAAACTCGAGGTGGAGCCGGTGGTCGCGGAACTTCTCGCGCGTGATGATGTCGCCCCCTCCCGCCTCCATGGCGCCCTCCTCGACCCGCTTCCATTTGAGATTGCCCGCCGACGCGTCGCGCGGCCGCCAGGCGTCGAACCCATGGCCGTCAAACAGGATCACCGCCCCCGCCGGCGGCTTCAGGCCCAGGGTGGGCGAGAGCCGCTGGACCGGGGCCAGGGTGAACCGGCCTTGCTGGCGCCCCGCCAGCTGGCCCCGCAGCTCGCCGTCCTGCAGCCGCCCCGTCCAGAGCGAGGCCGGCACCACCAGCCCGTCCTCGACCGCCCGCACCACCCGCTCCGCCTCGAACGGGATCGCGTCGGCCGCCTTCAGCTCGGCCTCGCGCAGCGACCCGCGCAGATGATGCAGCAGCGGCGCCCGGCGGTCGAACTCGCGCCAGATCTTGATCTCATACGATCCCTCGCCCAGCGGGATCCACCGCACCGCCACAGGCTGCTCCGGCCCTCCCGCCATCTGAAGCGTCCCCTGCCAGTCGCCCATGTGCGGATCCACCGGATTGGAGGCCGCCGATGCCAGCCATCCGATGCTCCAGGCCGCCGCTGCCAGCTTGATCTTCATATCGATTCCTCGGTTCGGATCGGGTTCCAGAACGATCCCCACGCTAAGGGTCTGTGCAAATTTGCACAGACCCTAAGCTTGTCTCTCCCCAAACACCAGACCGAATTCCGGATTCCGCTGGCGATAATGCAGAATCCGGAACTCCGGCCTCCGCTCGAGCGTCTCGACCAGCTCGAACCGGTCCTCGAAGGCCGGGAAGAGCGCGTCGCCCTCGACCTCGCGTTCGACCAGGGTCAGATACAGGTCCGAGCACCAAGGCAGCGCAGCCGCATACACCTGCGCCCCCCCGCAGATGAACACCCGGCGGGGATCGCCCTCCATCCCCAGCTCCGCCAGGCTCGCCGCCGTCCGCACCCCCGGATGGGAGAACCCGCTCCGGCTCAACACGATCGTCTCCCGATTCGGCAGCGGCCGGCCGATGGACTCGAACGTCTTCCGCCCCATCACCACGACCTGGCCCGTCGTCATCCGCTTGAACCAGCGGAAATCCTCGGGCAGATGCCATGGAATCCGCCCCTCGCGCCCGATGACCCGGTTCCGCGCCATGGCCGCCAGCGCCTCGAACGGCTTCATACGGCGATCGGCGCCTTGATCGCCGGGTGCGGCTCGTAGCCCAGGAGCTCGAAATCCTCGTAGCGGAAGTCGTGCAGGTTTCGGATGGCGGGATTGAGCCTGAGCCGCGGCAGGGGCCGGCACTCGCGCGCGAGCTGCAGCCGGGCCTGATCGAGGTGGTTCGAATACAGATGCAGGTCGCCAAACGTGTGCACGAAAACCCCCGGCCGCAGCCCGCACACCTGCGCCACCATCAGGGTCAGGATCGCATACGACGCCAGGTTGAAAGGCACCCCCAGAAAGAGATCGGCGCTGCGCTGATAGAGCTGGCAGCTGAGCTCGCCCTCGATCACGTTGAACTGAAACAGCACATGGCATGGCGCCAGCGCCATCCGGTCCAGCTCGCCCGGGTTCCACGCGGTCACCAGGAGCCGCCGGCTGTCCGGCCGGGAGCGCAGCTCCTCGATGACCCGGTCGATCTGGTTCACGCGGCCCCCGTCGGCCGTCCGCCAGTCGCACCATTGCGCCCCATAGATGCGGCCCAGGTTGCCTTCGGCGTCGGCCCACTCGTCCCAGATGGTCACGCCGTGCTCGTGCAGATACCGCACGTTGGTGTCTCCGCGCAGAAACCAGAGCAGCTCGTGGATGATCGATTTGAGGTGGACTTTCTTGGTCGTCAGCAGCGGGAAACCGTCGGATAGCGGGTAGCGCGCCTGGGCGCCGAACACGGCCAGGGTTCCCGTGCCGGTTCGGTCCGTCTTGGCCCGGCCCGTCTCGAGGACCAGCCGCAGCAGCTCGTGATACTGTTTCATTGCGTTGGCGCCGCCGGCGGGCCGCCGTCCGGGCCCGGCTTCTTGTCCAGCCCCGCGATTCGATCCATCCGCTCCAGCCCGAGGGCCCGGGCGCACTCGTCCACCAGGGCCGCCACCAGCCGCCGCAGGCACTGGCCCTGGCGATGGAACCAGGCCGCCACGGGCCCCAGCGCCGCCAGCAGCAGCCAGTGCCTCCACTCCGCCTGCCCCCACAGCGCGATCAGCAAAAGGATCAGCCCCAGCCCCGCCGCGAACAGGAGCCACGATAGATAGGTCCACCGCGGCCTCAGCCGGCACCGGATCAGCTGCCCGCCCCTTGGATACACCTCCGCCGCGGTCGCCACCTGGAGCCGGGTCCAAAGGCTGCCGGTGATCTCGACGTCGTAGTCGTTCCAGCCGGAGTCCGTTTTACTCGCCCAGCCGGCCCGGTCAAGACGGCGAACGAAGGCTTCGAGGAACGCCGGGCGGCCCGCGCGGCCCTCGCTCCAGAAATCGAGCCGGCTGCAGCAGATCCCTCGCGATTCCCACGTCAGCGAGTCCAGATTCTCGCGTGCGGCCAGAGAGGCAGGATGCAAGCCGAGCTGGCCCCGGTAGCGCGCCCAGCCCCGCGCCAGCGGCTGCAGAAAATATAAACCCGCCACGAGCGGGCGCGTCCAGAACCTTCGTTTCTTCCGGGGGACCTCGGCCTGGGCGGCCGCCACCACGCAGACGCACACCGGCAACGCCCACGCCACGATCGCCGCGGGCAGCAGCAGGCTGAACGACAAGGTCAGCACCGTCAACGGCACCGTCGCCAGCGCGTGATACTCGAGCGCCGTCAAGCCCATCGCGCTCGTCCCGGGCGGCGCGGCATACACCAGCTGATAGAACCCGGTCGCGAACCGGCCATGGTAGATCCGGGGTCGCTGGAACATCAGCCCATACTTCGCGGGCGAGTAGATGCGCCCGCGCCAAATGCCCCCCCCGAGCCACCCGAAATACTCGGGATGCTTGCGGACGAGCATCGCCTCGGCCTCCCCGTAGCCCTGCTGCTGGCGCAGGTAGGCCCCCACGGTGGGCCGGCGGTAGTGCCACACAAACGCCCCCGGGCTGAATCCGATCCGCAGCCCCGCCTGCTGCAGCCGCCAGCACAGATCCACATCGTCGCCCGCCTGGCGGAAGTCGGGATCGAATCCCTCGATGGCGGCCAGGGCCCATTTGAGGAAGGCCATGTTGCAGCCCGGCACATGCTCGGCCTGCCGGTCGTTCAGCATGACATGAGCAGGGCCGCCCGGCGACACCATCACCGCCGCCCCCACGCACGAGTCGTCCGGCGGCAGCAGGTTGTGCCCGCCCGCGCCCGCAAACCGCCCCCGCACCAGGTCGCCCACCAGGTAGTGCAGCCACGCCCGGTCCGCCCGGCAGTCCGCATCCGTGAAGGCCACTACCTCGCCCGTCGCCGCCGCAATCCCCGTGTTGCGGGCCGCCGAAAGCCCCCGGTTCGATTCGTGCCGGATCCGGCGCACCCCCGCGAACTCGCCCGCGATCGCGGCGCTCGCGTCCGTGGATCCGTCGTCCACAACGATCACCTCGTAGTCCGGGTAGTCGAGGTGCTGGAGCGATTCCAGACAGGGGCGCAGGGTGCGGGCCCCGTTGTAGCAGGCGACCACCACCGACACGCGCGGCGTCTCCGGCAAGGGAAACAGCGGCGCCCGCCCATACTGGCGCCGCACCGCCTCGAAGGCCGGCTTGCGCTCGCGCGCGCGCGTGGTCAGGCCAAACGCCCAGTTCTCGATCGCGCACCCATCGGTGAACCAGTCGTCGGTGAAGCTGAACACCACCGTCCCCGCGCACCCCAGGCGAAAGGCCGACTCGATCTGCCAGTGCAGCCGTTGGCTCTGGGCCGCCTCCCCCTGCCGGATCGAGTCGATCCCCATCTCCCCCAGGACCAGCGGCCGCGTGTCCGCCAGCATCTGCAGCCGAGCCAGGTAGCTCTCGAAAGGCCGCGGATCGTGCAGGTAGACGTTGAAGGATACAAAATCGATCTCCCGCGGCCGCAGATACTCCGTCGGCGGAAAGTTCCCGAACGTGCACAGGCAATCGTCGTCGATCTCCTTGACCTCGGCCACCATCCGGTCGAGAAACGACTCCATCTTCCGAACCCCGCTCCATCGGACGATGTCGGGCGGGATTTCATTGGCGACCGACAGGGCGAACACCGCGGGGTGGCGCGCGCACCGCCGAGCGGTCTCTCGGATCGTTTGCCGGATTCGCCGCTGCTGCTGCGGATCGTCGAGAAAGCACTGCTTGACCCCCCAGGGGACGTCGATCCACACTTTCAGGCCCGCCTGCCCCGCCTCATCCAGCCAATCGACCGCCGGCTCGTGGTAGACCCGAAGCACGTTGGCGCCCAGCTCGCGGATCAGCTCGAAATCACGGCGGGCCTCCGCACCGGCCGGAAATGCCCCCTCCGCCCCTCCCGGCGCAAAGGGCCCGTAGGTGATCCCCTTGACCGTAAAACGCTCGCCCCCCAGACGGAAAAACTTCCCGTCCAGCCCCACCCGCTCCCCGCTGACCGATGCCGGGTGCATCCTAGTTTGACGCTTTCGGCCGCCGCTTTCATCAACCGATCTTCAGCGGCGGGTGCTATCCATGGCCCCGGTCAATCCGCGGAAGCCACTCGGGCGCAGCGCGTCAGGAGCGCCGGCTTCGGCGCCCGCCCTGGCTGGCCGGCGCTGTGAATCCCCGCCTTCAACGGCCGCTCCCCGCGCCGGATTCGGCCAGCAGCCGGGCCAGGGCCGGCTCGATTGCCTCCGCCCATCGCTCGTAGCCTCGCGCCGTCAGATGCAGAAAATCGGGCATGACCTCCTTCGAGATCCGGCCGTCCGGCTCGAGGAACCGGCTCGCAATGTCCAGGTAGGTCACCGCGCGGCCATCGTCGAGCTGGGCGAGCACCTGGTTGACCTGGGCGATCTTGCCCCGCTGCGCGTTGAACTCGGCGCCTCGAGGAAATATGCCCAGCAGCAAAATCCGCGCCTGGGGCCGCATCTGCCGCAGCTTGTCCACCACCGCCCGGACCCCGGCCACCATCTCCTCCGCCGTGTTCCGATCGTCCCCGGAGTTGTTGGTTCCGATCATCAGCACGACGGCCTTCGGATGGATGCCCTCGAGATGGCCGTTATCGAGACGCCAGAGAACGTGCTGGGTGCGATCGCCGCCGATCCCCAGGTTCAGCGCCCGGCGCTGGCCGTAATATTTCTGCCACACCTCCTTGCCTGCACCTTCCCAGCCCTGCGTGATCGAATCCCCCAGGAAGACCAGGTCCACCTGGCCGCGCTGCTGCCCGACCCGCTCCTTCAACAACAGGTAGCGCTGGTAGGCCGTGCCCGTTCGGGCCGCCGGCGCGACCGCCGATTCCCGCGCCGCGGCGGATGCTGCGGTGTTCGTCGCCGCCGCCGCCAGCCGCTCCGCCCCAAGCCCGATCCCGATCGCCAAAATGCCCAACCCTGCTATAATCGATTTCATGTGCCTCATTGTGTGTCGCCCGGGCGCCGGGCTGGCAAGGAGAATCATTTCTGGCCCTGGCCTTCGACGCCAGGCTCATGTAGGATAGCCCCTGATGAATAAAAGCGATGGTGGGACGCCCTCGGCGGCCCGCACCTCGAGCCCCGGCGGGCGCGCGGGATGGTTCTGTCTGGCCCTGGGCGCCAGCCTCCTGGCTGGCCGGCCGCTCGAGCTGCGGGCTGCCCCGCCGCCATCCGCCCCTCGATCCAGCGGCCTTGTCTGGCGCTCGGACCGCCAGCACCTCACGGCCCGGATCGCCTCCCAGCCTCTGGCGGCCGTCCTCCAGGACCTGGCGGCCGTCACGGGATGGCAGGTCCTGGTCGAGCCCAGGCTCGATCGCCGTGTCACTGTCCAGTTCGAGGCCCTGGCCCCCGCCGCTGCGCTCCGGCACCTCCTGGGCGACCTGAATTATGCGCTCCTGCCCCGAACCAACAGCCCCACGCGGCTCTTTGTGTTCCGCGAATCCGTCAGCGACGCCACGCTGTTGATCGAGCCCGACACGGCAGCGCGGCGCTCGGATGGCCGGATCCCCAACGAGCTGATCGTCACTCTCCGGCCGGGGTCGGGCGCCGACATCGACGCCCTGGCGCGCCGGCTGGGCGGCCGCGTGCTGGGACGGCTCGACGAGCTCGGCGCCGGCCGGCTCGCCTTCGATAGCGATGAGGCCGCCGAGGCCGCCCGCCAGTTCTTCGAGGAGAATCCCGACGTGGCCAGCGCCGAGTCCAATTACTCCGTGGCGCCCCCCAGCCGGATGGACCCGCTGTCGCTGAGCTCGCTGGCCCCTCTGAATCTCAAGGTCAAACCCGTTGCCGACGGCCAGGGCACTGTGATCGGGCTGATCGATACCGCCGTTCAGCGGCAGGGAACCGCTCTGGCGGATTTCCTGCTGCCGGAGATTTCCCTCCTGGGGGCGGCCCAGGCAGCGCCCTCCTACCCCACCCACGGCACCGCCATGGCGGAGACCATCCTGCGCGCCGTCGCCCTCGATCCGCAGTCCGCCCAGGGCACCGCAGTCCGGATCCTTCCTGTGGATGTCTACGGGGCCCAGGAAACCGCCAACACGTTCGATGTGGCCCGCGGCATCTGCGCCGCTGTCGAGCAGGGCGCACGGATCATCAATCTGAGCCTCGGCGGCGAAGGCGACAGCGGCCTTCTGCGGCAGGTCATTCAGGAGGCGCACCAGCAGGGGGTGATGTTCATTGCGGCGGCGGGCAACGCGCCGGGCGTCGACCCGACCTACCCGGCCGCCTACTCGGAGGTCGTGGCCGCCACGGCCGGCGATCGGCGCGGCCAGGTCGCCAGCTATGCCAACAGCGGGCCCTTCGTCGATGTCATCGCCCCCGGCGGCGCCTTCGTCAGCTTCCTCAGCCAGTCCTTCATGATCACGGGCACCTCCGCCGCCACCGCCCACGTCACCGGCCTGGCGGCCAACGCCGCCGCCACCACCGCCAAACCATTGGCCGAGATCGAGACCGCCATCCGCCAGTCGCTCGCTTTCCAGCCTGCCGTCTCGACCCGCCCCCCCTGATCTGATCCTCCATTGCACAGGTCGCGGGGGATCCTGAACAGTGTCCGGGATTGTGGAGAAGGGCAACCGAATGCGTCACGGCTGACAGGCCGAGCCACATCAACTATGAACCTGTCACCCTATTGGGATCCGGAAAATCCCGGCAGGATCGGACGTTTGTTTCTTCAGGGCTAGCCGAGCTTCTCGGGGATTTCCTTCATGGGCCCCATCCAGCGCAGCTCGCGCTCGATGTCGTCGTGCATCCGGTATTTCCGTGACACGTCGCCCATCCGGGCGCCGCGGATATCGATCTTCGCGAGGTCATCCTGGCCCAGGCCGGCCTGGGCGCAAAAGCCCAGATACCCGATCCAGCCGGGCTGGATGCCCATGGCTTCGAGCCCCACACGGTCGGCGGCCACATAATCCGTGGAGGCGATCGCGATTCGTGAGGGGACCGCGGTGCCGCTGCCGGGCCCGTTGCCTTCCATCCCCTCCCAGCCATCAAGCACGGCCGCTCCCCAGCAGGGCTGCAGCCGCTGGGCTGTCAGCGCAATGTCCAGGTGCGTCTGTCGAACACCCCCGTGATACACGCGCTTGTCGTTCCAGCGCGGGGTCTCGCCGCGCGCGCTGTGCAAGGGCGCCCCCAGGCACATGTTCTTGATCGATAGGGTGGCGACGACGGCGTTGTGGGTTTTCAAGATCGCGCAACAGAAGATGTAGGCGTCCGGATCCAAGAGCCGCGCCGCCAGCCGGACAGGCACCATGTGGAGATCGCCGTTGAGGATCGGATGCGTCAGGTACTTGCCTTCCTCGTTGAGATCGGCGAGGCGGATCTCGATCGGCCGATGCTCGCTGGCGATCTTGACATAGCCGAACCGATCGAATCCGTCGGTCGTGTATCCGGCGGAGGACTCGGCGATGACGACGGGCCCCCGGAACCGGGGGCCGAGGAAATCGAGGATGCCGTGCAGGGCATCCGCATGGGTGGAGGCAAGCTGGTTGGAAGTGCTCACCATGTTCGGCTTGATGACGACATGCTTCTTGGTCTTGAGGACGGGCAGGATCTGGTCTTCGATCGCCACGAGCGCCTCGCAGACATTGGCGCGCCGGCTCGAGCCGTGTGACACCGAGACGGCCGATCGGCGGCTGGGGGAGCCAGCCGGCCGCGGGGCTTGCGCGGGCCGCTCCTGAGAGCGCAGCACGGCTGTGGAGGCGGCCAGGCCAGCCGCAGCCCAGAAAAAATCCCTGCGCGAGAATCTCAAATCGTGCGTGTTCATCAGGCCGCAAGCATACGCCGTCGAGTTCGGCCGTCAATTGCATGAAACCCATTTCGTGAACTTGAGTCTGGAGTGCGGTCTGATACCATGGCACGGTCAAATCCGGAAACGAACTATGAAAACCAATATCCGCGGCGCTGTTGGCATCCTGATGTTGGGCGGCATCGGGGCAGTCCTTGGAGCGCTCTCCACCGGCCTTGAGGCCCAGACGCCCGCACCCGCGACCGTGCCGGCTCCGGGATCTCCGGCGGCCTCCCGGCCGCCTTCGAAGTTCCGCGACTTCGCCGAGGTGACGAAGGACACCCAGAAGCACGAGGGGTTGTTCAACCTCTATCGCACCAACGAGATCCTGTATGCGGAGATCAAGTCCAATCAGCTCGACCAGCCATTCCTGGCGCCCATCACGATCGCCCGCGGCATGGCCTCCGCCGGCCAGCCGCTGAACTTCGGCAACGAGTGGATCCTCGTGTTCCACCGGGACGGCGACAAGCTGCAAATCATCCGCCGCAACATTCATTATCAGGCCCCTGCCGGCACGCCGCTCGAGAAGGCGGTGAAACAGAACTATACCGACTCGGTCCTGATGGCGCTGCCGATTGTGAGCCTGGCCTCCGGCGGCGGTGTGCTGATCGATTTCTCGCAAGTGTTTCTGACCGATTTCGCCGATCTGCGGATCGGCCAGTTTGATCGGAACCGATCGACTTGGTTCAAAATCAAGGCGTTCCCGAACAACATCGAGCTTCAGGTCCAGGCCACCTTCGGGCGGGGGGGCGTGGCCGGCTCGGTCGATCTGAGCGAGGATGGGATCGCCGACGCCCGCGGCATCACCCTGGTGATCCATTACAGCCTGTCGAAGCTGCCGGAAACGGGCTACAAGCCGCGGCTGGCCGACGCCCGCGTCGGCCAGTTCGTGAGCGCCACCAAGGACTTCGGCTCGGCGGATCCCGACAGCATGTTCGTCCGCCGGATCAACCGTTGGCGCCTCGAGAAAGCAGACCCGAAAGCCAAGATCTCCCCGCCCAAGAAACAGCTCGTCTGGTGGGTCGAGGACACCGTCCCGCACGAATACCGCCCCTATGTTCAGGAGGGCATCCTCGAGTGGAACAAGGCATTCGAGAAGATCGGGTTTCGCGACGCCATCGGAGTCCGCTGGCAAAATGAGAGGGACGAGTTCGATCCCGAGGACATCAACTACTGCACGTTCCGCTGGATCACGACCAGCTCGACGTTCGCGATGTCCGGCCTTCGCGCCGATCCGATCACAGGCGAGATGATCGACGGCGATGTGATCTTCGACGCGAGCTGGATTCGGGCGTTCAAGGTCCAGTATGCGTTTCTGGTCGGCCGGCCCTATCCCGCGGCCATCGATGCGCAGGATGACTCGGCGCCGTGGGCGATGGCGGAGGTCATCAGCCCCATCCTGGCGGCCAAGAAGGGATTCGGCCTGCCCTATCCGCTCCCCGGAATTGGCATGCCTCCGTCGCTGAGCCTCGACGACAATCCTCGGGCCCTCCCGATCCTGCTGCCGGCCGACGGGAATCCCTTGCGGCTGCTGCTCTCGCGACGGCTTGGGCCGAGCCATTTTACCGCCTGCCAGTACATGGCCGGCAAACAGTACGAGCTCGGCCTGGCAGCGGTCGCGCTGGCCCAGGCCGGCCCGGGCGCCGCCGAGCCGAAGCTCCCCGAGGAGTTCCTCGGCCAGGTGATCAAGGAGGTCGTCATGCACGAGGTCGGCCATTCGCTCGGCCTGCGCCACAACTTCCGCGCCAGCGCCATGCTGCCGCTCGACCAGGTCAATGACACATCCATCACCCGGACCAAAGGCATGGTCGCCAGCGTCATGGACTACAACCCGATCAACATCGCGCCGCCCGGCCAGAAGCAGGGCGACTACGCCACCACGATTCTCGGCCCTTACGATTACTGGGCCATCGAATACGCGTACCGGCCGTTCGAAGGCGACGAGTCTCCGGAGCTGAAGAAGATCGCCGCCCGCTCGCCCGAGCCGGACCTGGCCTACGCCACGGACGAGGACATGTATCTGAACAACGATCCGTTCGTGAACACGTACGATTTGGGGCGCGATCCGCTCCAGTATGGCCGGGAGCGGCTCGCCCTGGCCCGGGCCCTTCTCCAGAACCTCGATGAAAAGGTCGTGCGCGATGGCGAGTCTTGGATCCGCCTGCGCCGCGCCTTCTCGATCCTCTTCAGCCAGTACGCGAACGCGGCCGGGCTGGCGGCGGGCTATATCGGCGGCCAGGAGGTCAGCCGCGACTTCAAAGGAGGCGAGGCCAGCCGAGACCCCGTAGCGCCCATCCCCGGCGACCGGCAGCGCGAAGCCCTTCAGTTCCTTGCGACTCAAATCTTCGATGCGAGCACCTTCGAGATCAATCCCCGCATCCTGCGCCGGCTGGCTGCCGAGCGCTGGTATCATTGGGGCAACCAGAGCCTCACCCGCGGCGACAGCGTCGATTACGACGTGTACGGCCGGGTCCTGGCGATCCAGCGAGTCGCCCTGAGCCAGTGCTTCGATTCCGAAGTCCTGAACCGGCTTCAGAACCAGGCGCTTCAGTCCGATCCCGGCGCCCGGCCGTTGCGTATCGACGAGGTCTTCCAAAGCCTCACCGACAGCATCTGGACCGAGTTGAAGCCCGACGCAGCTCCGTCCTCAGAGCGGCTTGCGGTCTCGACGATTCGCCGTAATCTCCAGCGCGAGCACCTGCGCCGTCTGAGCCTGCTTGTGCTGGGCGGCCGGCCGAGCAGCCTGGCGGACAATTACAGCTACGTGGTGTTCCTCGGCGCGGGCGGGGCGCCGGCCGACGCCCGCAGCCTCGCGCGAGCGCACCTGGTTGCGATTCAAGGCCGTCTCAAGAATGCCCAGAAATCGGGCGCGCGGCTCGATGCCGCCACCCGGGCTCACGTCGATGAATGCCTGGTCCGGATCCAGCGGATCCTCGCCGCCAACGCGAGCGCGCTGGAGCCGTAGCCAGGCGCGCCTCAGCGCCACGGGTGTTTCGGGTATTTGCGCTGGAGCTCCTGTTTGACCCGCGGGTAGTGCTCGCGCCAGAATCTGCCCAGGTCCTGCGTGATCTGGACCGGCCGCATGTTGGGCGCCAGGATATGGATCAGGACTGGCACCTGGTTGCGGGCGATCCGCGGCGTGGCATCGACGTCATAGAGCTCCTGGATCCGAAGCGCGATGTGCGGCGGGCCATCGGGCCCGTAGGTCAGGCGGGGCTGGCGGCCGTTGGACAGCGTGAGGCGCTCGGGAGCATGCCGGTCGAGCAGCTCCTGCTGCGCTTGCGACAGCCACGACTTGACCGTGGGCTTGACCTCGCGGTCCTTGATGTCTTTGTACGAGGCTGCGCCCTGGCAGATCTGCTCGACGAGGTGCCGGCGATCGGCGTCGGCGATCGGGGGCAACCCCAGCTCCGGGCACCACTGCGCAAGCCGGTTCAGGCGCAGGATCCATTGATCCACCGAGTGATCCCAGCTCTTGAGCGTCAGCCGCCCCGCCAGGACTTCGCCCGCCAGCAGCGATGCCGCGGCGCCTGCGGGCGGCGGATCGATCCGGCGCACCGACAGGGCCAGATCGCGGAACCGAACCTGCTCCTCGGCACACACCCGGCGGGCGGTGGCATCGTAGTAGAGGCGAGGCGCGGTGGTGCAATCTTCGGGGAACAGCTCGGCCAGCCATCGCGGATCGATCGCTGTCGCCAGCGAAAGGATCGTTTGGGCGGATTGATCCGCGCCTTCGATTTCGCGGATCTCGGCCGCCACCAGCAGGGGGCTGCGCTGGACGACGCTCTCGCGCGCCAGCACGCCGCGCCGGCCGTGCACCAGCTCGCATCGCAGCGTGCCTTCATCGAGCCGCCGGGCTACCCGGTCGGAAAACCCCGCCAGAATGCACTTCTGAATCGCTTCGTCCGGCACCGGCTCGGGCTGGATCGGCAGCCCCTCCCGCTCGGCGATCCGCAGGAAATGTTCGAGCAACGGGCCGACCTGGCGGGCCGTCAGCGCATGGACGCCCGCCGCGCGGCATGCCTCGAGGCGAAATCCGTTCTTGGCGGCGTAACTCCACGCCCGCATCCAGCACCAGAAATCCGACGTCCCCTGGTCGCCCCACAACTCCTGCCTCCGCTCGAGCGCCTCCCGGCCCGGCTTGCGAATGAGCAGGTCCCGGCCCTGGGTCAGCGCGGCGATCAACGCCGCCTGATAGACGCATCGCGAATCCCGCGCGGCCAGCAGCATGCGCGCGTAGCGCGGGTGCACGGGGAAGGCCAGCATTTTCCGGCCGATGTCCGTGATGCAGCCGGCCGGATCCAGAGCGCCCAGATCCGTCAGAAGGATCTCCGCGTCGCGCAGCCCTTGCTCGGAGGGCGGCTCGATCCAGCGGAACGCCCGCAGGTCGGCAATGCCGGCAGCCTTCAATGTGAGCACGACTTCCGACAGATCGAGCCGCCGGATCTCGGGAGTCTCCCGGGCCGGATGCTGCGAATGTTCGGACTCGGCCCAGAGGCGGATGCATCGTCCGGGGGCGGTCCTTCCCGCGCGGCCGGCGCGCTGGTCGGCCGCCGACTGGCTGATCCGCTCGATCCAGAGCGTGTTGATACCGCGGTGCGGGTCGTAGCGCGGAATCCGCGCCAGGCCGCTGTCGATCACGAGCCGGATGCCGTCGATGGTCAGCGAGGTCTCGGCGACGTTGGTGGCGACGACGACCTTGGGCTGGTCATACCGCGCCACGGCTGCGTCCTGATCCCGCGGCGGCAGCTCGCCATGCAGCGGCAGCAGCAGGCGCCCGCGCGATTCGGGGCGCTGCCGGATGGCCTCGATGGTCTGCTGGATCTCGAAGCCGCCCGGCATGAACACGAGCGTGTCTCCGGTCTCGCCGGCTCGGACCTGCCCCGCCCACGCCTCGGCGGCCAGCTCCCAGACCGGGGGCCCCTGCGCGCCGATCCGGTGCGGCAGGTACTCGATCTCGACCGGATGAACCCGGCCGCTCGAGAACAAGGTGACACAGGGGCGCAGATACGTTTCCAGGACGTCCATGTCCAGCGTCGCGGACATCACCAGGATCAACAGGTCCGGCCGCCGGGCCTGCTGGAGATCCAGCGCGCGTGCCAGGGTGATGTCCCCATACAAATGCCGCTCGTGGAACTCGTCGAAGACCAATGCCCGAACCCCGCGCAGATCCGGATCCTGGATCATCTGGCGGAGCAGGATGCCCTCGGTGACGTATTTGATCCGGGTGTCCGGTCCGGACTGGTTTTCGAACCGGATCTGGAAGCCGACGGCGGCGCCGAGCGGGCTGTTGCGTTCGCAGGCCACGCGGGCGGCCAGAAGCCGGGCAGCCAGCCGGCGCGGCTGCAGGATGATCACCATGCCATCCCCCAGCAGACCGTGATCGAGCAGCATCTGGGGCACCTGGGTCGATTTGCCTGAGCCGGTCGGCGCCTGGACGACCAGCCGCCGCTCGATCGGCAGCCGTTCCACCAGGTCCGCCTCCAGCTCATAGATGGGCAGCCGTTCGTTCATAGTTATATCGCCGGCCGGTTATATAACCCGCTCCGCCCGCTTGCCGCCATCGAATTGAGGGCGATCGGCCGGGGGGGGGCAACAGGTCCGAGCGCATGACAATAGGGTGACAGGTTCATAGTGTGTCCTGCCACCGAACCGAGCGAAGGCGATCCACCAGGGTTGGCAACAGGTCCGAGCGCATGACAATAGGGTGACAGGTTCATAGTGTGTCAGCTCGGGATGAGTCCGGGCATCGGGGCGTGTTGGGCACAAGACTCGAGATGGCAGGCCCGCGTCGTGATCCGGCAGGCCGGTCCCGGAAATGTCCTGCAGGCCGATTTTCGGATTGTCGAAACCCTCGAAAGAGGGTATAAAAAAAGCATGTCAACCTTGTTGCGCCGCTGGCGGCTTGTACTCGGCTGGTCCGCCATCTGTCTGGCAACCAGCTTGCAGGGGCAAACCAACGAGAATCCTTACCCCTTCGAGGTGAGCCCGCCGGAAGGGACGATCTTCATCGAGGGCACGACCAATCTCCTCCAGGTGGTGATTTCGAACGCCATCGAGATCACCGAGGAGGAGACGAACATCTTCTTCACGGACATCGTCGTCGAGGCCACCACGCCGCTATCGCCTCCGCCGATCTCGTTCAACGACACGGGCGATCCGCCCGACAGCACGGCGGAGGATTACACCTTCAGCGGCGAGCTGATCACGCCGCTGGTCAACGGCCAGGTGGATTTCCCCGTGGTCTTCACCGTCATCGGCCAGGACCAGGTGCACACGAACGAATCTGGCCAGGTGGAGCCGGTGTTCATCACCAACACCCTGCGGGTGGTCTACACCGTGGTGTCGCGGCCGGACAACGACATGTTCACCAACGCGTTCAAGATCGACTCGCAGGGCGGGGTGGTCACGGGGACCAACAGCTATGCGTCCCTCGAGCCCGGGGAGCCCAAGCACGCCGATGTGCCCTCGGTGGACGCGTCGGTGTGGTGGATCTGGTCGTCGCCATCGAGCACGAACGTGCTGATCGACGTGGCGGGCAGCTCGTTCAAGCCGGTTCTGGCGGTCTACACGGGGACTGCGGTGAACCAGCTCACGCTGGTGGGGGCCTCGACCAACGATTTCATCAATCGCCTGCCGGCCAACGTGCAATTCGACGCCATCCGCGGGACCACCTACCGGATTGCGGTCTCGGGCTATGACACCAACGGCCAGGGTAACATCCGGCTGCGGGTGGCCCCGGGGGCGGAGCCCGACACCCATCCGCCGACGGTCTCGATCTCGACCCCGCCCCGGGAGGCGCTCATCACGACCGAGCTGCTCAATCTGACGGGCACGGCCAAGGAGATCTTCCTGAACGACTCGGGCATCAGCAATGTCTGGATCCAGGTCGGCAATGCGGCCGCGACCAATGCGATCGGCACCGCCAGCTGGCAGGCCCAGGTGGTCCTGCCCCCCGGCACCAACATCGTGCGCGCCTATGCCATGGATTTCGCCGGCAACGTCGGGCCCGCGGACACCGTTGTCGTGCGCTACATCAATCCCACCAACGACATGTTCACCTCGGCCACCGAGCTGACCGGGGTGGGCGGGCTGGCGACCGCGATCAACGGGCGGGCGGGCCGCGAGCCGGGCGAGCCGTTCCACGCCGACAACGACGGCGGCCACTCGATCTGGTATTTCTGGCGCGCCCCGGCCGACGGCGAGCTCTGGCTCAGCACTGCCGGATCCGATTTCGACACCTTGCTGGCATCCTACATCGGAACCAACATGACCAACCTCACCCTGATCGCGGGCAACGATGACGTCTCGCCCGGCAGCGGCTACAGCGAGCTCCGGCACGGTGTGATCTCGAACCAGGTCTATTACTTCGCGATCGACGGCTACGGGGGCGCCTCGGGCGCCATCGAGTTCCAGTACGCGCTCACCACGCCCAACCCGGGCCAATTCTACTCGATGACCGTCAGCAACACCCCTGGCGGGACCGCCTCGCCCCCGTCCGGGCTGTTCCCGGAGGGCGCGCGGCTGTCGCTCAGCGCCGTCGCCGAGCCGAACTTCGAGTTCATCGGGTGGGAAGGGACCTACAACGTCGCCGACAACCCCCTCGCCATCACCATCACCGGCGACGTCACCGTGACCGCCCGATTCCGGCTCCTGACCACCCCGCAAGTGATGACCGACGATTTCGAGTCGGGCGATCTGCGCCGGCTGGCCTGGCAGACGACCACCAACCGGCCCTGGGCAGTCCAGACCAATGTGGTCTCCGGCGGGCGCTTCTCGGCCCGTTCGCCCGAGATGGGGCACAGCCTCAAGTCCTCCCTGAGCATCGTGACCAACCTGCTGGCCGGGTCGGCGTCGTTCGAGCTGCGGGTCAGCAGCGAGGCCGGATGGGATTTCCTCGAGTTCCATCTCAACGGCAAGCTGCAGCGGCGATGGTCCGGCGAAGCCGCCTGGCAGACGTACTGGTTCGATGTCCCCGCGGGGACCAATCGTCTCGAGTGGGTCTACAGCAAGGACGCCAACTTTGTGGGCGGGCAGGACGCGGCGTTTCTCGACAACATCTACCTGCCGCTGGACAAGTCATCCCAAGGGGTGACCCAGCCCGAGCTGATCATCACCTGGCTGCCGGCGGGGCAGGCTCAAATCACCCTGCTGGGCCTGGCCGGGCAGACCTACGTGCTCGAGGCATCCGAGGACTGGGTCTTCTGGATCCCGATCGGATCTGGCAGCTCGCCCAGCGGAATCGTGCAGTTCCTCGACGATCACGCCGCCCAGTTCGAACGCCGCTTCTATCGCGCATACGCCCAATAAGCCTGGAACCGTCGCTATGAAAACATGTTTCCGGCGGGCATTGCTCCTGGCGGTGGCGAGCCTGATGGCGCCTCTGCTGGCGGGCCGCGCCCAGACCAATGGCATCCTGCGGGAGCTCTACCTCGGCATTCCGGGATCCTCGCTGTTCGATCTGATCAACGCCCCGGCCTTCCCGGGCTCGCCCGACCTGGTCGAGGTCCTGACCAACGCGTTCGAGGCGCCCACGGGCATCGGGAACGAGTACGGGCAGCGGCTCAGCGGGTATCTCGTCCCGCCGCTCACCGGCGAGTACACCTTCTGGATCGCCAGCGACGACCAGTCGGTCCTCAACCTGAGCACCAACGAGAACCCGCTCTACGCCCGCGCCGTCGCACGCGTGAGCAGCTGGACATCGCCCCGCCAGTGGACCAAGGAGGCCAGCCAGCGGTCGGCCCCCATCCCGCTCGAGAGCGGCCGTCTCTACTACCTCGAGGCCCTCATGAAGGAGAGCACCGGCGCCAACGACAACCTGGCCGTCCGATGGGATCTGCCCAACGGGACCACCGAGCAGCCGATCCCGGCCATACGGTTCCTGCCGCCCACGCTCATGCTGTTCGCGCCGACCATCCTCGAGCAGCCCACCAACGTGACCGTGGCCGAAAAAGGCAGCGCCGAGTTCACCGTCCGCGTCAGCAACCGGGATCCGCTCGCCTACCAGTGGTATCGGAACCAATACGCCATTTTCGGCGCCACGTCCTCGGTGCTGCGGATCGCCAACGTGGGCGTCACCGACCACAACTCGCGCTACACCTGCGTGATCACCAACGGCCTGGGCTGGACCAACAGCGATCCCGCCCTGCTCACCGTCCTGGCGGACACCGATCCGCCTCGGATGCTCTCCGCCTTCAACCGCGGGGGCCGGACGGTGGTCGTGGTCTTTTCCGAGCCGGTCTATGGGGCCGATCTCGCGAGCAACTTCCGGCTGACGCCCGGCGCCGCCGTCGAAAGCGCCGCCTACGACCCCGGGGCGCCCGCGCGGGTGATTCTCTCGACATCGCCGCTGAGCCTCAACACGACCTACACGCTTGCGGCCACCGGCGTTGTGGATCGCTCCGCGGCCGCCAACCCGATCCCGCCCGGCAGCCAGGTCTCCTTCACCACAACCGTCCTCACATCGGTGGACATCGGGAATCCGGCCATCGTGGGCACGATGCTGAGCGTGTCCAACGGCTTCGACGTGACCGCCGGTGGGACGGGCTTTGGCGGCGCGAGCGACCAGGGGCACTTCGTCCACCAGGCGCACGCCGGCAATTTCGACTTCCGGGTCCGGGTCGAGACGCTGGGCGCGACGGATCCCTGGTCCGCCGCCGGTCTCATGGCGCGGGAGAGCCTCAATCCGAACAGCCGGTTCGTCGGCGTGTTCGCCACCCCGACGATCAGCGGCTGTTACCTGGCGAGCCGCGCGGCGGCGGGCGCGGCGGCCGCGCTTACCGGGTCGTTCCCGCCGAATTATCCGGCCACGTGGTTGCGCCTGCAGCGCGCGGGCGACCTGTTCACCGGCCTGGCGAGCTGGGACGGCCAGAACTGGGCCCTGCTCGGCTCCGTCACCAACTCGATGACCAACATCGTCCTGTTCGGACTGGCCGCCTCGAGCCACAACGCCGCCCTCTCGACGACCGCCTCCTTCCGGGATCTGGGCGAAGCGGCCGGCGGCGTGATCGGCGCCGGCCTGCCGGCCGGCTACGAGCCGCTCGGGCCCTCGAGCCGGCGCACCGGCCTTGTCATCTCGGAGATCATGTACCACCCGCCCGACCGCGCTGACGGCATGGATCTCGAATACATCGAGCTCTTCAATGCCTATCTCGTGCCCGAGGACATCGGCGGCTGGCGGCTGGCCGGCGAGATCGAATACACCTTCCCCCCGGGCACCGCCCTTGCGCCGGGCGCATTCCTGGTCGTGGCGAAATCCCCTGCGGATGTGCAAAGCGTTTATGGATTGTCCGGTGTGCTGGGCCCCTTCGCGAACCGGCTTTCGAACCGCGCCGCCCAGATCCAGCTGATCCATCGGCTGGGCGCCGTCGTGCTCGATGCACGCTACGACAGCCGGCCGCCATGGCCGGTTTCGCCCGATGGCGCCGGCCACTCGCTGGTCCTGGCCCGGCCCTCGTATGGCGAAGGCCGCCCCCAGGCCTGGGCTGCCAGCCGCCGGATCGGCGGCTCCCCCGGCCGGGCCGAGATCTACGAGACCAGCCCGCTGGACGCCGCCGCCATCAACGAGTTCCTCGCCCATACCGATGCCCCCGAGCTCGACTTCATCGAGCTCTACAACCACAGCCTGACCCCCATCAATCTCGCCGGCTGCATTCTCAGCGATGATCCGGCCGCCGACAAATACGTCTTCCCCGCCGGCGTCCAATTGCCGGCGCGCGGCTGGCTCGCCCTGCGCCAGGATGCCCTGGGCTTCGCCCTCAGCGCCGCCGGCGAGGTCATCCTCCTCCGCGCGCCCGACCGGCGCGTGATCGACGCCGTCCGGTTCGAAGCCCAGGCGCGCTCCGTCTCCGCCGGGCGCCACCCCGACGGCGCCCCCTCGTTCCATCCCCTGGCCGCGAAGACGCCCGGCTCCGCCAACGCCGAGCTGCGCGCGCCGGCTGTGGTCATTCACGAGATTATGTACCATCCCGTTTCCGGGGACGACGATCAGGAGGAGTATGTCGAGATCTTCAACCGGGCGGCGGAGCCGGCGGACCTGTCCGGGTGGCGTTTCACCGATGGGATCGATTTCACGATACCGGAGGGCGTCACGGTGCCGGCCCGGGGTTTTCTGGTGGTCGCTCACAACGCACAGCGCATGCTCGAGAGCTACACCAACCTGACCTCGGCCAGCGTCGTCGGCGATTTCACGGGCAACCTGGCCAACGACGGCGAGCGGATCGCCCTGGCCCGGCCCGAAAACCTCCTCGTCACCAACGCCGACCTCACCGTGGTCACCAACCGCGTCTATGTCATCGTCGACGAGGTCGCCTATGACGATTCCGGCCGCTGGGCGGCGCTGGCCGACGGCGCGGGCAGCAGCCTCGAGCTGCGCGACGCGGCTGCGGACAACCGCCGGGCCCCCAACTGGGCCGCCAGCGATGAAACCGGCAAGAGCCAGTGGACACTCATCGAGCACAGCGGCATCCTCGACAACGGCCGCACCAATTACGGCATCGGCAGCATCGAGATCCTCATGCTCGATGCCGGGGAATGCCTCGTCGACGACATCGAGGTGCTCGATGCCAGCGGGAACAACATGCTCAGCGGCGGCACGTTCGAAGGCGGCGCGCCCGGCTGGGAGTTCCGGGGCAACCACAAATACTCGATGCTCCTCGATGGCGAGGGCTACCAGAGCTCGCGCAGCCTCTGGGTCCGCGCCAGCGGCCGCGGAGACACCGGGCCCAATCAGATCCTTTGCCCGCTCATCAAATCCTTCCAGCCCGGCGACCGCGCCACCATCCGAGCCCGCGTCCGATGGCTCAGCGGGCACCCCGAGATCGTGTTGCGTCTGCATGGGAACTTCCTCGAGGCGACGGGGCCCATGATGCTGCCCGCCAGCCTCGGCACGCCCGGGCTGGCCAACAGCCGCTCGGTCACCAATGCGGGCCCGGCCCTATTCGAGGTCAGCCATCAGCCGATCCTGCCGGCGCCGTTCCAGGCGATCGTGGTGACGGCCCGCGCCCATGATCCTCAGGGCGTGGCCTCGATCCTGTTGAATTACCGGTACGATCCGTCGGTCACCGTCCGAACCCTTCCGATGACGGACGATGGGGCCGGGGGTGACGCTGTGGCCGGGGACGGCCTGTATTCGGCGACGATCCCGGGCCAGGCCAGCGGGGTGCTCGTCGCGTTTTCCGTCCAGGCCAGCGATCGCGCCCGCCCGGCCGCATCCTCGAGGTTTCCCGATGACGCCCCGGCGCGCGAGTGCCTGGTCCGGATCGGCGAGACGATGCCGCCGGGCAACCTGGGCGTCTATCGGCTCTGGTTCACCCAGGCGACCGAGGACGAATGGTCCAGCCGGGAGCGGGGCAGCAACCACCCCCTGGATGCAACCTTCGCCTACGGCGCTTACCGGGCGGTCTACAACATGCAGACCTATTACAGCGGCAGCCCGTACCACTGGGGAAATTACGACTCGCCCGTCGGCCGGATGTGCCATTACGTCATGGTCTTCCCCGGGGACGACCGGTTCCTGGGCGCCACCGATTTCGTCCTGAACGCCCCCTCGAACCTGGGCAACGACTCGACGGCGGTGCGCGAGCAGACGGTGCACTGGATGGCGAACCAGCTCGGCCTGCCCAGCACCCACCGGCGCTTCGTCCAGCTCTATGTCATGGGCCTGCTCCGCTCCCGCATCTTCGAGGATGTCCAGCAGCCCAGCCGCGATTTCGTCGAGGAATGGTTCCCCGGCGATACCGACGGCGACCTCCACAAGATCGAGGACTGGTTCGAATACAGCAGCACCTACAGCTTCGTGAACCGCAACGCCACGCTCGAACGCTACGTCACCGCCGGCGAGCTCAAGCGCGCGCCCTACCGATGGATGTGGCGCAAGCGGGCTGTCCGCGGCTCCGCCAACGACTACGCCAACCTGTTCGCCCTGGTCGAGGCGGTGAACCAGCCGGACGCGGACGCGTTCACCCGCGAGGTCGAGTCGCTGGTGGATATCGAGCAATGGATGCGCACGATGGCGCTGCGCCGGTCGGTGGGCGACTGGGATTCCTACGGCTATCGGCGCGGCAAGAACATGTATGCCTACAAGCCCGAGCGCGGCCGCTGGCAGCTCATGAGCTGGGACATCAGCTTCGCCATGGGCATGGGCGACGGCGTCACCGCCGACCTGTTTCTGACGCAGCATTCGGACGGCACGCCCGATCCGATCAACGAGCGGAAGTTCAACCACCCGCCTTTCCGCCGGATGTATTTGCGGGCGTTCCAGGATATTGTCGATGGCCCGTTCCGGATCGACCAGGTCGGGCCGGTGCTCGAGGCCAAGTCCCAGGCCCTCCAGGCCAACGGCATCGGCGTCACCACCACCAGCCCCATCTATTCCTGGATCAATGCCCGGGCCGATTACATCCGCCAGGTGCTCGCCTCCAATGCCGCCCCCTTCGCCGTCACCACCGGCGGCGGCGCCGTCCTCCGCACCAACCGCAGCCCCATCCTCCTCGAAGGCGCCGCTCCCGTCGCCGTCCGCACCATCCGGATCAACGGCGTCGCCTATGACGCCCGCTGGACCACCGTCACCAACTGGGCCATCGCCTTCCCGCTCGGCCTCGGCATCAACTCGCTCGAGATCGTCGGTTTCGACTCGAAGGATCGGCCCGTCACGAACGCCACCGCGCGCCTCACCGTCGACTACACCGGACCCTCCGAATCCATCGTGGACCGCGTCGTCATCAACGAGATCATGTATCATCCCGACACGCCGGACGCGGACTACGTCGAGCTCTACAACGCCTCGCTCAGCCAGACGTTCGATCTGTCTCGGGCCCGATTGGACGGCGTCGATTTCACATTTGCCGACGGCACGCTCATCGGCCCGCAGCAGTGCCTGATGATCGTGAAGGACCGCGGGGTCTTCGCGGACACCTATGGCAGCTGGATCCCCATCGCCGGCGAGTTCCAGGGGCGCCTGGACCGCGGGGGGGAGACGCTCAAGCTGGTGTTCCCCGGCGCCGCGCCCGATCAGGATCTGCTCGTCGACCGCGTGACCTACGACGATGTCCTGCCATGGCCTCCGGAGGCGGACGGCACCGGCTCATCCCTGCAGCTCATCGATCCTCTCCAGGATAACCAGCGGGTCGCCAACTGGACCGCCGTCAACACCAACGGATACGCCCCGCCGCGCTGGCGTCGGGTCGCGGTCACCGGCAAGGCGACCGGCTCGCGCCTCGAGCTGAGCCTGGGCGGCGCCGGGGACGTCTATCTCGACGATCTCACCCTCGTGGCCGGAATCATCCCGCAGCAGGGGCCGAACCTTCTCCAGAACGGCGACTTCGAGCTGCCCTTCGAGACGGGCTGGGTTGCCGCGCCGTCTTACTCGGGCAGCGGGATCACCACGGACCGCGCCTATGCCGGCCTGGGCTGCCTGCACCTGGTCTGCTCGAGCGATTCCCCGGCTCCGGGCGAATCTCTCTACCAGCTCATCACCCCGCCCCTGGCCACCGGCCAGTTCTACACCCTCAGCTACTGGTACCTGGCCGGTGCCAGCGCCGGACAGCTCACCGTCAAGCTGGCCGGGGACGGCCTCGTCAGCTCCCACGAGATCGCTCTCGACCGCCTCGCATACCGCACCCCGGGCGAGGTCAACTCGGTCCGCGCCTCGCTCCCGCCATTCCCTCCCATCTGGCTCAACGAGGTGCAGCCGCTCAACCCGGGCGTGGTCGTCGACGGCGCCGGCCAGGCCGATCCGTGGATCGAGCTGTTCAACGCTGGGTCCAGCGCGGTCTCCCTCGGCGGCTACTACCTGACCGATGACCTGCTCCGGCTCCAAAAATGGGCGTTCCCGGCCGGCGCCGGCGTCGGCGCACGCCAGTTCCTCCTGGTGTGGGCCGATGACGAGCCGGGCCAGACCGCGCCCAGCGAGCTGCACGCGGCCTTCCGCCTTGCGCCCACCAACGGCTCGGTCGCCATCGTGCGCATGCAGAACCAGCAGCCCGCCGTCGTCGATTATCTCCATTACCGCGGGCTGACCGCCGCCCAATCCTACGGCCGCTATCCCGACGGCCATCCGCAGGAAAAAATGACGTTCGCGGTGCCCACCCCGGCCGGCACCAATAACCCCGCCACCATCCCCGTCACCGTCGTCATCAACGAATGGATGGCCGCCAATACCCGTGCCGTCGCGGACCCGGCGGACGGCGATTTCGACGATTGGTTCGAGCTGTTCAATCCGTCCGCGCTCGCGGCCGATCTCGGCGGGTTCACCCTGACCGATGATCCCGATGACACCGACAAGTTCTCCATCCCCCCGGGCACAGTGATCGAGCCGGGCGGCTATCTCCTGGTCTGGGCCGATGAAGAGAATCGCCAGAACAGCCCCGGCGGCGATCTCCACGTCAATTTCCGCCTCAGCCAGGCCGGCGAGTTCATCGGCTTGTTTGCGCCCGACGGCCGGATCGTCGATTCTATCGCATTCGGCCCGCAAAAGGAGGATGTCAGCCAGGGCCGGTGGCCCAACGGCCAATCCGGAACGGCGTTTGAGCTGTCCCGAGCGACTCCTCGAGCCGCCAACGCACCCCCGGCTGGCATCGTGCCCTCCCCAACGGTCCTGGACATCACCGTCGATCCCGACGAAGTCCGCGTCACGTTCCGCTCCGAGCCCGGCCTGCGCTACTGGCTCCAATGGTCGCAAGATCCGGTGTCGTCGGTTTGGCAAACCGTGGGCGAATCGGTCATCGCCTATGATGAGACGACGTCCCTGGCTGACACATCGGCTGGCGCCGCGCTCCAGCGGTTCTACCGGATCATGGTCGAATCCGCCCCGTAGCCGCATCATTCATGTTGCGCCGCCGTCGAACGCCGTTTGAAAGGCACATAATGTTATCTCACCACGAAGTTCAGGTATGTGTGCCAGCGGCGGTCTGAAAACGGATTGAAAGCGGCGAGTTGAAAATGCGGTTTTCTTAGTACTGGATCTTCTTGGCCATTCGATCGAAACATCTCTTGTTCTCTTCTTTATCCGTTTTCTTCGGCGT
>Ga0209310_1000224_pt1 | contig 78028 bp, 46 predicted proteins | sample AD_UKC030_MetaG_FD_184415 | JGI IMG/M metagenome (GOLD analysis project Ga0209310, IMG submission 184415) | Active sludge microbial communities of municipal wastewater-treating anaerobic digesters from USA - AD_UKC030_MetaG (SPAdes) (version 2) | ecosystem: Engineered > Bioreactor > Anaerobic >... | reverse complement strand
TTACTTCCGATTTTGGCGGGAGCGCCGCCGGGCCAGATGCGAGGCGCAAGGGAGGGAGTGTATCCCCTGCGATACTCGACCGACCGAGCAACGAAGCAGATGGCCCGGCGCCGCCCCGCCCCGCAGGGCTGGGGGCCTTGGGCGCGCTAGCTGTGTTGCTCCTCGCTCACAGACCGCGCGGGTATGCTCGCTCGTCGCGCCTTGCCAGCCCGCCCAATCCCCTCCAGCAAAATCGGTATTAATTTTTGCACAGACCCGTAGTGAATGCCCAGCAGGTCGTGGAGCATGGGCGAGATATCCACCATCGGCTCGCCCCCGATTGCGAATCGCTCCAGAAGACAGTCGGCGGCACGATCTCGGGCGGGAACATCGTTTCATCCCAAGGATACTCGATGGCCAGGGGGGCGCACGCTGGGGGTGATGCAAGGGCGGCCTCGAGCTGGCGGACGAGGCCGGATTCGGATGGCCGGCAGCCTGCGGCCAGGAGGCTGAGCAGGAGCGGGGCGGCAAGCAGGATCGAGCCGCCGGACGCTGGATCGCGCGGCCTCATTCGTCGAGCTCGATGGGCGCCGGCCCAAGAGGCTTGTCCCGCCCTGTCAGGGGACCGTAGACATGGACCGCCCAGGGCGCGAACTCGTCTGTGAGCCAGTGGCTCGCCACGGGGCATGCCCGATCCTCCCCGAGCACAGGCACGAGCGACTCGCGAGGATACGGCAGGGAGATCCGATACGAGTGGGCCTGATCGGTGGTATTCACGGCCAGGAGATAGTCGCCGGCGGGGACGCATTGGCTGCCCCGGCGAACCCGCAGGAAAGCGGGCTGGATGGCGGCTTCCAGGGCCGCGTTGAATCGGCGGAGCGGATCTCCGAACCGGACGGTGTAAGGCCACCAGAGCTGGCGGGACTGGAAGAGCGGTTGCCGTTCCCGGATCTCGGTGACAAGGCCGCAGAGCGCCTCCCACATCCGGGGCTCCCGGCGCATGTCCCAGCAGCCATCGTTGAAGGGATAAAAGAACAGACCCGTCGCCCGGCAGACCAGGGCGGCGTAGGCCATGCACCGCAGCTCCTCCGGCGTCGGCGCCCGCAGATCCTTCTCCGGGAAATGGAATGCGGGATATCGGCTCCAATCGAAGGCCTGGATGACAGCCACCATCGGCCGGCTCCGGCCCAGGGCCAGCCGGGCCTGGCGGACTTGCTTCGGAAACGCCGCCAAAGGAAGCCACGAGATCGGATAATAATCGATCATGGTGATGTCGGCGATCGGGGCATAGTGAAGAGCCTCATACCCCTTGCTCAAGACCAGGGCCGTCGGCTTGCCGGCGCCCGCTCGCTTCAGGGCCCGATGCGCCCGCTCGACCTGAGGCGGGGACACACCGTTGAGATCCGGCTCGTCAGCCAGATACCACGCCCACAGCGCCGGATGACGATCGAACCGGGCCACGGCCTCCCGCGCCTTGGCCTCGTCGAACTTCCCGCCCGCCCGGGTGCCAAAGCTGGCCAGGACGCGCAGCCCCGCAGTCCGGGCGGCGCCGAGATAGCCCGGCTCGGCCGGGCCGGACACGACCGTGAAGCCCGCGGCGCTGATGGCGGCGAAATCGTTGGTCGACCGGACGCTGTAGATGCCCAGCGGGTAGAAGGGGGGAGATGCGTGCCGGCAGCCCGCCGCCAGCAGGAGGGCGCCCAGGACCAAAACATGGATCCTTTGGCCGCGGCATGAAGCCGGCGGCGGAAGCAACCGGTGCAGTCGAATCGGCGGCATGTCCCCCGTATTCAAGAGGCAGACCCGGGCGCGCGGCAAGGGGAATCTGACGGGGCCTGAATAACCGGTGAATGGCGGTGAAGAAAAAGCCGTTGCCAACCGGCCGGATTTCTTCTCTGCTGGTGGGCGTGTCGAACAATCCTACCACGGATTCACCCGCGGCGGTGGACTTGCATCGGGGCGGAGCCGGGCACCTGGTCATCGACGACGAGGGCCGGGTCAACCGATCGCCGCCCCACTCGGTCGAGGCCGAACAAGGCGTGATGGGGTGCATCCTCCTTGCGCCGAACGATAACTTGGGGCTCTGCCTGGAGAAGCTCAAGGCCGGAGCCGATTGCTTCTATGACGTGCGGCACCAGGTGCTGTTCCGGCTGCTGGTCCAGATGCATGACCGGAACGACGCGATCGACCTCGTCACCGTTCACCAGCGCCTCCAGGACAATCGCCTCCTCGAAGAGGCGGGCGGAGCCGCCTACCTGAGCTCTCTGCCCGAGATGGTGCCGTCGGCGGCCAACCTCGGCTATTACCTCGAGATCCTCCGCGAGAAATACCTGCTGCGGAAGGTGATCCAGACCTGCACCCGCTTGGCCGGCAACGTGTTCGAGTGCGAAGGCGAGGTCGAGCGCTTCCTGGACGAAGTCGAGCGCCAGGTGCTGCAGATCAGCCAGGAACGCGAGGAGCACGTCAACCGATCCATCAAGGACCTCGTCAATCACGCTATCAACACCGTCGAGGAATTCCAGGAGCGCAAGGGGCTGCTGACAGGGCTGGCGACGGGATTCACGGATCTGGACCGGATGTCCGCCGGGCTGCACGAGGGGGAGATGATCGTGATTGCGGCCCGGCCGAGCATGGGCAAGACATCGTTCGCCCTGAACATTGCGGAGTACGTGTCGGTGGAGCAGCGGCTGCCGGTGGGGGTGTTCAGCCTCGAGATGACCGCCGAATCGCTGGTCCTGCGCATGCTCTGCTCGCGGGCGGAAGTCAACCTGCGGAGCATGCGCGAAGGATTCCTGGTCGAGCGGGATTTTCCCAAGCTGACCGGTGCGGCGAGCCGGCTGGCCGGGGCGCCGCTGTTCATCGACGACACGCCGGCCCTGTCGATTCTCCAGCTGCGGGCCCGGGCCCGGCGGATGGCGAAACAGCATGGGATCAAGTTATTTGTGGTTGACTACCTCCAATTGCTTCATTCTACTTCGAGGCGGGCTGAGAATCGCCAGCAGGAAATTGCGGACATATCCAGCGGTCTCAAAGCGTTGGCCAAGGAACTCAAGATTCCGGTGGTCGTGCTCAGCCAGCTGAACCGCGAGATCGAGAAGGAAAAGAACCGAAAGCCTCGGCTGTCGGATCTGCGCGAGTCCGGTTCCATCGAGCAGGATGCCGACTTGGTGGGCCTGCTTTATAAGCCGGAATCGTCCGAAGGACGAAAGCCCGGCGAGGAAGATGAGAGCCAGGATGCGGATGTGGTGCCGGTGAACCTCCTGGTGGCTAAACAGCGCAACGGGCCCACGGGAGACGTTCGGCTGACGTTCTTCCGCGGAATCACCCGGTTCCGGAACGCGCCGAAGATTGGCGCCGGGGACGTGCCGATGGATGCCTGATCGGATATGAAAGTGTTGCTACGCCGGTATGCGATGTTGGCCGCGCTGCTGCTGGCCGCGGCCCCGCTGGCCCTGGCCCAGGTGGCGGAGGCCCCCCCCGTCCAGAGGATCCAGATCGAGCAGGTCGGCCCTCCCGCCGCCAGCGAGGACTTGATCCGCGCCAATATCCGCACCCGGGTCGGCGCCCCCTACAGCCGAGCCGCCATCGATTCGGATGTCCGCAGCCTTTACGCCACCGGCTATTTCAGCAATGTCCGCGTCGGCGAGGACCGCTCTTCCCAGGGCGTGAGCCTGACCTACGTCCTGGTGGGGAAGCCAGTCCTGATGGAGATCGAGTTCTCCGGCAACTCGAAATACAGCCGCAAACGCCTGCTGCGCAAGATCACGTCCAAGACCGGCGAGCCGATCGACGAGCGAAAGCTCTTCGCCGACAAGCAGGAGATCCTCAAGCTTTACCAGAAAAAGGGCTACCAGAAGACCCAGGTCGATTACAAGCTCAAGGACATCGACGAGCAGGCCGGCCGGGGCAAGGTCCTCTTCGAGATCAAGGAAAGCCCGCGCGTCCGCATTAAAGAGGTGAACTTCATCGGCGCCCAGGCCATCTCGGAAAATAAGCTCCGCCGGGTCGTCAAGACCCGCCGCCGCTGGATGCTCTCCTGGATCACCGGCAGCGGGGTGCTCAAGGATGAGCAGCTCGAGGACGACCGGGAAAAGCTCGCCCAGCATTACCGCAGCGAGGGTTACATCGATTTCTCCCTCGATGACGTCCAGTTCCGCACGGTCGAACCCGGCTGGATCGCCCTGGATTTCCACATCTCCGAAGGGCGGCAGTACAAGGTGGGCGCCGTCGAGTTCAAGGGCAACTCGACCTTTGGCACGGACCAGATCCAGCAGGGGGTTGTGGTCGAGGGGAAAACCATCCAGCCCTTGATGGGCGTGGGCGAAACATTCACGCCCCGGGGCCTGATCCAGGACGTCGAGGCGATCCAGGACTTCTACGGATCCAAAGGCTACATCGGCCAGGACAACGCCGACCGCATACCCGTTCGCGCCGTCCGCAACCCCAACGTCGAAACCGGCACGATGGATATCGTCTACCAGGTCGCCGAAGGGGAGCCTTCCTACATCGAGAAGATCGATATCCGGGGAAACACCAAGACCAAGGACCGCGTGATCCGCCGCGAGCTGTCGGTGATCCCGGGCGAGGTCTTCGACATGACCCGGGCCAAGCGGAGCCGAACCCGGCTCGAGGGGCTGGGCTATTTCGAGAAGGTCGAGACCCAGGTCGAGCCCACCGACGTGCCCAACCGCAAAAACCTGGTCGTGGGCGTCGAGGAGAAAAACACCGGCCGCCTCTATTTCGGCGCCGGCTTCAGCACCATCGACGAAATCGTCGGTTTCGTCGAGCTGTATCAGGGGAATTTCGACCTGTTCCAGCCGCCCGCCTTCCAGGGCGGCGGGCAGAAGCTGCGTCTGCGCGTCGCGGTCGGCAGCGTGCGGCAGGATTACACGCTGAACTTCGTCGAGCCCTGGTTCCTGGGGCGCAAGCTGGCGCTTTCGGTGGATGGATTCCATCGCCAGCTGGACTTTCTCAGCCCCAACGACTACTACGAAGAGCGGCAGACGGGCGGCCGGGTCGGGCTCAAGCGCGCCCTGGGCACCGAGAACCTCATTGGCGGCGTCAGCTACACCTTGCAGAACATCGGCATCGTCGATGTCATCGACGGCGCCCCCCCCTCGATCCAGGCGGAGGAGGGATATAGCCTCCTGTCCGAAGCCGGAGTCTCGATCGCCTATGACACGCGCAACCACGCCTTGCAGCCCGACCGCGGGCAGCGCACGGAGCTGACGGCAGACATCGCCGGCGGGCCCCTGGGCGCCGAGAAGGACTTCTACCGATTCGAGCTGCGCAGCACATGGTATTTCCGCGGTTTGGCCGATAAGCACATCATCGAGTTGACCGGCGCCGCCGGCGTGGTCGATTCGTACGGCGACAGCGAGACTGTGCCGTTCTACGAGCGCTGGTTCCTGGGCGGCATGTACACCCTGCGCGGCTTCGATTACCGCATGGCCGGCTCCGATGACACCTTCGAGGACGGATCCCAGGGCGCCGAGCCCGTGGGCGGCGGCTCCTACTGGTTCGCATCGGCCGAATACAGCGTGCCGCTGATTTTTGAACGATTGCGCCTGGCTCTTTTCTATGATATCGGCAATGTCTACCGCAAAGCCTATGAGTTCGATCCGGGCGAGTACCTCGACAACTGGGGCGTTGGGATCCGCTTCAACTCCCCCTTCGGCCCGCTGCGCTTCGACTACGGCATCCCCATCACCACCGGCCGCCATACGGGCGACAGCGGCCAATTCCATTTCGGCGTGGGTTACACTCGTGAATTTTAGTCTGTGAATCTATGAAAAAACTACCGATCCTCACCCTTCTGGCCGCGGTTCTTTGCTGGGGCATGGCCCCTGCCGCCCACGCCCAGCTCAAAATCGGCACGGTCAATCTCGGAAAAATCTTCGACAGCTACTGGAAGCGCAACCAGGCCGACACCCAGCTCAAGGACCGCCGGACCGAGTTCGAAAAACAGCAGAAAGAGCTCTTCGACGGCTACCAAAAAGCCAACGAGGAGTACCAGAAGCTGCTCGATAGCGCCAACGACCAGGCCATCTCGACCGAGGAGCGCGACAAGCGCAAGAAGAACGCCGAGGTCAAGCTGCGCGAGATCAAGGAGATGGAGAACCAGATCCAGCAGTTCAACCGCACCGCTCAGACCACCCTCGGCGAACAGACCCGCCGCATGCGCGACGCCATCCTCCGCGAAATCCTCGAGGTCGTCGACACCAAGTCCAAAGCCGGCGGCTACACCCTCGTGCTGGACAGCTCCGCGCGCACGGTCGTCAACACGCCCTTTGTCGCCTACACCAACGGCCAGAACGACCTGAGCGACGAAGTCATCGCCCAGCTCAACGCCAACGCGCCCGCCGAGTTCTTGAAGCCGGTCGAGGGCGGCACCAGCCTCACGGACACCAACAGCCCCGCAACCCCAACCCCCGGGACCCGCTGATCGGCGCGCAGCGCCGGCCTTTTCCCGCCAGCCCCGCCCCTCGAAGGGCGGGGCTTTCTTCGTTACCGCCTCGCCCCTCCATCCGCATCCCTACCCGGAAGCGCGGCTTCGGATCTCGTCGGGCAGCCGGCAGGCGGCCTGGAGACCGAAATAGAGGTCGATCGCAATTCCGATCCCGGCCCAGACCCAGGCGGCCTGGTGCGGTTGTTCGAGGTTCGGCAGGTTGCGGGACAAGGCCGTCGTGCCCCAAATGGCCATGGCGGCGCCGAAGGCCGCCCACGGCATGACCAGGATCAGAAAGATGGTCCAGCGGGCTGCCTGCACCCCCGACTTGCGGATCAGGCTCTGCCATAACCCCACCCGGACCAGCACCAGATAATCGATAGGCAGCAGGACGATGGCAACCAGGAACGGAGCGAAGCTGTCCCACCAATCCCCTTGATTCCACGTCACACCCGCATCTTCCAAGGCGATAACCATGAATACGATATCGAGCGCGAACACCAGCGCCGCCACACGATCGAACTGGCGCCGCAAGGCGCGCCGATGACCTCCGACAATCTCGCTTACCGACAGCGGCGTTCCCAGAACCAGCGCCAGAAGGCCCGAGTGGCGCGCGTCGGTGAAGCCATGCCCGGCCGCATTCGCGACCTGGATCTTCAAGGTCGCGTGCAAGGCCAGAACGGCCAGAACGCATACCGGGTAGCTGAGCCAATCCTCTCCCCACTGGGCAAAGCCCGCCAGATAGCCGAGGGCGAGCAATCCCAGCACCAGCCACGGGATGACGCACGGCCAGCGGTGCCGCTCCTGGAGCCATAGGATGGGGTGGATGTCCAACCAACGCCGGCGCTGGCGGACCCGGCCCTCGGCGGGGCCGAGCGACCACCGCCGCAAGACGGCACGCCATCTCTGAACGATCCCCCCCTCAGGCCTTTCCTGGAACGAGCGCGGAATCCGGTGCGACGCCAGCGCCAGGAAAAGCGTCCCGCTGCCAAGGATGGCCGCCACCGACATGAAGAACTGGACCGGCACGGCTGCGCTTTGCATCCCGCTCCGGAAGGCGTAGGCAAAGGCGAACCCAGGACTCGGAAGCATCAGCGGCCAGAAGTCATCGAAAGCAACCCCCGGCATGGATTCCGCCGCCCACATGAGCAGTATAGGCCATCCCCCTCCGATGAACAGAACGCCCGCCAAGGCGCCCGAAGCCGCCCGCCGCTCGACGCGACACCAGGCCGAGACCAGCATCCCGAACGACAGCGAGAAAAAGAGCGTTGCCAGGAGCAGCAGGGCGACCTGCCCGAAGGTCGCCCCCGAAACGCCGCCCATCAGCAGCGGGACTGCCAGGATCGGAAGCATCGCCACCATCCCGTACGCCGCCGACAGCGAGCTGGCCGCCAGCTTGCCTAGGACAATATCGTATCCTCGAAGCGGGGTCAGAAACAGCAGCCCCAAGGTCCCCTCGCGTACTTCTTGGCTCAAGCTGTCGGAGGTGAGATGAACGCCCGCGGTCAGCGCGTAGAGGAATGCCGCCAGGCTGACCGTATAAAAGAACCGCTGGCTCAAAGCCGATGGGGCCACGCTTTCCCGCTGCCCAATGATGTAGAAGAACCCGAACAAGATCGTGGCGGTGATCGCCGCGATGAATCGCTGGCGATACAGGCCCGTGCGGCGGGCCGCCACCCGCATCTCTCGTCCGGCGATCGGCAGCAGCGTCATAAAGAAGCCGATTTCCAGGAGATCCTATGAAATCCGCCGCCAGCAGGCAAGCACACCGCCGGCCATCCCCTGCCCCCCCCAAGCGCAAGAACGTCTTTCGCTCCATTCGCGAAGCGGTTGGGTGTGAGACAATCTTGAATTTTGTCTTTCGCCCGAAGCCGTCGCCGCCAAAAAATCCGCGTGACATCGGCCGATCGAGCCGTATATTCACCCCTCGCGGACGACCCTATCGTCTAGAGGCCTAGGACACCACCCTTTCACGGTGGCGGCACGGGTTCGAATCCCGTTAGGGTCGCCAACTTCTTGATTCCCAATAAATTGCAGAAGGCCGTATCACCGGACGCTCCTGGATCCCCGGCCACAGCACCCGCCATTCGCTCGATCCGCCCGCCCGAGGCTCGAGCCCGATCAACGCCCCAAGCCGACAAAATTCCGGAGAAGCTGAAGACCGATCCGCTGGCTTTTCTCCGGATGGAACTGCGTGCCGAAGACATTCTCGCGCCAGATCGAGGATGCGAACACGTCTCCGTAATCGGTGCGGGTGGCGACCAGGGCAGGATCGGCGGGCTGCGGGTAGTAGCTGTGGACGAAATAGACGTAGCTGCCATCGGGCACCCCGCGGTAGAGAGGGCAGCCGGGGCGAACGATCTCGAGCCGGTTCCAGCCGATCTGAGGGATCTTCAGGGGCGAGGCGGGATGGAAGCGGACGACGCGCCCCTTGAAAATGCCGAGGCCCGAGGCCTGGCTGCCGAACTCGTCGCTGCCTTCGAACAGCGCCTGGTAGCCGACGCAGATCCCCAGGAATGGGCGTCCGGATCGGATGAACTCGGCGATGGCCGGCAGCAGTTCCTGCCGCGCCAGGGCCTGGATGCAATCGTCGAACGCGCCGACACCGGGCAGGACCAAAGCCCGGGCCCGGCCGAGGGCCTCGGGGCGCCGCACACGCCCAACATCCGCTCCCACGTGCTGGAGCGCTTTCTCGACGCTCCGCAGGTTGCCGGATCCATAGTCGATCAGCGCGATCACGCCGGAAACAATAGAAAGAGACCGGCGCCAATTCAATCGGAATGGGGCGAGAATTTCCGCGTGACGTCGCGCTTGTGGCGTGGCAGAATTTTGGCGCTGTGGGCCGCAGAGAGCACCGAGTCTCGGTCTTCCATGCGGAGGCGATCTACCGCCCGACTCTCTCGAGCGATGGCCTCCCGGCCCAGCAAACGATCTGTCGAAGCGAACATGTTATGAAAACCATCGGAAACTGCACATCGCGATCGCGCCAGGTGGCTTGGTTTGCCGCGTGGCTCCTCATCCTGTCCTGCGGAGGTCTTGCCTGCTTCCAGGCGGCAGCGGCAACGACGTTTTACTCGAACGACTTCGAGGCCTACACCGGCGCGGCCGCCAGCTTGGACGACGCCGCCGATGCCGACCCGGCGGGCAACGAGTGGAACGTGTCGGACGATACCGCCGTCTCGCCCAACACGGCGGGCGCGGGAATTCAGCTGATCAATTGGCAAGCCCACGGAGGGAGCCAGGCGCTCCTCTGCCGCAACGGCACGCTGGCCGAAATCTACCTGTTCGACGCGCGGAGCGGGTCCCGCTACCAGCTCGACTTTTGGATGTATGTCCACAAAGCGCCCGGCAACCGCGGCTTCCGCATCACGCTGCGCGGCGAAGGATCGGACCACAACGGCGAGGACTACCTCGCCTACGGCTCGGTCCAATCGACCGCCGCCACCATCCGCTACTACGATGGCGTGGCTGGCACCGGCGCCTGGAAAACCACCACCGCCACCCATACCGACGACACCTGGCAGCACCACCGGATCGTCATCGATCCCGCCACGCTGCAGATGACGGTGTTCATCGACAACATGGACACCCCGGTGATCGAGAACGCCGATCTGGCCCGATGCGAAATCGCCGTTCCCACGGTTCTCCGCCTCCAGCACGAGGGCGATTCCGCGGATGACGGCTATTTTATCATCGACGATATTCAGCTCGCAGTCGATGGAGCGATCGATCTGACCACGACGTTCACTGAAGGGTTCGAGGGCTATGCGGCGCGGGCGGACGAAGCCGATGACGCGGATCCCGCGGGCCCCTGGATCACCACCGAGACCGATGGCACGGGAACCGGCCGGATGCTGGCGCCCAACAAGGTGCAGGTCGTGGGCCGCGACGTGGTCGCGCCGCACAGCGGCAATCAATGCCTCAAGCTGCAATATGGCCAGCGCGCCGGCGCCACGATCGCCTGGGGCGTGCCTCCCCAATCGGATGTCGAGATCACCTGGTGGGCCCAGGTGCCCTCCTCCGTCGACGGGCAGACCGCCAATTATCTCCGGATGTCGCTCTATGGCGCGGAGAACAACAACACCCTGGGGGGCGATAACGCGTTGCTCGGTTACGGCTCGCGCGACGGCACGATCGGCGACGAGACCTCGCTGACCTACTACATCACCGCCTGGCTTGATTCGCAGGTCGATTATCTGCCGAGCACGTGGGAGCAGTACCGGCTGACCACCCATACCAGCGCCGGACGCTACTCGATCGTCAAGAACCCCAGCAGCGCGACTCCCGAGATCATTGTCGATCGCGGGCCTTTCATCGGCACGGCCACCAACTGGGCGCCGGTGATCATGGCGGCCTGGAGCTCATCCAATGGCACCAATCATCCGCCCGTCTACATTGACGACATCGAGATCAAGTCCCTGGTGTCCACGGCGGAGCCGCTGAGCAAGCCGTACGACGTCAGCTTCGCAAGCTCCCATTTCACGAACGTCACCGTCCTCGAGTTGCCCGGCGTGCCCGTCGGCAAGCCGACGGTGGACCCGCGGGACAACACGACGATCCTCTTTGCGGTCGACGCAACCGCCGGGGGGATTTACCGGGCGGACAAGGTGGCCAGCGGGACCTGGCAGGTGGACACAAAGCCGATTGTCACCGGCCTGGATCGCCCCTCGGGCTTGGCCATCCAGACCAACGGCACCCTCTGGTGGTGCCATGATTTCAACAACGACTACACGCGGTCCGTGGGCCGCCTCCAGGCCCCCTGGGAAAGCAATGCCATCGAGACCGTGATCGCCGAGCTCAACGATCCCGTGTTGACCGACCGGGATGACGACAGCATTGACCTGATTATTGCGCCGATGAATTTCACCGGCACCATCGGGCAGCCGGGCATGATCGTGGTGGCCGACCGCGGATTGGACGGCGATGCCAACAACGCCATCTATGTCATCGATCCATCCACGACCGAGCTCGGGCATACCAACTACAGCAACTTCCTGGCTGGCCCCACTCCCACGGCCCTCGGCAGCGGCAACCTCAACAGCATCGCCGCCCTGCCGCAATCCGGCGAGGTGGTCACCTTGAGTGAGGAAGGCACGATCGTCGCGACCGATGCCAACGGTTTCTCTCGCTTCATCTACCCGAGCACCCTCTGGCCGCTCGGCGCGACGGCATCGGGCGCCGCGGTGACCGCGGATCCCACCACGGGCCGGCTCTGGCTCGCCGACGATCTCCTCGATGAGATCTGGTCGGTCGATCCCAGCGGCCTCACGCCGGATGTGAAGGAGCTGGCGTTCCCACCCAGGAACCCGAAACGCCCGGAGCGGGTCATGGATTTCCATGAATCCAGCCTCGCCTTCTCGCCGGACGGCAAGTTCCTGGTGGTCACCGACACCAGCACCGTCAACGATGGCGGGCGGATCCTGATCTTCCACAACGAAGCGTCAGCGCTGCCTCCGTTCAAGCTCTCGAGCGTCGTCAAGACGGAGCAGTCCCTCGATCTGGCGTGGGAGGCCGCCGGCACCGCCAAGTATCGCGTATTCCGATCCGTGGACCTCGGCGCGCCCGGCTCGTTCGTCGATATTTCGGGCGAGCTGACGACCCCATCGTTCACGGACACTAACGCGCCCGCCGGGATGGCCTATTACCGAGTCCAGGCGTATCACTAGGTATAGTTTGGCCGGGCGGCGGGGCCGGTTGCAGGCGCCCCGCCGCCCCGGTTGACCGGCCCGCTGCGAGCTCCAATCGCAGCGGCCAGCCTGCATGACTGATGCCATGAAAATCCGTCGTTCCAACTATTCAGGATTCACTCTGATCGAGCTTCTGGTGGTGATCGCCATCATCGCGATTCTGGCCGGGATGCTGCTGCCCGCGCTCTCGAAGGCCAAAGCCAAAGCCCAGGCGATCACCTGCATGAACAACCATCGCCAGCTTCTGCTCGCCTGGCGCATGTACGTCGAGGACAGCAACGAGGTGCTGCCCTTTGTCAAACACGGCCCCTGGGAATGGGTGGGGGGCTGGCTCGATTACAGCGGCAACAACAACGAGAACTGGGATGTCAATGCGAACATCACCAAGAGCATCATCTGGAAATACTGCGGAAAAAACGCCTCGATCTTCAAGTGCCCCTCCGACCGCAGCGTCGTCAGCGTCCGGGGCCGGGTCCTGCCGCGGGTGCGGACCATGTCGATGCTCAACTGGGTGGGCGGCCGGGGTGAAGACCGCCCCATGAACTGGTCCAATAACGAGTATTTCATCTACCGGAAATCGACCGATTTCCGCGTTCCCGGCCCATCGCGCACGTTCGTCTTCCTGGACGAGCGCGAGGACAGCATCAACGACGGGATGTTCGTCGTCGACATGATGGTGTATCCGAACACAACGGAAACGATCGTCGACTTCCCGGCGAGCTACCACGGCGGCTCCGGCGGGTTTTCGTTCGCTGATGGCCATTCGGAGCTGAAGCGCTTCACCAGCCCCAAGATCCTCGAGAAGCCCCTCATTGGTGTCGTGCGGCCTTACCCGACGCCGCTCAACGGCGTGCTGGACAAGGATGCGCAGTGGATGCAAGAGCGCGCCACGCGCCACCTGTAAGCCGCCATCGGGACTGCCGCACTCCAAGAACGCTTGGCGCAGCCATGGCTCGATTGAGTGAATGCGCGCCAGCGTCATGGAGTGCGCAAGCCCCCTTGCGCTTTCCATAACGGAATGAAAGCGCTCGCCTCTCGGTGCGGCGGCCCATCTCCCTGCATCCCCCAGCCCTCTGCCCCGCGGTGTGCGGGGATCGGGCGGGTCTCCTGCCCCGCAGCGGAAGGCAAAGGCTACTTCGCGTCGCCCATCCGATCCTTGACCCAATCGATATCGTTCTTGTCGAGGGCGTCGGCGCACTGAAACACGCCGGCATGCCGGTCCTGGAACGTGACGCGCTGCCATTCCGGGGCGCGGAGCCGGCCCATCCAGCGCTTGATCTGGGAATGGCCGTCGGCGAAGGCGAATCCACACGCGCCATTGTGGTAGGCGGCCGGGATGTCGCACCAGGCATACTGGCCGCCATACCCGCTCAGGATGGCGATGAAATAGCCGTCGTTGATCGAATCCGGGTGCTCATCGAGGAGGACGAAGATGTTGACCGGACTGCGCTTGCGGATGTCCGTGATTTTTGCGAAGCCGCTCCACAGTCCATATTTGGAGGAATCGGTGCCGGGGGATTCGCCGGAAAAGGCGTTCATGGCGACGCTCCGGGTGCGGCTGGTCCAGCCTCGCTGGCGCTGGATGGCGCTGAGGAAGACATCGGCGGGGCATTTGTAGATGTTTTTCGACTGGCTGATGTACTGGGCGAGGACGGCCTGAACAGGGTCGAGGATCAGATTCAAATTTGTATTCACCGAGCTTGTGGTCCAGTCCAGCCAGCCGGAGCCAATCCAACTGGCAGCGTCCGGCACACGGTCGGCATAATCATGGGAATAGGTCAGGTAGGCCAGCATGAGCTGGCGGGTGTTGTTGACACATTGGATGCCTTGAGCCTTGGCTTTGGCCTTGCCGAGGGCGGGCAGGAGCATCCCGGCCAGGATCGCGATGATCGCAATGACCACCAGCAGCTCGATCAATGTGAAACCGCAAGAACGGGCATGATTCTCCCGGCTCCAAACCCAGAGGGGCGCTTTCATAGAAGGACAATGGCTGTCAGCCACTCAACCGTAAAAGCGCGCGGCATGCAAGCTTTGCTGGGAACCGGCTCTCGCTCTTGTCGCTACGCCGCCTGACCCGGAAACAGGGATTGGATGGCTTGCGCGGCGCGCTGGCATGCCCCGGGAGGGCCCAGGGCCTCGATGACACCCGCCAGACGCTGTCGAATCGCCTGCCGCCGGCTCGTATCGTCCAGCAGGGCTCCCGCCTCGCGGGCGATGGCTTCGGGGGTGGCCGCACGCTGAATGAGCTCTGGATAGACGCGCTCGCCCGCGAGAAGGTTGGGCATGGCCAGATACGGTACCCGGATAAAACGCTTGCCCAGCCAATAGGTGCTGGCGGACGTGCGATAGATCACCACCGCTGGCACCCCAAAGAAGGCGCATTCCATGGTCACGGTGCCCGACGAGGCGATCGCGATATCGGCCCGGGCCAGGGCCGATTCCAGCCCGCCAGTCAGGATCCGGATTCGAAGCCCGGGAGGCGTGCGGGCGCGGGCCATTTCGGCGAGGCGTTCGTTGGGCAGGACCATTTCCAGCTCGATGGATGCCCGGGCTGAAAGGCGGGCGGCTGCCGGCAGAAGGACCGGCAAGTGCCTGTCGATCTCCCGCTCGCGGCTCCCCGGCAACATCAGGACGCGCTCGACGGCATGGCCCGCCGATGGATCGGGGCGCGTTCGAGCGCCGGCCCCGGCAGGGGCGGGCCGAGCGCCGGATGCGCCGGGCGCCTTCGAGGCCGATCCGTAGCGATCCACCAGGGGATGGCCGACAAATTGAACCGCCAAGTCGGGCGCGCGCGCGGCATACCAGGCCGGCTCGAACGGAAAAATGCAGAGCATCAGGTCGACGTCCCGCGCGATCTGCCGAACCCGCGAGCCGTGCCATGCCCAGAGCTGGGGCGAGACGAAATACGCGATGCGCGGGCGCCAGTTGAGAAAGGGACCGCTGCGCGACCGGACCGCCTGTTTTAAAGCCGCGGCGAAGCGGAGGTTGAATCCGGGGTAATCGACGAGGATGACCAGATCCGGCTGGCGATCGCGGGCCAGGCGGAGGAGCCTCTGGAACCGAGCCCGGAGCTCCGGGTAATGTTTGACCACCTCCCAGAGGCCGACCACGGCATGGGCAGTCAGGTCGAAAGCCAGCTCGACCCCCGCGGCCGCCAGGCACGCCCCCCCCGCGCCCCAAAACCGCCAGTCGCCAGCGCCGCTCAGGGCGCAGACCAGCTCGGCGCCAAGCCGGTCGCCGCTGGCCTCCCCCGCAATGATCAGGGCATGCCTCGGGTTCATCGCGTGGTGCCGGCCGGATCCGGGCCGCGCAGCGGCGGCGATTCCCGGTTGCCGGCCTGGATCTGACGGGTGATCTCGAAGGCGAGATCCAGGGCGCGCTGAGCGGCTTCGCCCGTGACCAGGGGCGCCTGATGGCGGGCGACGCAATCGACGAAGCTCTGGAGCTCGAGCTTGAGCGGCTCGTCCTGCTCGATGGGGACGGGCTCGCGAACGATCTTGCGTCCGGCGAACTCGCTGACGATCGCGGACGATCCGGCCTGGAGCAGCTTTTTCCAGCGGGAGGACTCGGGGGTCTCGTCCGATGCCAGCCGGTAGATAAAGCCCGACTGCGCCCGGTAATCGAGGGAGATGTAGCTGGGGCGCGGGCCGCCGCTGAAGACGCGGATCTTGCGGAGGCGCTCGGGGCTGACGCGGCTGGCCGTGAGGTTGGCCACGCAGCCGTTGGCGAACCGCAGGCGCGCGTTGGCGATGTCTTCCGAGGCGCTCAGCACCGGGATGCCCACCGCCTCGACCGATGTCACCGGCGCCCGGACAAACGCAATCACCACATCCAGGTCGTGGATCATCAGATCCAAAACCACCCCGATGTCCGTGCTCCGATTCGGGAACGAGGAGAGCCGGTGGACCTCGATGAATCGCGGATGCGTGGCGGCCTGCTGCAGATAGCGGAAGACCGGGTTGAACCGCTCGACATGCCCGACCTGGAGGACGCATTGGCGCTGGCGCGCCAGCTGCACGAGCGCGGCCGCCTGCGCAGCCTGGTCGGTCATCGGCTTCTCCACCAGCACGTGGCGCCCCCGTTCGAGCAGCGCCCGAGCCAGCTCGAAGTGTGTCACGGTCGGCGTCACCACGCTGAACGCGTCGGCTGCGCCGGCCGCCTCCTCCCACGACGCAAACGATTGGACGCCGTGTTTCTCGGCGATCCGCTGGGCGACATCGCGCGCCACGTCGTAAACACCCGCGAATTCGATCCGGCCCGCGGCCGCCAGCCCGGCATAAATCCGGGCATGCTCTTTGCCCAGGGATCCGACGCCCATCACCGCGACTCTCACCCGTGTCGACATGCCCGCCATTGTAGCCTCCCACGGGCGGCGGGGCGAACAGTTTCCCGATCGCCCGCGCGAGGCGGGCAGAGAACAAATATTGTTGAATCCCCTCTCCCTCTGCCCCCCGCTCGATCCTCGCGGGGGGAGGGAAAGCGCAGTCGGCTTGCGAGAGACCAGGCGGCGCGGTATCGAATTTGTTCACCCAGTCATTGATTGTCTTCTCCCTCCCCTCCGCGCCAGTGGAGGGTCGGGGAGAGGAGCGCGAGCATTGTTGAATCGCCCTCCGGGAGGTGGTAAACACGGCGCTCATGATCTGGCAACAGCATTACAATCCGCTGGGCAGCCCCATCCTCTCCACTCTGGTTGCCGCGATCCCAGTGGTGATCTTGCTGGCCGGCATCGCTTTCTTGCGGATCCGGATCCATCGGGCGGCGGCCTTGGGGCTGGCGGCGGCGCTGCTGGTGGCGTTCGGGATCTATGGGATGCCCTGGCGGATGGGCCTGGCCACGGCGGCATACGGGGCTGCCTACGGATTGTTCCCGATCGGATGGATCATCCTGAACGTCATTTTTCTCTACCAGCTCACCGTCGATAAAAAGCTGTTCGAGGTCTTGCGCAACAGCCTGTCGATGCTGACGCCGGACCCGCGGATCCAGGTGATCCTGATCGCGTTTGCGTTCGGGGCGTTCATCGAGGGCCTGGCGGGGTTCGGAACGCCTGTGGCGATCACGGCGGCGATCCTGATCCAGCTCGGATTCGCTCCGCTGCAGGCATCCGGATTGGCGCTCATCGCAAACACCGCGCCGGTCGCGTTCGGGTCGCTGGGCATTCCGATCACGACGTTGAGCCAGGTGACGGGCATGGACGCGCTGGCCTTGTCGAAGATGGTGGGCCGGCAGCTGCCGTTGTTTTCGCTGATCGTGCCGTTCTGGGTGGTGGCGGCCTTTGCGGGCTGGCGGGGGATCCGCGCGGTCTGGCCCGCCGCGCTGACCGCCGGGGTCGCCTTCGCGGTCCCGCAGTTCTTGGTGTCCAATTTCCATGGCCCGTGGCTGGTGGACATGGTGTCGGGCGCCTGCGCGATTGTGGCGCTGGTGGTCCTGTTGCGGCGCTGGCATCCGGCCCTGTGCAGCGAGTTGCCGGCCGGCCGATTGCAGGCGGGCGCGGTGGATCGGGAGGGTCCTGCGCCGCCGCGCCGCCGCGAGGTAGCTCGGGCCTGGATGCCCTGGATCATCTTGACCCTGTTCCTGTTCGTATGGGGCTTGCCGGCGAGCAAGAGCTGGCTCGAGGGGCGGACGGGCCCTCTGGCCGGATCGCAGGCGCTCGTCAGCCCCGAGGTCCCGATGCCCGGCCTTCACCTCCAAGTCCAGCGAACCCCGCCCGTGGTCCCGCCCTCCGCGGCGCCGGAAAAGGCCATCTACCGGTTCAATTGGGTTTCCGCCACAGGGACCGGCATTCTCGGCGCCGCCATTCTGGCCGGATGGCTGATGGGATACGGCGCAGGAGAGATGGCGCGCGTTTACGGCCGGGTGCTGTGGCGCGTCCGTTTCTCCCTGATCACCATCGCGGGCATGCTGGCCCTGGGCAACGTGACAAAGTATTCAGGCGCCGACGCCACGATGGGCCTGGCCTTGGCTCATACCGGATCCTTGTATCCATTCTTCGGCACGCTGCTCGGCTGGCTCGGAGTCGCGCTGACCGGATCCGACACGGCGTCGAACGTCCTGTTCGGCAGCCTCCAGAAGATCACAGCCGAACAGGCCGGGATCAGCCCAATCCTGATGGGCGCCGCCAACAGCTCCGGCGGGGTGATGGGTAAGATGATCGATGCCCAGAGCATCGTGGTGGCCAGCACCGCTACCGGGTTCCACGGCCAGGAAGGCTCGATCCTCCGCTTTGTATTCTGGCACAGCATCGCCCTGGCATGCCTGGTGGGGATCTGGGTCTATCTCCAGGCCACCGTCGCCCCCTTCACCCACCTGGTCGTCCGGTGAGCCGATGGATGAGACACGGCAGCGATCGGGTTGCCCCGCGAGCGGAAGCCGCTCCGCCGAATGATGGGTTGCCCGCGCCCCGGGCCGTCAGCTATGCTCCCCGCCATGAGCAGCAACGCCAAAAAACGGTCCGACGAGTTCCTCAAGATCGCCGATCAGTTCAAGCTGGGCGCCCTGGTGACGGAATCCTCGCATCCGGTCACTGCCAACTTGAGCGACACGGCCCGAGGCGACATCGCGGCCGGGCTGCGGCAGCTGTTCGACGTGGACGACGATGTGGTCCGCAAATATCGCGAGTTCGCGCTCTCGGGCCGAGCTTCGAGCATGGCGCAGGCCGTCCTGCGAGCCTTGGAGCGAGGGGGCAAGATGTTCTTCACCGGCTGCGGGTCGACGGGCCGGCTGAGCATCCAGCTGGTGTCGATCTGGCGCGACTTCTGGCAGCGGCAGCGGGCGCGCGGGCTGGCCTGCCAGCCCGCGCCGGCGGAGTGGGAGGGCCGGGCTTTCAGCGTCATGGCCGGCGGCGACTTCGCCTTGATCAAGTCGGTGGAAGGCTTCGAGGATTACACGGCTTTCGGCAAGAAACAGATCGCCGACCTCGGAATCGCCGCCGGCGATGTGGTCTTCGCCATCACCGAAGGGGGCGAGACCTCGTTTGTCATCGGCACGGCCTGGCAAGGCGTCGAGGCCGGGGCTCAAGTGTTTTTCGTCTACAACAACCCGGACGACATCCTCTGCCAGCATGTGCAGCGCAGCCGCGAGGTCATCCTCGATCCCCGCATCGAGAAGATCAACCTGACAACCGGCCCGATGGCCATCACGGGATCAACCCGGATGCAGGCGACCAGCATTCAGCTGGCAGTGATGCTGACGGTGCTCGAGATGGTGCTGCGCGAGCTGATGTCGCGCCTCGAACCGGACGGCCCGGGCGCGCTCGATCCGGCCGCGGTCCCGTCCGAGTTCCTCGATCAGCTGGGCCGGATGCACGCGGCGCTCAAGACGCCCGAGGTGCTCGGCCCCCTCGCCCGCCTGGTGGCGATGGAGGAAACCGTTTACCGCGCCGGCGGGCGCAACAACTATTTCGCCGACCGGTTCGGGATCGATGTTCTCACCGACACGACCGAGCGGTCGCCGACCTATTGCACGCCTCCGTTTCGCAAGTGGGATGACACTGCGGCTGCGGAGTCATGGGCGTATCTCTACGTGCCGTGCGACGAGACGCCACGGGCCTGGGAACACATTCTCAAGCGGCCGCCCCGATGCGTGGAATGGACCGAAGCCGAGGTCGCCGCCCTGGTGGGCAGGGAGAAGCTCTCCCCGACGATGGAGGTGATCCGCAGAATCAGCGTCCCGGAGCTGATGAGGTTCAAGATCGGCCGGGACGGCCTGGGGCTGCGTCCGCCCAAGCCGGGCGCGAGCGCGGTGGCGATTTGGGGGGAGGACGATTGGGCGGCGGCGCTGGGCGAGGGCGGGTTCTGCCGCGAGCAGCTCGCGGCGGCCCGCCGCGGCGGGAGCAGGACCGGCTTGATCTGCCTGGCCCGGCCGGCAGCGCTGGAGCCTGCGCTGGCTCGAGCGAGGACGTGGGATGCAGACTGCATCACGGTTGGCGTGCCGGTCCCGGAGAGCCGGCTGCTCCTCGCGGGCGTCGCACGGGTCGGACTCAAGCTCTTGCTCAACGCCCTTTCGACATGCACCATGGTCCGCCTGGGCCGGGTGATGGGCAACTACATGATCTGGGTCGTGGCCAGCAACCTGAAGCTGATCGACCGGGCCACCCGATACATCCAGCGGCTGACCGGGATCGAGTACGCCGCCGCCAACCAGCTGCTGTTCGAGTCGGTCGAATATGTCGAGCCCCGCTGGAAATCGGACAAAGCGTATCCGCCCGTGGTCGGCCTGTCCGTCATGCGCCAGCGCCACGGGCTATCCAGCGAGGAAGCCGAACAGCGGCTGATGGCCGAGTTGGGAACAGGAAACGGATAGCGCGGCAGGCGAACTGCGGGCCTGCCCTTGGGCTGGCGATGATGCTTTTGGCTCGTTCGACAGCCCGCGGCTCATGCCCGGCTGCCTCCCAGCGCCATCTCCGCGCGGAGCAAATCGTGCAACGTCACCACCCCCAGGGGTGCGCCGGTGTTGCGCTCGCACACGACCACCAGCCCGCTGGGCGATTCCAGGAGCAACCGCTGCACCTCGCGCACGCCGGATTCGGGCGCGCAGGTGACTGCAGGCACGAGCTGCATCGAGCGCTGTTCTGCCAGGGCGGCCTGCGCCTCCGCGCGGGTTAAAATCCCTTGAAGCCCGCCATCGGTCCAGACCGGGAATCGCTCGTAGGGATGGCTGCGAAGCAGCATTTGCACGGCTGCCGGTTCCAGGCTGGTTGCCAAGGCCGGCGAGCGAGTGGCCAGTGCCGACACGGGTTGCTGCTGCCAGCCCGCCAGGTCGCGAGGCGGGATCAGATGCTCGATGCGGTGTCCGTCCTGGGCAAGGATGGCATCGTAGAAGTTGTGCCGCAGAAACCGCCGGCTCAACGCCTGGCTGACCAGCGCGCCCAGCATCAGCGCGGGCACGAGCGCAAACTCGTGCGTCATCTCGAAAACGATCAGGATGCCCGTCACCGGCGCGCGCACCACCGCGCCCAGACACGCGCTCATGCCCACCACCGCCAGCACCACCTGATCCGCCGCGCTCAGGTGCCCGAGCATCCCGGCCAGCCCGCCCAGAAACAACCCGCACATGCCGCCGAAGAACAGCGTCGGCGAAAAAATCCCGCCGCAGCCGCCGAAGCCGTAGCAGGCGATGGTCGCCACGAGTTTTGCCGCCAGCAACACGCCAGCGATTTGCCAGGTCAGTTGGTTCGCCAGCCCGGCGGACAAATCGTCATAGCCCAAACTGAACACCCCCAGATGGCCGGTTTGAAGAAAGACGGTGACGCCCAGCGACCACGTCGCCAGTCCGCCCAGCGCCGGTCGCAACCACAGCGGCACGCCGACGAGCGCGCGGTGCTGCCGCTGATCGCGCAAGGCCAGCGTCGTTTTCTGAAACAACACGCCGACCAGCGCCGCCGACGCGGCCACCACGGGCACAAGCAAATACACTGTCCAGCCCGACGGCTCGACCGCCCCCAAGGTGAACGAGGGCTGCTTGCCAATGACCCCATGCACAACGAACGCTCCCAGCAGCGAGGCCAGCAACACGCTGCCGAGAATGCGGCTGTTGAGGTCCTGCACGATTTCCTCCAGGACAAACGTCACCGCCGCCAGCGGCGTGTTGAAGGCCGCAGCCAATCCCGCCGCGGCGCCCGCCGCCGCCGCCAGCCGGCGATTCTGCTTGGGCTCGCCCAGCACGCCGGCCAGATTCGAGCCCACCGCGCCGGCCAGTTGCACGCTTGGCCCTTCGCGGCCCAGACTCGAACCGCCACCGATGCTCAGGATACCGGCGATGAATTTCACCCACGCTACACGCCACGGCACGCAGCCCAAATCCTTCCAGAACGCCGCCTTGAGCTGGGGAATACCGCTGCCGCGCGCCTCGCGGCAAAACGAGTTCAGCAGCCAGCCGACCACGAGCGCGCTGCCCAAAACAACGCCGAGGCTGCCAAGCAGGAAGACGGCTCGTGGCTGCCCCGACAGCGGCACGAACGTGGCCCGATAGAGCCAGGTAATGCCGAGCTGGAAGGCGACGGTCGCGGCGCCCGCGCCCAAGCCGTAAACGCACGTTTGAACCACCGCCCGCCCGCGTGGCGGCAGCCGGCGCAACAAGGATGGCAGCCAGGGCACACTCACAATCCGACATGAACCGCTTTGGCCTGGCCGGTAAAGACGGGGCAGCGCTCGTTCGCATGGCTGCACACCGTCACCCCGCAGTCGAACAGCGCCGGCCCGCTCATTTAGCCTTTCCGGAAATGACCGGCCCGAAACATAACCGGGCCGCGCCTGCTACGGCCGCGCTTTCCTCCGAACCGACGAGACGCACCGGAAGAAATCCATCACACAGGGCGTCACCAGCCGGTAGAACACCTGGGCTCCCCGCTTGTCGTCGTCCACGATCCCGGCGTTCCGCAGCACGGACAGGTGCCGGGAGACCGTGGGCATCTCGGATCCGACCAGCGCCGCCAGATCGCAGACGCAGCGCTCGCCTCGAGACAGCTCGTCCAGCATGAGCAGACGCCCCGGATGCGCCAGGGCTTTGAACACCTGCGCCTGGGCCTTGAACCGCGCGACCGAGAGTTGGTTTGCCATGCCAAGGAAGTCTTAGCTATATGGCGAAATATTTCAAATATAATCTGAAAGCCAGAGGGCGCTCGGTCCGCTGGCCCCGCGCACTCGGCTCGTGTTTGCTTGAATCCGCATGCCAATCTCGGACAAAATGTCCACCGGACAGCGGCTGCTTTTTAATCATGACTATGAAAGCCATTTGGGGTGCGGTCTGCGTGGCGGCGTTTTCCGCGGGCGCGCTTTTGGGGCAGACGGCGGCAGCGGAGGAGGAGGGCATGTTTCCCTTCGTCATCCCCGGGCTGGCCGCTCCACCGGCGGGCTCGGCAGTGGACGTCTCCTGGCTGAACGACCGGCCGGCCGGCGGGCACGGCTTCGTGCGGGCGCGCGACGGGCATTTCATCGATGGGCGCGGGAAGCGGATTCGATTCCTGGCCAGCAATGTCACGTTCGGAACCTGCTTTCCCGACCATGCTGCCGCGGACAAGCTGGCGGCGCGCATGGCCAGCCTGGGCATCAATTGCATTCGGTTCCACCATGCTGATAACCAGGCCGCCCCCCGCGGCATCTGGAAGGCCGGCACGCCCAAGAAGAACGAGTTCGATCCCGGCCAGCTCGACCGTCTGGACTATTTCATCGCCGCCCTGAAGCGCGAGGGCGTCTACGCCAACATCAATCTTCATGTCTCGCGCAACTACTGGGAAGGCGAGGACTTTCCCGACGGGCTGGCCGGCAACCGGGAACGCCAGGAGCAGCTCCCCCACTACGGCAAGGGCATCGATAAGATCAACGACCAGATGATCCGCATGCAGCGCGATTATGCCCGCGCGCTGCTCACCCATGTGAACCCCTACACGAAAACCAGCTACGCCAAGGAGCCGTGCGTGGCCATCGTCGAGCTCAACAACGAAAACTCGCTGCTGCAGCTCAAGGTGGCGTCGCTGCCGGAGTATTACCGGGCGGGGGTGATGAGGAAATGGAACCTCTGGCTGCGGGCCCGATACGGATCGACGGAGAAGCTGGCCGCCGCCTGGGGTGGGAGCGAGCCCCTGGGGATGAATCTTCTGCCAGAGCGGCCCGCCATCCAGGGCAGCCAGTATCTGGCGGCGGCCGCCGGCGAGGCCGGCGAAGCGGTCGTCTCCCTGCTCCAGGCGCCTGAGGTGAGCTGGCACGCCCAGCTGCATTGGGGCGGGCTGACCCTCGAGGAGGGCCAGCTCTACACGCTCGAGTTCAGCGCGCGCTCCGATCTCCCGCGGCGGCTGCCGGTGAGCACCCGCCTGAACAAGCCGGACTGGCACAACTGCGGGCTGGCGGAGGATGCCGAGCTGGGGCCCCAGTGGAAGACTTACCGGTACGCCTTCCGGGCGGCGCGCGTCGAGCCGGGGGCGGTGCGCTTGGACATGGTCGCCGGCGGGGGGCCGTCGGGCCGTTTCGCGATCCGCGATCTCGCCCTGCGCCGCGGCGGATCGATCGGGCTCCAGCCTGGCGAGTCGATCGAGGCCGGCAACATCGATGCCCCTGCGCGCACACAAGGCTCCCCCCGGGGGCTGGACTGGACGCGCTTTTTGGCCGAGACCGAGCGGGCTTACACGGACGGGATGCGGGCGTTCCTGAAGCAGGAGCTGGGCGTCGAGGCCGCCATCCTTGATACTCAGGCCAGCTACGGCGGCGTGGCCGGGACCTACCGGGAATCCTTCAACGACTTGGTCGACATGCATGCCTACTGGCAGCACCCCCAATTCCCCGGCCGCCCGTGGGACAGCGCTAATTGGAGCATCCGCAACACCCCGATGGCATCCGACAGAAGCGGTGGCAACCTGGCGCGCCTGGCCGTCTACCGAATGGCGGATAAGCCTTTCACGATCAGCGAATACGACCATCCCGCCCCCAGCCACTACGCGGCGGAGATGTTCCCCACGATCGCCAGCTTCGGCGCGTTTCAGGATTGGGACGGCCTGTTCCAGTTCGACTGGGGGGGCACGGACTCGGATGCGCGCCGGATCACGGGCTACTTCGCGCTCCAGCAGCATCCCGGAAAGCTGGCCTTCCTCCCCGCCGCGGCGCTGATGTTTCGCCGGGGAGACGTCGAGGCCGCGCGAAGCACGGCGCGGCTGAGCATCCCCGCCGACCAGGTCGGGAAGCTCGCCGCAGACAACATCTCGATGTCGGAGGCGTGGCGCAAAGCCGGCCTGGCCGACGGCGACATGCTCAGCCGCCGTCTGGAGCTGAGGTTCACGGCAGGCGGCAAGCTGGAGCTCGAGAGGACGATGGGAGCCGTCTCGCCGATCGCCTGGGACACCGAGACAGGGCTGTACACCGTGGATGCGCCGGCCGCCAAAGTCGTGGCCGGACGCTGCACCGCCAAGATCACACGGCTCGACGGCGCCGAGTTCGACGTGAAATCCAATCCGCGCGGCTTCGCCGCCCTCGCGCTCAATGCGGTCGACGGCCAGCCACTGGCCCGGTCGCGCCGGCTGCTCCTCACGGCGGTCGGGAACGTCGAGAACACCGGCATGGGCTGGAATGCCGATCACACCAGCGTGGGCACAAGGTGGGGCAGCGCGCCGACGATCTGCGAGGGCATCGCGGCACGGATCACGCTGGCCACGGAAGCCCGCGGCGCCAGGGTGCACGCGCTGGACGCGGCCGGGGCGCGCATGGCAGAGGTGCCCGCCACCGCGAGGGGGGGCAAGCTCACTTTTGACATCGGTCCCCGGTTCCGGACACTCTGGTATGAAGTGGCGGCGAACTGATCCTGCATGCAGGCTGCGCTTGGATATGACAACGATGAGATCCTCGATTCTGATGGCCGCGCTGCTTCTGGGGCCGGCCCTGCCCGGCCCGGCTCAGGTCCTGCGCCACTCGGATGTGGTCTTCATGTATTCGGCTTCGGCCAAGACCTATGAGGAGTATGGCGCGACCGTGCTGGCGTGGGGCGGGACGCCCACGCCCCAGTCGCTGGCCAATGCGCGCGGCGTGAGGTGGTTCGGCAGCGTGGGCATGGTGACCGAGTTCCGGGCCTATCACAGCCGGTTCCCCGATCGCTACGAGGAAGGGCTCTGCCGCGATGCGGATGGCCGGCCGGTGAAAGTCCCGTGGCTCACCGACCATCAATCGAAGGGGGTCCCCTACTGGTGGTGCTGCACGCGGCAGCCGCTGTTCCGTCAGTTTCTGCGGGACCGAGTCGTCGAGACGATCCAGGCCGGAGCGCAAGGATTGCACATCGACGATCATCTGGGGACCGCGGGCGGGCTGTGGCTGGGGATATGTTTTTGCGACCGATGCCTCGATGGATTCCGCGGCTACCTGGCCGCGCTGCCGGCGGCCGAGCTCGAGCATCTGGGCATCCGCGATCCCGCCGGCTACAACTTTCGGGACCAGGTCCGGACCTGGATTGCGGCGGGCGGCAGCGGGGCCAGCCGCAAGGCAACGGGGCATCCTCTGTGGCGCCACTGGTCGATCTACCAGGGCCGCGGCGCGGCGGCGTTCATGCTGGAGCTGCGGGAGCTGGCTGCGCGAACGGCAGGGCGCCCCGTGCCGGTGGGTGCGAATGCCGGCCTGCTCTGGCCGGGCCATCTGGTCGATTACCAGGCGCTGGATCTGTTCACGGCGGAGACCGACCATCGCGCCGCGGGCCGGCAGCCGAGCGACCTCCCGCTGGTCGCCTATCGGATGGCTGAATCGATGGGCCGCCCCTATGCCGCCACAGCCAGCGGCGGCGATTGGGCGTTCATCAAGGAGCATGACCTTCCCGGACTGGTTCGCTGCTGGATCGCGCTCTCCTACGCAGCCGGCCAGCGGCTCATGGCGCCGCATCGCCAATGGTGCCACACCCCCGAGAAGGGCACGCATTGGTACGACGGGCCATCGGCGAGGTTCGCCCCCCTCTACCGCTTCGTCCGGGCTCACCCGGAATGGTTCGACGGCTATGCCACGCATGCGGACGTCGGCGTGGTGATCCCCCACCGCGCCTATGCCCGGAACCCGCGGCGCTGGTTCGACCTCTGCAATTCGCTGGCGTCGGCAAACCTCGGCTACCGACTGCACCTCGCGGGCGATGAGGCGGTGGATCATCCGCTGGACGAGCCCGGCCTTGCCGCCTGCCCTGCCTTGATCCTGGTCGATACCAATGACCTGACGCAGGCCGATCGAGACCGGTTGCGGCGCACCATTCCCGGCCAGCGCCGGTTCGAATCCGCCGAGGACGCGCTCGCCGCGATCGTGCCCGCCGTGAAGGCCGAAGCCGCAGGGCCGGTCCGGGTGCTGCCCCGGGTCCGATCCGGGGCGGCTGTGATCCACCTGCTCAACTACCGGTATGATGCGGGTCGGGACGATGTGACGCCACTGGAGAACGTGCGGCTGACGGTGAATCGATCCGCCCTGGGTCTGACGCGGGCAAGCCGGGCCACCCTCCTCACACCCGAAGGCGGTGAAGCGCCGCTGGAATACCGCGACGGACAGGTCACAGTTCCCCGGATCGATCTCTGGACGCTGCTTCGCATCGAGCCCTAAATCACTGTACAACAATTACTTGCACTTTTTGAGGGCGGATGACGGCGCAGGCCCTTCGCGTGAGATCGATCGTGCAGCTGTCTGTCAATACGCCATCAGCCGGCGGGTGGCGGTGGCGATGTCCTTGACGCGCTGGGTTCCCGCTTCGCGCTCGATCACGACGGCGCCGTCGTAGCCGCACTCGGCGAGCACGTTGAGGAAGGCGAAGGAATTCACCTGCCCCTCTCCCCAGACGACCTCGGCGCCCCACGTGCCGGGCTTCTTCGTGCGGATGGCGTCCTTGATGTGGATATGGCGCACCCAGGGCGAGAGCCGACGGAACGCGGTCAGGGGCTCGTCCTTGTTGTAGAGGATGAGATTGGCGGGGTCGAAGTTGAGGAGGACGCTGGGATGGTTGAGGGTCTCGACGAAGCGCTGCAGCTCCTCGGCGGTCTCCTGGCCGGTCTCCATGAGGAGCGTCACGCCGGCTTCGCCTGCGCTGTCGCCCAGGAACCGGACGCGGTCGTAGAACTTCTTGGCGTAGGCATGGTTGGAATGGTCGAGGAACCCGACGTGCATGAGGATGTATTTGGATCCCAACTGGGCGGTGAGTTTGGCGGCCTTGGCGAAGGCCTTGCCGCTCTCGGGCCAGTGCGCGTCGGGCGCAATGCCGCCGGTGGCCTTGATCGTGTCCAGCGTCGAGTAATCCTCGTAGTCGTAGTTCATCATGCCGGCAGTGATCGTCCATCCCTGGCGTTTGACTGCCTCGAGGTAGGCATCGCCGTCCCGGCCCAGGGCGGGGGCGATGGCCAGATTGATGTGCTCGAGGCCCATCGCCGCCATGGCCGTGCCGATCTCGTCAACGCCCTTCTGAAAGGACCAGCTGCAAACCCCGATAGGCCATTTGTTGCCGCATTTTTGCATAACAGTATCCTTTGAATTTCGAGTGGTTATTTTCCGATCTTGACCGTCTTGCCGGTTTTCGCGGATTTCCGTTCGGCGTCCACGATCTTGACGGAATCGCGGGACTGCTCGGGTGTGATGATGGAGGGGACCTTTTTGCCGTTGAGGACATCGAGGAACCACTGGATCTCGTATTCGTAGCCCTCGCCGGGCGCCAGCTCGGGCACGAAGGCCTCGCCTTTGGCCGGATAGACGCAGAGGGGTTTCTCGCGCTTGCCGTCGAGGAGGACGACAGCCTTCTCGAAGGTCACGACATAGCTGGCCTCGAAGCCCATCGTCTGGGTCATGGCCCAGCTGCCCTCCGCGGTCACCGCCGGGCCGCCCACGTCGTAGAGGGTCGAGATGTAGAGCATCTCGCCGCCCTTGCCGAAGGCCGCCGTGCTGGTGACTGCCCGGGGCATGCCGAACAGGAAATTGACCATGTCGGTGTCGTGGATGTGGAGGTCGAGCGCCACGCCGCCGCTCTTGGCCTCGTCGGCGAACCAGTTCGTGCCCTTCTGCCAGCCGGGAGGTGCGCTGAAGCGGCGGAAGGAGGCGGCGAGGACGCGGCCGTATTTCTGGCTGTCGACCAGCTTCTTGAGAAACACGTAGCTCGGCCAGAACCGGAGGCAGTGGGCGACCATGAGCTGAGCGCCTCGGGGGGCCTTTCGGGCCGCCTGGATCATCTTGTTGCAGTCGGCGGCGTGCAGGGCCATGGGCTTTTCGCACAGGACGCTAACGCCCGCCTCGATGGCCTTGACCGTCAAAGGCACGTGGAGAGGCGTGGGCAGCGTCAGGGAGATCACGTCCAGATCGGCCTCGGCCAGCATCCGGTCGAAATCGTCGTAGATCCGGGCCTCGCCGAAATCGGTCGTCGCGTCCGCTCCGGCGATATTGCCGCCGGTGGTGGGCGCGGTGAACTGGGAAAGATCCTTGTCGCAGAGGGCCACGACCTGGGCGCCCTTCATCTTTTTCCAATTGCCGTAATGCATGCGCCCCATGAAACCGAAGCCGACGATCCCGACTCGTTTCACAGCCTTTTTCGTTGTCGCCATAGTTCGTCTTCCTTTGCTGGGTTTGGTTCGTCCCGACGCTGCGGCCAGGGTCCTACATCCGGCGAGGATCGTCAATCCTGCATCCGCATTCGGGGCGCTCTTTGCGCGCGAGCCTGGGCATTTCGGCCGATGAAAACGCGATCCCAGGAAATCGCTGGCCAAGCGGTCCGATTCGGGTCATTGTATCCGGGCCATGCGCTTCTCGGTGGACACAAAAGATCCGCATGCGGTGGCCGGACATGTTCTGGCGATCTACCGGGCCGGATTTCCGGAGGGTGATCCGGCGTTTGTGCCGCGGGTATTCGAGTGGGCAGTGGATTGCTTTGCGGGCCGCTACGCGAACTACCAGGCCATCGACGCGCCCTACCACGATCTCGAGCACACGATGCAGGGGACGGTCTGCCTGGCGGACCTGATGCGCGGCTGGCTCGAGGCGGGCGAGGCGCCCGTTCTGACGCAGCCGGTGTTCGAGAAGGCGCTGGTGGCCATGCTGCTGCACGACACTGGCTACCTGAAAACCCGCGAGGACGCCCAAGGCACCGGCGCCAAATACACGCCCATCCATGAGGATCGCAGCGCCGGATTCGCCGCCCGGCTTCTGACGGAGAAGCAATACCCGCTCCTGTTCGTCCGGTCGGTCCAGCAGATGATCCATTGCACCAGCATGCACACGGATCCGCGGCAGCTTCCGTTTTCGAGCGCCGTCGAGCGCCGGGCCGGCTGCGCGCTGGGGACTGCCGACCTGCTGGGCCAGATGGCGGCGGACGATTACGTCGACAAATTGCCCGTCCTGTTCGAGGAATACGAGGAATCGGCGCGCTACAACCCGACTCGCGGGGCCGGCAGCACCCACTTTGCCAGCCCGGAGGATCTGCTGCGCCAGACGCCCGCGTTCTGGGAACGGTATGTCTGGCCCCGGCTCAACCGGCAGCTTCAGGGCGTCCACCGGTTCCTGAACCGCCCCTGCCCCAACGGCCCGAATCCCTACCTGGACGGTGTCGAGGCGAACTTGAACCGCGTCCGCCGCCGGCTGGCTGAAAGCGGCTAGCGTCTCTCGCCTCTCCACCGCGTGCGATCCCATGTCGCGGGATTACATCCTTCAGCCCTTTCGCGCGCTGCCCGAATTGCGGATCGATTACGAGCGCGAGCTGAACGAGCAGCAGCGGGCGGCCGTGACGGCTCCGCCGGGACCGGCGCTGGTCATCGCCGGGGCCGGCTCGGGCAAGACGCGGACGCTGACCTACCGGACGGCGTTCCTGCTCGAACAAGGCATCCCGGCAGACCGGATCCTGCTGCTCACGTTCACCAACAAGGCCGCGCACGAGATGATGCGGCGGGTGGCGGACCTGCTGGGCCAGGAGGCGCTGCGTCTCTGGGGAGGGACGTTCCACTCGATCGGGTACCGCATCCTGCGGCGGAACGCCGAGCTTCTCGGCTATCGGCCGGACTTCACGATTCTGGACCGCGAGGACGCGCGGCAGATGCTGCAATCCTGCCTGCCGGAGCGGCCCAAGAAGGCCCCGGCGGGCGTGTGGCCGAAATCGGACGTGATGGCGGAGGTGTTCTCCCTCGCGGTGAACACCTGCCGGTCGATCGCAAAGGTGATCGAGGATCAGTTCGAGCATCTGGGCGAGATTGCCGGCCGGCTGGCCGAGGTCCACCGGGATTACCAGGAGCGCAAGCGCGCCGCCCAGGTGATGGATTTTGACGATCTCCTCTCCGAGTGGCTCCGGCTGCTTCGGGATCATCCCGGCGTTTGCGAGCGCTACCAGCGCCAGTTCCAGTTCCTCCTCGTGGATGAATACCAGGATACGAACCGGGTCCAGAGCGATCTGATCGACCTGGTGGCCGCGCGTCATCGGCAGGTCATGGCCGTGGGCGACGATGCCCAGAGCATCTATTCGTGGCGCGGGGCCGATTACCGCAACCTGTGGGAATTTCCCCGGCGCTATCCCGAGGCGACGGTATACAAGATCGAGACCAACTACCGGAGCACGCCCGAGATCCTGGCGGTGGCCAATGCCGCCATCGCCGCCAACGCACGCCAGTTCCCCAAAACGCTCGCGCCCAGCCGCCCGTCGGGCGCACGGCCCGTGCGCGTGGACTGCTTCGATACGGGCCAGCAGGCCGCCTTTGTCGCCCAGCGCATCTTCGAGCTGCACGAGGGCGGCACGTCCCTCAACCAGATGGCCGTGCTGTATCGATCCCATTTCCATTCGCTGGAGCTGCAGATGGAGCTGACGCGCCGCCGGGTGCCGTTTGCGATCATGAGCGGCATCCGCTTTTTCGAGCAGGCGCATCTCAAGGATGTGATTGCGTTCTTGAAGCTGGGGGCGAATCCGGAAGACGACCTGTCCTTCCGGCGCATCGTGCGGCTGCTGTCGGGCATCGGGGAGCGGGGGGCGGACCGGCTCTGGGAACGCTATCGGAGTGCGCCCGCCGCCGCCGGCAGCGGGGCCAATGTCGCCACCCGGCTCGAAGCCTGCCTCGAGGCGGTCCCCAAAAAGGCGCATTCTGACTGGCCGAAACTGGCCGACACGTTCCGCCAACTGGCATCGCTTTCGAGCGGCAGGGATCCGTCACCGATGATCCGGCTCGTGATCGAGGCGTTCTATGACGAGCACCTCAAGGAGGCCTATGCCAATTACCGCTCCCGGCGCGAGGATCTCGATCAGCTCTGCTATTTCGCCCGCCAGTTCCAGGATCTGAACGATTTTCTCGCCCAACTGGCGCTGCTAACCGACCTCGAGGCCGAGGAGGATCGGGCATGGGAGAAGGAAGACCAGCGAGTTCGGCTCTCGACGATCCACCAGGCTAAAGGCCTCGAGTTCGACATCGTGTTCCTCATCATGCTCAACGACGGGCTGTTTCCCGTGGGACGCTCCCTCGGCGATCCCGACCGCGAGGAAGAGGAGCGGCGCCTCTTCCACGTCGCCATCACCCGCGCCCGCCTCGAGCTGTATCTGATTGCCCCCTTGATGCGATTCGGCCGCGGCCCGGCGAATGATCCGGGCCTGCGCCCGTCGCGCTTTCTCATCGAGATCCCCGAATCGCTCTGCGATGCCTGGAACCTGCATCCGCACGGGCTGGATCCGGGCTTTTGACGCCAGCCGCCTTCGACGTCGCGCGGGATAGGCTCTGGGCATTTCCCGCCGCCAAGAGCACCGAGAATCATCCGCAATTCAGATCGAGCAGCGCTCTTGGATCCTGCCCGCCAAGTCCCTATACCCGCGCGCCTTGAGGTCGTTGACCATGGCCTGGTCGGTCGCCTCGCGGTTGATCCGCGCGGCGATGCGCCTGGCCTCGAGGGGCGGCGGCGCCACCAACACCCACTCCCCGCTGGCTGTGTCGATCACCACCGCCTTCAATCGAATCCGCATCCATTCGGACTGATCGGGCACGAGCCGGCCCACAATCGGCACCCAGGAGATGGTCTTCGTGAGCTGATCCTCGACCCCGGATTCGAGAACGCCCCAATAGACGACCGTGGCGGGCGCGCCCGCCTTGGCCGCCGCCCAGCGAAAGGCCCGGTGCAGCGAGACCTCGCCGGACGCGGACGGAGCGGGGCGGCTGGCGGCTGCTCGAACGCCGGCGGAGGGCACGCCGCTGAGGGGAATCACCGGATGCTGAGCCTGGAGGGCGGCGACCATGGGATCATCCGGGAACATGGCGCCGGACTGGACCACCGCCAGAGGCGCCGCCGGGGGAACCTGGACTTGGCTCGATCGAGCCATTGCCTGCCGGATCTCAGCCTCCCCGACCGACACCTGATCCGACAGGCCAAGGACCTCCATCTCGTTGAGCTCGCCCCCATAGTTGATCCGGTCCCTGTAACCGGAGCTCGAGATCGAGCGGGTGGCGCAACCGGCGCCGAGGATCGCCAGCAGCAGGAGGCCGGCCGCACATTGGACAATGGATGGCTTGTTCATAGGGACCAACGGATTGGAGCGCTGTCAACCCGGATGCGTTCAATAGTTCCTTCGATTGCAGCGCTCGCTCTGGCGGGCTTCCAGCAGTATGTTGGCGCAAGGCTGTGAACACGAATGACCTGATTCGGCTGGGTGTGCCGCCGGGCGAAGCGACCCGGCGGGGGATCGATTTCATTGCGCGTTATGTCCTGAAAGGCCTCGACAAATCCAAGCTGGCCGAAGAGGTCGAGGCGGTGGCGCGGCATCCGGATTCGTATGTGGAGGACCCGCTGCGGGGCGAGTTTGCCAAGGCGGTGCTGCGGGCCGGGGGCCCGTTGCGCGCCGCTCCGGCCGCCTGGCGCCAGTGGGGCCAGGGGCTCGAGCCGGAAGCAGTGAACCAGATGGCCCGCGCATGCCAGTTGCCCATCGCCGTGGCAGGCGCGCTCATGCCGGATGCCCACGTCGGATACGGTCTGCCCATCGGCGGCGTGCTGGCCACCGAAGGCGCCGTAGCGCCCTATGCCGTCGGCGTCGACATCGCCTGCCGGATGAAAATGACCGCGCTCGATCTGCCGGTGCGCGACCTCGAGCGGCGGCGGGATCGGCTGACGGCGGCCATCGAGAAGGAAACCCGCTTTGGCATCGGCGCCGCGTTCGACCACCGGCGCGAACACGAGGTGATGGACGAGGATTGGACCGTGAGCCCGGTCACGCGAGCGCATCGCGACCGCGCCTGGGGGCAGCTGGGGACCAGCGGCAGCGGCAACCACTTCGTCGAGTTCGGGATCTTCACGCTGCAGGAGCGGATCCGAGGCGTGGATCCGGGCGAGTATGTGGCGCTGCTCAGCCACAGCGGCAGCCGCGGCACGGGCGCCGAGGTCTGCCGCCATTACAGCCAGCGCGCCATGGCCCGGCACCCGGAGCTTTCCAAGGAGCACCGGCACCTGGCCTGGCTTGAGATCGATTCCCCGGAAGGCATCGAGTATTGGGCTGCCATGGAACTGATGGGACGCTATGCGGCGGCGAACCATGCGCTCATCCACCGGCACATCGCCCGGCGCCTCGGGCTCGAAATCCTCCTCGACATCGAAAACCACCACAACTTCGCCTGGCGCGAACGACATGTGATCGACGGCGCCGAACGCGATGTGATCGTGCACCGGAAGGGCGCCACGCCGGCCGGCCGCGACATGCTCGGCATCATTCCCGGATCGATGGCGACCCCGGGATTCCTGGTCCGCGGCAAGGGGAATCCGGCCTCGCTCGAATCAGCCTCGCACGGCGCGGGGCGCGTCATGAGCCGCTCCAAGGCGCTCGAGACATTCGAGTGGGAGAAGGTCGCCCGCGTGCTTCGCGAGCGCGGGGTCCACCTGATCTCCGCCGGGCTCGACGAGGCCCCCATGGTCTACAAGGACATCCATCAGGTGATGGCTGCGCAAGGCGACCTGGTCGAAATCGTCGGGCAATTCGAGCCGAAGCTCGTGAAAATGGCGCCTCATGGTGAGGCTCCCGAAGGATGACCCCGATCGAGGATCCGGACATAATCTTCCTGGACATCGACCGCCGGTTTCGAGGCCGGATCCGCTGATGCATCCGGGGCATCCGCCGTCGCTGGTGCTGGTAAACGCAAGCTGAAGTCGGCCCATTCGAGGATGGTGATCCCGGCCTTCTGGGCGGCAGCGTGCAGTTGTGTCAAGGTTTGTTGCGGTCGAGCTTGTCCAGGGCGGCAGAGAACAGGCCGGAGTTGAATCCTCCCGCGCCCTTCGCCGGGGGGCCGGCCGGCACGCGCGGGGCAGGCCGCTCGCTCGACCGAGCCGATTTAGACGGAAGATCCGGACGCGTCTTGAGGGACAGGGCAATGCGCTTGCGCTCGAGATCCACGTCGAGGACGGTCACATGGACGCGCTGGCCGGCTTTCACCACTGCGCTCGGGTCCTTGACGAACGTGTCCGCCATCTGGCTGATATGGACCAGCCCATCCTGGTGGACCCCGATATCCACAAAAGCGCCGAAAGCGGTCACGTTGGTCACGATCCCGGGCAATTTCATGCCGGGCTTGATGTCCTCGGGCTTCTCGATGCCGTCGGCGAACTTGAAAACCTCGAACTGCTGGCGCGGGTCGCGGCCGGGCTTGGCGAGCTCGGCCATGATGTCCTTCAAGGTCGGAAGGCCGATCGAGTCGCTGACGTAGCGCTCCAGCTCGATCCGGTCGCGCAGGGACGGGTCCTTCACCAGGTCGGCGACCTGGCAGCCGGCATCGCGCGCCATCCGCTCGACCGCCGAGTAGCTCTCCGGGTGGACTGCGCTGGCATCGAGCGGGTTGGCCGCGCCGCGGATCCGGAGGAAGCCGGCCGCCTGCTCGAACGTCTTGTCGCCGAGCCGGGGCACCTGCTTGAGGCCGGCGCGCGCCGTGAACGGTCCGTGTTCCTGGCGGTGCTTTACGATGTTTTCGGCCACGGTGTCGTTGAGGCCCGAGACGTAGCGGAGCAGCTGCTTGCTCGCGGTGTTCACCTCGACGCCGACGCGGTTGACGCAGGAAACCACGGTGTCATCCAGCGCCCGCTGGAGGGCGACCTGGTCGACATCATGCTGGTACTGGCCCACCCCGATGCTCTGGGGATCGATCTTCACCAGCTCGGCCAGCGGATCCATGAGCCGCCGGCCGATCGACACGGCTCCCCGGACCGTGATGTCCTTGTCCGGAAACTCCTCTCGCGCGACCTGGCTGGCCGAGTAGACGGACGCGCCGCTCTCGTTGACCATGACCACCACCACGGACGGGGGCAGGCCGCAGGAGGCAATGAACGCCTCGGTCTCGCGGCTGGCCGTGCCGTTGCCGATCGCAACAGCCTCGATGCCGAAATGGGCCGCCACCTTCCGCACGCGCTCCCGAGCCTGGCGGACCTGCAGGTCCGATCCGCCCGTGGGATAGATCACGTCGTCGAAGAGCAGGCTCCCCTGGGCATCGAGGACGGCGAGCTTGCAGCCCGTGCGGAATCCGGGATCGATGGCCAGCACCTTGCGCTGGCCCAAGGGCGGCGCCATGAGCAGCTCGCGCAGGTTCTCCCGGAAAACGCGGATCGCCTCGGCATCCGCCGCCTTCTTCGAGGCAAGCCTGACCTCGGTCTCCATCTGCGCCGACAGCAGGCGCTGGTAGCCGTCCTGGCAGGCAAGCCGAACCTGCTGCGCGCAGCCGCCATTGCCGGTGATGAAGCGCCCCTCGAGAAGCCCGATCGCGCGCCCTTCGTCCACCGTGATGCGCAGGAGCAGATGCCCCTCGGCCTCGCCCCGCCGCATCGCCAGCAAGCGGTGCGAGGGAGCGTGCGCCAGAGGTTCGGACCACGCAAAGTAATCGCGGAACTTCTGCGCCTCCGGCTTCGCCTCGGCATCCTTGAGGGCCTTGGAGGCGAGCACCGCCTCCTTCTCGAACAGCCCGCGGACCAGCCGCCGTGCTTCGGGATCATCGCTGAACCGTTCGGCCAGGATATCGCGCGCGCCGGCGAGAGCGTCCTCGGCGCTCGGCACGGTCTTGTCCGGATCGCCGCCCGCCAGGACAAACCGTGCTGCTTCGGCGTGCGGGTCGGCGGGGCTGGACTGGTTGGCCAGCAGCCAGTCCGCGAGCGGCTCGAGCCCTTTCTCCCGGGCGATGATGGCCCGCGTGCGGCGCTTGGGCCGGAACGGCGCGAACAGATCCTCGAGGGCGACCATTGTGCCCGCGGCGGCGATCTTCTGCGCCAGCTCCGGCGTCAGGAGCTTCCGTTCCTCGAGCGATTTGAGAATGGCGGCTCGCCGAGCCTCCAGCTCCGCGTATTGGACCAGGCGATCCCGGATGGATGCGATCGCCACTTCATCGAGCGATCCGGTGGCCTCCTTTCGGTAGCGAGCGATAAACGGGACCGTCGCGCCCCCCGCAAGCAAGCGGGCTGTCGAGGCGACGCTCGCCGCCGGCAGATTGAGCTCGGCGGCAACTCGCGCCTGCAAGTGCGCCCCGCCAACGCAAGTCTCAGGATGAACAGTCATGGCATTCCCTTCAGCAATAATTCTTCCCGCAGCCGCCTTGTAAGCCGCCGCCTTCGCTCTGCCAATCCAGAAAAGCGGCGTCGAGCTGACTTAATCGCTTGACGCACGCGATGATGGCTGTCCTGCCGTGTCGACAACAATCAAGCCGACACTCCACGAGGCTGACGCCCATTCGGATGTACCCTCGCTACGCGCGAAACGTCTTGGAGTGCTGCCTGCCAGAGCCGCCCCGGCGCAGTCTGGTCCACGCGCGCGGCTGAGTGCGCCCTGCCTCATACTTTGAATTTCCAAAACGGGTATGACCGAAAATGTCACAGGTGACTTTGGTATCGTGGAGAATGACGATGAGAACTCGGAATGAATGTTCATCCTCTGGGGGCAGCAGAGCCCGGAGCAGCATTGACAGGGACGCGGTCCGGATGGCACAACACAACCTGCCACCTGAGAAATATTTATGGCCCGAAAACAGCAGCCCGGCCGGCCGCCCCTCGAACGCATCTTGACGTTCCACAGGCTCATCCAGGAAGGCAGATCTGTAACCCCATGAGCTTGGTCCTCTGCAAAAGCAACCGGATGGAAAAGCTCGTCGAGCGCCTGGTCTCGCGCATCCTCGAGGCGCCTCTGAGCTCGCCGTTCGTCCCGGAGGTGATCGTGGTGGAGACCCAGGGCATGGCGCAGTGGCTGAAGCTCGAGCTGGCCAAAGCCATCGGGATCGCTGCGAACATCGAATTCCCGTTCCCCCGGGCATTCATCTCCGGCCTGGTCGAGAGCCTGGTGACGGCGGGGGTGCAGGCCGGCCCCATCGAGCCTGACGCGCTGGCATGGCGGGTGATGGGCCAGCTTGACGGGCTGCGCGGCCAGGCCGGGTTCGAGGAGATTCGGAGCTATCTGGCCGCCTCAGGCGATCCGCGGCGCAAGTTCCAGCTGGCCGAGCGGATCGCGTCCCTGCTCGATCAATACAGCGTCTATCGTCCCGAATGGATTGCGGCATGGCAGGAGGGCAGGGAATCGTCATGGCAGGCGATCCTGTGGCGGGCGGTGATGACGGGCGGCCTGGCATGCCAGGGATTGTTCCTGTATGAGCTGATCCATGCGCTCTCGGATCCGGCCTGTGATCGGGCCCGGATCCCGGAGCGGGCGTCTCTTTTCGTGACGGGCAGCCTTCCGCCGAGCTATCTCGACGTATTCGAGGCCCTGGCCCAGCGGATCTCTGTGCACATGTTCTGGCTCTGCCCGTGCAGCGAGTATTGGGGCGACATCGTGACGCCGCGCGAGGCGGCTCGGATCCAGGCGAGAACCGGGGCCGGCAACATCGATCCGCAGGACCTGCACCTGGAGACGATCAACCCGCTCCTGGCCGCATGCGGAAAGACCGGGCGCGCATTTCAAGATCGGGTCGCCGATCTCCAGGCGATCGAGGGGGACGATTCGCTGTTCGCACCCTCCGCCAACAACCATCTGCTGGCGCGGATCCAGAACAGCATCCTGGCGCTCGAGGATGCTCCGCCGCCCGCCAAACGGCCGGTGATCTCGAAGGACGATCGGTCCGTCCAGGTCCACAACTGCCACAGCCCGCTCCGCGAGCTCCAGGTCCTGCGCGACCATCTGCTTGAATGGTTCTCCGCCGATCCGACGCTCTCCCCGCAGGATGTGGTGGTGATGATGGCGGATGGGAAGGCCTACGCGCCGTTTGTCAAAGGTGTGTTCGGCAGCGCCGAGCCGGACGTGCCTGCGATCCCGTACGCGATCGCCGATCGGGGCGCGCGCGATGAGAGCGCGCTGGTCGGCGGGTGGACGGCGCTTCTGCAGCTCTCCTCGAGCCGGCTCACGGCCACCGAGGTGACCGATCTCCTGCAGACGCCTGCCGTCCGCCGCCGGTTCGGCATTGCCGAGGACGAGATCGGGCAGATCCAGCAATGGATCCAGACGGCCTCGATCCGATGGGGGCGGGACAAGCAGCACCGGGAGCAGCTCGGGCTGCCTCCGTTCGAGGAGCACACATGGGAGCACGGTTGCGGCCGTCTCCTGCTCGGCTACGCGATGGCCGATGGCGGGCATGAGGCCGTCTCGGGCCTGATGCCGTGCGAAGGAATCGAGGGAACAGCCACGGATCTCCTCGGGCGGTGGCTGGACTTTCTCCAAACGCTGTTGGCCGCGATGGACGATCTGGCCAGGGACCGATCCATCGAAGGTTGGGCGGCGGTGCTGAGCCAATGGCTCGATGCGATCTTCCTGCCTGCGCCGGAGGAGGAGCGCGCGGCCAGCCGAATCCGCCAGGTCCTCGACGCCCTCCGCCAAGAGCAGCGGATCTCCGGCTTCGACGAATCCGTTTCCCTCAAAGTCATCCTCGAGCGGGTTCTGCCCAGGCTCGAGGAGGAGCCGCCCGGCAGGGCGCACCTGAAAGGCGCAGTCACATTCTGCGGCCTCAATCCGGTCCGCGGCATTCCGTTTCGGGTGGTCTGTCTGCTCGGGATGCAGGACGGAAGATTCCCGCGCACCCCGACCCCGCCGAGCTTCGATCTCATGGCCCAGCGGCCCCAGCCGGGCGATCCGTCCCAGCGCGACGAAGACCGCTACTTGTTCCTGCAGTCGATCCTCTCGGCCAGGGACCGCTTGCACATCAGCTATGTCGGGCAATCGGTCCAGGACAACAGCCCGAGGCCGCCGTCGGTCGTCGTCAGCGAGCTCCTCGATTACATCCGCTCCCGCTTCGATTTCGAGCCGCCCACGAACGATCCTGCGCCTCCAGAGCCCTCTCCATTGGTGGTTGTCCACCGGCTCCACGCATTCAGCCCCGCCTATTACCGCCAGGGCGAAGACGCCGACCCGCGCCTGTTTGGGTACTCGCCGGCCTTTGCGCGAATCAGCCGGGCGCTCGCCAACCCCGCCGACCGGCCCAAGATAGAGCGGTTCCTGGCCAAGCCCCTGAGCGCCAGCCTGCCGCAATCCAACGAGGTGACCCTGATCGATCTCCAGCGGTTCTTCCGCAACCCGGCCCGCTCGTTTGTGGAGATCCAGCTTCAGTTCAGGCTGCCGGAAGAGAGCGAGCTGGCATCGGACGAAGAGCCGTTCTCGCTCGATGCTTTGGCGTCCTACCAGTGCATGCAGGAGATGCTCGAAGCCGGCCTGGCCGGAAAGCCCGCGTCGAGCGTGCTCGATTCCTGGAGCGGGGCCGGCAAGCTCCCTCCCGGCACGCCCGGCCGCATCCTCGGGAACGCGCTCCTGTCGGAGGCGAACTCCATGACGAGCCGGGTTCGGACCCTGATCGGCGAGGCGAAGATCGAGAGGATACCGTTCTCGCGCCGGATTGGCGGGTTCACGCTCGAAGGCGAGCTGGCGTGCTACCCGTCCGGCTTGGTCCAGTGCCGCGCAGCCGATGTCAACCGCGAGAGGAAGGGGGATGCGCATCTCAGGCTCTGGATCGAGCACCTGGTGCTGCAACTTGTCCGGCCAAAGGGCGAGCGGAAAAGCTGGCTGTTCGGCAAGGACCAGACATGGGTGTTCAAAGAGGCGCCTGATGCGGAGTCGATCCTGGGCGATCTGCTCGAGCTGTATGCGGAGGGCATGGGCAGACCGTTGCCGTTCTTCCCCCGAACGGCGTTCGCCTATGCACTGGCCCGCGCGCGCGATCCAGAGAAACCGCCCGAAGAATCGGCGCTGCATGCGTGGGAAGGCAGCGAGTTCGCGCAAGGGGAAAGAGAGGATCCCTATTTCGACCTCTGTTTCCGGAACGATTCCATTCCGCTGGGCGAGGATTTCCAAAAAATCGCATGGCAAATCGTTGCGCCTATTCTCGATCACCAGGCCATGGAGGCAAAGAAGGAAGCAACAAAACCAAAGGGGAAAACGAAGCCTGATGGCATCGGGGCGCCGAGCCGAGCGAAAAAGCGGAAGGGCGACATGCCATTATGAACTTCAATCTCGTAGAAAGCGAGCTGAAGAAGGGTGTGCAGTGCCTGGAGGCGAGCGCCGGGACGGGCAAGACCTACACCCTGGCGGGGCTCTTCCTCCGGCTGATGCTCGAGGAGAATGTCCCCGCGCAGAAAATCCTGGTCGTGACGTTCACGAACGCCGCGACCGCCGAGCTGCGCGACCGGGTCCGCGGCCGGCTCCGCCAGGCGCTGTCGGCCCTCGAGGGCCAGGAAACCGAGGACGATCTCCTGCGCAAGCTTACAAACCGGATCGGACCGCAGCGGGGCAAGGCGATCGCATCGTTGCGGAGCGCCCTCGAGGTGTTCGACCTGGTCTCCATTTTCACGATCCACGGCTTCTGCCAGCGCACGCTCCGGGAGAACGCCTTCGAGAGCGGCATCCTCTTCGACACGGAGCTCATTGCTGACCAGAGAGACCTGATCCGCCAGGCCGCCGCCGACTTCTGTCGGAACCATCTGTATCGGAGCGATGAATGGATGGCCAGCCTCAGCCTGCATCTCCATTTCAACCCCGACGCCTTTTCGCGAATTCTCCAGCAGTATCTAACGCATCCGGACCTCGATCTGGCGATGCCCGCGTCCACACGGCCGGCGGATGTGGCTGGCCAGGCCATTGGCGATGAGATCAAGAAGCTCGAGGATGCATGGAAGGCGCCCGACGGCCGGCGAGCCGGCCTGAACAACTTCTTCCGCCGCGAGCCCAAATGGGCAGTTGGCGACCACGGCAAACCGGAAATCGTGGATCTGCATGCGGGCTGCCTGGAGGCCGGCCTCGAACGCAAATCCCTCTCACCCGGTTTCTGGGAGGCAGTCCGCTTCTTCTCGAGGCCGGCGATCGAGAAAGACCAGTCCAAGGTCAACCCGATGCCTCATCCATGTCCGGGCATATTGGATTCGTGCGATTGCCTCACGGGTCTTGTTGCGGAATACGCCACCGCGCAGCGCGCGGCCTTTTTGCGAGGGGCAGTCCAGGCGCTGGCGCGGGCCAAGCAGGACGCCAAGCAGCAATCGTATGACGACCTGATCCGCCGCCTGGCCGACGCCCTCGATGGCGATTCCGGCCAGGCGCTCGCCGGCTCGATTCGAGCCAGATATCGCGCGGCCCTCATCGACGAGTCTCAGGATACCGATCCCCTCCAGTGGAAGATCTTCCGCGCGGTGTTCGGATCGGGCACGCATCATTGGCTCTACTTGATTGGCGATCCCAAGCAGGCGATCTATGCCTTCCGCGGGGCGGACGTGGACGCCTATCTGGAGGCGGCGCATGAAGCTCGAGATCGATACACGCTGGGCACCAACTGGCGGTCGGAACCGGGCCTGGTGCGGGGTGTGAACGCCCTGTTCTCGAGCGCAAGCGTGCCGTTCATCAATGACAAGATAATCTTTCAGCCTGTCGATCCGAAGCGGAACAAGGACAGCGCGACCATGCAGTTCCCTGACGGCCCCCGGCCGCCATTCCAGGTCTGGTGCTGGGAAGGCACCAATGGCACGGTCGCGCTCAAGGAGGCCCAGCAGAAGGTGCCTGCCAGCGTCGCCGCCGAGATCGAGCGGCTCTTGAGCGGCCCGGACCGCCTGGGCGGCCGCGCGCTCCGGCCCCATGACATCGCCGTCCTGGTGGAGTCGCACCGGCAGGCTGGATGGATCCAGTCCGCCCTGCGCAACCTCGGCATCCCCAGCGTCGAGCAGGCCGTGGCAAGCGTGTTCGATTCCGACCAGGCCCGAGAGATCCTCTGGATCCTCTCCGCCATTCTCGCCCCCGGCCGGGAATCGGCCGTCAAAGCCGCGATGACGACCGACATCCTCGGCCTCAACGGGACCGAGCTCCATTCGCTGGTCTCGGACGAATCCGAATGGCAAAGGCGCCTGCACATCTTCGCGCGATACCGCGAGGCGTGGGAGCAAGACGGTTTCTTCTCGATGTTCATGGACCTGCTGCGGGAGGAGCACGCGATCGACAAACTGCTGCGGCATCCGGACGCCGAGCGGCGGATCACGAACCTGCTTCACATCGCCGAACTGCTCCAGAGCGCCTGCCAGACGGATCATCTGGGCCCGGCCCGGCTCGTCCAGTGGCTCCAGGAAAGGCGCAGCGACAATGCGTCCGCCGCGGAGGAGTACCAGCTGCGGCTCGAAAGCGACGAGGATGCCGTCCAGATCGTCACCATCCACCGCGCCAAAGGTCTCGAATACCCCGTTGTGTTTTGCCCCTTCGTCGCCGAAGACGCGAAGCCGAAGCCGCTCAAGGCCGGGGGGCGCAACGTCATGGACGCCGTCCTCTACCACGATCCCGGGAGCGGCAGGTTGAGCTGGGACATCGGCACGCCGGCCGGCCCCGATCGCAGCCGGCTGGCCGCCCGGGAGCGGCTCGCCGAACGAGTGCGGCTCCTCTACGTCGCCTTGACCCGCGCGCGCAACCGCTGCTACCTCGTCAGCGCCCGCTACCAGAACGCGCCTTCCACCGCCCTCGCCTGGCTGCTGCGCCGGTTTGTGGGTGTGCCGGGCGACCTGATCGACGCCTTGAAGAACGATGGGCAGCCCGGCGCCTGGACCGCCCGATGGCGCGAGATCGCCGCCAAGTCCGAATGCAAAGGGAATTCAGGGATCGCCGTCGATGGCCTCCCAACCGATCCGGGAAAGCGATGGAGCCCGCCGGGAATCGGCTGCGGTGTGATGAAGGCCAGGTCTTGCGCGAGAGAGATGATCGGACTTTCCTGGAGCCTGTCGAGCTTCTCCCAGCTCGCCCGCCAAACCGCCGACCGGCTCGGCATCGAAAGCGATGAAGGCCTGCCCGATCACGACGAGGCGGCTGCGGCGGATCCGCTCGAGGCGGCCGCTATCGAGCCCGAGGAGACGGCGACAGGCATTTTCGCCCTGCCCCCCGGCGCCCGGACAGGCGACTGCCTGCACCGGATCCTGGAGCGGTTCGATTTCCAGAAACCGGTGGACGACGACGCCCGGATCGAGGTGCGCCGCCAGCTCGAAGCATCGCATCTCTGGGATCCATCGCATGCCGATGCGATTGCCGACCTGCTCGAGCGCGTGCGCGCCGCTCCCCTGGACCCCGGCGATCCGAACCTGACCTTGAGATGCGTGCCGCCGCGCCAGCGGCAGACGGAGATGGAGTTTCAATTCCCCTCGGCCCGGCTGGATGCCCGGCAGATCCTCCGCCTGATCCGCGGCCAGGATCGCGCGGCCGCACCGGCCGGCCGGCCGGCAGCGGCGTCGCCCGACGCCAGCCTGGGCTCGTTCCTGAAGGGCTACATCGATCTCATCTTCATGTTCAACGGCCGATACCATATCGTGGACTGGAAATCCAACCTGCTGGGCTATCGCACCTCGGACTACGCGCGGGCAGCCATGAAGGCCGAGGTCGAGAAGAGCTTTTACGATCTCCAATACCACATCTACACCGTCGCCCTTGACAAGTTCCTCCGCCGGCGATTGCCCGGCTACGACTATGAACGGCACTTCGGCGGGGTCCATTACATCTTCGTGCGAGGGCTGGAGCCGGCCCGGGCCGACCTGGGCCTGTTCCACGACCGGCCGCCCCGCGAGCGGATCAAGCGCCTGTCAGCCCTGCTCAGCCCTGCCGAGGAGGAACGGCCATGAGCGCAACCCTCGCCTCACGGGACGATCTGCTCGGCAGCGACTGGCTCCATCCGATCGACCGGCATTTCTCGGGCCTGATGCGGCGGCTCGCCGGTCGGGACGCGCCGGGGCTGGCGCTGGCGGCGGCGCTGGCGAGCCGGCAGCTTGCCGACGGGCACTCGTGCGTCTGTCTGGCCGATTTTGCCGGCCGCCCATTGCCAGGCGGCAAGGCCTCGGGCCCGGCCATCGTCTGCCCGCCGCTCGAGCAATGGGAGGAATCGCTTCGAGCCAACGCGCTGGTCGGAGGCCCGGGCGAATTCAAACCCCTGATCCTCGACGGCTCGGGCCGGCTCTACCTGCACCGCTACTGGCAATATGAGCAGGCGATCGCCCAGGATCTGCGCCAGCGATGCCAGCAGCCGCCTTTCGACCTGGACCGCGAGGCGATCCGGTACAGCCTCAAGCAGCTCTTCCCCGCCGCCAACCCAGAGCCGAACTGGCAGAAGATCGCCGCTTTCACCGCGGTTCGCCAGCCCTTCTCGATCATCACCGGCGGCCCCGGAACGGGCAAGACATGGGCCATTGCCGCCGTACTGGCGGTCCTGCTCGATCAGCCCGGCTCCGAGACGCTCAGCATCCGGCTGGCCGCCCCCACCGGAAAAGCCGCCGCCCGCCTGCAGGAATCGCTGGCGCGCTCGCTCGATCAGCTTGCATGCGCTCCGGAGGTGAAAGGGCGGCTGCAGGCGATGGGCCTGGGCACCACCATCCATCGGCTGCTGGAGGCCAACCCCCGATCGGCCGGCTTCCGGTATCATCGGGACCATCCGTTGCCGGCCCAGGTGCTCGTGATCGACGAGGCCAGCATGGTCAGCCTGTCGCTCATGGCCCGCCTGCTGGCCGCGTTCGGGAAGTGCGGCACCCGGCTGGTACTGGTCGGCGACAAGGACCAGCTGCCGTCGGTCGATCCCGGAGCCGTCCTGGGCGACCTTGGCCGAGCAGCATCCGTCAACCGGTTCAGCAGCCCGTTCGTCGAAGAGTACCGGCGATGCACTGGCGAGACCCTCGATGCGGCCGGCGACGCAGGAGGGCCGGCTGGCAATCCCCTGCGCGATGCCGTGGTCCAGCTCCAGGTCAATTACCGGTCCGGCGACGCCGCCGTCCTCAACTCCGTCAGCGCGCGGGTCAATGCCGGCGACCATGTCAAAGTCTGCCGGCTGCTCCAGGAAGCGGGCCCCGGCGGATCCCCCATCGCCTGGCAATCCCCCCATGAGCCTCCCCACCGCCCGCTGCGCGACGGAGCGCAGGGAGAGGCCCGATCCCTCGATTCAGGAGGCCAGCGCGCAAGTCCGCGCCCCGAAGGCGCCCCCCCCGATCCGCTCGCGATCCGAAAAGCAATCCGAGACCTCGTGGCCGAGCATTACGCCCCGGCCCTCGAGGCTGCCTCGCCAGAAAAGGCCATCGAGAGCCTCTCCCGCTTTCGGATCCTTTGCGCCGTGCGCGAAGGGCCGTTTGGTTGGATCGCTTTGAATCGTGCGGTCGAGGCCGTCCTGGCCGAAGCTTTGCCCCATCTGGCACCCCGGATCCGGCTGGGCGCCTACCCGGGAAAACCGGTCATGGTCACCGCCAACAACTACGCCCTCTTGCTCTACAACGGCGACACCGGCGTCTGCTGGACCGCGGATAACGGGGCGTCGCTCTTCCATTTCCCCGACGAGAAAGGCAGGCTCCGGGCGATCGCCCGGGAGCGGTTGCCCGAGTGCGAGACCGCCTACGCCATGACGATCCATAAGAGCCAGGGATCCGAGTTCGACCACGTCCTGATCGTGCTGCCCGAGACCGACAGCCCCCTGCTGACGCGCGAGCTGGTGTATACCGGGCTGACCCGCGCGAAGAAATCGGCGCGCCTGCTGTGCGGCCAGGCGCTGCTGTCCGAAGCGATTCAGAGGACGGCCCAGCGCAGGTCGGGCCTGGCGGAGGCGCTCGGAGCTCTGCCAGGCTGCAAGCCGTTAGCTGAGCCGTAGGGCGGCCACTCCGTGGGCGCCGCATCGATGGCTGCAAGCTCACAACTCGGCGCGCAGCGGAGTGCGCGCCCTACCTGTCCGAGGGCAAGGGCATCACAATTTCCGCGTCGTTTCGCGTGGTCCGCGGAAAGCGGCAGAGGACTGCCGCACTCCACGAGGCTGGCGCCCATTCGGACACGCCCTCGCTGCGCGCGAAGCGTCTTGGAGTGCGGCCTGCCTGCGCCGCCGCGGCAGGCAGGCAGCCCCCTGCCGCCTTGGATCACCCGGGCCAGCCTGCGCATCCCCGCATCCAGGGTCAGATCCGCGGCTTACAGCTGGATGCCTCTTCTTCAGGCAGCAGATCGGCCGGATCAGGATTGGCCTTTTTCCGGGGGTGAATCCAGGGGGGGACCTTTTCGTTCCACCCAGCGCTGCAGAACCACGTAGAAGGAAGGAACGAACAGGACGGCCAGGCAGGTGGATGCGAGCATGCCGGAGGAGACGGCGATGCCGAGGGACTTGCGGGCGCTGGCTCCCGCCCCGCTGGCCAGGACCAGCGGCATCACCCCCAGGATGAAGACGAAAGAGGTCATCAGAATCGGGCGGAACCTGACCTGGGCGGCGTCCACGGTCGCCTCGAGGATGCCCTTGCCGGCCGCCCGCCCCTCGCGCGCCATCTCGACAATCAGGATGGCGTTCTTGGCGGAAAGCGCGATCAGGAGGACGAGCCCGATCTGGACATAGATGTTGTTGGCCAATCCGACGGCCAGCAGCGCGCCCACGGTCCCCAGAAGGGCGAGCGGAACGGCCAGGATCACGGCAGCGGGTATGATCCAGCTCTCGTATTGGGCCGCCAGGACGAAATAGACCAGCACGATCGCGAGCCCGAAGATGAAATAGGTCGAGTTGCCCACCAGCTTCTCCTGGTAGGACATCGCGGTCCACTCGTAATCCAGGCCGGGGCCCAGCGTCTGCTCGGCGACGGCCTGCATCGCCTCCAGCCCCTGGCCGGAGCTGAAGGAGGCCGCAGCGGACCCGTTGATGGTGGCGGTGGGGAAGAGGTTGTAGAGGGAGATCAGGGCGGGGCCGTGCGCGGGCCGGATGTCGGCCAGCGTGCCCAGGGGGATCATGTTCCCGCCCTGGCTTCGCACATGGAATCGCCGGATGTCCTCGGCCGCCATCCGGCGCTTCGCATCCGCCTGCGCAAACACCATGAAGTTGTGTCCGAACTTGGTGAAGAGGTTGACGTAGGTGGATCCGAGATAGCTCTGGAGGGTGTCGAACACCTCGCCGACGGCGACGTCGAGCGTCTCGGCCTGGGAGCGGTCCACGGTGACGGTGATCTGGGGCACCTGGGCGCGGAACGGGGTGAAGGCGGCCTGGATCTCGGGGCGGTCCCTGGCGGCAGCCACCAGCGCGTCGGCCGATTCCTGGAGCCGGGCGAAATCGTAGCTGCCATCGGTCAGCTCGAGCTGCATCTGGAATCCGCCCGAGAGCCCCAGCCCTTGAATCGGCGGCGGGATCAGGACCAGGGCGCTCGCCTCCCCGATCTCGCCCAGCCGCTTCGTCAGCCCCGCGTGGATGCTCCGGAGGTCCTTGCCCGGGCCGCGCTTGCCCCATTCCTCGAGGAGGACATAGACCATGCCGGCATTGGCGAGCGAGGCGCTGTTATCCAGCGCCGAGATGCCCCCGATGGTGATGGCGTTCTCGACCCCGGGCGTCTCGATAACGATCTGGGTGATCCGATCCATGACCCGCTCCGTGCGCTCGAGAGACGCGCCGTCGGGCAGCTGCACAGCCACGAGCACGTAGCCCTGGTCCTCCGTCGGAATGAACCCCGTCGGTATTTTCGTCAGGCCCCAGCCGGCGAGCGCGACCAGCCCGAGCGCGACTGCCACCATGACGCCGCTGTGCTTGACCATCAGCCGCACGACCCGGACATAGGCTCGCTCGGTCGGCTCATACACCGAGTTGAACCACCGAAAGAAGAAGTTCTTTCGGCGGGCGGGATCGTGAGGCCGCAGCCAGAGGGCGCACTGGGTCGGCTTGAGCGTGGCTGCATTGACGGCGCTGATGACCGCCGTGACGGCGATGACCAGCGCGAACTGACGGTACATCTGGCCCGTGATGCCCGGCATGAACGCCGGCGGCAGAAAGACCGACATCAGGACCAGCGTGATCCCGATGATCGGGCCGAACAGCTCGCTCATCGCGTCGATGCTCGCTTGCTTGGGCGTCCGGCCATGCTCGATGTGCTTGGCCGCACCCTCCACCACCACGATGGCGTCGTCCACCACAATGCCGATCGCCAGCACAATCGCAAACAGGGTCAGCAGATTCACCGTGAACCCCAGCGCCGCCATCCCCGCAAACGCGCCCACGATGGTCACCGGCACGGTCGTCGCCGGCACCAGCGTGGCCCGCCAGTCCTGCAGAAACACCATGATGACCAGCAGCACCAGAACGCCCGCCTCGAACAGCGTGTGGTAGACCTCATTCACGGATTCCCTCACGAAGATCGTCGTGTCCAGCGGGATCGAGTAGGTCAGCCCCGCCGGGAACCGCTCCGAGTATCGCTCCATGGCGGCCTCGACCACATCGGCGGTCTCGAGCGCGTTGGCCTCCGGGAGCTGGTAGATGGCGATGCCGCCGGCGGGCTTGCCGTTGAGCTCGAAGAACTGGCTGTAGGTCCTGGCGCCCATCTCGACCCGCCCGATGTCCTGGATGCGCGTGAGCTGGCCGCCCCCTTCGGACGACGATTGAACGATGATCCGCTCGAACTCGGCCGGATCGCTCAAGGCGCCCTGGACCTCGACGGCGAGCTGGAAATCCTGCCCAGCCGGCGCGGGCGGCATGCCGATCTGGCCCGCGGTCACCTTCGCGTTCTGTCTCTGGATGGCGCCGATGATGTCTTTCGGCGTCAGCGAGCGCTGGCTCATCTGCTCCGGATCGAGCCAGATGCGCATGCTGTATTCGCCGATGCCGAACACGAGCACATCCCCCACGCCCGGCAGGCGCGCCAGCTTGTCGCGAAGCTCGAGCGTCCCGAAGTTGCTGAGAAAGAGGGCGTCATGGACCGGATTGGTCGAGGTCAGGGTGATGATCTGGAGGATGGCGGTCGATTTCTTCTTCGTGACCACCCCCTGCTGCTGGACCGGAGCCGGCAGCTGCGACATCGCCGCCGCAACGCGGTTCTGGACCAGCACCTGGGCGAAATCCAGATCCGTCCCGACCTCGAACGTGACGGTCAGCGTGTATCGGCCATCGGGCGTGCAGGTGGACTGCATGTAGATCATCCGCTCGACCCCGTTGACCTGCTGCTCGATGGGCAGGGCCACGGTCTCGACCAGCGTCTTGGCGCTCGCCCCGGGATAGGTTGCCGTCACCTGCACCGTGGGCGGCGTGATGGGCGGGTACTGGGCGACCGGAAGCGTGAACACCGCCACGCCGCCCAGCAGCATGATGACGATGGCAATGACGTTCGCCAGGACGGGCCGCTCGATGAAAAACTTGGCAAACATGGGATGCCCCCGCTCAGAGAGCCGGCTTGTGGGCAGCCGGACCGCCCGGGGCAGCCGGCGCCGGCGCCACCTTCGATCCCGGCCTGGCGCGCATGAGACCCGCCACGATGACCCGATCTTCCGCAGCCAATCCCGACCGGATCGCGCAGCCGTTGCTCGTCAGCGGCCCCTTGACCACCGGCCGCCGCTGGACCGTGTCCGCCGCATCGGCCACCAGCACGTAATCGCCCTCCTGATCGCTTCCGATGGCGCTGGCGGGCACCACCAGCATCGGCTGCGGCTGCCCAAAGGGGATCCGCACCCGGGCGAACAGGCCGGGAAACAGGATCTTGTCCTCGTTCTCGAAGACCGCCCGCATGGCGACCGCCCCGGAGGAGGAGCTGACGGCGGTATCGACGAAATCGAGCGTTCCGCGGTGGGGATAGCCCGGCTCGTTTTGGACGCCGACCTCGATGGGGGTTTGGACGCGGGCGGCCCGGCGATCGGTCCCGCTCTTGCGGACGATCTCCCACACCCGGAGCGCCTCGCGCTCGTTCAGGGTGAAATAGACATGGATCGGCGCAATCTGATCGAGCCTCGCCAGCGTGGTGTTCACCGCCGGCCCGACCAGGTTGCCCGGATCGACCAGGCGCCGCCCGATCCGCCCGCTGAAGGGCGCGGTGACGCGCGTGTAGCCGAGATTGAGCTTTGCCACCTCGACCTGGGCCTTGGCCTGGTCCCGCTCGCTGAGCCATCGCTCGACGCTCGCGGCCGAGGTCGCATTCTCCTGGAGCAAGCCGGCCTGCCGGTCGTATTCCGACTGGGCCCGGCGCAAGGACGCCTCGGCCAGCGCCAGCTGCTGCGCATAGCTCTCCGGCTCGATCTGGAAAAGCAGCTGGCCGGCCTCCACCATGCTCCCATCCTCGAAGTGGACGGATTGCAGGTAGCCCGTCACGCGGGCGACCAGGTCCACCGTCCGCGACGAGGCGGTCGTGCCGGTCAGCTCGATGTGCTCCACCACCTGCTCCGAGACGGGCCGCGCGAATGTCACCGCCGGCGGAGCCTGTTCCGGAAGCTCCCCGCGCTTTCCGCAGCTCGCCGCCACCGCCAGCAGAGCGAGGGCGGCGCCCGCCGGGAATCGTCGTTTCCGTTTCATGGGTCTGGGTTCGAGCCGTTTCGCTCGTTCAGGAATTGCGGGCCAGGCTCCTCCAAGCCGGGCGGCGCCGGGCCGGCGGCTGCCGGGCCGGCCGGCAGATGCCCGGAGGGCTCGAGCAGCCGGCCCCAGTTCGTCCGGCGCGACATTTGGGCCTTGACCTCGTCCGAGACGACATCGCGCCCCTGGCGGAGCTCCCAGCCTCCTCCCAGGGCGCGATAGACAGAGATCATGGCGACCACGACGCTGCCTTGGGATTCGGCCAGGGCATCCTCGACAGCGAGCTGGCCCTGCTGCGCGGTCAGCACCGTCGTGTAATCGGTCTGGCCGCCCTTGTATTGGATCATCGCCAGATCGGTGGACCGCCTCGCGGCGGCCGCCGCCTGCTCGAGCAGCGCGATCGCGCGCTGCTGCTCCGCCAAGGCTGCCAGGCCGTTCTCGACCTCGTACTGCGCCACCAGGACCGCATTCTGGTACTGCAGGATCGCCTGCTGAAACTGCGCGTCCTGGACGCGGACATGGTTGACCAGGCGCCCGTAATGGAAGATCGGGAAGAAGAGGCTGGCCCCCGCGTTCGCGACCCGGTTCTCCCACGAGAACATGTCCGCCAGCGACTGATCGCCCTGCCGGCTTCCCGCAAACCCAAACTCACCGCTCAGGGAGAAGGCGGGATACATTTGCGCCCGGGCGACGCCGATGAGCGCCGATTTCGATGCCGCGGCCAGCCCCGCCGCCCGAATATCGGGCCGGCGCCGCAGCAGATCCCGCGGGATGCCCGCGGCAACGGCGGCAGGCACAGCCGGTATGCGGCCCGGCCCGGCCAGCCGCGCGCCCACCGCATCCGGCGTGTCGCCCAGCAGCACCGCCAGCCCATTCCGGGCCTGAGCCAGCGCCTGCTCCAGCAGCGGGATCTGCGACTCCGTCAGGGCCAGCTGCGCCCTGGCCTGCTGGACATCGCGCTCGCTGGTTGCGCCGGCTCGGAACTGGGCGGACGCGATCCGGAGGCTCTCCTGCTGGAGGGCCAGGTTCTGGCGCGCCACGCGAAGCCGCTCCTCGATCGTGCGCAGGTTCACATAGACGCTCGCGACGTCCGCGATCAGCGTCACCAGCGCGTCGTCGTAGGCCGCAATCGATCCCAGATACGTTGCCCGATCCGATTCGATCCCCCGCCGATACTTGCCCCAGAAATCCATCTCCCAGCTCGCACCGAACAAGATCTGGGCCGACACATGGTCGGGATCCATTCCGGGAACGGCGGACGCCAGGCTATCGTTGAGCCGGGAATAGCCCAGCTGGCCGGACACGGCCTGCTGCTGGGGAAACAAGCTGCCGATCGTCTGGTTCAACCGGGCGCGGGTCTCGAGGATCCGGACGCCGGCGATCTGGAGCGTCGGGCTGTTCGAGCAGGCGGTCTCGATCAGCTCGTTGAGGGTGGGATCTTCAAGGGCATGCCACCAGAGGGCCTCGGCTGCGTGCGCAGGCCGGTTCGTCATCGCCGGGCTCGGCGTCCATTGGGCGGCGATCCGGGCCCCGGGGGCTGCATAGTCGGGCCCCACCGTGCACGAGATCCCGAAACCGGCCACAGCCGCCACGCCCAGCGCCAGCCCGCACCGGCTCCTGAGGAGATCGATCATGGTTTAGGCTTAGGGTCTGTGCAAAACACCCCCGGCCTCGATCCGGCAGAGGTCTTCGGCAATCTGCTTTCCCAGCCTCCGGACGTCCTTGTCGGTGGCATTGTGGGACAGCACATACTTCGCCGCCATCACGTAGGGGTTCCACGTCACAAGCGCTCCCGGCATCGGCCTCGATCCCTTGCCTGTCCCGTAGACCAGGATCGGCTGATCCCGGCTCTGGGCAAGATCGAACACCGACACCTGCGCGAGCACCTCGGACGCGCCCGCCCCAAACCCAACCATCGCGCGCCGGAGCCGGTTCCCCTCGTCGACCTGCAGGAACTCCCCGTCCACAACCAGCCCGTCGTCGGGCAATGGCATCCCCCGCGGCTGGCGCGCGGTGGGGATCTTCCGGGCCGTCAGCTCCTCGGCAATGGTCTCCGACAGCAGGCGCGCCAGGCGGGCCGCCTTCTCCATCGGCGGCTCCTCGGATCGCAGGGGCCGCAGGATCGTCTGCGCCGGCCCCTGCAATCCAGGCAGCAGGCCTGCATCGCTCTTCACCTGGGCCGCATCAAACGCGAAATCATGCACGACCACGGGCCGAGCCTTCGGCGCCAGGCCGGCCGGGCTGCCTGCGGCCTTCGCTCCGCTGACGCCCCCGGAGGATGCAGACGCCGGCTGTCGAGTCGAGCTCGACTGGCAGCCGGTCCAGGCCAGCAGCGAGGCCAGCGCAATCGCCGCCATCCAAAGCCACCGCCGCTCCATCACGGTCTTCATAAAGCTTAAGGTAATCCTGTTGGAATCATGAGCCTGCAAGCTCACCCCATCGGCATATCGCGCTGCAAACAGGGAGGTGATATAGTATGACATCATGCTCCCGCTCGCCAAGAATGCGCATTTCCCGCATTATGAGCTTACGCTGTTATGCGGATGAGATTGATTGTGGTTTCTGCACCAAAGGATGGCCGATGTCAAGCCAGCATCCGGGATCCCGGGGCCGGCGTTGCTCAAGGAAAAGGTGACCAAGGGAAAGAGGGCCGTTGACTCGTGATGGTGGTGGCCGGCAGGAATACGCAAATTATGACCGCGTTGCGGCGTCGAATTCCCGCTTGATTCCCGAAATCGATGCTCTATATTTGCCGTCTTTTAGAGAACGGGAATCTATTATGCGACGACCGAGATCGATCAAGACCCGCAAGGCCGTGACCAAGCGGTTCAAGCTGACGGCCAGGGGCAAAGTGTTGCGTCCGCGAGCGGGCAAGCGCCACCTGCTGGCATCCAAAACCCCGAAGCAGCGGCGCGCGCTGGGGACCGCCCAAGTGGTGCACGAAACCGACGCGTATCGGATCACCCAGAACCTCCCGTTTGGCCAGTGACGGGCCAGCCCTGACGAATTGAACGAGTTATGCGTGCTACCAATGCTCCTGCCTCGAGGAAGCGCCGCAAGCGGATGCTGCAAGCCGCCAAGGGCTTCCGCATGCGCCGCTCCAAGCTTTACCGATATGCCTCCGACGCAGTCGATCACGGCCGGCAATACGCCTTCCGGGATCGCCGGAACCGCAAGCGCACGTTCCGCGCCCTTTGGCAGGTGCGGATCAATGCCGCCGCCCGCGCGGCGGGCATGACCTACAGCCGGTTCATCGAGGGTCTCAAGTCGGCCCAGGTCGCCCTGGACCGGAAGATCTTGGCGGACCTGGCGGCGACGGATTCAGCCACGTTCGGCGAGCTGGTCAAGGTCGCCCGGGCGGCTCTGGATGCCAAGAAGGCAGCTCGCGCCTGATCGCTGTTGCCTTGCATGAACCGTGCCGGGGTGGCCGCCGAGGCAACGAGGCGGGTATTCCTCATGCCAGCGGCTCGGCTCATGGTTTTCGTGAATCGCCCGGGAACCGCGGGAGCGTTCCGCCGCCGATCCCATCGGGGGTGTCCGCCGCGTCTGGAACCGGGCGGATCGATGAGAGCCCCTGCCGGTGGCGGCCCCTTTCCGCGACGTTAGCCTGATGAATTTATGCCAGCCCTGATCGACCAAATCGAACCGTTGAAACAAGCGGCTCTGGCCCAGTTCCAAGCGGCGGAAGACATGGCCGCGCTGGACCAGGCCCGAAGCCAGTTCCTGGGCGCCCACGGGCAGTTTACGGCGCTGATGAAACAGCTGGGGGCACTGCCGAAGGAGGAGAAGCCCGCGGCGGGCAAGCAGATCAACCAGGCCAAGGGCGAGCTCGAGGCGGCGCTGGCCGCGCGGCGGAGCGAGCTGGAGCTGGCGGCGGTTCTCCCGAAGGATCCCACTGATTTCACGCTGCCGGGGCGGCGGCGCGGTCTGGGCTGCAGCCATCCCCTGACGCAGGTGATCGAGGATATCGTGCGCAGCTTCCGCAAGCTGGGGTTCGTGGTGGCCGACGGCCCCGAGATCGAGGACGACTACCACTGTTTCGACGCCCTCAACACGCCGGCCGATCATCCGGCCCGCGACACCCAGGACACGTTCTACCTCGATCATCCAACCCCCCGGCTACTCCTGCGCACGCACACCTCCTCGGTCCAGATCCGCGTCATGGAGAAGCAGGCGCCCCCGATTCGGATCATCGTCCCCGGCCGGGTGTACCGGCGGGACAACGCCGACGCGACGCACAACCCGACGTTCCAGCAGATCGAGGGCTTGTATGTCGACCGGGGCGTCACCGTCGGGGATCTCAAGGGCACGGTCGAGTTCGTGTTTCGCGAGCTGCTGGGCGCCGACACACGGATCCGGTTCCGGCCCCATTACTTCTCCTACACGGAGCCCAGCTTCGAGATCGACTTCGCCAACGCCACCGTCCGGAAGATGGGCAAGGCGTGGCTCGAGATCGCGGGCTGCGGGATGGTGCATCCCCAGGTGTTCGTCAATGTGGGCTACGACCCTGAACAATGGACGGGGTGGGCGTTCGGATTCGGCATCGAGCGGATCGCGATGCTGCGCTACGGAGTCAACGACATCCGCCTCTTTTACGAGAATGACCAGCGGTTTCTCCGCCAGTTCTGATTTCCATGAAGATCACCCTCCAATGGCTGCGGCGGTATGTCGATTTCAACGGGACGCCCGAGGACCTGGCCGAGCGCCTCACGATGCTGGGGCTCGAGGTCGAGGGCGTTCAGCGGACCGGCGCCGAGTTCGACGGCGTGGTGGTGGCCCAGGTCATCACCCGCGATCCGCACCCCAACGCCGATAAGCTCTCGGTCTGCCGCGTCAACGATGGCCAGGGCGAACGCATCATCGTCTGCGGCGCCCACAACTTCCAGGCCGGCGACAAGGTCCCGCTGATCCTGCCCGGACACGCCCTGCCCGCGCGCCGCGGCGAGCCCCCTTACACAATCAAGGTCGGCAAGATCCGCGGGATCGAGTCCCACGGCATGATGTGCTCCCCGAGCGAGCTGGGCTTGTCCGGGGACGCGGAGGGCCTGCTGATCCTGCCGCCCACGGCCCCCGTCGGCCAGCCGTTCGCGGAGTTCCTGGGCCGGAGCGGCCAGGACGTCGTGTTCGACCTCGAAGTCACCCCGAACCGGCCCGATCTCAACAGCGTGATCGGCATCGCCCGCGAGATCAGCGCCGCCACCGGCCAGCCTCTGCGCCTGCCCGAGACGACCCTGGCCGAGGATCCGGACTCGCGAGCCGCCGATGGCGTGGCCGTGCGGATCGAAGACCCGGACCTGTGCCCGCGCTACACGGCCCGCCTGATCCGCGGCGTGAAGATCGGCCCGAGCCCCGACTGGCTCCGGCGCCTGCTCGAGCTGGTCGGGCTGCGCAGCATCAGCAACGTGGTCGACGTGACCAATTTCGTGATGCTCGAAACCGGCCAGCCGCTGCACGCGTTCGATTATCGCCTGATCAGCCGGGCTGCCGGGGAGGCCGGACAGGAGGGCCTGCCAACGATTGTCGTGCGCCGAGCGCGCCCCGGCGAGAAGATCGCCACGCTCGACGGGCAGGAGCGGAGCCTGACGACCGACATGCTGCTGATCGCCGATGAGCAGCGCGCCATCGCCCTGGCCGGCGTCATGGGCGGCCTCAACAGCGAGATCAACGATCGCACCGCCGATGTGCTCCTGGAGAGCGCCTATTTCAAGCCCACATCGATCCGCCGCACGTCCAAGCTGCTCGACCTCCGATCCGATGCATCCTATCGGTACGAGCGCGGGGCGGATATCGGCATTGCGGATTGGGCCAGCCGCCGGGCTGCGCAGCTCATACTCGAAACCGCGGGGGGCCGGCTCGCCTCGGGCGTGGTGGATGCTTATCCCCGCCCGGCCGCGCCGCGCCATGTCTCCGTGCGGTTCGCCCGGACCGATGCGCTGCTGGGGATCCCGATCCCCGCAGCCGAGCAGGTCGGCCACTTGCGCCGGCTCGGCCTGGAGCCGATGGCCGCCGGCGGATCGGAGACGACGCCCGAGGCCGCGGGAATTGCCACCGTGCAGATCCCGAGCTTCCGGGTCGACCTCAAGGAGGAGGTCGATCTGATCGAGGAGATCGGCCGGCTTCACGGGGTGGATCGGATCCCGGCCACGCCTCCGCGAGGAGCGCTGGGCGCCCACCCGCACGACGCTGTCCACGACGATCTGGCTGCGGCGCGGCGGCTGCTGTGCGGCTTGGGGCTGAGCGAGACCCAAGGCCAAACCTTGATCTCGGATGCCCTCGCCGCCCGGGTGCTGCCTCCCGAGGAGGCCGGCTCGATCGTGCGGCTCGGCAACCCGCTCAGCAGCGACATGAATGTCCTGCGCCCCAGCCTCACGGCCGGATTGCTGGACGCGCTGCGGCGCAACATCAACCGCCAGGAGAGCGATCTAGCCCTGTTCGAGATCGGCCGCGTCTTCCGGCTCCGCGAGGCCGCTCCCGCCGACGAGCGCCACCTGGGGCTGGCCCTGACCGGACGCCGCCACCAGCCGTTCTGGAGCGGGGCGGATCGGAGCCAGACGCTCGATCTCTACGACCTGAAAGGGATCCTCGAGGAGTTTCTCGACCTGTTCGGGGTGCGCGGGTATTCGTATGCGCGCCGCGCGGGGGCGCATCCGCTCTTCCTCGAGTCGGCCCAGATCGTCCAGGGCAAACAGGTCCTCGGCGAGATCGGGCAGCTGCTGCCGGCAGCCGCGCGCCAGCTGGATCTGCGGGATGCCGTCCTGGTGGCCGAGCTGAGCATGGATCTTCTCCTGGCGCGGCGCAACGCATCGAAGCAGTTCCGCCCGCTGCCGGCCTTCCCGTCGGTGCGGCGCGACGTGGCGATGGTGGCGCCGGAGTCCCTCACCCACGAAGCGGCGCTCGGAGCCATCCGGAAGGCGCGCCCGACCCATCTCGAGGCGGTCGAACTGTTCGATGTCTTCCGCGGGGGACAGGTCCCCGCCGGGCACAAGAGCATGGCCTACGCCCTGACGTATCGGCACCCGGAACGGACCCTGACGGATGCCGAGGTGAACGCCATCCACGAGAAGCTCGTCGCCAGCCTCAAGCAGGACCTGCCCGTCCAGGTGCGCGAGGGGTGATCGGGCCGCCCGCTAGAGCCATTTCCGGTACCGAGGCATCCCGGCCAGCCGGGCCACCAGCTCCTTGACCTTCTGGGCCTGGCTCTTGTGAGCCGCCAGAAGGGCGTCATCGGTCTGCACGATGATCGCATCCCGCAGCCCGACCACAGCGATCGGCGTCCGGTTTCGCGTGCGGGCATCGAAGATCAGATTGCGCTCGGCATCCACGTGCACGAGGTCGCCGACGGCGCAATTGCCGGCCTCGTCGGCCTTCAGATGGCGGGCGAGGGCGGTCCACGAGCCGAGATCGTCCCATCCGAACGCGCCTTCAGCCACGACCACATTGTGCGCCTTCTCCATGAGGGCGAAATCGACCGAGATCCTCGGCAGGCCCGGATAATCGCGAGCCAGGCAGCGCTTGAGCCGGCTGGGGCTGGCGGCGGCAGCCATCCAGGTCTGGGCGGCCTGGGCGAGCTGGGGCTGGTGCTGGAGCAGGCTCTCGGCAATGGTCACGAACGACCAGACGAACATCCCGGCGTTCCAGCGGTAGGCGCCGCTCTGCACAAACTCGACCGCCTTCTCGTGATGGGGTTTCTCGACGAACTGCCGCGCCTTGTAGAAGGCCGTGCGATAGGCGGATGCGCCCCGAGGCGGAGGCAGCGGATCGCCGATGTGGATATAGCCATAGCCGGTGTGCGGCTCGGTCGGCGCGATGCCGATGGTGACCATGACCTGGCCCCGCCCCGCCAGGTCCAAGGCGTCCGCCAGCACCTGGCGGAACTTCCCTTCGTCCGGGATCACATGGTCGGCAGGCAGCACGGCCATGGCCGCCGTGGTCGAGCGGGCTCCGACAATGGCGGCGCCCAGGGCGACCGCGGCACACGTGTCGCGTCCGCAGGGCTCGATCACCAGGTTGGCAGCAGGCAGCCGGGGCAGCTGCTTGCGCACCAGCGGAGCCTGGACGGCGTTGGTGATCACCAGGAGGTTCCGCCATGGGACCAGGGGCAAGATCCGATCGACGGCCTGCTGGAGCAGGGATCGCTTCCCCACCAGCGAGAGCAGCTGCTTGGGCATGCGCTCCCGGCTGACCGGCCAGAATCGCTCGCCGCGCCCGCCGGCCATGATGATCGCGTATCGGTCCTTGTGAGTTTGCTTTGGCGCCATGGCATGATCCTGTGTTTGAAGAAAATCTGGAATCGGTCCGGCCACCGATCAAGAAAAATCTCAGCGGGAAGGGCGGACGGGCGCGCCGCGGCCGGATCAGACGGCGCGCAGCAGCATGTAAAAGGCTCCCATGATCAGGGTGGCCGGGAGTGCGCCGAGGAACAGCTTGGCGGGTGAAATGTCATTTTCGAAATGATCCCTCAGGATCGATTGCCCCGCTGGATTGGGCGCGTTGGCGATGACGGTCAGGCCGCCTCCCGTCACAGCGCCGGCAACCACGGCGTATTTGAGCTCGGGGGAGAAATCCGGCACGAGGGAGGATAGATACGTGATGGCGGCGTTGTCGTTGAACGAGGTCAGGATCGTCGCACCAATCATCAGCGGCCACTCGCTCAGGCCGCTCAGGACCGGGGCGATCCACCAGGCCTGGCAGCCGCCATGAATCACCAGCCCGGCCAGAAAGAAGCCCACCATCAGCGGGCTGCGGATGAGCGTTTGCTCCTGGTAATGCGAGGTGGCCTCGGTGAGCGCCAGGTAGAACAGAAACCCGCCCACGAACATAACCGGATGATGCGAGTTCACCACCGTCCAAAGCAGGAACACGAGGTGAATCCCGATGAGCCAGGGAGGCATCGGGGTTTCGTCGGCGATGCGGCCGTTCATGCGCAGGAGCGCGCCGCCTACGCCGCCCTGGAGGGAGTCGAGGCGCCCCAGCTCCTGGCGAAACCAGAAGTAGTAGAGGACCGTGCTGGTGAGGATGCCCAGGACGGTCTTCGATCCGAAATGGGCCAGCATGAAGGCGGTATCCCATTGCCAGCGGGTGGCCACCATCAGAACCGGCGGGGCCGCGAAATGGGTCAGGGTGCCTCCGACGGAGATGTTGACGAACAGCAATCCGAGCGTGCCGTATTTGAGGGCGGGGCTGGGATTGAGCCTGTAGAACTGGCGCGTCAGCAGCATGGCGGAGATGGTCATGGCCCCGGGCTCGGTGATCAGCGAGCCGAGGATCGGCCCGAGGGTCAGGATCGAGAACCACCAGGCGGACGGGCGGGATCCGCCGACGGCCGCCAGCCGGGCCAGGCCCTTCTCGGCCAGCTGCAGGATCGGCCTTGAGGAGGCAATCGTCATGATGATCACCACGAACATCGGCTCCGTGTAGCGCACCGTGTGCGCCACGTAATGAACCATGGTGTCGTACCCCCTCGAGTAGATGATCGCCGCCATCAGGGGCAATGCCCAGATCCCGAAGACCGCCTCGACCTCGCCCAAGAAATTGAACAGCGTCGCCTTGAATCGGAGCCTGTCCCGCTCGCGCCCGTAGGGATCGTGCCCTTGCTCGAGCAGCTCCTTCTCCCGGGCGGCCAGGCGCCGGGCATGCCGATGGAATCGGGGCGCCACGAACGTGTGCACCACCGCACAGAGAAAGATCAGGGTCGCCGCCAGGTTAAACGGGTCCCGGTGGATTCGATGGCGAATGATCTGCCCGATGGATTCGAGGGCCTGGTCCTGATAGGACTCGAGGGCGATCGGGAATGCGGCGCTGGCCGCAGCGGCGCTCGCGCCGGCGTCTTCCGCCCCCCAGAGGGCCCCGCCAAACCCGATCCCCAAGCATAGCCATAATCCCAATCCCAATCTCCTCACGGGGTCCCTTTATTCCGCATCGGGCGTCCGGGTGAAAGGCTTTTTTCGGGGCCACGCGCAGGGCTAGGGCGTTCCGGGCTCCGCGAGAGCGGGCCGAGCCAGACCGCGCAGATCGAGGCGCCCGCTGCTCGAGACCGACCAGCGGCGATCCCGGCTGCCAACGATCCCGTAGAGCCGGCTGTGGATCTGGTAATCGAACTGGGCGGATTCGAGCATCGGGCGCAGCCGGCCGACCAGCGCCAGATTCCGGAAATGGACCGCGATCGCCTGCGACGCGGTCCCCAGCCCGGGGATCTCCAACGCCTCGTGCGTCAGCCCCTGCCCCACATACTCGCCATTCAAGTAGATTCGATGGGCCCCCCCGGCCAGACGGATCGGGTCGGGCTCGGCATTCTCGATCCGGACCATCATCTCCCCGGTTGTCTCCCAGAGCGTGGCGTTGCGAAGACGCAGGTCGGCCAGCTCGACCGTCAGGGCAGGCTGCTCTCGAATCGTGGCGCATGAGGTGAGAACGAGGGCCAAGCCCGCTACAAACCGGAGCAGATCATGCATGGCACGAGTATGACCTTTTCCGGCTCCTGACGCCACGGCTTTTTGCCCGCGCTTTCCGAAATGACGCGGAAATATTGATGCCCTTGCCCTCGGCAATCGTCTTCTCCGGCCCGCTCGCACCTCGCGGAGGGAATGGCGCACGGTGGGCGGCGGGCCGATCGCACCGCGGCGAAGGGCGGCGGCTTGACGGCGGAGCAGGGATGCCAAACAGTGGGGCATGGAAGGCGGCCAAGCATGACGACGATGCGCGAGCGGTTATGGATCGGGCTTCTGGCGTTGGCAGGAACGGCATGTCCAGGCGATGACCGGCCGGCGGCCGATGCGGCGCGCGCCCCGGCCCCGGCGCCGGCCTTGCTGCCGTATGTCGAGGTGAGCCGCCGGGACCCGCGCTACTTCGATCTCTCCGATGGCCAGCCGTATGTGCCGATCGGGCTGAACATGATCGCTCCGCCGGGCGAGGATCGCTGGGAGGTCATGGAGGAGTGGATGCGGCAGCTTGCGGCTCAAGGGGGCAATTTCATCCGGATCTGGCTGGGGCATTCGTGGTTCGATATCGAGCACAGGCGGAGCGGCGAGTATGACGCCGAGAAGGCGCGCCACATCGACCGGCTGCTCGAGACGGCGCGCCGGCACGGAATCTACGTCAAGCTGTGCATCGAGAGCTTCCGGCATTTCGGAACGCGGGACCAATTGTGGAGCGCGAAGCCGCTGCATCTGCAGAGCCGGGGCGGCCCGGCGGCGGACATCGCGGATTTCTTCGACGGCGAGGCCAGCCGGGCGCAGTTCAAGCGGAAGCTCGGGTGGTATGCGGATCGGTATGGATCGGATCCGGTCATCTTTGGCTGGGAACTCTGGAACGAGATCAACGCGGTGGCGGGGGGCGATTACATGAGCTGGAGCGAGGCGATGCTGGCGGAGTTGCACCGGCTGTTTCCCAGGAACCTGGCGATGCAAAGCCTGGGGAGCTTCGACACCGAGCGGGTGGACGCCCTCTATCGGCGGCTGGCGACGATGCCCGGCAACGACGTGGCGCAAGTGCATCGGTATCTCGACCTGGGAGCCCCGCTCGAGGCCTGCCACGGGCCCGTCGACCTCCTCGCTGCCGAGGCGGTCGAGCGGATGCGATCGTATCGGCCGGGCCGGCCGATCCTGCTGGCGGAGAGCGGCGCGGTCGAACCCCGGCACACCGGTCCGTTCCGGCTCTATGCCCGCGACCGGGAGGGCATCATTCTCCACGACGTGTTGTTTGCCCCATTTTTTTGCGGGGCGGCGGGTCCGGGGCACATCTGGCATTGGGACCACTACGTGAGCCGGAACAATCTCTGGTGGGCGTTCGGCCGATTTGCCGAGGCGATCCGGGGAGTGGATCCGGCCGCGGAGCGTTTCTCGCCGTGTCGTTTCTCGCAGGGATCGCTTCGATTGTATTTGCTGGCAGGGAGACGGACGATGCTGGCGTGGTGCCGGGATGCGGACAACGCGTGGCAGAGCGAACTCGAGCGAGGGCAGGCGCCGGAACGGCTGGCCGGCCGGAAGATCGAATGGCCCGCCGACCTGGGATTGCCGTTGCAGGGCAACGCCCGGATTTACGATCCGTGGGAAAACCGGTGGACGGAAACCCGATGGAACGGAGGATGCCTCGCGTTGCCGGCATTCCGACGATCCCTGGTGGTGTCGATCCCGCTGAGCTCGCTCCTTAACGAAGGCCCAGGATCAAGGCCAACCGGGCCAAATTCCGGGAGGCTTCAATCCAAAAAATCGGTAATTCGGAACCGCCGCCGGCCGGCGTGAACGCGAGAGAACGCAATGGGGTTTGTGCCCCGGCATCCGGCCTCGGAGCCTTTAGGGTCTGTGTAAAAATTAATTCCGATTTTGCTGGAGGGGATTGGGCGGGCTGGCAAGGCGCGACGACGCGTGCCTGCTTCCCGGTGCGCCGGTACCGACAGGGAAATATGCCGTGGTATCGCCGGTGGGCAAGCAGACCGTGCAGATGATCAAACCGGCTCCCCGCCCAGCCCGCTTCCTCACTCGCCAACGAGCAAGACTTTCAACTCGTGCGGCGAGAAGGTGACGGTGGGAGGGGGGGTGGTTTCGCCGAGCGCGCCGGTCCACGGATCCAGCCACTGCCGGGAACCGTTCACGGAGAGCCGGATCTTCACGGATACCGATTCGGATTCCTCGTTGAACAGGAGATAGGCGTGTTGGTTCGACTTGATCACGTGGCGGCAGCGGAGGCCAGTGGATGTCGGTTCGAGGACAAGGTCCGGCGGCGCCAAGCGGTCGATTGCGGCTGCCAGTTCCGCCGGCGTACGGGTTGCGTGCGCTCCCGGCCAGCGGCCGGCGTGGGGCGAGCCGGGCGCCAGGACAAGCCGGCCCTGGGCAGCGAGCTTCTGGAGCGCGGGCTGGACCTTCTCGGGCAGGCGGGGCAATCCATCGAGGATGATTGCCCGATAGACCATGCCCCCCAGATGGACGCCATCGGGCTCGAGACGGGCGTCTTCGTAGAGATGGCGCAATTCGAGGTAATTGAAATCGCGCTGGCGCTGGAAGCAGACCTTGGCGGAGCGGTCGGGCAGCCAGTCGGCGTCTCCGAGGATGGCCACATCGCAGACGTGTTGCGAGTCGGTGTTGAGCCAGCTCAACCGGCGGCAGAAATCGGCGTACGGGCGGTATTTGTCCCACCAGATCGCGTTCGGCCCCACGTCGGGGGGGCGCTCGTCCCGGCGCGGCCCGCGGACCGAGTAATAGAAGGCGTGGGGATAGAGGAGGTTGTGCCCGCGGACGAAGCACCAGCTCGCAAGCCAATGCGTTTCGTCGAAGGTGAGATTGTGTCCATAGGCGCCGTAGAGCTCATTGGAATTGCGGCGGCGGCCCAGGTGGATCATGGCGCTCGAGGCGCACTTGGCCATGGTCGAGTGAGCTCCTTCGAGGGCGGTGGGGCCGGGCACCACGTATCGCCAGACCAGGTCCTGGCCGGGGATCTGGAAGCAGCGCTCGGCGCCCAGATCCATCGATCCGGCGGGATGTCCCGTGAGCGCGATGCCATGCTGCTGGCACCATCGGCTCAACCGGGCGTAATAGATCTCCTCGAGGCAGAGGCTGATGGCGCGATGGTATTCGGCCCGGCGGCCAGCGGACTCGGGGTGGTCGGCGTACCAGAGATCGGCCAGGTGTGGCCGGAAATCGTAGCCGAGGATGCGCTGGATCCGGTCCAGGAGGGCGGCGTTGCCGGGCACGACGCCTCGGGCGCTGCCGCGCCCCAGCGGCGACGGCTCGTCGGTGAACACGCCGAGGATGGTCTTCCCGAAGTGGGCGCCGAACTCGGCGGCAAACCGGTCATAGACCAGCTCGACAAAGCTGTCGACGGCATCGGGGTTGAGGATGTCGCCGGCAGGCGGGGTTTCTTCCCGCACGCGGCCGGTCTCCTCGCCGAGGTAATGGAGGCCGCGGATGATGCCGCCGGAGGGGCGCTCGACCACGGCCAGCCGCTGGCCGTTCGGGCGGTCGAGCATGGCGACCAGGCTCCATCCATCGGGCAGGTCCGGCTTCTGGCCCGGGGCGAGGTCGATCTTGGCCAGCCCGCGGGCGGCATGCCTTGGGTTTCGGGCCACCACCTGGCCGGCGGAGGATCCGGAGGGGTACATGCCCTCGTCATACAGCACCACATACATCCGCCGCCGTGCGGCCTCCTCGATCGCAACCCGCATGCAGTGGATCATCCGGGGCGAGAGCCATCCGGTGTCGGCGGGCAGGCCGATCCGCGGGTGGATCAGGAAACCATACACGCCATGGGCCTCGAAGTCGGCGATCTGCCGGACCAGCTCCTCGTCCGTAAGCCGGTCGTTCCAGAACCAGAACGGCATCACCGAGAACTCGCGGGGGGGATCGCGGAACTCAGCCAGGAAAGGATCCGGATCCTCCGCGGCGGCGGAGGCATGGGCCGCAGACGCAAGAACCAACACGCAGGCGGAGAGCAGAGAGGCTGCGGCTCGACGGATCCTGGCGATCGAGCTGACGCGGTCTTTTCCGTGCGGCTTCATAATCCCAGCCTCAAGGCAGCGGGGTCACGGCCACCCGCCGGAAGTGGATCTCGCCGCCTTCGGACTGGAGGCCGATGGGGCCGGGAGCCTCGGCGACACCGGTCACGTCATTGACCTGCTGGCCGTTGATCCAGACCGTGTAGCGGGAATCCTGGGCGAGGATTTCGACCCGGTTCCACTCCCCGGCGGGGGCCTCGGCATCGGCGAGCTTGCCGACGCCGTGGATCTCGCCGGCCACGGGGTGAGCGGCCACGTGGAAATAGCGCGGCTGGCTGGCGGCCACGGGGACGCCCTGGAGGCCGAGCACGTCGCCGGCGCTCCCGCGCTTGAGCTGGACCTCGACACAGCGCGGCAAGGGGCGGTTGTACTCCTGGATCCGGGAGAACAACCCGCTGTTGCCGGGCTGGGCTCCGGGCGCCCAGCGGTATTCGACCTGAAGGCGGAAATTCTCGAAGAGCCGATCGGTGTAGAGGAAGCCGAGCGGGTCCCCCTGGCAGACGAGGATGCCGTCGCGGACGGACCAGACCTGGCCGCGCGGGACGGCGGCATCGGCCAGCACGTGGCCCCAGCCGTCCAGGTTCCGCCCGTTGAAGAGCTCGACGGCGGCGGACGGGCCGTGTTGGTCGAGGCTGCTGCAGCCGGTGAGCGCCGCAAGGGCCGCCAGGCAGATCCACCGAGAGATCGATTCCATTTTCATGGCCGCTAATCAACCACAGCCCCGGGCCGGTTTCCAGCCCGAAAGGCCGCCCGCATCGCAGCAATGCGGGCGGCCCGCGGATCGGAGCGCCGGCCGTGGTTGGCGGTCGCGACAGCGAGAAGAGCAAGGGCCATGCCACGCGCCGGCGAGAAAGCGGTCCTGAGCCGAGGCGCAGCGGCCGGGCACGCAAGATGCGGCCTCCCGCACGCACCGGCTCGGACATCCCCCTTTTCTCTGGATTCAGGGGTGGCTTTTTTCTACAAACGGTGCCTGTGAGACCGCGCTGGTTTGTCCCCGGGGACATCGACGGATTTTTCGGATTGTTTGTCGACAATCTGCTTCAGCTGATGGTGATTGCGGTGCTGGGGCAGGCGGTGTGCGGATTCCCACCCGAGCTGATCACAGGCCGGATCCTGCCGGGAGCGGCGATATCGATCCTGGTGGGGAACCTCTACTACGCCTGGCAGGCGCGCCAGCTGGCGCGGCGGACCGGGCGGGACGATGTGACGGCGCTGCCGTATGGGATCAACACCCCGAGCGTGATCGCGTTTCTGCTGCTGATCATGGGGCCGGTGTATCAGGAGACCCAGGATCCGGCTTTAGCGTGGCGTGCCGGCATGTTCGCCTGCTGTCTGAGCGGGATCATGGAGACTGTGGGGGCGTTTGCGGGGGACTGGCTGCGCCGGCACACGCCGCGGGCGGCCTTGCTCTCCTCCCTGGCCGGCGTGGCGATCACCTTCATCGCGATGGGGTTCGTGTTTCAACTGTTCGCGTCGCCGGTGGTCGCCCTGTTGCCGATGATGCTGATCCTGACCTCTTATGCATCGGGGGTGAAGCTGCCGCTGCGTCTGCCGGCGGGCTTGGTGGCCGTGGCGGTGGGCACGGCTCTGGCGTGGGGCCTGCGAGCGGCGGGCGCTCCAGTGTTTGTTCCACCCTCGCAGCCGTATGAGTTCGCCTGCCACTGGCCGATCCCGGCGGTGGCCGAGCTGGCGGCCTTTTTTCAGTCGCCGATCGGGTGGAAGTTCATAGCGGTGATCGTTCCGATGGCGCTGTTCAACGTGATTGGAGCGCTGCAGAACCTGGAGAGCGCCGAGGCGGCGGGCGACCGGTTCGAGACGCGCCCATCGCTGCTGGCCAATGGATTGGGCAGCCTGTGCGCTGCGGCGCTGGGAAGCGCGTTTCCGACGACGATCTACATCGGCCACCCGGGCTGGAAGGCGATGGGGGCCCGGGCGGGCTACTCGATTCTCAACGGCGCGGTGATCACGGTGCTGTGCCTGGCCGGAGGGGTGACGCTGGTGCTGCGGGTGGTCCCGCTCGAAGCGATGCTGGGCATCCTGCTCTGGATCGGGCTGATCATCACCGCCCAGGCGTATCAGGAGAGCCCGCGCCGGCATGCGCTGGCGGTGGCCATCGGGCTGGTGCCGGCGCTGGCGTCCTGGGGGCTGTTCCTGGTCGAGACGGCGGTTCGGGCCGCCGGGTCGAGCCTGGCGGCGGCGGCGGACCGATTCGGCACGGATCTGTACATTCACGGGATGGCGGCGCTGAGCCAGGGATTTCTGCTGACGTCGATGATCCTGGCGGCGGTGCTGGCGCTGGTGATCGACCGCCGGTTCCATCACGCGGCGGCCTGGGCGCTGGCGGGCGCGGTGCTGTCCGCTCTGGGTCTCATCCACGCCTACGAGCTGACCGCGAGCGGGGTGCAGAACAAGTTCGGGCTCCTGGCGGCGCCGGGATTTGCGGCAGCGTATGCGCTGACGGCGATTTGCCTTTGGGTCTGGCATTGGATGCAGCCGGCGGCCGCGGCTCCGGCTCGAGGGCCGGAGGCGTGACATGAAGACGCCGACACCTGATTCCCAGGAGGCGAAAGCCGAGGCCGGGGCGCCGGAGCCGGCGGATCGCGAGGCGCGCCGGCTGAGCGAGATCACGCCGCAGCAGTGGAGATCCGGGATTGCGGCATGGCTGGGCTGGCTGTTCGACGGTCTGGACATGCACCTTTACACGCTGGTGGCGGCTCCGTATGTGGCGCAACTGCTGGGGGCAGCGACAACAGCGGACACGGACGTCAAGCGATCGAGCTCGTACATCCAGGCGGCGTTTCTGATCGGCTGGGCGCTGGGCGGCGGCCTGTTTGGCCGGCTGGGGGACCGGCTGGGCCGGAGCCGCGTCCTGGCCTTGACCATCCTGACCTACGCGCTGTTCACGGGGCTGTCGTCGGTGGCGCAGACCTGGTGGCAGCTGCTGGTTTTCCGGTTCATGGCGGCCCTCGGGATTGGGGGGGAATGGGCGGTGGGATCCTCGCTCCTGGCGGAGACGTGGCCGCGGCGCTGGCGGCCGTGGATCGCGGCGGTGCTGCAGACGGGCGTCAACATCGGCGTGCTGCTGGCATGTCTGACCGTGTTTCTCATGGCCGATCGGAATCCGCGCTACGTGTTTCTGGTGGGCATTTTGCCGGCGCTGATCGTGTTCTGGATCCGGCGGGCGGTGCCGGAGCCGGAGGAGTGGGAGCAGGCCCGGCGGCAGGCGCGGGAGCGGGCGCCCGGGATCCGGGAGCTGTTCCGGGGGCCGACGCGGGGGCTGACCCTGAAGACCATCGCGGTCTGCGCGCTCAGCCTGACGGGCTGGTGGGCCTTCATGTTCTGGAACCCGCAGCATCTGCGCAACCTGCCCGAGCTGGCTTCGTGGCCGGCGGCCGACCGCGAGCGGCTGGTGAGCGCGGCATTCTTCCTGGTCATTGCGGTGTCGATGGCCGGCAACTTCTTCGGGGGCGCGCTGGCGAAATGGCTGGGGTACCGGCGGGCGATTGCGATCATGTTCCTGATGTTTTTCGGCTCGATCTTCGGGTCGTATGGGGTCGCGCGCAGCCACGTCGGCCTCCTGTTCTGGCTGCCGTGGGTGGGGTTCTCGTCCGGGGTGTTCGGGCTGTTCACCATGTACCTGCCGCCGCTCTTCCCGACGCTGCTCCGGACGACGGGGGCGGGCTTCTGCTTCAACATCGGGCGGGTCGCGGCCGCGTTCGGCACCGTGTTCTTCGGCTTGTTCTCGCAGGTCGGCGATTTCCGGCGCGCGCTGTGGTACGCGAGCTTTCTCTTTCCCGCGGCGATGCTGGTCGCCCTCCGGATGCCGGAGGCGGGACGCGAGGCCGCGGGCCGGCGGCCTGCGCCGCGAAAGCCCGATGCCGGGTGAGGCCTCGGGCCGCGCCCCCCGCCCAACCCCGGGCTTGCGCCCGGATCCGGTCGGACAGTAAATTGGATTCATGGCGCGCGCTGAGTTCGTTCACCTGCACGTCCACACCGAGTACTCGCTGCTGGACGGGGCATGCCGTCTGGACCGGTTGGTCGAGAGAGCCCGGGCGCTCGAGTTCCCGGCGCTGGCGATCACGGATCACGGCGTGCTGTTTGGGGCGGTGGATTTCTACCGGGCAGCCCGCGAGCAGGGGCTCAAGCCGATCATCGGGTGCGAGATGTACGTGGCGCCGGGGAGCCGGCGCGAGAAGAAGACGTCGAGCCACGGTCGGGACGTGTATCACCACCTGGTGCTGCTGGCGCGGAACGCGGCGGGCTACCGCAATTTGATCCGGCTATCGACGGCGGCTCATCTGGAGGGCTATTACTACAAGCCGCGGATCGACAAGGAGCTGCTGGCCGAGCACCGCGAGGGATTGATCGCCCTGTCGGGCTGTCTGGCGGGCGAGATCCCGGAGCTGATCCTGAAGGACGATCTCGAACGGGCGCGGACGGCGATCGATTTCTACAAGCAGACGATGGGGGCCGAGAATTTCTATCTCGAGCTGCAGAACCATCGCCTGCCCGAGCAGCACAAGGTCAACCGGCAGCTGATCGCGTGGGCGCGCGAGTTCGGGCTGCGCCTGGTGGCGACCAACGACGTTCACTACCTGGAGAAGAGCCACGCCCGCGCGCACGACTGCCTGGTGTGCATCGGCACGCAGACCCAGCTGCGGGATCCGAAGCGGCTCCGGTACGAGCCGGAGCAGTTCCATCTGCGCTCCGCGGAGGAGATGCACGCGCTGTTTGCGGAGACGCCCGAGGCAGTGCGGAACACCCTGGCGGTTGCGGAGCAATGCCAGGTCGAGATCGAGTTCGGCAAGCTGCATTATCCGGTGTTCGATCCGCCGGCGGGGATGACGCGGGAGGGCTATCTGCGGCAGCTGGTGGCCGAGGGGCTGGAGCAGCGCTACGGCCTGCGGGTCGAGGCGGAGGCGGGCGGGTTCGCCGTGCGGTCGATCGGAGATCCGGCCCTGCTGCCGGTGGCGGCGGATCCAGCTGCGCCCGGGAGCGAGGGGGGCGCGCCGGCAGCCCCCGCGCTCGATGCCGTCGAGGCCGCCGCCCGGGCCGTGCTGGATCGGGTCCACCTCGAGCTGGCCGTCATCGAGAAGACCGGGTTCGTAAGCTATTTTCTGATCGTGGGGGATTTCATCCGACACGGCCGCAGCCAGGGGATTGCGTGCGTGGCGCGCGGGTCGGCGGCGGGATCGATCGTGACCTACCTGCTGGGGATATCGAACGTCGATCCCCTGCGCTACGGGCTCCTGTTCGAGCGGTTCCTGAATCCGGAGCGGGTGAATCCGCCCGACATCGACATCGACTTCGCCGACGACCGGCGGGCGGATGTCATCCGGTATGTGCGGGACAAGTACGGGCGGGACTCGGTGGCACAGATCATCACGTTTGGCACAATGGGGGCGAAGTCCGTCGTGCGCGATGTGGGGCGGGTGCTGGGGATGGATTATGGGGATGTGGACCGGCTGGCGAAGATGATCCCGAACGAGCTGAAGATGACGCTGGCCAAGGCGCTCGAGAAATCGGCGGAGCTGAGGTCGGCGTATGAGGGGGACGACGCGGTGCGGGAGCTGATCGACATCGCGTTCGTGCTCGAGGATCTGACCCGGAACGCATCGGTGCACGCGGCGGGCGTGGTGATCGGCGACCAACCGCTGGTGAACCTCCTGCCGCTCAAGCAGGACGAGGACGGCTCGATCGTGACCCAGTATGCCATGGGGCCGGTGGGCGATCTGGGGCTGCTGAAGATGGACTTCCTGGGGCTGAAGACCCTGACCGTGATTCGCAACACGTGCGACCTGGTGAAGCGGGCGCGCGGCATCGAGGTGCCGATCGATCATCTGCCGCTGGATGACGCGCCCACCTATGCGCTGCTCAATCGCGGGGAGACGGTGGGCGTGTTCCAGCTGGAATCGAGCGGGATGCGGGACCTGTGCCGCAAGTTCCACATCAGCTCGCTGGAGCACATCACGGCCCTGATCGCCCTGTACCGGCCAGGCCCCATGAAGCTGATACCGGAGTTCATCCGGCGGCGCCACGGGGAGGTGAAGATCGAGTATGAGCATCCGCTGCTCGAGCCCATCTGCCGGGAGACCTACGGGATCATGGTGTACCAGGAGCAGGTGATGCAGGCCGCCCAGGTCCTGGCCGGCTACACGCTCGGCGGCGCCGATCTGCTCCGCCGCGCCATGGGCAAGAAAAAGGTCGAGGAGATGCAGAAGCAGCGGGCCACGTTCGTCGAGGGCTGCGCGCGCCTGCACCAGATCCCGGCGGATCGCGCCAACGAGATCTTCGATCTGCTCGAGGATTTCGCCGATTACGGCTTCAATAAGTCGCACGCGGCCGCCTACGCGGTCGTGGCTTACCAGACGGCGTATCTGAAGGCGAACTACCCGGTCGAGTTCCTCAGCGCCATGATGACCAACGACATGGCGGATACCGACAAGCTGGCGATCCTGATCCAGGAGGCTCGGACGTTCCAGATCGAGGTCCGGCCGCCGGATGTGAACGAAAGCCACGTCCATTTCACGCCTGCGCAGCCCGGGCCGGGCATCCGGTTCGGCCTGGCGGCCATCAAAGGAGTTGGCGAGATCGCGGTGCAGAGCCTCCTGGACGCCCGCCAGAGCGGCGGCCGATTCAAGTCCCTGGCCGACCTGTGCGAGCGCGTCGACACCCGCACCGTCAACCGCAAGGTCCTCGAAGCGCTCATCCGGTGCGGGGCCTGCGACGGCTTGGGCGAGACCCGGGCAGCGATGTTTGCCGGGATCGATCGAACCCTCGCCAGCGCAGCCCGACGCGGGCTGGACCGGATCCGCGGCCAGGGCCAGCTGTTCGACTTTCTCGCCGACCAGGGCCTGGCGCCGGCTTCGGGCGACTCCGGGCTCGAGGAATGGCCGGCAGCGGAGCGCCTTGCCGCCGAGAAGGAGCTGCTCGGCTTCTATGTGACAGGCCACCCGCTGACGCCGTATCGGACGCTCCTGGACCGATACGCCCTGACCGACACGGCGGGGCTGGCGGGGCTGGCCCATCGCACCGTCACGCGGCTGGGCGGGCTGGTAACGGCGGTGCAGGAGGGCATCTCGAAAAAGAGCGGCAAACCCTACGCCCTAGTCACGATCGAGGATCTGGCAGGATCGGTTCCCGTGCTCTGCATCAACGAGAACTACGATTCGTTCCGGCCGCTCCTCCAGTCGGGCCGGTTCGTCCTGGTCACCGGCGAGGTGAACCTGTCGGAAGACAAGCCGAAGGTCTTTCCCATTTCGATCATCCCTCTCGAGGAGGCACCCCGCCAGCTGACGCTGCAGGTTCACATCCGCCTGGACGCCGCCCAGGCGACCGGGGACCGCCTCCGCCGCCTCCGGGACATCGCCGATGCCCACCGCGGCTCCTGCCCGCTCTTCCTGGGCCTGCGCCGCTCCGGCGGCGGCTGGACCTACATCGAGACCCACTCGCAGTTCTCGGTCGTTCCATCCCTGGAATTGCAGCAGGCCATCGAAACCGAGCTCGGCCCGGGCAGCTATTACGCCAAGGCTGATCTCGCCATGCCGGCCCGCACCCCTCGGGCCTGGGAACGCAAAGGCAACGGGGGCTAGAGGGCGGCGGCCCGGTGACGCCATCCACTCCACGCAGCCAATTGCCTCGCAGGCATGTGCCCCCCAAGCGCCACTATGAACCAATCATCCGCGTTCATCGCAAAGCGCGCCCTTGCGCGCGTCTCCGCGACGCTCCTTTTCGCAGCCCTTGCTCTCCGGGAATCGCCCGCCGCGAATTTCGCCGACGGCGCCGCCGCCCCCCATCGTGGCGTGTGGCAGAAGGAGCTGGCCATCGACGATCCGCGCGGCAATCCGTTCTTCGATGTCGAGCTTCGCTTCATCTTCACCTTGCCGGACGGGAAGGAGGTCCAGGCGGAAGGATTCTGCCGGGGCGGCAGCCGCTGGGCAGGGCGCGCCTATTGCGGGCAGCTTGGCCCGTGGAAATGGCGGACCGTGTCGAATCGATCCGCGCTCGATGGCCAGAGCGGCCAGTTCGATGTCGTGCCCTCCGCGCTGCCGGGCAAGCTCCGCCAACACCCGCGCGATCCGCGCCAGTTTGCATACGACAGCGGCGTGTGGTTCCTGCACCTGGGCGACACAGGCTACCGCTACGTGACCGACACCGAACCCCTCTGGCAGCAGTATATCGACGAGGCCGCCGCAGCGGGCTTCAGCAAGATCCGCACGTGGTTCTGCCGCGGCCGCAGCGATGTCGCCGCCCTGTTCGCCGACAACCGGGAAGGGCTGGATCTGGCCTACTGGGATGAGATCGAGCGGCGTCTGCTCTATGCGCTCGAGCGCCATCCGCACATCCAGTTCCAACTGATCCCCTACGGCGAAGACACAGCGGAATTGCGCCGCTATGGCGAAGGCGAGCGTGCGTCGCGCCTTGTGGCCCGCTACGCCCAGGCCCGCTTCTCCGCTTTCCCGAACGTGCAGTGGTGCATCTCGAACGATACCATCATCACGCCTGAGCCCGGCCGCCGAAACGCCGATCCGGCCACCATCGACCGGATTGGGCGCGACATGCGGGCGCGCGAGCCCTGGGGCACGCTCATCTCCAACCACCAGGCGCGTTTCCGCGGCTACTCGTTCGTCGACGCCCCATGGTCGGACATTATCACCCTCGAAGACCGCGACCAGGTGGCCGGGGCGATCCTTCTCCAATACCGCGCGCTCGGGAGCGATCCTGTGGTTCTCGACGAAGACCGCTACGGCAACTACATCTCGCCCAGGCACGACCGGTTCTTCTTTCGGCGCCTGATGTGGGCCAGCCTCCTGAGCGGCGGGCACGCGACCTACGGCGGCATGAACACCTACGAACCGTTCGCCGGCCCGGATAAGCTGCAAGGCGTCCAGGGCTATTGGACCGCCGTGCGCGACGGCCGCCTCGACGATGGCGCAGCCGATTTCCGGCACATCCGGCGCTTCTTTGCCGAGGCGGATCTGACCCTCGCCGGCCTGGAGCCCAACGACCCCATGGCTGGCAACGACGGCCACAGCGTCAAGGTCATCGCCGGCACCCAAACCATCGTTGCGTATCTCCAGAATCCGGATTCGGACGCACCCGAAACCGCCAACGTGGCGGAGACGCCCGCCGCCTGCCGCCTGCACCTGCCATCGGGCGCCTGGCGCATTCGCTGGTTCGATCCGCGGACCGGCCAATGGCATCCGAATCCCGAGCGCATCGAGGTTTCCGGCGGCTCCACCCGCGATTTCCGATCGCCGTTCCCGGGCGATGCGGTGCTGCTATTGAGGCTGCCTGGCCAGTTCTTGCCGGACTGCGCCGACAACTCCTGCGGCGGTGTTGGGAGATGCGGAATTGGAAGTGCGCGACGGCGGCGCAAGGGATTCGTCGTTTCTGGCGCCAGGCGGGAGAGCGGCCGGTTCGGCGCGGTTTGCCGGCCGCCTCCGCGCCACGCTGTCAATCGCCGATGTCGGATCCCATGGCCGTGTTCTCACTTCGGGGGAAGGAGCGGCTGATAGTGGATCGATGGATACCCGCCGCCCATGTTTCGGGCGAGCCAAAGGCGGTAATCCAGGGTTTGGGTGGCGGCCAGGTACTTGCGAGCGATCGGATGGGTTGCGGTGACGACGGCGATGGTTTTGGAGCCGTCTTGCGCGGTGACCGTGAGAACCAATTCGTCGCGAAAGTCGCCGCAGAGATCGGCCGTCATGGAAACGGTGGCGCCGGGAGGCAGGGCCGGCTGTGCCTGGCTGCCAAAGTCGACCTCCTTGCCGTTGAAGTCGCCGATCTTGCCGTCCGGACCGCCCAGCAATTCGCGGGTGGGATCGCCATCCCACTCGAGCGGTGTGTAGCGATAGGGGAACGGTTCCAGCAGCAGCCGGCCGTCGGCGGAGAACAGAACAATGTGGGAATCGTTGTGCCCGGCGCGATTGGAGATGCACTCGATCCCCGCGGCCCCGTCCCAGATATCCGACGTCCAGCCGTAGTGGCCGTGGCTCCAGCGGGGATCGTCTTCCCGGTTCACTTTCCAGAGGGTCTGGCCCGAGCTGGCATCGACCATGTAGACGCCCGCGTGGACGGACGACTCGACGATGTAAAACACTTCCAGTCCAGGGCGATCGGGGAGGTAGTCGGCGATCGAGACGATGTCAGGGTGCTGCCGGTAGATCGACCAGCGAAGGCGGCCATCCGGACGGATGCAGGTGGTGCCGTCGAAGACCTCCTGGCGTCCGTCCCCGTCGACGTCGGCCATCTCGATCTTGTGCCCGCCGCTTCCGCTGGTTTCGGCGAAGCTGTCGAACCTCCACAGCGGCTTGAGCTGGGCGTCGAAGGCCGCGAAGACTTCGTTTTCGTACAGGCCGGTTTGCGTGACGACGGCCGGATGTTTGCCGTCCAGGCAGCCAACCGAGAGGTGGATCCGGATCGACGATTTGGCGAAGTCCGACACCATGTCGGGCCAAGGCGCCTTGTGCCTGAGTTCGCCGGACATGCCGTCGATGATCGCGACCCAGACGGTGTCGCCGATTTGCAGCCGCGTCACCACCTCGGCCTTGCCGTCGCCGTCCATGTCCCAGACGTTGAAGGGCACGTTGTTGGCACTGCCGTAGCAGCGGTCGTGCCGGCAGATGTCTTTGCGCCAGAGCGAGCGCCCATAGGAGGTGAAGGCTTCGAGTTGGACCGGCAAGCCCGGATCCTGCGACATTTCACGGTTGCCGTTGTCCATGCGGATGACGCAATCGAGGGTGCCGTCGCCGTCGAGGTCGCCGAAGATCGGCACGAGGGATCCTTGCTGACAGAGCGGTTGAAAGGCGGCCACGACGTTGCTCGGTTCTGACTCGGCCGTGATGCCGAACCACTCGGATTTGCGTCCTTCCTTGCGGGAGGCATCGACCGGTCTGACATAATATTGGTAGCGCCGGCCCGCCTCGGCGCCGGAGTCAACAAAGGTGGTCGATTCGGCAACGGGGGTTTCGGAAACGCGAAATCCCTCGTGGTCCCGCGTGGCAGCCCGGTAGACGTGGAACCGGGTATCCGCCGTGTCACCGCTCAACAGCGCCCAGCTCAGCAGGATCTTTCCGCCGCCGAGGGACGCCCCGGTCAGCCGGCGCGGCTCGATGGTCCAATCGGCCGATTTGGGCTCGCGCACAGGTCGAAAACCGAGATCGGGATGGCGAATGCCGGCCGAGATGCCCAGGCGGTTCCCGCACTGGAGATAGTCGCCCGCCCGGGCCCAGGAGCCACCCATCACACTGTTTTCGATAACGAGCGGATCGTCGATGCGATATTTGAATCGCGTGGTCGCCGGGTCGTGATGCTCCACCACCATCTGCCAGACGTTGCCGCTCATCCCATAGAGACCGAAGCCGTTCGGCGATCCGGAGCGGGCCGGTTCGAGGTGCTGTTGCCAGGCATGGAAGGCCCGGCCGCCCGCCGCGTCGTAGTTGGCTCGGCCTTCCGGGGCCTCGTCGCCCCAGGGATACGCCTTCCCCGTCAGGCCGCCGCGGCAGGCGTATTCGAACTCGGCCGACGTAGGCAGCCGGCAGATGCGTCCTTCCCGCTCGGAAAGCCAGCCCAGGTAGGCCAGCACGTCCTCGCGATTGACGAAGATCACCGGATGATCGCCTTGGCCGGGCGGGATGGCGCCGCTGGCCCAGTGCAGGGGGCAGCGGTAGCCCGTCGCATCGACGAATGACTTGTATTCCTGGTTTGTGACAGGATGGTCGAGGATCTCAAAGTCCTCGACCCGTGTCGGCGATCCGTTCTGGTTTGCTCCCCGGCCGCGACGAAAGGTGTCGCCTTTGATTTCCACGAAGCTGCTGAGAGTTTCGCCGGCAAGGCTCACCGGTTCCACTGCAACACCGGCCAGCGCCAGAGTGATCAGCGCGAATGTTCGGATCGACCATCGATTCATAGAGCCCTGTTTCTGTTTGGATAAGAAATCGCTTTTCAGGCGGCACGGGCACGACGCCTCTGTGACCGGCCGTAAAGAAGCGTTTTCATGGGGAGAATGCTGAGCAGGGGCAGATGCGTCAAGATCGATGGCAGCAGGCCATCGACCATGGCGATGGCATCGAGACCCCGCGGAGAACAACAAAGGAAACGATCGCTTGGTATCCTGACTTGCAGGACCTGCCACTCAAAATACGCTCATTTGTCAACTATTTAGATGCGACCCCTTTGTCTTACCCCGGTGCGAGAGGGTCGCCTGGAGAGTCCGTGGGGCGGGTTGGTGGGCGGGGTGGTGCTGGGTGACCCGGAGTATGCGCAGACGTTGCTGAAACGGCGGAAGGCTCCGAGACCGGATGCCGGGGCAC
>Ga0209310_1000223_pt1 | contig 78556 bp, 53 predicted proteins | sample AD_UKC030_MetaG_FD_184415 | JGI IMG/M metagenome (GOLD analysis project Ga0209310, IMG submission 184415) | Active sludge microbial communities of municipal wastewater-treating anaerobic digesters from USA - AD_UKC030_MetaG (SPAdes) (version 2) | ecosystem: Engineered > Bioreactor > Anaerobic >... | reverse complement strand
CCGTCAGCGTCGGATCGCAGTTATCGGTCGCCGTCACCGTTGGGGCCGTCGGAATCGCCTGGCAGTCCACCGTCGCATCCGCCGGCACACCCAAGAGCGTCGGCGCCGTCGTGTCCACTACCGTGATCGTCTGGGTGGCCGAGGCCGCGTTGCCGCAGGTGTCGGTCACCGTCCAGGTCCGCACGATCGTCCCGCAGCCCTCAACCACCGTGTTGCTGGTCTCGGCGTAATTGACCGTCAGCGTCGGATCACAGTTATCGGTCGCCGTCACCGTTGGGGCCGTCGGAATCGCCTGGCAGTCCACCGTCGCATCCGCCGGCACACCCAAGAGCGTCGGCGCCGTCGTGTCCACCTTCCACATGTAGGTCACCAGACACGCGCTGCTGTTGTCGCAGGCATCGGTCGCAATCAGGAGAAACTCCTGGCTGTACAGGCAGCCGAGGTCGGACACCAATCCGGCGGTGCAGGTTGGGATCATGGCTCCGTCGCAATCGTCGCTGACAGTCACCAGTGCCAGGACGATCGACTCATCCGGCAGACTGGCCGGATTGCACCCCAGATCAATCGGAACCGTCGGACAACCGGTGAAGACCGGCGGCGTGGTGTCTTCCTTCCACGTGTAGGTGACCACGCAAGGCGTGGCGCTGTTGGCACAACTGTCGGTTGCCGTTAGTGTGAAGGCCTGGCTGCGCAGGCACCCGTCTTCGACGATGTCTCCCTCAACACAGGTCGGTGCGATGGCGCCGTTGCAATTATCGCTGACCGTGACCAAAGCCAGCGCACTGGTGCAAGTTGGCTTGGTCGGATTGCACCCCAGGTCAATCGGCGCAGTTGGACAACCGTAGAACGCTGGCGGTGTCTGGTCATTGACCGTGATGATCTGCTGGCACGTTGCGGTGTTCCCGCACTCGTCTTTGGCCTCGTAAGTGCGTGCGATCACGTACCGGTTGGGGCACGTCTTTTCGGTGACGAGGCCGTCTACGTACCTGACCGTGACCTCGCCGCACATGTCGCTGGCGCTTACCGTCGCGGGATTTGGCGCTGGCACATCGTTGGCACACTGGACCGCGACGTCAGGCGGGCAGGCGATCGTTGGCGGAGTGGTGTCCCGGATCATGATCTTCCGCGTGCATGCTGCCCTCTGGTCACAGGCGTCGATGGCCGTAAAGGCGACCGTTTGCTCGCCCGTGAGGCCACACCCATCACTGAAACGGGCCGGATCGTAGTCGTTGACGATCTGGACTCCGAGATTATTGTCGGTGGCGGTGGCAGTTGCCAGCCAGGCTGCGATCTTCGTCTCCTGGTCCGCATCACCGCACTCGATGATCAGGTCCGCGGGCGGGCAAGTGATGGTAGGCGGCACATCGTCGCTCACGACGATGATCTGCTGGCACTGTGCGCTGTTCCCACACTCATCTTGGGCCCGGTAGGTCCGCGTGATCACATAGTCGTTTTCGCACGTCCCTGGTGTGGTCTCGTCGCCGGCCCAGGTCACCGTGACCATGCCGCAGTTATCGCTGGCGCTGACCTTGCTGAGATCCGGCGCTGGCACATCCTCAGGACGCGTCACGTTCACCGGTCCTGGGCAAAGGATGACGGGAGCCGTGGTATCCACCACTGTAATCGTCTGGCTGACCGGCACGGTTACATTGCCGCAGGCATCGATTGCTGTCCATGTCCGCGTCACGCGATACGCCTGCGGGCAGTTGCCGGGCAGAGTGCTGTCGCTGTAGGTCAACGTCGGATTCGGATCGCATGCATCGGTGGCGATAGGAGTGCTGAACACCAAGGGCTCATCGCACTCGATGGTCAGCGGCCCGCCGACGCCCGTGATAAGCGGCGGGGTGGTATCGATCACCGCGATCGTCTGGCTCGCGGTCGCGGTGTTTCCGCACGCGTCGAGAGCCGTCCAGGTCCGGGTTACGCTGTACTCCTGCGGGCAGTCGCCCGGCGTTGTTACATCCTCGAAAGAGAGCAACGGTTCCGGATCGCAGGCATCGGCTGCCGTCGGCGTCGCAAACTGCGGCGTCGCGGGGCACTCCACGCTCGAAGGCTCGGGCAGCGCCGAGATCACTGGCGGCATCGTGTCCACGACGTTAATCGTCTGAGTGGCCGTGGCGGTGTTGCCGCAGTCGTCTGTGGCTGTCCAGGTGCGCGTGACATAATATTCCTGCGGGCATTGTCCGGGCATCAGGCAGGCGCCGATATACTTGAGGTCCCCGAGGCCTTCATACTGTTTCCTTGAGTAGATTCTCCAAGTGCCGTCCATCGACCCTGTGAAGTCCTCGAAACAGTTCACATATTGCAGGGTGAGCCCTTCGCCGGCCAAGATCGCCCTGAGGTATGGCTCATTCGGCGATGTCAGACTGCCATATGGTGTATACGCACCCGGTCCTGTATGAATGCTCGGATCACCGTTGACCCATTGCGGATATCCTGAGGAGCAGGGATAGAAAGTAGGCTCGTAAATTTCTCTCTTCGTGGAAGGCGTAATACAGTTCGGTTCAGTATAGCAGAACGGCCCAACCAGAATCACCGCCTGTCCGGAAGGCGAGACCAAGGTAAACTCAGCCACACCTGGCCCCTTATTGACCTCGAACCGCAGCAACAGCTTGCTGATCTGCCATGCTTCGAGATCCGTGTCAGCAATCTCGATATTCCAGACGATCCCGTTTCCGGAAGCATTGACTGTTCTTCCCTCGTTATTGCAGGAACCCACATTATCCTGGTAAGTGATTTCGACATTCTGATCGCAGTTATCCGATGCGCTTGGCATTTCGAATTCGGGCGTCTCCGTGCACTCGATGATTTGATCCTCGGGCACGTATGTGAACGTCGGCGGGGTGTTGTCGTCCACTGTGAAGGTCTTTGTCGCTGTGCCCACGTTCCCACACGCATCGGTCGCCGTGAACGTCACCGTCACCACCTGATCGCAGTTGTCCGCCGGCGCCGTCCAAGTCGGCGTCACCGTCACCGGCCCGTCGCAGTTGTCGAGCGCACTGGCCGTGGCCGCCCACGTGTCAACCAGGGCCTTGTCGTAGCATTCCATGCTCAACGTCGCGCTCGGTACCGTGATCACCGGCGGCGTCGTGTCGTCAATGGTGATCAACTGCACGTCGTCGTCCACGTTGCCGCAGGTGTCCACCACCGTGAAGGTCCGCGTCACCACCGTCGGGCAGGTCCCGCTCGGGCTGTCGATGTAGCTGATCGACTGGATCCCGCAGTTGTCGGTCGCGTTGCCGCCCGCACCCGTCAGTTGGGCCAGCGTGATCGCCACCGCCGCCTCGCTGTAGCTCAGGCCGCTGATCGCGCCCGTGTCGCAGCCCTCGATCGTCGCGTCCGCCGGCGCCGTCGCCACCGGCGGCGTCGTGTCGTCAATGGTGATCAACTGCACGTCGTCGTCCACGTTGCCGCAGGTGTCCACCACCGTGAAGGTCCGCGTCACCACCGTCGGGCAGGTCCCGCTCGGGCTGTCGATGTAGCTGATCGACTGGATCCCGCAGTTGTCGGTCGCGTTGCCGCCCGCACCCGTCAGTTGGGCCAGCGTGATCGCCACCGCCGCCTCGCTGTAGCTCAGGCCGCTGATCGCGCCCGTGTCGCAGCCCTCGATCGTCGCGTCCGCCGGCGCCGTCGCCACCGGCGGCGTCGTGTCGTCCACGTTGATCGTCTGGGCGCAGGTGGCGGGATCGATACCTTCCATTTCGATGCTGAACTGCCGCAGAACGGTGATTGGGCAGCTACCCGATCTACTGTCTTGATAATAATACGAATAAGCGGTGTCGTCACCGCACACAGATTCCGCTCCCGCTGAGGTAAACTCCGCGTATGTGATTTCTACCTTGGTTTCCGAATAAGGGAGGCCAGTCTCCCCTTCCAACACGCCGATATCACACCCCTCCAGATTCAGCGTATCAGGACAGTTTATCCCAAACCCAGTGATGGTAACAACATACGTGCAATCAGCAACACAGTCATTCAACGTATACGTGTACGTAATTGTATATTCGCCCTCATGAGTCACATCCAAGTGGTAGGCGTCCCCAACCTTTGACACTCCGGTTCCGCTATAAACACCGACACCGCCGGTCGGGGTGCCAGACCCACCGGTTAACAACAGAGGGGTCGCACTCGGGCATGTTGCGAAGTCACTCGGGCACGTTGCAGTTGGCTGCTGGTATACAATTATTGAAAAGTAGCACACGTCGGAGCATCCGTTGAATGTATACACGTAGGAGAGATTTATCGGAGTTCCTAAGGGTGCGATTGAGGGGTCGAATGTTGCGATTTCAGCACCGATTTGTAGGGTAGAATACCCGCCGCCGAGATAGTAGTACGTTCCCATTCCGCCCGCTGGGGTCGCAACGATGTTGAACTCAGTGGCGAGTGTAAATGGGGCGTCCGTACTGCAATACGAGGTCTTGGCAGGCGGACAATTTTCGGTGATTCTTGGCAGCTGCAGACTTAAAGACGCTGTCCCATACGCGCTATAATAGTCGTAGACGGTAAGTGTAACGGTAAATGTGGCGCCTGACGTGGTATCGTAAGTATGAGTCACAGTTGGACTGGTACTTGAGTGGTTCGCGCCGTCGCCGAAGTCCCATACATACAACTGGTAAGGCGAATCTCCACCGGTAGCACTACCCGTGAAGGACACTGTAATGCTGTTATCAGTATTAGCAACGCAGGTATAGGCAATATCGGGAATTACTATGGAATAGATAAAGGCGGTGTTTTCATTGCATTTTGATGACGAGTACTGGCCACATGTAGTCGTATTTGCGCAGGTGGCGTTGCTGGCGGTTTCCCAGCCTATCCAGACATTGCGAATGGTATAGATTGCATCACAGTCCACAAGAACAGGGCTGTTGATGTCGCTGAGCATTATGGATGAGAGACCCGCCGGCATACTGTTAACGCAGTTCATCGCTGAGTATTGGTAGACTGCGCCTGAACCGTCGTCTTTGAACACCTCGTAGTAGACTCGAACAGCATAACGCTCGGTGCTTGCCTCGAAGGTTGCCCACAGGTACATAGCAGTGGTGCCGGGGCATGTTGGATTCAGGGGGTTCCCGTACACATCGGCAACATATATGCGTGTTATGTTGACATCGTTTGCGGTGCACACGGTTCCCAATGTGCAGCCGTCTCCAAAGTAGCATTCCGGAGACCAAAGGTCGTTTTTTAGATTGGCGACGGGCACGGTGCAACCGCGGTCGGTTTGTGCGATCGCGGAGTGTGATGGCCTACCAAGGATGAAGACGAGAATCGTGAGCGCAATAACGCTGGCAAGCGGACTTGATGCGCAGATGGTGTGCTTATGTTTCATAACTGTCGGCGGCCTTGGGTGATGCGGGTGATGTGTCAAGAAAGGGGCGCTCAGGTGACATTTAGCGTAAGATCGAAACAGGCCGGCAACAGGCGAGTCCGAAACGCCCTTGTGGCGATTGCCACGGCGAGCTGGGTAGAGGAAGCGGCGGGTCGGCATCCCAGGCCGGCGCGCGCAGGCCGTTGGCGTGCAGCCGGTCTAGGTGCACCGTGGCGGTTTTACCGGGCTGGGACCCGGGGCCTGTGAGGTTTGCGTTGCTGTGAAGCGGGTTTTCGGGTCTGCCAGTGGTGAAGTTAGCCTCGATCCTCTCCCTGACTTTTCGCCGGCTGATCTGCAGCGGCAGGCAAGGGCTGACGTCAAATGGGGGCACCCGCAGCGCAAATGCCGTGTCGCCCGGATCGAGCGAGAATGGCCGCACGGGATCAAGATCGACCGCCGACAATCCCACGCCTGATGCGCGGCTGAACCTGTCGGATGGTTTGACGGATTGCACCTGTTGGCCCAAAAAGGCAACTGGATGGGATCTGCTGGCCGCACCGAGACTGCCCGTAATACAACAAATGGCATGCATGATGCCGTGTCCCGATTATAAAAATGCCCTGTCCCGATTAATAACGCTTTGTACCGCTTTACGTAATCTATGCGGAAGGCGACACTCATTGGAATGCGTACATCTACGTATTTTGATGCGAAACACTACGTATTCTTGAGGCCTCCAGCATGATTCGGCAGGTACCGGTCTGGACGTCGATCCGAAGTGCCAACCGGCAAGGTCGACCTTTTCGAGGTAGACCTGGATGCCGGTCCGGTTGGTGAACTATTCCAGATTCCATTCCATTCCAACACCTTCCAAGGCGGGGATCACGCTCAGATCGTCGAGCATGGCGGGCCGGAGCTCCAGAGGATTTCGACGCGACTCCCTTTCTCCCAGACGGCCCAATCCCTTGACCATCAACGCACGCGTCGCCAAATCCAGCCTTAGGGTCTGTGCAAAAATTACTTCCGATTTTGGCGGGAGCGCCGCCGGGCCAGATGCGAGGCGCAAGGGAGGGAGTGTATCCCCCTGCGATACTCGACCGACCGAGCCACGAAGCCGATGGCCCGGCGCCGCCCCGCCCCTGCGGGCTGGGGGCCTTGGGCGCGCTGGCTGTGTTGCTCCTCGCTCACAGACCGCGCGGGTATGCTCGCTCGTCGCGCCTTGCCAGCCCGCCCAATCCCCTCCAGCAAAATCGGAATTAATTTTTGCACAGACCCTTAGCTGATGCATGATCCAACGAAAACCATGGACCAGGTCCGCCCTCCCAAGCCGCGTGATCGATTGGCCATGCCGGACCAGCGCGCATGCAATGGTCGTGTAATACATGCCACGAGCCAAGTCACGCGGCAGACATTTCACCTTGCTGACCAGATGCGCCTTGGCGAAATCCTTGACCACCAGCAGCCACTTGATCGATAACGACGACACACCGATCAGGGTGCCTCCGATCGCTGCACCTTAAGCATCTTGATCTCGAGGATGCCGAACTTCTTGACTTTTGAGTTTTGGTATTAAGGCATCTTCTCGATCTGGTCTTTCACCTTTTGGAGCTGTTGCTGGTTGGCGGGAGGCGCTTTCCCAATCGCCTGCAGGAGGTGGTCCAGGGCGGATTGTCTATTTCCTGGGACGCGATACACGTCAGCCAGCCGTTCATCGACCTGCCAGATGTCTTTCATCGAAAGCGTCTTGCGGGCCGCCTCATAACAGCGCAGCGCCAGCTCGCCCTCGCCGATCTCCAGACACAGCTTGCCCGCAGCGTTGTGGTGGTTTTAACCCCCCTGGTAGCGCCCATGCCCAGCTCCTCTGAAAAGCAATTTCCTACCAGTACCAGTCAGGGATGGCCGGCCGAGTTGAACAAGCACAGCGTAACCCCGTCCCAATGGAGCGGGCTGTTGCAGTCGGTTTCGCCGGGTGGGGCGGCGAGCCGGTTGGCACCGGGGAACCTCACCACGGAGGCTGGGCGCAAGATCGCCCTCGGAAGCCCCGCCGCCGACCGGCAGGCATGACGGAAGCTGCAACCCGTTACGAGGGCGCTCAAGCCGACGAGACGCAGGAAACGTCGTCGAGCGAGGCGCGGCTCAGACCCCTTGAACCCATAATCCTCATGAACAACTCCCAAAGCTTTCTCTCGCGCCTCGCTATCCAGAGCATCATCAGTCTAAAACGCCGGGTCAGGCCTGCCTGCGCCGCCGTGGCAGGTAGGCCTCACGCGGCAAGACTGCTGACGCTGCGTATGGAAGCCAAGCTTGGCGGAATCAACGACTTGCTTCCGTGATGGGCTCTCTGGCAACTTTAGGGCATCATTCCTGCGGCAGAATCTCGGGCATCGTCAGCGCCACGCCTTCTCTTTGCAGAATCTCGAGCCGGCGCATGACCGAGGCCAAGGCTGCAGCACGCCGGGCGCCGAGGTTCTCCAGATAGGGCGCGGCCAGCTTCCACAGGGAATCCTGGCCGGCCGCGAGCCCGACGTGGCCCGTCTCATCTTTGCCGCCGGAAAGCTGCTCCAGCAACTGCTCCAGAAAACTCTTGGGCTCGGGCACGACACGCACGTCGTAGTCCGTGATCTTCGCCTGGTCCGCCGCGAAGGCGACCGCGTCGTTCATCGTCCCCAACCGGTCCACCAACCCCAGTTCCAGGGCCTGGATGCCCGTAAAAACCCGGCCGCCGGCCAGCTCATCCATCGGCTTTTTCAGACGGTCGCCCCGAATCTCGGTCACGTGGTTTTGAAACACGGCGTAGATCTCGTCCATGAAAAGCCGGATCCGCGCGCGCTCGCTTTCGGTGAAGACAGTGTCCGCCGAAAAGAGGCCAGCGTTCTGTCCGCGTTTGTACTCTTTGAATGTGATGCCCATCTTTTTCCACATCTCGGTGGTGGCGAGTTTCCCGGCCACCACGCCAATGGAGCCGGTCAGGGTCGTGGCATCGGCGAAAATGGTGTCGGCGCCGCAAGCGACATAATAGCCCCCGCTTCCGGCTACGTCGCCCATGGACACCACGAAGGGCTTTTTAGCTTTCACCCGCCGGGTCGCGTCGAGAATGATCTCGCTAGCGGTGGCGGATCCTCCCGGCGAATCAATCCGCAACACGACCGCCTGGATCGAATCATCGTCGGCCGCCTGGTCCAGTGCCTCCCGCACTTCGGTGCTGAACGCTCCGATGTTGCCTCCGAATGGGCTGGGCAGGCCTGTTCCAGTCATGATCGGGCCGCTCACATAGACGATACCGACAGCGGGCCTGGCGCCAGCCTTTTTCTGCGGGCCGCGCAGGAGGTCCCCCCAAATCTTGATGAAGGCGAACGGAGAGGACCAATCCAGACCGGCTTGATCCTTGCGGCCGTATTTCTTCTCGAAGACCACCTCGTTGCCGTAGCGCTTCCGGAGCATCGCCTCAAAATCCTGGTGTTGCTCGACGGCATCGATCAAACCGGCGGCCTTGGCTTGCTCCGCGGTAAACAGGCCGGTGTCCAGCCAATCCCGCACTTGGGCGGCGTCCGCCTTTCGGCCCGTGGCGATCAGGTTGCTAAAGCTGGCGTACCAACTGTCCATCAACCAGTTCATCATTTCGTCGGCTTCGGGGCTTGGCTGCTCCCGCATGAACAACTCCGCCGCGCTCTTGTAGGCGCCTTCGGTCAGGAAATCCGGCTGGACACCGATCTTGTCCAACAGCCCGCGCACATGCAGCGAGCTGCCGCACAGGCCGGGGATCGCGATCAGACCGGTCGGCACGACGCTGATGCGCGAGGCCCCGCACGCCAGGACATACTGCGCCATCATGAGCGAACTGGCGTGGACGTGAAGCTCCTTGCCGCGGCGGCGAACCAGGGACATCGCGTCTCGCAGTTCCTCGACTTGTGCAGATCCCAGCGAAGCGCGTTCGGGCAGGATGACCACCGCCTTGACAGCCGGATCATTTGCGGCTTTGTCCAGGCGCGCCACCAATTCTTTCAACGACATCCCACCAGGGCCCAACATCGGGAAAGGCTCCTCGACCGGCACCTCGGTGAGCATGCCGTCCAGCCGGAACACCGGGACGATGTGAGCCGGCGGCTCCGTCGATGCCGCCGGAGCGCGCACCCCGGTCAGCACTGTGATGAGTGCCAGGCACAGGATGCTAGGAATTTGTGTCTTCATTGGATTGATTCAGGTTCGGATCCCACAACACAGAACTTCCCACATCCGGCTGTCATTGGCAATCTACGGCTGGCCGTAGAAAACCAGGTGGTCGTAGGTCCGGGAATCATCGCGTTTGATCTGGTGCGCCTCCAGCTTGCCGTTGTAGACACAGTGGAAAAAGGCGTGATCGAATCGCGGCGGCGGCAGCTCGGCGGCTTTGCCATGCAGGGCGGCCGCCAGGTGCAGCAGCGCCAGCGCCGCTTCGTCGCCGGTCCGGCCATACGAGTAACCCGCACGCGGAAACAGGCCGGTCGGGGCTTGCATCTGGAGCAGGTTATCGCCGACGCGGCAGGCCAGGTGGAGGAGCACGGGATCCGGCGTGGCGCGGTGCAGTTCCAGCAAGGCATAGATGGTTGGCCAATCCTTGTGCGGTGTCTTCATGTCCAGCTTGCGTCCGCCCTCGGGCGCGCCCAGGTCGCCGAGGCTGAGCCGGTTGCCCAGTTCACGCACCATTTCCCAATGGGCCGGATCGCGCGTGATCCGCCAGGCGGCGGCATAGGTCCACAGAATCTGGCCGTCCGGCTTGAGGGGGGCGAACGATTCAGGAATGTAGTAGCCGCTCTTGGATTCCCGCCAGCGGATCGCCGTGCCATCGGTCATCCGCGCGACAAACTCACCGCGCTCGCTGTCGTAGCTGTGCCGCGCGTACGCCTTCAGGTCATCGGACGCCCACTGGATGAATTCGCGTCCCAGTTCGGCCCGCGTCCCGCCGGCGGCGATCAGATCCTCGGCCGCCTGCATCTGCGCCAGCGGCAACTGGTGGTAACGGCCGGTCTGGTGATACGTGGCGACGATCTTCGCCTCGTTGATGCCGGGGTGGACGTGGCCCAGCGCTTGTTGCGCACGGTCCAGCGTGCGATAGCTGAGCTGTCCGCCGCACAATCCTGTCCGCGAATCGCGACCTTCCTGCCAGCGGTGGACCAGCCGGCGCGCCCACATGAGCGCATCGTCGTTCCGGCCCAGCGTCCCCAGGGTGACAAACGAGTGCATCAGCGGCGCCGTCACGTTGACGAAGGAGAGGTTGTCCCCCGTGGCGGGGAAGGGAACCGCAATCCTGTCGTCGAAGGCGTGCTGCCAATCCGGCCGCATCGGGCGCGCGACGGCCGCGTGACGGTTATAGTCCAGGCGCGACCAATCCAGGATGTGGCCGGCCCAGATGCTTTCGATCAGGCGGCGTGTGGCATCGGGATGGACCCGCCACATCAACACATAGTGAGGCTGGTTGCTCTTGAGTTCGTGCGTGGTGGCGCCGCCCTGACCGACGGGCTGGTCGTGCTGCAAATCCCAGGCCAGGTGGCCGCCCCAATAGAGCAATCCGCTGGGCGACACTAGGTGCTCCAGCGCGTAACCGGCGGCATCCTCAGCGGCCTGGCGGTACTTGGGATCGCCGGTCAGGCCGGTCAGGCCATCGAGCGCGCGCATCAGGGCCTGCTGGCTGGCGAAGTTGCTCAGCACCCACTCCTCGACGTTGCCTTGTCTGTCTTTGCCCTTCCAGACGGCGGGCGCCAGCGTTCCCGCGTGCAGGCCGTCGGCGAAAAGCGGCGTTCTTTGTTCGCCGAAATGGTCCCGCCCGTGCTCGAGGATGACGTCGGCGAAGCGCCGAACGCTTTGAAGGAACCGGTCGCTTGCCGGCGCCCCGCTGCCCTCCCCGGCCTGGGCCATCGAACCGGCCAAGCTCAGTGTCCACAGCCCCGCAAATGCCAGGCTGGAACGAAATGATCGGGTGTTCATGTTGATTTTGCACGGACCCTACAGTCCACTGAAGATGAAATGCCGAAAGAGATGGCTGGGCTTCGGATCGCGCTCGGGCGGTGGACAGGGCCACTGCCCCATCGTTTCCCCGGTCCGAGAGTCCAAACGTTTTCGTCTCCGCTTCGATACCGTCATGTGATTCTGTTGCCCTCTTGGTAGTCTTTTTGTCAGCGCGTGTCACGCTTTCTGGCCGCCTTTGAGAACGAGGAGATTCCATTCTCGCATGCCATCGGCGATCATAGTCAATCGCCGACTTGCCTTGTCATTCTCCCTCCCACCCATTCATGGTGTGGGCCACACACAACAGCCGAGGCTGAAGGATGCGCCTGCGCGCAACCTGCTCGAAGGCGTGCTCAATCAGCCGCGATATGCGACCCATCCAACCGTCGTCGTTACCCGCTGCGGAACGCCCCTCCCTCACAACCAGAGCGGAGTTCAAGTCCGCCGGCCGCTTCGGCGAGCGGACCGCGGATTTCGTGCTTGATCCTGGCGTGAGGGTGCATCTGAACGCGCCAACCCTGGAGGAGATCCCCGGCGACATCGTGCGCATTGCGTTTCTCGACAGCAACTACGACTTCGACGCCGCACGCGGCCACGCCACCAAGCTCGCCCGCTGGCTGCGGGATTCGGAGGCCCGGTTCCTGTGCGTTTTCGCGTACAACGACGCGGTTGCGGCGGGAAACGACGATGACGTTCCGATGGCCACTCCAGGATGGCGAGCGTGTTTCTTAGCGAGTCGTTGCCTTCGCCGATCCACGCTACTTCACGGCAGCCGCCCGGATGGCTTCGGCGACGGTCTGGATGCCGAGCGGTTGTTTATCGTCGAACGGACCGTCCGAGCCCCCGCGGGGCCACGTCGCGGGATCGGCGTACTGGCCCTCGTCTTGATACTGCCTCTGAAGACGGCCGATCTCGGCCTTCAGCTCGGCGAACTTGGCAGCAATGGCCGGTTCGCTCCCCCGGTCGAAGAGCAGGTTGTGCTGCTCGGTTGGATCCTGGATCAGATCGAACATCTCGTAAGCGTCCTTTTTCCAGAAATGGACCAGCTTGTGGGTTGCCGTGCGCACGCCATAGTGAGCCGCCGTGTTGTGATGCCCGGGATCGTGGTAATACCGGTAGTAAACCGAGGCGCGCCACTCGCCGGGGGATTCCCCCCGCAGCAGCGGCGCCAGCGAGCGCCCTTGCATGAAATCGGGAACGGCCAGCCCCGCCAGCTCGAGGAACGTCGGCGCCAGATCGATGTTGACGACGAACTGCGCCGGCGCGATCCCCGCCTTGATCCCCGGACCGCGCGCCAGAAGCGGAACACGCAGGCCCGGCTCATACATGAACCGCTTGTCGTATAAGCCCAGGTCGCCCAGGTACCACCCGTTATCGGCCGAGTAGATGACGATCGTATTCTTCCCCAGGCCGGCCTGGTCGAGATAGTCGAGCACCTGGCCGACCGAGTCGTCCACGCCTTGCACGCAGGCCAGGTAATCCTGCATGTAGCGCTGGTACTTCCAGCGGACCAGCTCCTTGCCGGTCAGGATTCTTTTCGTGCCGTCCGGCTGCGCGACTTCGACCTCCATGGGCTTGGCCCCCAGCCACTGGTTGCGCTGGGGCCCCGCAAGGCCGGCCGGCGGCTCGAGCTTCAGGTCCCGCCGCGTCAGGTCCTTGGCCACGGTCTGCTCGTTCACCGGAAGCGCGGCGGGACGCGTCGCGTAGTCGTCCCACAGGGTCCCTGGTTCCGGTATGATCTTGTCCTTGAACAGCGCCTGGTTCCGCAGATCGGGCTCCCACGCGCGGTGCGGCGCCTTGTGATGGAGCATCAGGAAGAACGGCTTGTCCTTGGGCCGCGTCCGGATCCACTCGATACCGAGCTCGGTGGTGATCTCCGTGCAGTGACCCTGGATGCTGAGCCGGTGGCCGGGAACCAGAAACGCCGGGTTCCAATATGCCCCCTGCCCCGGCAGGACGATCCAGCGGTCGAATCCCGTGGGATCGGATCCAAGATGCCACTTGCCGATCATGCCGGTGTGATAGCCGCCCGCCTGCAGCCGCTTGGCCACGTGGTCCCGCGACCCGTCGAAACGATTGAACACCGGCACCCCGTTCATGTGCGAGTACTGCCCGGTCAGCAGCGTCGCCCGGCTGGGCGTGCAGATCGAGTTGGCGCAGAAGGAATTCAGAAACCGCACGCCGGACTCGGCCAGCCGATCGATGTGAGGCGTCCGGTTCACCTTCGAGCCGTAGGCCGAGATCGCATGCTGCGCATGATCATCCGAGAAGATGAACAGGATGTTGGGCCGGTCCGGCGGCACGCCCGCCGCGTTCAGACTCGCCACCAACGCCAGCCCCAGCAAGACAAGAGATCGAATCGCATGTTTCATGGCTTCGTTGCTTTTCATCAGCACCGCGTCGAGCGATCCAGCCCCCGCATGGCTGAAGTGGCAGAACAGGGTTCGGCAAAATGTCTTCACGCAACCCAGCTTAACATGGCTGATCCCCCCATGGGAAGCTCCCGCATGATCGAAATCGATGGTCATCGGCCCGTTCGGGCACCCCCGTTGGTTCCCGATGGCGAAGAGTCAGAACTGCAGGTGGCCACCAGACGCAATCCCCTCCCCCCGCGAGGCTCGGGCGGGGGGGGCGCAGGGAGAGCGTTGCTGACAAACGACTTGTCACGCATCCGGGCCATGAACCGTGTTGGAGCGCGGGCTTTAGCCCGCTGTTGCGTGTTCAGCCTGTCGCGTGTTGCAGCGGCCTGAAGGCCGCGCTCCGGCAGGGCAGGTTCATGGGGAGGGGATTGTTCCAACGCCCGCCTCTCCCCGACCCTACACTGCCGCGGAGGGGAGGAAGAAGACGATTGGTTACCAGGGTCTTTGCCATCGCGCCCTACCCGGACCGATGTTAGGGTTGCCGGGATGAAGATGCTCGCTGCTTCTATCGCCGCGTCGCTCGTGGCTGTCACAGGCTACTCAGCCGACCCTGACTTCGGTCCGAATGTTATCCTGTTCAGGCCCGGCCAGGAAGGCATGCAGGAACAAATCAACGCGGTCTTTCAAAAACAGGAGCGCGCGCAGTTCGGATCCGGCCGCTACGCGCTCCTGTTCAAGCCCGGACGCTACGAGGTGGACGTGCCGGTCGGATTCTTCACCCACGTCGCCGGCCTTGGCAACCTGCCAGCCGAGGTGACTATCGCCGGCCGCGTATGGACCGATGCCGCCTGGATGAACCGAAACGCCACCTGCAATTTCTGGCGCACCGTCGAGAATATCGCGGTGGAACCGCCCGGCGGCGTGAACGTATGGGCGGTCTCCCAAGCGGCCCCCCTGCGCCGCGCCCACATCCGAGCCGATCTGCACCTCTCCTCCGGCGGTTGGTCCAGCGGCGGATTCATGGCGGACTGCGAGATCGATGGCGTGGTCAAGGCGGGAAGCCAGCAGCAGTGGTTCTCCCGCAACTCCCGCTGGAAGGAATGGCAGGGCGTGAACTGGAACATGGTCTTTGTCGGCTGCGGCAATCCCCCTGACGGCCAGTGGCCCCGGCGGGCCGTGACCCGCATCGACAAGACACCGATCGCCCGCGAGAAACCCTACCTGATGCTCCGCAATGAGCGCTGGTTCGTCAAGGTCCCCCCCCTGCGCCGCGAACCCTCGTCCGGCCTGACCTGGGACCGCGGCGGCGCGCCCGGCCAGGAAATCCCGGTCGATCGATTCCATATCGCCCAACCGGGTTCGGACACCGCAGCGACCCTGAACGCCGCCCTGCGGGCCGGGAAGCATCTCTTGATGACTCCGGGCATTTACCCGCTCGACGAGGCGATCGTCGTCCCGAATCCCAACACCGTCGTGTTCGGCCTCGGCCTCCCAAGCCTCGTCCCTGCCACGGGAAAAACAGCCCTGTGGATCGAGGCGGGCGAGGGCGTCGTTGTCTGCGGATTGGTCGTCGATGCCAGCGCCGTCGAGACCCACGCCATGGTCGAGATCGGAATCCCCGGGCGCAAGGCGGGCCGGGCGGAAAATCCAATCTGCGTGTCCGACCTCGTCTGCCGAGTGGGCGGCTACGGCCCCGGCAAGGCCAGGCGCATGGTCGTGATTCACGACGACCATGTGATCGGCGACAACCTGTGGCTGTGGCGCGCCGACCACGGCGCGAATGTCGGATGGACGGAGAACACGTGCGACACCGGCTTGCAGGTCGAGGGCGGCGATGTCACGATCTACGGCCTCTTCGTCGAGCATGCGCAGGCCTACCAGACCGTCTGGAACGGCGAGCGCGGGCGCGTCTATTTCTACCAGAGCGAGATGCCCTACGATCCGCCGTCCCCGGAGAGCTGGCGAAGCCCGACAGGCGACGGCTACGCGTCGTACAAAGTCGGCGATCGCGTCACCCACCACGAAGCCTGGGGCCTCGGCGTCTATCACGTGTTCAAGCGCGCTCCGGTTCTGGCGTGGACCGCCATCGAGACCCCCGCCGGCCCCGGCATCCGGATGCATCACATGCTGACCTTCCGTCTCGGAGGCGGAAGACCGGGCAGCGGCATCCGCCATGTCATCAACGACGCGGGCGGCGAAGCGATCTCCAGCCAGAAAGCGACAGTGACCGCGTGGCCCGGCGATTGACCAACGATATACAATGGGGTCGCATCTAAATATTTGACATATCAGGCGCTGGATCATCGGACGCGCAGCGATCGGGCCGCGCCGTCGGTTTCATCTCCCTCCGCCCCATTTGTCATATATTTAGATGCGACCCCATTGGCTTCACTAAATCGATGCGACCTTATTGACCCGTGCGGGTATGCTCGCTCGTCGCGCCTCGCCAGCCCGCTCAATTCCCTCCAGCAAAATCGGAATTCATTTTTGCACAGATCCTGAGTGACGCCACAACAAGGACCACTACTACCCCAACCAGCAGGAAGTATGACGACACGAATAAAGTCGATGGGCCACCGTCCGGAATCAATTTCCAGCCAACAAATGACCACGAAGCCTTGTTGATCAGGCTGAGAGGCGCGAATAGCAGGGGGTGGAGAGCCTCAAAGAACGTGAGCATCCAGAGTGTGAGGAAGCTCAATACTCCACCGATAGAGCTCAGAACAATCAGCCGATTTTTTTGATTCATTTCTTTAGACCGATCGTTCATAGCTCTGGTCCTCCGTCTCATAGTATTTAGCGTCTCAACGTCCCAACATCGGAGACCGACGGGCTGATCCGCTGCAATGTAGGCGCATCCGAATCAAAAGCAAGCGAACCGCGGGCTTTGTGTCGATAGGGGACCACGCAGATTTAAACCCATGTCATGCGGAAGCCGAGGCGGGGGGGATGCGCAGTCCCGTTGGACACGCCACAAGATTCTGCGTCATGCTGTTGCCGGCATGCGCGTCGATTCACCGGCCATCAGGACCGGGGCCAGAGCCGGAGCCATGCCCGGATGGGGGATCGCATCAGATCCCGCAGCAGCTCGTCCATCGGGCGCGCGGCGGGCTCCTCGAGCCACCGGCTCAGGACCAGGGCCGCTCCGAACACGGCCCACACGGCCAGAAAAAACGCGCTGAACCGGTTGATCTCGATCCCCGCCAGCGCGAGCCGCCGGCTGCCCATCGCGTCGATCAGCAATCCCCAGAGCACCGGCGCCACGCCCTGGGTCAGGTTGCCCACCACGGAGAACAGGGCAAAGAAGTGGCTCCGCCCCATCGCCGGGATCACCGACATCGCCAGGCGCAGGTTCGCCATGTTCACCACGGCGATGGCGAATCCCATCAGCAATTGGAGGATGACGACCGCGCTCCAGCGCAGCTCGAAGGCCCGGCCTGACAGGAGCGTCCAGCCGCCCATGATCGCCAGCCAGAAGCCGAACGCCACCCCCAGCACCGGCTTGCTCCCGACCCGATCCAGCTGCGGCCCGAACCATGCCAACCCTCCCAGACCACCGAGAAACATCGCCGCCGTGAACAGCAGGATCGAGCGCTCATCCAGGCCCGCCTCGGTCTTCAGATACGCCACGATAAACGCCGTCAATCCCCCATACGCCGCCGACCACGCCACGTTCAACCGCAACAGCCTTCGGAACGGACGGTGGCCAGCCAGCGCGCGCCACGGGACGGCCGACGACGACGCCGCCACCTCGTCGGGTGTGCCTCCCTCGGGAATCCGCTTCAGAAAGACCAGGCTGGCCACACCCATCACCGCGCTGAAGGCGAACACGACGCTGAACTGCCAGGGGCTCGGCTGCGCCCCCAGGCAGAAGGCGGCAAACACAAACGCCACCGCGCTCGACACGTTCACGCAGGCGCTCTCGCGCGCCAGATACTTCCCCCGAAGCGAACCCGGCACCAGCGAGGTGATCCAGGGCAGCCATGCGCAGCTCGAGATCCCGCGCGACAGGTTGAACCCGAACAGCAGCATCAGCAGCAGCGCCAGCCGCGTCGTCGGCGTCAAAAAGAAGCCCGTCAGCGGCAGCAGGGCCATCCACCCGATAAACATCACCCGCATCCCCCAGCCCGCGAAGACGAACCGCTTGTAGCCCAGCCGCCCGACATGGCGAGCCGCCGGGATCTGGAAGATCACCAGGAGCGGCATCATCCCGGCGATGATCCCCAGCACGGTGGCGCTTGCCCCCAGATTCCGCGCATAGAGAATCATCGGGTTGCCCAGCACCATCTGAAACGATAGCGCGTTGAAAACGGCAAAGAGATAGATGTTGGCCAGTCCGGGCGGGTACTGGTCGTCCGCCGGCTCCGCATGGGGATCCCGATGGTTCATCCGCCCTGCGAGTCCTTGTGAATGACGCTGTCGCGCTGGGCCCAGGCGGGGTCGGGCCGGGGGAAATCGAGGTTGTAATGGAGGCCCCGGCTCTCGGGGCGGCCCAAGGCGCAATCGACGATGCACTGCGCCACGACCGCCAGATTCCGCAGCTCCAGCAGGTCCCGCGTCACGATGAAATCCCAGTAGTATTCCTGGATCTCCTCCTGGAGATTGCCGATGCGTTTCCGGGCCCGCTCGAGGCGCTTGTTGGTTCGGACGATGCCGACGTAATCCCACATGGCGCGCCGGAGCTCGTCCCAGTTGTGGGCGACGACCACGGCTTCGTCCGGATTGTGGGCCTGGCCCGACTGCCACGGCGGCAGGGGCTGGGCAAGGGGGGCCGGCCGGTGCTCGCGGCTGTGGCGCGCCGCTCTCGAAGCGCACACCAGTGCCTCGAGCAGCGAGTTGCTCGCGAGCCGGTTGGCTCCGTGCAGCCCAGTGCACGCGACCTCCCCAATCGCATAGAGCCCCGCGATCTCGGTCACGCCGTTCACATCCGTCACCACTCCCCCGCACTGGTAGTGCGCCGCCGGGACGACCGGGATCAGCTCCTTGGTGATGTCGATCCCCAGCTCCATGCAGCGCGAGTAGATGTTTGGAAACCGCTGCATGATGAACCGAGCCGGCTTGTGCGTGATGTCCAGAAACACGTGGTCCGCGCCGGTCCGTTTCATCTCGCTGTCGATGGCGCGCGCCACGATGTCGCGGGGCGCCAGCGATTTGAGAGGGTGATACCGGCCCATGAACTCTTCGCCATCGATCGTCCGCAGCACCGCTCCTTCCCCGCGCACCGCCTCGCTGATCAGGAACGACTTGGCCCGAGGATGGTAGAGGCAGGTCGGATGAAACTGAATGAACTCCATGTTCGCCACGCCCGCCCCTGCCCGATACGCCATGGCCAGGCCGTCCCCGGCGGCGATGTCGGGATTGGTCGTGTAGAGGTAGACCTTGCCGCATCCACCGGTGGCCAGCACGACGACCGGCGCCGAAAACGTCAGCACCCGCCCTCCCACCACGTCGAGGACGTATGCGCCGGCGCATCGGTTCGGCCCGCTCCTGCCCAGCTTCTGGCTGGTGATCAAGTCGATGGCGCAGTGGTTCTCCAGGATCTGGATGTTCGGCCGCCTCGATGCGGCCGCCAGCAGGGCGCGCTCGATTTCGCGACCGGTCATGTCCTGGGCATGCAGGATGCGGCGCTTGGAGTGTCCGCCCTCCCGGCCCAAGTCGAGCTCGCGCCGGCCGGGCTCGTTGGGGATTTCGCGTTCGGTGAACCGCATCCCGAGGTCGATCAGCTCGGCGATCCGGGCGGGCCCTTCCTCGACAATGGTGCGCACGACCTCCTCGCGGCACAGGCCCGCCCCCGCCTCGAGCGTGTCGCGCACGTGCATCGCGAACGAATCCTCCTTCGACGTGACCGCGGCGATGCCGCCCTGGGCATGGTTGGTGCTGGATTCGGCGCTTTGCTTCTTCGTGACGACCACGACCCGCCCGTGCTCGGCGGCGTGCAGGGCGAAAAACAGCCCCGCGATGCCGCTGCCCATCACCAGGAAATCGCATGCGCGCGTCTCGTGATCCATAAACTCACTCCAGTGTTGCGTTGTCGATCAGCCGGGTCGGCCCGATCCAGACGGCCAGCGCCATGTGATCTCCCCGGCGCACCCGGCGCACCGGTTCGAGTGTGTCGGGCTGGAAGAACTCGATGTAGTCCAGCCGCGCCTCGGGCGCCTGCCGCAGCAGGGCTTGCAGCCGCCGCCGGAGCAGGGCTGCCGACAGCGGCTGTCGGGCCGCCCGGACCTGCCGGCGCGCCTCCTCGAGCATCCGCCACAGCACGGTGGCCTGGGCCCGCTGCGCCGGCAAGAGATAATGGTTCCGCGAGCTCATCGCCAGCCCATCCCCTTCCCGAAGGGTCTCCGCCACCACGATCCGCACCGGAAAATTCAGGTCGCGCACCATCCGCCCGACCACCGCCGCTTGCTGCCAATCCTTTGCGCCAAACACCGCCACTCCCGGCTGCGTCAGCAGCAACAGCTTCGCCACCACGGTGGTGACTCCTCGAAAATGGGCGGGCCTCGACGCCCCTTCCATCCCGCGCGACAATGCCTGCTCCTCGACATACGTGCTGAAGCCTCCCGGGTACATCTCCGCGTCCGAGGGCAGAAACACTGCATCCGCCCCCGCCGCTCGGCATTGGCGCAAATCCCCCTCCCGGTCCCGCGGATACCGCTTCAGATCCTCCGTTGGCGCGAACTGGGTGGGGTTGACATAGATGCTGACGACCACGCGCCCGCGGCGCCCCACAGTGCGGCGGGCGCGGTGGATGAGGCTGATATGCCCTGCATGCAGGAAGCCCATTGTGGGGACCAGCGCCACAGGCGCGCCGGCCCGCTGCCACTGGCGCGCCAACCGTTGCATCGCAGCGCACGACGTCACCGTTCGCATGGCGCCATAATGCGCCAATCCATCCCCAATGACAATGGGACATTGACGCCGCGGCCGTTTTATGATCAATATCATCCAGACTCGACAGCCATCATGTTCAATCGGTGCACTTTGACTATGAAGACATCTGCTCTACTGCTCACCGTCGTCACCCTGGCCGTGGCAGCCGCCTATTCCCAGGCGCAGAGCCTGGAATCCCTCTGGGTCCTCAAGCCAGGCGACCGCACCTACCTGACCACAGACAATATCCAGCGCGGCATGACCTATAACCCGGCCACCGGGCACGTCCTCATCGCCAACCGCGCCACAAGTGTTAATGTGGTCGATGGAGCAACGGGAGCGGATGTTGGCACGATGAACATCACGGGCATTAGCGGCGGCACGTTCGCCCTGAACATGATATCCGCAGGCTCCGATGGCGTCATCTATGGCGCCAACCTCACCACGGATTCCTCAACCACCCCCTTCAAGGTGTATCGTTGGGCCAATGAAAGCGCCGTTCCGGAGTTGGTCTATTCCGGCGACCCCAGCGGCGGCAATCCCACGGCCACCAACCGCCGCTTCGGCGATACCCTCGACGTGCGAGGCGCGGGAAATGACGTGCATATCCTCGCCGCATCGCGTGCGGGGACCATTGTCGCCTCGATCAAAACGGATGGTTCCACGTTCACCGCCACCCCGCTCCAGACCGATGCCACCGCCGGCGATCTCGGATTGGGCCTCGCGTTCGGCCCGGGGAACACGTTCCTCGGAACCGCGGCGGGTCGTCTGCTCCGGCAGATCGACGTCGATACCGGACTGACGGTCGCCCAATACGGCACCAACGTGCTCTCTTCCGCCCTCACGATCGTTGGTGTCGATCCCGGGGCCAACCTCCTGGCGGGGATCACCCTCAATACCTCGCCCTTGCCGGACACGCTCGATCTCTACGGCTTGAACACCCTCTCGGAAGCCGTCCTCAACACCCCGCTCGACTCCGAGCCGTTCCCCGTCGATAACGCCAACGGGAATGGCACCGGCGCCATCGACTTCTTTGGCAACGTCGTTTACGCCCTCGACAGCAACAACGGCCTCATGGCGATGACCGTTCCGGAACCGGCCATATTGACGTTGTTCGCCGGCGGCCTCATCGCCCTGCTCGGCCGCGCCCGGCGACGCCCGTAAGTTTTTGGGACGGCGGCTGCGCCTCGTGGGTAGTGCTTCCCTTGCGGCCGCGCATGAGCTACGGTGCCGCCCGTGAGCAAAGCTGGATTCATCGGGCAGAGTCGAGGCGCTCAGCCGAGCGCAGTCAGCGCGCAACGCTGGGTCAGCGCATCCGATCGGCATCATGGAGGCCGGACGCCCTCGCGCGGCGGCCCCAATGAGGCTGCGGTTCGACGCATTGCGTGCTGGGGCCATCCCGCAGCCATCCTTCTGGCGGTTTGGACCCTGATCGCGCCAGCCGCGCCCGCCGCCGACCAGCCGCAATGGGGCGAACGCCACACCCGGAACATGATCTCGCCCGAGCGCGGGCTCCCTTCGACCTTCGATCCCTCGACCGGGCAAAACGTGAAATGGTCGGTCGAGCTCGGCACCGAGACCCATTCCACACCGGCCGTTGCGGGCGGGCGGGTCCTGATCGGCACGAACAACGGCCATCCGCGCGATGCCCGGCACACCGGCGATCGCGGCGTGCTGATGTGCTTCGACGAGCAGGACGGGCGTTTCCGCTGGCAGCTGGTCGTCCCCAAGCTCAGCAAGGACATCTATCAGGATTGGCCGCGAGCGGGAATCGTCGGCTCTCCGGTCATCGACGGGCGCCGGGTCTACATGCTGGACAATCGGGTTGAAATGGTCTGCCTCGACCTCGATGGCCAATCCAATGGCAACGACGGCCCCTTCCTCGATGAGGCCTCCTTCCAGGCGCCCCTCGACGCCCCGCCCATCCCCGTGAATGAAATCACGGCGGACATCCTCTGGACCTTTCCCGTGCTGACGAACACCGGGTCCTATCCTCACGACAGCGCCCACACCGCTCCGCTGCTCGATGGCGCCATCCTCTACTTCAACACGTGCAACGGCGTCGATAACACCCACCGGAAGATCCGCGCTCCTGATGCGCCCAGCCTGATCGCGCTGGACGCCCTGACCGGCCGCTGGCTCGCTCGGGACGGCGAGCGGATGGGGCCGGTCATTTTCCACAGCACCTGGTCGTCGCCAGCACTCGGAGAAGTCAACGGCCACAAGCTCGTCATCTTCGGCGGCGGGGACGGGATCCTGTATGCCTTTCATGCGCTCTCGGGATCGGCTTCGCCGCCTCCTCCGGTTCAGACACTGCAGAGGATTTGGCGGTTCGACGGCGATCCGGACGCCCCTAAATCCGACGTGCACCGCTTCACCGGGAATCGCCGCGAAAGCCCGAGCAACATCAAGAGCATGCCTGTTTTCCACCGCGGGCGCGTCTACGTCACACTCGGCGGCGATGTCTGGTGGGGCAAGAACCAGGCCTGGCTAAAATGCATCGACGCCACGGCCTCCGGCGACATCACCCGGACCGGGGAGGTCTGGTCGTATCCCCTCCAGAACCACTGCATGGCCACGCCCGCCGTCCACGACCAGCGGGTGTATGTGGCCGATTCCGGCCGCCGTGCGCATTGCGTCAACGCCCGCACCGGCCAGGCGCACTGGACCCACGATCTGGATGCGGAGGTGTGGGCCTCGCCCCTCGTCGCCGACGGCAAGGTCTACTTCGCCAGCCGGCGCGGCACAGTCTGGTGTTTTGCGGACTCGCCGGAGATGAAGATTCTCAGCCAAGTCAAGCTCGGAGAACCCATCCATGCATCGCCCATCGCGGCCAACGGCGTTCTCTATCTGGCCACCATGACGCGCCTCTATGCGATCCAGGAGGCCGCCCAGGGAAAACCGCTTGCGCCATGAACGCTCGATCGATCGCCTCCTCGATGGCCGACACCGCCTTGCACGGCAAGGTGGCTCTGGTTACCGGCGCGAGCAAGGGTCTGGGCAAAGCCATCGCCGCCGCGCTCGCCCGCGCCGGCGCCGAGGTCGTCCTCGTCGCACGCGAACCCCGCCACCTCGAGGACGCCGCGAGCCAGATCCAATCCCTTGGCGGCTGCGCCTGGTGCCACGCCGCCGATGTCGCCGATGAAGCCCAGGTCGCCGAACTGGCCCGGTCGTTCCGCCAGCGCTCCCCGCGTCTGGATATCCTGGTCAACAACGCCGGCATCAACATCCGAAAACCGATCGCCGATTTCACCCTCGACGAGTGGAACCGCGTGCTCGCCACCAACCTGACCGGGCCCTTCCTCATGTGCCGGTCGTTCGTCCCGCTCATAAAAGGGGGCGGCTTTGGCCGGATTCTGAATCTGACCTCGATGATGAGCCATGTCGCGCTGCCCGAGCGCACCCTCTACGCGACTACCAAGGCCGGCCTGCTCGGCTTCACCCGCGCGCTCGCCCTCGAGCTTGCCCCGGACCGGATCACCGTCAACGGCATCAGCCCAGGCCCCTGCGCCACCGAGATCAACCGGCCCATACTGGAGAATCCGGAGCTGACCCGGTCTTTCCTCTCTCGGATCCCCTTGGCGCGCTGGGGGGATCCCGGCGAGGTCGCCGCCCTGGCCCTGTTCCTCTGTTCCGAGAAGGCCGGCTTCATCACCGGCACCGACATCGTGATCGACGGCGGCTGGTGCGCCCAGTAGCGCGATCGGCCGCAGCCGGCCTACCCCTCCGGCAACGACCGGGCCCGGCGAAACCGGGTCGGCAACCGATCCTCCTCCGTTTCCTGGATGCGCATCAGGCCCGTGTTATCCAGAAACACATTGGTCGGGCCCGGCTGCCACGCGCCGAGATCGCCGCCCTTCTCGGCTGTGAAGGCTTGGCCCGGAGATCCCGACACCAGGAGCCGGTTGGTTGCCGATCCGCCTTGGCCCGGTCCGTTGTCGAATCGATAATCGAGTATCTGCGCGGGGGCGGTCTGGCATCGCAAGATGGCGCCTTCCACCCCCACCGCCACCAGCTGATGGGGCTCGCCCGCCAGCGCAAAGAGCGATTTCAACGTGATGTTCTCTGCCCGCGTCCAGCGAATCGCGTCCGGGCTTTGCAGCACGACCCCCTGGCTCCCGACCGCCACGAGCCGATCCTCGAGGCGCAGGACGTCGTTGAGCCATTGGGAAACCCCGCTGGTCTGCGTCACCCAAGCGACACCATCGCTGCTGGTCAGGATCGTCCCGTTTTCCCCCACGGCCACGAGCTGGTCTCGAATCCATCGGACTCGGTAAAGCCAGTTCGTCGTCCCTGAATCCCGCGGCGCCCACCTCTCTCCATCGTTGCTGTGGAGGATCGCGCCGCCGTCTCCCACCGCCACCGCACCCCCGGGAAATGCAGCCATGCTGGACAGAAACGCGCCGGTTCCCGTGCTCAGCGGCGTCCAGGCCGCCAGATCCGGGCTCCGCAACAAAGCGCCCTGCCCTCCGCACACGAACCACTGCCCATTCCATGCCATCACTCCCTGCAAGTCGTTGGTCGTGGGACGGGGCCCGACAGCGTCCCAGATCCATCCCACCAGGTTCACCGCATTGGTCACTCGATTGGTGATGGCCGTCCCGCCGTCGATGACGACGGTCTCCGTCACGACGTTGGTCCACTGGTCGGGGCTGTAGATCATCGTGCCGTGGGTGCCCGCCGCCAGCAAGCCTGCCGGCCCCTGGCCGATCCCGAGAAAAACCGAGTTCGTCGCTTCCGGGGGCACCGACTCGAGGTCCCACTCGGCGCCGTCGTCGCTGGTCTGCACAACCGCCTTGTCGCCCACCGCCACATAGCGTCCGTCGCGCCGGATCACGTCCCACAGCCACGCGTAAACCGAGTCGCTCAGCGTGAGCCAGTCGAAATCGGCCCACGCGCTCGCCCGGCCTCCCGCCACGAGCATTCCGGTCCGGCCTCCGGCCAGGATGTTCCCTCCATCCCACAGGGCCGAATAATAGGTCCAGGCGGGCGCCGGCATGGTCTTGCTGGCGCTCGTCTCGCTCGACCAGACGTATTGGGCCCCTGATCGCTCGCCGCGCCACAGCCCGCCATCCCCGATCAGCCATCGCACCGTGCTGTCGCCCGCAACGGCATGGAGATTATTCGTGATTCCCACCCCCCCGAGCGCTGTCCAGCTCGATCCGGTGGTGCTCGTCAGCACCACCCCGGCATCGCCCACCGCCCAAAACCGGTCGCCCAGCCACGACACGCGGTTCAGATGCGTGGCCACCCGGCGCGTCAGGGCCCACCAGGACCGGCCGTCGGTGCTGCTGGCCATGCTGCCGTCCTCTCCGACAGCGACGAACAGATGATTCCCGAAGGCCACCCCCCGCAGCCAATCGTTGAACGGCGCGGTCTGCCGCTGCCACTGGATCCCGTCGCCGCTGGCGTAGATGGCCCCCCGGTCCCCCACCGCCACCGCCAATCCAAGCTCTGCGGAGACCGCGATCGCCTCCAGCCAGTCCTCGGTCCCCAGATTGATCGCTTGAAAACGGTTGGTCGGGCCCTCGGCATACAACACCGTCCCCGCCTCGCCGGTCACGATCAACCGGCTTCCCAGCTGGCCCATGGCCCGCAGCGCCTTCGAGGTGCCCGTCTCCCGGACCGCCCACAAGTCGAGGTCGAGGCTGGCATAGAGCCGGCCGCGCTCCGATACCGCGAAATACCAGCCGTTGGTCGAGAAGAGGTCGAAGACATGGCTGCCCATGGGCCGCGGGTTCGCCCAGTTCCATGCCAGATCCGCCCCCCCGGCCGCCCACGCCAGCATCCAGGCCAATCCGATCGGCATCCATCGGCTCCGGGCCGTACACCGTCGGCGCCATCGCTCCACGCACGAGTCCTGCATACAATCTTGAGCGCGATTCATACGCCTTGCCGCCCCGGATCGCGAGCCTTTTCGGCTCTTTTTGCGCTTGGCCCATGGGCGATCCTGAGGCTATCTATTCTCTGTTGCCGCCGGAGGCGGCCTCTGGATGAAGACCCGCTGCTCTCCGTGCGGCTCGGCGCCCGGCTCCAAAGGCGGCGCCGATTCCGACCATGCAGATGCCGATGCGCCAAAGGTTCCATGATGCCCTCGAAGCCTTGGGCGAGCTGGCCATGCTTCTGGCCGAGGCGGTCCGCGCGCTGGCCCGGGGCCGCCTCAGCGTCCAGGACCTGGCCTACCAGTTCTATTTCCTCGGCGCCCGATCGCAAGCCGTCGTCCTCATCACCGGGGCCTTCACCGGCCTCGTCCTTTGCGCCCAGACCTTTTTCCAGTTCCACAAAGTCAAGATGGACACCGCCACCCTCGCCGTGGTCAGCGTGTCCATGAGCAGCGAGCTGGGCCCGGTGCTCACCGCTCTGATGGTTGCCGGCCGCGTGGGCGCCGCCATGGCCGCCGAGCTCGGCACCATGCGGGTCACCGAGCAAATCGACGCCCTCCGCACCCTCGGGGCGCACCCGGTGGATTATCTGCTGCTTCCTCGGTTGGCGGCGACCGTCCTGGCGATGCCCCTGCTCACGGCCGAGTCGGTCGGCATCGGGATCGGCGCGGCCTACGCCCTCGGCGTGGGCCTCCTGGGCATCGACGGCGCCTACGCGTGGGCGAACATGATCCGATACACCGGGCTGAACGAGCTGGTGATGGGGCAGATCAAAGGGGTTGTCTTCGGGTTGATCATCGCCCTGATCAGCTGCTACAAAGGCCTTCAATGCCCCCTGGGCGCCGAAGGGGTTGGCCGCGCCACGACCGAGGCTGTGGTCTGGTCATCCATCGCCGTCTTGATCGGCAACTTCTTTCTCACGCTGCTCCTGACCCGCTTGCTGGAGGGCCTCTCATGATTGAGGCCCGGGAAATCGTCCGCCGGTTCGATGGCCACGCGGTCCTCAACGGCGTCGATTTCCGGATCGCCGAGGGCGAAGCCGCCGCCATCATCGGCCGCAGCGGCTGCGGCAAGAGCGTCCTCCTCCGCATCCTCATCGGGCTGCTGCCGGCCGATTCCGGGCGCGTCGTTGTGCTCGGACAGGACCTCGGCGCCCTTGATGAGCGCGGCCTGCTCGAGATCCGCCAGCAGTGCGGCATGCTCTTCCAGGCCGCCGCCCTGTTCGATTCGCTGACCGTGGAGGAGAACATCGGCTTTCTCCTCCGGCGCCAGGGCCGATGCTCTCGAGCCGAGGTCGACCGCCGCGTCGCCGAGGCGCTCGACCTTGTCGGCCTCCCGGGCATCCAGGCCAAGAAGCCCGCCGAGCTGTCCGGCGGCATGCGCAAGAGGGTCGGCCTGGCCCGCGCCATCGTTCACCGCCCGCGGATCGTCTTCTACGACGAGCCGACCACCGGCCTGGACCCGGTCTCGGCCGACAGCATCGACCGCCTCATCGAGCAGGTCTGCGCCAAGCTCCGCGCCACCACGGTCGTCGTCACCCATGACATGCGGACCGTCCGGCGCATCGCGCAGCGTGTCCTGATGCTCCACGAGGGGCGCGTCTACGCCTCCGGCGCCCCCCGGGAGATCTTCGCCTCTGCCGATCCCGTCGTCCGGCGATTCGTGGACGGCGTCTCCGATCCTCGCGAAGTCACGCTATGAAACCCGCATCCATGACCTGGCGCGTCGGCCTGTTCGTCTCGATCGGCCTAGTCCTGCTGGCCGGGATGGCCTTGCTGTTCTCGAAAGGCATCTCCTTCTGGCAGCCCACCTATGGCCTGATCCTGAAAACCTCCAATGTCAGCGGCATCAAGCCCCGCGCCGGCGTCCTGCTGGCCGGCATCCCCGTCGGCATGGTCGTCAGCGCCGACCTCGCTCCCGACGGCAAGTCCGTCTACGTCCACGTCCGCATTCACCGCCGCTATGTCATCCGCAAGGATGCCGTGTTCACCATCGAGCAGGCGGGATTCCTCGGCGACCAATACATCGCCGTGATCCCTCAAAGCCACGAGGCGCCCCCGCTCCAGGAAGGGGCCGTGGTCACCTGCCAGGAGCCGTTCAATCTCCAGGAGGCCGCCCGATCGGCCGTCGAGTTGATCCAGGGGGCCGACCGGGCCGTCAACACGCTCGACACCGCGGTCCGGCGGATCGACCGCGCCCTGCTCTCCGAGTCCACGCTCACCAACATCGCCGCCAGCCTCACCAACTTGCCGGTCCTCATCGATCGCGCCACGTCGGTCGCTGTCTCGCTCGACCATCTGGTCGCGTCCAACCAGGTTCACGTCAGCTCCACCCTGAGCAACCTCGCCCTCTTTTCCCAGCGCCTCAGCCTGCTGGCGCTCGAGTTCCAGGAGATGCTCGAGACCAACCGGGGCGACGTCCAGCACACGCTCGAGCATTTCGCATCGGCCGGCAACCGCATCGATGCCCTTCTCGCCCAGCTCCAGGAGGGGCGCGGCCTCGCCGGCAGCCTCCTCCAGGATCCGTCGATCCAGTCCCAGTTCAGCCTGCTTGTCAGCAACCTCACCGAGGTCAGCGCCAACCTCAAGAACCATGGCCTGCTCTACAAGCCCCGCGCGCCCCGCGCCGCCCGGCCCAGCACCCCAATCTACTCCGGCCGCAAACCGTAAACCCCCTGCATGCATCAGGACTGATTCATCTCCAGGAACAGTTTGCTCCTTGAACCATCCCTCGTTTGCGCTAGGCTGGAACCATGGAATGGGTGACGATCTATCGCGCGTTCAATCCGGCCGAAGCCCAGGTGATCCGATCCCGCCTGGACGCCGCCGGTTTTGATGTCAACCTTGCCGACGAAATCGCCGCGATCAACATCGACGGCTACTCGATGGCCGCCGGCGGCATCCGTGTCCAGGTGCCGCCCGCCGTGGCCGAGGAAGCGCGCCGCCTCATTCAATCCGCCTCCGATAATCCCGCATGAAGCCCCTGCTCGCCGCCCGGCTCCGGCAACTGCAGCGCCGTCTGGACAGCGATGAGCTGTCGATCGACCCAGCCGTTCGAAAGGAGCACGCATCGGATAAATGGCTGATGTCCGTCGTACCCGATGCCGTGGCCCGCCCCCGCACCGCCGCCTCCGTATCCGCCATCCTCCGCTTCGCCCACGAGCATCGAATCCCCGTCACCCCCCGCGGCGCCGGCCACGGTTACGCCGGCGGCTGCGTCCCGGTCCGCCGGGGCATCGTCCTTTCCTTGGACCGCATGAGCCGGATCCGCCAGATCCACACGGGCGACTTCGTCGCTGTGGTCCAGGCCGGCGTGGTCACCGCCAAGCTCCAGTCTGCCGTCGAGAAGAAAGGGCTGTTCTACCCCCCCGACCCCGCTAGCCGCGCCGAATCCTTCATCGGCGGCAATATCGCCACCAACGCCGGCGGCCCCCGCTGCCTCAAGTATGGCGTCACCCGCGACTATGTGCTCGGCCTCGAGGTGGTCCTGGCCGACGGCACGATCCTGCGGTTGGGCAGCCGCACCCACAAAAACAAGACCGGTTTCGACCTCGCCCGCTTCTTTGTCGGCTCCGAGGGTCTCCTGGGCGTCATCACCGAGGCCACGCTGAAACTGATCCCTCTGCCCCCCTGCCGCGCATGCCTGTCGGTCGGGTTCCCGACGATGGGGGACACCGCCCGCGCCATCCGCGCCATCTTCGCCTCGGGCATCCTCCCGTCGGCCGTGGAGGTCGCCGACGAGTTCACGCTGGCGGCCGCCCAAAAACGGACCGGCAGCCGTCTTTTCGCCGGCTCGCGCGCGCACCTGATCGTCGAGATCGACGGCCAGGAACGGTCCGTGCGCTCCGAGCTGCGCCACACCGAGCGGATCGTCCGCGCCTGCGGGCCGCGCTTTGTCCACCGCGCCTTCGGCGGCCCTGCCTGCGAGGCCATCTGGCAGGTCCGGCGCGAGTTCTCGGCCGCGCTCAAGGATACCGGCCTGAAGAAGATGAACGAGGATATCACCGTGCCCCGCGGCCGGCTCGAGGATCTCTTCCGGTTCACCGCCCGGCTGCAGGCCAAACACGGCCTGCCCGTGGCCTGCTTCGGCCATGCCGGCGACGGCAATATCCATGTCAATGTCATGGTGGACGAATCCAAGCCAGGCTTCGAGACGCGCCGCGATGCGGCCCTGGACGAGCTTTTCCAGCAGATCCTGTCTTGGGGCGGAGTCATCACCGGCGAGCACGGTGTAGGCCTGGCCCGCAAACGGTGGTGGCCCCTGGCTGCCTCCCCCGATATCCGCGCCTTCCATCGCACGATCAAACGCGCGCTCGATCCCCGCGGCATCCTCAATCCCGGCAAGTTCGTCGAGTGAACCCGCTAGTGCCGCCGGAGCAGCTCCAGCAGACGGCGGTCGAGGCGATGCCCGTGCCAGTCCTCGTACTCGATGTCGCGCCGCCCGGAGTCCAGCACGCCGAACGATCCCCGGAAGTTCCAGAGCGCGTACCCAATGCCGTGCCCATGGAGCACCTCCATGACGTCGGTGAACCAGGCCAGAAAAACGTCGCAGGGCGTTCGATTGAAGCATCCGCACTCCCCGCAATGCACCCCGATGCCCGTCCGGGCCAGTTCTCCCCAGGGCGCAAACCGCTCCTCCAGCCTCCGGCGATCCGCCTGGATGCTCCCGTCAGCGTTCTTCAGCGGCCACGCCGGCATCGGAAAGCTCGAGCTCCGGTCCACCCATCCCGCCCGGTAATGGCTGATCCCCGCCGGCCAATAGGCATGCACGCTCTGAGCCACTCCCGCCGGGATCATCTCCTTCACCACTTCCGTCCCCACGTTCAATCCGTCCACAATGACGATCCGATCCCCCCGATGCTTGCGAATGGCCTCCGTCGCCCGCGTCATCACCCGCGCATAGTCCGCCCGCGACATGTAGCCCTCTCGCGCCCGCGGCGCCTCGTTCACCAGATTGAAGCTCAACGCTTCCCGCGGCACCGCCCGGTATCGCCGCGCGAACAGCTCCCAGTGCCACGCGAACGCCTCCTCCGCCCGCACATCGGACCACAGCACGAAAGGCTCGCGCTCCGGATCGTTGATGCAGTACCCCGGTGCGCGATGGAAGTTCAGGCTCAAGTGCAAACCGTATTGCCGGCAGAGCTCCACCGCCCGATCCACCCGCTCGAGCACGCTCTCTTTCACTTTCGTCACATCCTCCACCGCCAGCTTCCGCGCCGCCCTCCAGTCCGAGTCCACCCACATCCAGTAGTCCATCGGCAGCCGGACCAAATCGAAACCCCAGTCCCGGATCCACCGCAAATCGTCCTCGCGCACCTCCCCGCGCCCCTCCTCACCCGAGCTCATCGCCTGAAAGAAATTCGTCAGATTGAATCCCCGCCAGCGCGGCAACCCGCGCTGCTCACTCGGCTCCGCTGCGGCGCCTTCGCCCCTGCTCTGTTCCATCCCCATCAGCCCGCCCGCCGCCGCCATCGCCGTCCCCAGGAAACCCCGGCGCGTCATCGATCGCTGCGGATCCATCGCTCGATTGCCGATTGAATGCTTTATGTTCATGGGGCCACCATGCCACCGGCCTCCCCCTGTTGCCGATGAAAATCTGCCACCGTCCCAGCCCCCGCGCTCGACATCCTGCGCCGCCCAACCGGTCCTTGAAAGAACAGGGCCGTCGGTGCGGCGGCTGCGCAGTATTTGCACACTGGCCGATCAATTGGGTAATAGTTGCGCAAGCTCGGCTCCGGCAAGCCCTTGAATCCCCCTGAAGGACCGCCTGCAGCGGCTTGGCACTCCTCTTGCTATTGCAGTCGATCGTTGTGGCCCTCAGGCAGCGATTTGCCCCGGGGGACCAGACGCAAACCAACAAACACCTGACTGGATGGCGATATGCAGAAAACCTTGACAACCCTCGTGGCCGGCCTCGGGCTGGCTTTCCTTTTGACCAGCTCGGCCTCGACACAGGCCCAACAGCCTGCGCAACGCCAGGGACGCGGCAACTTCGACCCGGCCCAAATGCGCGAACGCATGATGGAACGGTACCGTGAACAGCTCGAAGTCACCAACGACGACGAATGGAAGCTCATCCAAGCCCGCATCGAGGCCGTCAACGAAGCACGCCGCGGCACGATGGGCGGGTTTGGCGGGTTCGGAGGCATGGGCGCACGGCGCACCGGCGGACCCGGCCAGCCTGGGCAGCCCGGCCAGGGCGGTCCCGGCGGATTCGGCGGCGAGCCGAATCCTGAGGTCGCCGCCCTCCAAAAGGCCATTGAAGACAAGGCCCCCAGCGCCGAAATCAAGGCCAAGCTGACTGCCCTGCGGGAGAGCCGGAAGGCTGCCGAGCAGAAGCTCGAACAAGCCCAGGAAGAGCTCAAGAAACTCCTCTCTGTCCGCCAGGAAGCTCAGGCGGTCATGATGGGCCTCTTCCGCTAGTCCGCCGACGGTTGTTTGGGTGCCGCCGCGGATTCCACAGGCCAACCACGGTGGCGCCACCAGGAGCCGGCGCGCGGGCAGCCGCGCGCCGGTTAAACCCTCCACCCCTATCCACCATGAAAGAGCTGCTGCAGCGAATGGTCGAGTCCCAGCAATTGTCGATCGAGGACGCGGACGCACTCGAGCAGCAGTCCCAGCGGCCGGGCGGCGCCAAATCCCAGTCCGAGGAGGACGTCCTTCAATGGCTGGCCCGGGAATACGAGCTCGGCTACTCCGCCCTCGATGACATCGAACCGGACCGCCAGCTCCTTTCTCTGTTCCCCGCCCGAATCCTCTTCAAGGAGCAGCTCCTCCCCCTCCAGCGCGTCAACGGCTCGGTCGAGGTCGCCACCAGCCGGCTCTTCGCCACCCGCGGCCTGGATACGCTCAAGACACTGACCGGGCTGCGGCTCAAGCCCGTCCTGGCCCCCGCCGAAGCCATCCAGCGCGAGATCAAGAAGCGCCTCGGCGTGGGCGCCGACACCATCGACACCCTCGAGGAGGAAGCCCCGCTCCAGGTCGTCGAGGAAGGCGAGCGCGAAGATACCGATCTCGATACGGCCGCCGAAGACGCCTCGATCATCCGGTTCGTCAACCAGGTCCTCCGGGACGCCATCGAGCTCCGCGCATCCGATGTCCACCTCGAGCCGTTCGCCGACGAGCTCCGGATCCGCTACCGCATCGACGGCGTCCTCCAGGAGGTCCCCGTCCCCGCCCAGGTCAAACGCTTCCAGCCCGCGATCGTCTCCCGCGTCAAGATCCTCAGCCACCTCAACATCGCCGAAAAACGGCTGCCCCAGGACGGACGCATCAAGATCCGCATCAACAATATCGAGGTCGATATCCGCGTCTCGATCATCCCCATGCTCCATGGCGAGGCCGTTGTCCTCCGGCTCCTCCGCCAGGACACCACCCTCTACCACATGACTGACCTGGGCATGGCCGAACGCGAGTTCTCCCTGTTCCAGAATGTCCTCGGCCTCCCCCACGGCATCGTTCTCGTCACCGGACCCACCGGCAGCGGCAAGACCACCACCCTCTATACCGCCCTGAACGAAATCAACGACGCCATCCGCAAGATCATCACCATCGAGGATCCCATCGAATACCAGCTCAAGGGCGTCAACCAGATCCAGGTGTCGGAAAAGGCCGGGCTCACCTTCGCCCGCGGCCTGCGCTCGATCCTGCGCCACGATCCGGATGTCGTCCTGATCGGTGAAATCCGCGACCAGGAGACCGCCCAGATCGCCGTCCAGGCCTCCCTCACGGGCCACCTTGTCTTCTCCACACTACATACCAACGACGCCCCCGGCGCCCTCACCCGCCTTGTTGACATGGGAGTCGAGCCCTACCTGGTCGCCTCCTCGCTCGAGGCCGTGCTCGCCCAGCGGCTGGTCCGAGTTCTCTGCACCCACTGCAAGACCGAAGATCTCTCTCCCACGGTTCAGGCCCTCCAGGAATCTCAGCCCGCCCTGCGCGGCGCCGCCATCTTCCGAGCCGTCGGCTGCCGCGAATGCCGCCAGACCGGCTACATCGGCCGCCACGCCATCTTCGAAATGATGGCGTTGACCACCGATCTGCGCCAGATGATCCTCAAGAACTGCTCCAGCGGCGAGATCCGCGAAATCGCCCGCCAGCATGGCATGAGCACCCTGCGCGAAGACGGCTGGCGCCTCGTCCGCCAGGGGATCACCACCCCGGACGAGGTCATCCGCGTCGCCAAGGACCAGGCCCTGGACAACCCCTCCTGATCCATGATCGTCTTCGAGTACCGAGCCCTTCAGCCGGATGGCGCCATCGCCGAAGGCACCCTGGAAGCCGAAGGCCGCCAGGATGCCCTCCGCCGCATGGCCGCCAGCGGCCTCCGGCCCGTCCGCCTCAACGAGCGGCCCCGCCCCGCCGAGAAGACCGATTCCGCGGGGTTTTCGCTCCGGATCCAGCCCCGCAAGATCACCGGCCGGATGCTCGAGGACTTCACCCGGCTTCTCTCGAGCCTGCTGGCCGCGGGCATCCCCCTGAGCCGCGCTCTGGTCATTCTCTACAAGGAAGCCGCAGCCCCCATCGCCAGCCAGAAGTGGAAGGAGGTCCACGACCTGGTCATCGACGGGCTGTCGCTGGCGGATGCCATGGCCCAGTCCCCGCAGGTGTTCCCGCGCGTCTATGTCGCCATGGTCGAGGCCGGCGAGACCGGCGGCTTCCTCGATGTCGTCCTGGGCCAGATCGCCGATTTCCAGGCCCGCGACAAGGAGCTCCGGTCCAAGATGCTCACCGCCCTCCTTTATCCGACGATCCTCCTGGTCCTGGCCATCGGCGTGCTGACGTTCCTGCTCGTCTTCTTCATCCCGCGGTTCCAGGTCATCTTCGAGGGATTCGGCGGCTCGCTGCCCCTCATCACCCAGGTCATTGTGGGCGCCAGCACGATCCTCCGCTCCTATGGCCTCGTCGTCGCCGTGGTCGCGGCCGTCGTTTTCTTCATGCTCCGCAACTGGCTCCGATCCCCCCAGGGCAGCCGCATCCGCGAGCAGTTGATTCTCAAGGCCCCGGTCGTCGGCGCCCTCGTCTCCAAGTTCGCGATGGCCCGCTTCTGCCGGATGCTCGGCACCCTTCTCGGGGCCGGCGTCCCGCTCATCAACGGCCTCCAGGTCGCCCGCCGCTCGATCGGGAATCAGACGCTGATCGATGCCGTCTCCGCCAGCATCGAGCGCGTCCAGAAAGGCGAGCCGCTGGGCGTCAGCCTGGCCGGCTGCCCCACCCTCTTTGGCGGCGCCGTGCTCGAGATGATCTCCGTCGCCGAGGAGAGCGGCCGCCTCGACCAGGAGCTCGTCCGCCTCGCCAACGTCACCGAGTCCGAGCTCGACCGCCAGCTGAAGACCGCCGTGGCCCTGGCCGAGCCCCTCATGCTTTTCTTCATCGCCGGGTTCATCGGCACCATTTTCATCGGCATGGTCATCCCCATCTTCACGATCCAGGATTATATCAAATGAAAACCTACAATCGTCCGAACCCCTTGTCTCCCCAGGGCCGTCGCGGCCTCGGCCGGCGCGGCGCTGCCGGGTTCACCCTGGTCGAGCTCCTTCTGGTGCTTGTCATCCTCGGCACTTTGGCGGCCATCGTCGTCCCCAAGTTCTCCGGCCGCACGGAGCAGGCGCGGATCACGGCCGCCCAGGCCCAGATCGCCAATTTCGGCATCGCCCTTGACGCCTTCGAGGTTGATGTGGGCTACTACCCCAAGGGCAAGGACGGGCTTCTCGACCTGGTGGAGCAGCCCCGCGAGGCCCTCAATTGGCGCGGCCCCTATATCAAGGGCGAAATCCCGAAAGATCCCTGGGGCAACGAGTACGTCTACGAATGCCCCGGCCGCCAAAACGAGACCGCCTACGACCTCATGTCCTCCGGCCCCGATGGCCAGGCTGGCAATGAAGATGACATCACCAATTATCAGACCCGATCCAGGCGATAAGCGGCGGGCTTTCACCCTCATCGAGCTGATCCTCGTTCTCGGCATGCTCGGCGCCGTCATCGCCCTCGCCGCCCCCCGCCTTGCCCGCTTCTACCGCGGACGCGCGATCGAGATCGAGGCCAACCGGTTCCTCACGCTCACGCGCTTCGCCCAGAACCGCGCGATCTCCACCGGCGTCCCCGTCGTTGTCTGGCTCAACCACGAGACCGGCTATTACGGCCTCCAGGAGGAAGGCGCTGCCGTCTATGAGGATCCCCTGCAGCGCCGCCTTCAAGCCTCCCGCAACCAGATCCATGAATACCAGCCCGTCGAGTTCCAGCTCGCCACCAACCTCTCTTTCCAGATCGATCCCCATCATCCCCTGACAAACCAGATCGCCACCATCCGGTTCCTGCCGGATGGCGCCATTGACGAGAACAGCCTCGCCATGGTCCTGCTCTGCGACGAGAAAGCGGATGAGACACCCATCCCGATCGTCCCGTCGCGCAACCGCCTCCACTATGAGATTACCGAGCCGACCAATCTGTGGTTCTACACGACCCGGTAGGCCTGGGCCTTGGGGGGCGTTCACGTTCGCCGAAGTCCTCGCCGCCATGGTCTTCATGGCCATCGTCATCCCCATCGCCATGCAGGGGCTCAGCCTCGCCAACCGCGCCGGCGTCGCCGCCGTGCGCAAAACCGTCGCCACCCAGCTCGCCGACCGCCTCCTCAACGAGCTCACCTTCTCCAACCAGTGGAACTCCTCCAGCCTGAACGGCGCGTTGGACGAGCCCTGGACCGGCTACCGCTGGCAGCTCTGGCGCGATTACTGGACCGAAAACGCCCTCCGCCTCATCACCGTCGAGGTCTTCTACCCCGTCCAGAACCAGGAGCATAGCGTTCGGATCAGCACCCTCGTCCCGGAAGTCACGCTATGAGGATGGCCCCCCTCCAGCCCCCACTTTCTTGGCCTTCGTTCCCATCGAAGCCTCGGCCGGCCCAGGCCTTTACGCTGGTCGAGATCCTCATCGCCACCCTCATCTTCAGCCTCGTCCTCGCGGCCATGAACGCCGCCTTCTCCGCCGCCCTGCGGCTCCGTGCCCGGACGACGGAGCTGGTCGAGGATGCCATCCCCATCCAGCGGGCCCTCGCCGTCATCAAGCGCGACCTCCAGTGCATCCTCCCTCCCGGCGGGACGTTCGCCGGCTCGATGACCGCCGAAAACGGCAGCGATCCCCGCCTCTCCCGGATCGAGTTCTACACCGCCAGCGGAAGCCTCGATAACAATTCCTGGTGGGGCGACATCCAAAAGGTCGCTTACTATCTCGAGGAGCCCGAATGGCGCAACCCCACCAACGGCTACGACCTCGTCCGCGCCGTCACCCGCAATCTTCTCCCCTCCAACGTCGAGGAATACGAGGCCACACCGCTGCTCCATGACATCGAAGGGTTCCGGTTCCAGTGCCATGACGGCGCTCAATGGGTCGACACGTGGGATCCCGACGCCGAGGAGACCCCGCTTCCCCAGGCTGTTCTCGTCGCCATCCAGCGCCGCCAGCACGACCTCGAGTGGAGCCAGGCCGCCCGCCGCCCCGAAGAGGTCTGGACCGAAATACTCGTCCCCATCGCCATCGAGACCAGCACCAACCAGGCCACCGGCGCCTCCCGCTCCAACTCCACCTCCACCGCCGCATCCGCCAGCACCTCCGGCGCCGGCGGATCGAGCGGCAGCCCCAGCGCCGGCGGCGGCTCGAGCGCGGGCGGCCCCGGCAGCGGGGGCACAACCGGCCGAAACCGATGAGATTCGCCCTCCCATCTCGATCCTCGCCAAGGCGTCCGCACCGGGCCGCCGCCCCCGCCGGATCGGTCCTCATCATCGTGCTGTGGATCACCTTCGGCATCGTCAGCATCGCCCTTTATTTCGGGCACTCGATGCTGCTTCACTTCCGCGCGGTCGAGCACGATGCCGCAGGCGCCCAGGCCGAACAGGCCATCGCCGGCGTCATCCGGTACATCGGCTGGGTCGTCACCAACTACGCCGACACCGGAGAGATGCCCTTCGACGATGACTACGGCTACGAGGCCGTCCGCATCGGCGATGCCACCTTCTGGCTGATCAGCCGATGCGATCCCGAAGACGCCACGGACGTGCCGGTTTACGGTCTGATGGATGAGGCATCAAAGCTCAATCTGAACACCGCCACGCTGGAGATGCTCCAGGCCCTGCCCCTCATGACCGAGGAACTGGCGGCCGCGATCGTCGACTGGCGCGACACCAACAGCGAAGCCACCGCCAACGGCGCCGAGTCCGAAACCTACTTGCGCCGCACCCCGCCCTACCGCGCCAAGGACGCCCCCTTCGAATCCGTCGAGGAGCTGCGGCTCCTGTCGGGCGCCTCCGACGAGCTCCTCTTTGGCGAGGACACCAACTGCAACGGCGTCCTCGATCCCAACGAGAACGACGGCGATGCCACCCTCCCCCCGGACGATCGCGACGGCGTCCTCGATCCCGGGCTTATCGAGTATTTCACTGTCTTCACCCGCGAATCGGCTCTTCGCAGCGACGGGACCAACCGCATCAACGTCTCCAGCGGGACCAACCAGGAGCTGGCCTCCCTGCTGCAGGAGTTCCTCGGCCAGGAACGCGCCGCCCAGGTCCGGTCCCAGCTCGCCGGCAGCACCAACATCGCCAGCCTCCTCGAGTTCTACATCCGCAGCGGCCTGTCCATCGAGGAGTTCGAGGAGATCGACGGCTACCTCGTCGTGACCAACCAGATGCAGGGGCTGGTCAATGTCAATACCGCCTCGGCCGTTGTCCTGGCCTGCATCCCAGGCCTCGATTCGGAGAAGGCCAACCAGCTGGTCGCCTACCGCCGCACCAAGCCGATCGACCAGACATCGATCGCCTGGGTCGCCGAAGTCCTCGACAGCCAGACCGCCATCCAGGCCGGCCCCTATCTCACGTCCCGCACCTTCCAGTTCGGCCTCGATATCGTCGCCCTCGGCCAAAACGGCCGCGGCTACCGGCGCCGCTGGGTTATCCTCGACACCACCGAAGGCCGGCCGAAGGTCATCTACCAGCGCGACCGCGCCCGGCTCGGCTGGGCGCTGGGCGCTGAAACCCGGAAAGACTGGCTGGCAAAAATGGAGTTACGCTGATGCTCAGCTTCCAATCTCATCGCCCCGCTTCGCTCATCGGCCTCCACCTCGATGGCCGCAACCTGGACGGCGTGCTCATCCACCGGTCCAACGGCAGCTACCGGATCTCCCAGACGTTCAGCATCCCGCTGACCTTGGATCCGTTGACCAACGATCCGGAGCTGGTCGGCCGCGAGATCCGCAATCACCTCGACCAAGCCGGCATCCGCGAGCGCTATTGCACCGTGTGCCTCCCCTCGAATTGGGTCTTAACCCTCGCGTGCAAGGTCCCCGATATCCCCGAGGCCGACGTCCCCGGGTTCCTCCAGCTCGAAGCCGAGCAAGGATTTCCGTATGACCCCGCGGACCTGTCCATCTCCACCTCGCGCTACCGCCTCCCCAACGGCGCTCAGCACGCTTCGCTCCTGGCGGTCCCCCAGCATCACCTCGTGCTGCTCACCAAAACGCTCCGCGCCGCCCGCCTCAAACCCATCAGCCTCTCCCTCGGCATCACCGCTCTCGAGCCCTACACCCCCGACCCGGCCCCCAGCCAGCTGAGCCTGGGCGTCGGCCAGACCGGCATCGACATGCTCGTGTCCGCCCCCGGCGGCATCGCCGCGCTCCGATCGATCGAAGGCGTCATCGAAAAGGACGGGGCCGGCCACCAGCCGGACTTCGACCTCCTCGCGCGCGAGATCCGGATCACCCTCGGCCAGCTGCCCCGCGAACTGCGCGACACCATCCGCCAGGTCGTTGTCTATGGCGGATCCCCCGCAGCGGAATCCCTGATCGAGCACATCCGGCCGATCGCCCGCTCCCTGGGCATGTCGGTCGAGTCCGGAGCAGCACCCCGGGTCAACGGCAGCGAGTTCCCGCAGCTGGCTCGCACCAGCACCGCCTCGGCCCTCGGCCTTGCCGCGCGCCACATCCAGGGACAGCCCTGCCCCTTCGAGTTCCTCCCGCCTCGAGTGAGCCCGTGGACCCAGTTTGTCCACCGCTTTGCGTCGCGGCGCATCGCGTACACCGGCGCCGCGGCCGCCGCGGTCCTCCTCCTCCTCGGGTCCGCCTTTCTCGTCCAGCAGTGGCGGCTCTCGTCGCTCGAGAACCGCTGGAAATCGATGCAGCCCCGAGTGCGCCTCGTCGAAGGGCTCCAGACCAAGAGCCGCGCTTACCGACCCTGGTTCGACGAGTCCGCCCTCACGCTCCGGATCCTCCTCCGCGTCGTCCAGGCCTTTCCCGAGGACGGCGCCGTCTCGGCCAAGAACGTGCAGATCAAGAACGGCAACGAGGTCATTTGCGCGGGCCAGGCCCGCGATAATCAGGCGCTCCTCCAGCTCCTCGACAGCCTCAGCGCTTTCCCCCAGGTCGCCGACCTCAAAACCCAGCAGGTCCGCGGCAAATCCCCTCTCCAATACATCCTCACCTTCCGCTGGATCGAAGGAGGCCGCCATGAAGATTAAAAGCCGCGAACATCTCCTCGCCATCGCCGCCATCGGCATCGTCGCGCTCCTGGTCGGGGATCGCCTCGTGCTCACCCCCCTCACCAGCGCCTGGAAAGCCCGCTCCGCCCGCGTCGTCGCCCTCCAGAAATCCATCCAGAACGGCGCTTTGTTGCTGGACCGCGAGCAGCCCATACGCGAACGTTGGTCGATGATGGAAACCAACACGCTGTCTGCCGACGTCTCCGCCGCGGAAAACTCGGTCCTGAAAGCCGTCGACCGCTGGGCGCAGGCCAGCCGCATCAGCTTCACCTCCATCAAACCCCAGTGGAAGCAGTCCAGCCCCGAGTTCAAAACTCTCGAGTGCCGCGCCGACGCCTTCGGCAACCTGTCGTCCGTCGCCCGGTTCCTCCACGAGCTCGAGACCGATCCGCTCGCCCTCAAGATCGAGGAGATCGAGATCACCTCGCGCGACAACGAAGGCCAGCAGCTCTCGCTCGCCGTCCGCTTCAGCGGCCTGCTCCTTACCGAGAACAACCCATGAGCTCCACCGCCTCCCATCGCCATTTCGGCGCTGCCGCCCTGCTCCTGGCCGGCTGCCTGGCCCCCGCCACGTTCGCCGCGGCCCAGGCGTCCAATGCCCCCGCCAATCCCCGCAATTTCTCCACGTTCCAGCTCATCCTCGATCGCAACATTTTCAATCCCAACCGCCGCCCGCCGCCGCCGCCCGGCGCCCGCATCGAGGCGCCCCGGCCCGCCCGCGTCGAACGGTTCAACCTGGTCGGAACCCTGATCTCCGAGACCGGTTCGTTCGCCTTTTTCGATGGCAGCGAATCCCGCTACCAAACGGTCCTCAAGCCGTCCGAGCGCCTCGGCGATCTCCAGGTCGAGTTCATCACTCCCGAACGGGTCTGCTTCCGCTCGCCCAGCAACCACTACGAGCTGACCATGGACCTCCAGATGCAGCGCGCCGAAGGCGGAGCCTGGCAGCTCGCCGCCCTGCCGCCTATCCCCGAATCCGATCGCGCCTCCGCCCGCCCGCCGGATCGCGCTTCCTCTTCCCCGCCTGGGCCCGGCGCTTTCTTCTCCTCCTCGGCGCCCGGCGCGTTCCCGTCCATGCCCGCCGCCGGCGACGCCTCCCGGCGATCTTCTCGCCGCGACCGCGGGGGCGAACCCGATTTCCAGCCCTCCCGCTCCGCACCAAGCCCCGCCGCCGAAGCCGCCCCTCCGAGCAGTCCCTCGAGTGGCGCCAGCGAGGATGAAGTGCTCAAACGTCTCATGGAAAAACGACAACAGGAGACCAACTGATGAAACCCGTCAATGCATGGCTGCTGGCAGCTGCGATCGCCATCGTCGCTTCCCCTGTCACCGCTCAAACAGCCGACAATCCCGCACCCCCGGGCCCGCAAACCGCGGTCACCGTGTCCGCGGCTCCCCAGCCCGAGACGCCCGCACCCTCGAGCCCAACACCCGCCAACAGCCCGCCCGCTGCGGCCCCCGCGGCTGGCCCGGCCCCATCGGCACCCGAGGCGCCCCCCGCCCAGCCGGCCCTGCCGTCGGCGCCCACCGACGCTGCCGCGTCGAATGCGCCCCCCGCCCAGCCGCCCTCCGTCGATCTCACCGCCGCCAACGGCGAGAAAGGTCTGCGGTTCAACTTCCGGGGCGTGCCGCTCGACACCGTGCTGGATTACCTCAGCAAGGCCACCGGCCTCATCATCGTCAAGGAAACCGAGGTCCGCGGCCGCGTCGATGCCTGGAGCTACCAGCCCCTCACCCAGGACGAGGCCATCAACCTCCTCAATACCGTCCTCAACAAGAACGGCTACGCCGCCGTCCGCAACGACCGCACCCTCACCATCGTCAGCCGCGACGAGGCCAAGAAACGCGATATCCCCGTCCGCATCGGCGCCGATCCCGAAGCCATTCCCAAGAATGACGAAATGGTCACCCACATCGTCCCCATCCGTTATGCCAACGCCCTCCAGATGACCAAGGACCTGCAGCCCCTTCTCCCCACCTACGCCACCATGACCGCCAACGAAAGCGGCAACGCCATCGTCCTCACCGATACTCAGGCCGATATCCGGCGCATGGTCCAGATCGTCAAGGCCCTCGACACCTCCATCTCGAGCATCTCCGCCATCCGCGTCTTCCCGCTCGCCTACGCCGATGCCAAGGAGCTCGCCAACATCGTCAAGGAGCTCTTTCCCACCCAGAACACCAGCACCCGCGGCAACGATCCCCGAGCGGAGTTCATGGCCCGTTTCGGCGGCGGCCCCGGCGGCGACCGGGGCGGCGGCCAGGCCAATGCCCCCACCGGCACCGGCGTCAGCGAGGCCCGCCGCGCGGCCTCCCGCGTGGCCGCCGTCGCCGACGAGCGCACCAACTCGCTCGTCGTCAGCGCCCCCGATGAGTATATCTCCACCATCGAGCAGCTCGTCCGCGAAATCGACACCAACGCGGAAGACATCACCGAGCTGCGCGTGTTCCACCTCAGTTTCGCCGATCCCGTCGAGACCGCCGACCTCCTCACCAGCCTCTTCCCGAACACCACATCGACCGGGGGCCGATCGGCCTTCATGTTCCGCGGCCCGGGCGGCCCGGGCGGCATGTTCGGCCGGACCGGCTCCGATGCGACCAGCGACCGTGCCAAGAAGAAAGGCCAGGTCGTCGCCGTCCCTGACCAGCGCACATCCTCGGTCGTGGTCAGCGCATCGAGCGAGATGATGCCGCAGATCGCCGCCATGATCGCCCAGCTCGACTCCAGCGACGCCAAACGCCAGAAGGTGTTCGTCTACTCGCTCGAAAACGCCGATGTCGCCAGCGTCGAGGACATCCTCCGGAACATGTTCGAGGGGCAAAACACCCGCAATACCAACCGGCGCACCACCACCGGCACCCAAAACCAAAACCCGTTCAGCAATCGATCGAACTTTGGCCAGGGCACCAGCTCCGGCAACCGCACCGGCTCCAGGAGCAGCGGCAGCAGCTTTGGCGGCTCGCGCTAAACCCACTTTTTCACCCCGAAAAACCACCCATCGATTATGTCACACTTCGCCTATCCGCGAGCCCGCCTGGCCCTCGGGCTCGGTCTCATCCTGGCGGCCGCGCCTGCGCTCGAGGCTCAGTTCTTCGGCGGCGGCGGTTTCGGCGGCGGCACCACGGGCCGCCGATCCGGCTCTTCGTCCAGCACCCGCACCTACTACAACTCCGGCGAGATCGGCGAGGCCACGATCACCAGCGACCCCGAAACCCGCCGCCTCATTGTCATCACCGACGAGGAGACCAACCTCCACATCAGCCAGGTGATCACCAACCTCGACCGGCCCAAGCCCCAGGTCCTCATCAAGGTCGTGTTCCTCGAAGTCACCCACAACAAGGGATCCGATATCGGGATCCAGGGCCAATACACCCACGTCAATAGCGGCAACACCACCAACGACATCAGCTCGATCTTCGGGCTCAATGCCATCCCCCTGGATTTCGGCGGCGCCGGCTTCTACAAGATCCTCAGCGACGATTTCCAGGTCATCGCCCGCGCCATCGCGTCCGCCGGCAAGACCGAGGTCCTCTCCCGCCCCTCCATCATGGCCCGCAATAACCAGGAGGCTGTCATCACCGTCGGCCAGGAAATCCCCTACATCACCGATACCCGCATCACCGACAACGGCCAGACGATCAACACGGTCCAGTACCAGGATATCGGCATCATCCTCCGCGTCACCCCCTTCATCACCTCCGACGGCCTTGTCGAGATGATCGTCGCCCCCGAAATCTCCACGCTCAGCGACAAAACCGTCCCCATCTCCGAAACTGTCGATGCCTTCGTCATCGCCAAGCGATCCGCCGAAACCGTCGTCGTCACGCCCAACGGCCACCCCATCATCATCGGCGGCCTCATGGAAAACCATCAGACCGAGTCCGTCCGGAAAATCCCTCTCCTCGGGGACATCCCCCTCCTGGGATTGGCCTTCCGTCGAACCGAGAAGGCCAACACGAAAACAGAGTTGATCATCATCCTCACCCCGCATATTGTTAACCAGCCTACGGAAGTCGCCGCCTTGACAAACCGTGAACGCCAGCAGGCACAACTGGTCCCCCAGGCGTTTTCCGAGCAGGAATTGGACCGGTTCATCGATGCCCTGCCGGTCAAGGCCGCTGACCCGAACGAGCTGATCGATGTGCCGCCCTCGACCCGCAAGAAATCCAGCAGCCGGCCTCAGCCTGCGGCGGGCAGCCGGGGAGCCCGGATGACTCCATGATTCTACCTCGAGCCAACTGGGTGTTTCGTCTCCTCCTGGCCTTGTGGGCGTTGGTGTTTCTCTGGCAGGCCCTCGAACACCAGCGCTTCAAGCGATCCGCCAGAGAAACCGTCATCCGGCGCGCCCGCGATATCACCGGCACCCTCGGCCTGGTCATCCGATCCCAGCGCCGGTTCGGCGGCATGGTTTCCAAACCACGGCTCGAATCGGCCCTCAACGAGCTCGTCCAGTCCGAGGAGCTCAGAGGCGTCGTGCTTCTCAACGCGGTCGGCGAGGTCATCACCGCCGCCGGCGAATCCGTCGACCTCGGCGCCACTGGCATGCCCCAGTCCGGCGTCCGCTGGGACCGCCAGTCCGTCACGGTGGTGAACCTGGTCGACCTTGGCGCCATTGTCCCTCCCGATGGCACCAACGCCTCCCCCACGATCGTCATGCCGGAGCCCGACCCGGGACGCCGCGAATCCCGCAGCCGCTTCCCTCCTCCCGGCCCATGGCCCCGCCGAGCCGAAACCAATAGCGTCTCCAATGTCGTCGACTCCGCCGAATCGGGAGCATCGCGCCCGCCGAGGGGCGCCCCCGGCCCGTCGGAGCCGCTCCGCGAGCCCCGCGATTCTTCGAGCCTGCGCCCTTCGCCCGAACCGCCCGGCGGGCCCGACTCCCGACAGAATCGCGGCGCCCGCAATGAGCAGGGCCAGCCGTCCCGCGATCCTCCCGGCTTCTGGCGCCCTCCCTGGATGAGCCCCGACGAATACAAGGCCCTCATCGAACAGAAAGGCCTCCACGGCCTCGCCATGGTCCTCTCCGCCAGCGACTACCAGTCCGCCCGCACCCGCGACCTCTGGCTCCGCGCCATCATCACCGGCTTCGCCGGAATCGCGGCCGCCGGATTCGCCTTCGCATGGCGCACCCTTGTCAAATCCTCCGAATACCAAATGCGCCTTGTCCGCGCCAGCGAGCAGAACACCCACCTCCGCGAGATGAATGTCGCCGCTGCGGGCCTCGCCCATGAAACCCGCAACCCCCTCAACATCATCCGCGGCCTCGCCCAGATGATCGCCAAAAACCCCGATACGCCCCAGACCATCCGCGCCAAGTCGCTCGAAATCACCGACGAGGTCGATCGCGTCACCGTCCAGCTCAACGAGTTCATCAATTACTCCAAACCCCGCGAAGTCCGCCGCTCCCCCATCGCCCTCGATGCCGTGGTCGGAGACGTCGTCCGCGCTCTCAAGAGCGACATCGAGGACAAGTCTGTCCAGCTCGAAGTCGTGGATGCCCAGCTCACCATCAACGCCGACCAACCCCTCCTGCGCCAGGCCCTCTTCAATCTCCTGCTCAATGCCATCCAGGCCGTGCCATCCCGCGGCCAGATCCAGATCGTCGCCCGCAAGGACCTGCCGGCCGAAGCCAGCATCGACATCCACGACAACGGCCCCGGCGTTCCCGCCGAGCATCGCGCCGAGATCTTTCGCCCCTATTTCACCACCCGCAATCAGGGGACCGGCCTGGGCCTCGCCGTCGTCAAGCAAATCGTTCTCGCCCACGGCTGGGAGGTCGAATGCCTCGACCGCCCCGGCGGTGGCGCCACCTTCCGCATCAGCCGCCTCGAGCTCGTCCTGCCCCGCCGGTCATGACCCGCCCTCCTCCGCACCTGTCGCCTCCGGCCCATCCGCGGATCCTGATTGTCGACGACGACCCCGGCCAGCGCAGCCTCCTGGAGTCCTTCCTCCGCGGCCAGGGGTTCGACACGCTCCTGGCCACCCACGGCGAGTCCGCCCTCGATCTCCTCCAGCGCGAGCCCGTCCACCTCATGATCTCCGACGTCCGCATGCCCGGCATCAGCGGGCTGGAAACCCTCCGCCGCGCCCGCCAGGAACACGCCACCCTCCCCGTCCTCCTCGTCACCGCCTACGCCGATGTGCGCGACGCCGTCGGCGCCATGCGCGACGGCGCCGTCGATTACCTCGTCAAGCCCATCGACCTCGACGAGCTCCTCGCCCTCGTCCGAACCGCCCTCGGCCTCGATCTCAGCCCTCCCCCCCTCGTCGCCGAATCCAAACAGATCCCGCCGCACATCGTCGCCGCCAGCCCCGCCACCCGCGCCGTGTTCCGCGACGCCGCCCTCGTCGCCGATTCCGACAGCCGCATCCTCATCTCCGGCGAAAGCGGCGCCGGCAAGGAGGTCGTCGCCGACCTCATCCACCAGTGGAGCCGCCGATCGGCCGGGCCCCTCGTTAAAATCAACTGCGCCGCCATCCCCGAGACGCTCCTCGAAAGCGAGCTCTTCGGCCACGAAAAGGGCGCGTTCACCGGCGCCCTCGCGCCCCGCATCGGACGGTTCGAGGAAGCCCACGACGGCACGATCCTCCTGGATGAAATCGCCGAGCTCTCGCCGGCCCTCCAGGCCAAGCTCCTCCGCATCACCCAGGACGGCACCTTCCAGCGCATCGGCAACAACCGGGACCGCCTCACCAACGCCCGCATCCTCGCCGCCACCAACCGCGACCTCGAGCTCGAAGTCCAGCAAGGCCGGTTCCGACAGGACCTCTTCTTCCGTCTCAACGTCATGGAGATCCGCGTCCCCCCCCTCCACGAGCGCCGCGAGGACATCATCCCCCTTGCCAGCCTCTTCATCGCCGAGTTCGCCCAGGGCAAAGCCCGCCTCTCCCCGGCCGTCGTCACCCTCCTCGAACGCTACCGCTGGCCCGGCAATGTCCGCGAGCTCCGCAATGCCATGGAACGAGCCACCCTCCTCGCCCGCGGCGAGCTCATCCTTCCCGATCACCTCCCCGCTCGCATCCTCCAATCCGTCCCCAATGCGGCCCCCGATCCCGCCGCCGAGTCGGCCCGACTCGAGGACATCGAGCGCCACGCCATTCTCCAGGCCCTCCGCGCCAACCATTTCAACCGCACCGAAACCGCCCGCGCCCTCGGCATCAGCCGCCGCGCCCTCCTCTACAAGCTCCAGAACCTCAAAGGCCTCGGCTTCGAGATCGACGCGCCCTGACGCATCCGCCCCCCCCGCGCCGCCGCCCGCCAAATCCTGGCCTGATTCGGCGCTTGCCTCGATGGCTCTCCATTCACGGCCGTGGTGAAAATGCTAACCAGTCCTTTCACCACCGAGAGCACTGAGAACACCGAGATTGATCCGGGAATTCAAGCCATCCCATTCCCCTCCCCCTCCGTGTCCTCCGTGACCTCTGTGGTAAAAAAGCTCACCAGTTCCTCACCACCGAGACCGCTGAGACATTCGGCTTATCGGGCCGGCGAGACCGCCCGATAAAACCTCTGGATCATAACACCGGCCTCCTCATCCACAAACGGCATGACAGCATTCGTGCCCGGGAAATTCGTCAAAACCTGCCATTGACTCAAATCCGGCGATACCTCGACCGTATAGGTCCGGCCCACCGGTCCGATCAACCGTCCTTCGAGCGCTCCTCCCAGTCCAATGGCCATCACCTCGAGCCGGAACGAGTCATCCCATCCCGGATCGGAACCGCTCAAATACTCCTGCAAGTTGCTCAGGCCATCCATATCGGGATCCCCTGCTCCATCGTTCGGGTCCTCGGGGTCGAGGCCAAACTGGTTTTCCCATCCGTCCGCCATGCCATCCCAATCGTTGTCCGCCGACCGTCCGTCCTCCATGAACCGACTCGATAGCGCCATGTCTGAGCTGGCGCCCTGACGATCCACCGCCACAAGAGCGTATCGGATGAACTGGCCGGCTTCGATCGCGGGCGCCGACTCGATGAACATCTCGCTGCCCGCGGACACTTCCGCGGCTTTCGACCATTCCCCGCCCGGCCGAATCGCACGCAGCACGTCGTACCGGACCACATCGCGATCGTTGTAGCCGTCGTCTTCGGACAAGGTCCACATCAGTTGGGCGGCGCCATTAGTCCCGAACCGCACAGCGACGGCGGCAGCCGGCTGGGGCGGCCCCTCGACCGTCGTCACCGGCGCGACTGGCGCCAGCGGGCTTTCATTGCCGGCGCCATCCACAGCCGAGATCGCCAGATGGTAGATCTGATTGACTTCGAGCCCGCGGAGGACCGTGTTCGTCCCCACGGCGGCCACTGGCGACGGCGATCCTTCCACCGCGGCGGTCCCATCCCACGGAGGGCCTGCCTGCCCAGCCCGGTAATACACCCGGTAACCAGCGACATCGCTCTCGATGCTCGTTGACCAGGAGAGCCAGATCCGGCTTTGGCCGGCGATCGCGACGATATTGGAGGGCGCAGCGGGCGCCTGCTCATCCCACAGCGCAATCGCCAAGTCGCCTCGGGCATCGCCCGCAACGCTTTCCACCCGGACCATCGCGGATCTGCCGCCCAACGGCGCGCGGACCGAAAACTCGATCGCCGCATTCGTCGCCGCCAACTGGACGCCCGGCCAATCCGGTCGAACATCGTTGTCGATCACCTCGACTCCTTCCGCCGCCACCGTATACAGCCAGGGGCCCGACGCGGGCGTCCCCGTGTTCAAGACCAGGTTCGACACGCTGATCGTCATGGTAGTTTGGCCATCGGCAGGCAAGCGGTCGCCCCCCGGACGCAGAACCAGGCCGCCGGACGGCATCGGGGGCGCCAAGGCAAACGTCCCCAGGTTCGTCACCATCACGGTCACGGCGTTCGCATTCGTATCGACTGTCCCGCCAATGAATTCCCACCGGTTGGCGCCATCGGGCAAGCGATACACCCGCAAGGTCGATTCCTCCAAGCCCGACGCATCCGCATCCGTATAGCTCAACGCCAACTCGGCCGGCTCATTCAGCGTGTTGGTGCTGGCGAACCGGTAAATCCCGCTGATGCCATACACATAATTGCCTGCGCCTATCGCTGGCAGATACCCGTCGTCCACCGGTTCTGGAGGTGCGCTCATCAGGACCAACCCCTGGACCGGTTGTTCCGGCCGAAACCACTGGGACTCGATGATCGCCCCCGCGGCCATCGTGGCTGGGTTTAGCTTGAGCACACCCTTGGCCACTCCGGAGCCGATCTCGACGATCGTCTCGCCAACTTCTTTGACCGCGTCAACAGCCTCATGCAAGAGATCCTTGAACACGCTGGCGGCATTGATGGCCCACCGGGCTTCGAGTTCGAGGATGCTTTGATTTGGAAACGAGGCATCCGTCATGCCCGGATAGGCCTCGAGTGCCATCCGCTTGTAGCGCCAGATCCGGCCTTTCTCGTTGACCATCTCCGCGCCTCGCTCGATCCCGCCCTCGATACTGATCCCCAGGGCGGCCACCGCCGGATCCAGCTTGAAACCCAAGTCGACCGAAAGTTCGTCCGCCGCATAAACCGACCGATTGTAATCAAGGCTTGTTCCATCGTTGAATGCGCTTGCTAGAACTGCTGCCGTCATTGCCGCCGGTTGGTCGGTGCCAAATACAGTTCCTTGGAGATCGCCGCTTGTCATCAGATCCCAGATAGGCGCTTCGACGCTCAACCGCTCGAGCGCTCCTTCATCCGGAAGGGCAAATGACAGTTTCTCACCCCACTCGACTCGCCGACCGGCATCGAGCGCGGCCCCCACGTAGAACTTCTGATAAAGCTTCAATTTCGGGCTATCGCTGGTGCCCAGTGTTACCGATTGGTCCAACTCAACCCGGCGCAATCGCAGGCTGCGATAATCCGAAACCAGACTGCCACGGAATTGCGTATCACGGCCAACATCGAACAACGAAAGTTGCAGATCTTTCGATTTCTTCTTGGTCCCAAATGCGGCGCCGACTGACAACGCCGCCTGGCCGCGGGTGGCTAATCCCACGGAAATCCTGGAATGCGCGGGGGCCAGATACCGTTCTTCATATCCAGCCAGCATTGCGCGTTCACCCGATGCTTCACCGACCAATCCTACCCGGGTTTTCTTTCCCGCTTTCATACCCACCATAAAGCCTCCTTCGACGTAACTCCCCAACCGGACTTCACCCCCAGCCGCCTCCAAGTGCGTATCCAGAAACATCGGTTCGATTGTCGTCCGCAAAAAGTTGAATAAGGGCATCGCCGGGCCCGTTCCCAACATCAGCTCATCCCCTAGCGCCACGTACAGTTTCATCGCGTTCTCGCTTGCCGACGTCGATTCCGGATCAAACCTGTATGCCGACCATAGATCAGCCGACACCAAACCGCCCGCTCCTATTTCCCCGGTGGCGCCTGCCACGATTTTCACTCCCGCCCCAGCTTCGACTCCCACCTTGATCTCGACCTCGCGCTGACGCGTGATGGTTTCATGATCGGCAATCCCCGACGCCAGCGTGCGCCGGACTACGGTCTCGAACGCGCCTTTCCCGCCAACTTGAAGGACCGTCACTTTGCCGCTGACGCCGCCGCCGACCTTGTGTTTCCAGACCTGATCGTATTCGGATGCGATCCTTCGAACACTAAAACCGACGCCCGTATCCTGGCCGCTGATGGTGATGTTGAATTGCCGTTCGTCACCTGTTTGGCTCCCCACAAAATCGGCGGGAACAGCAACTCGCACCAGTCCGTCCCCATCGGCAACGCCCGGGGTCCTTCCGGCCCAATCATGCGACCGTTCCTCGACCTGCGGAACCCAGATGCCGTCGGATCGACGCACCTGAACAACCTGTCCACCGGCTGGCCGGCCCGCGCTGTCCACCACTCGATAATACCGATATGCAATGCCGTTCGGGCCGACCTCCGATACCCCCGGGTTGACATCCGGATCCAACCGCACCAACGCCAAACCGGACCTCAGCGGTGTCAGGACAATATCGCCGAGGTTCAGGATGCTCGAGGTCACCCGAACGCCGTCGATCCGCTTCCCGAGAAAACCAGGCGCGCCGATCCAGAGAACATATCCCGAACCGGCCGGGATCCCCGTCCATTCAAACCCACCGTCCGCGGCCGTCTGAGCCGATCCTTCCTGTCCTTCGATCGTGACCTCGGCGCCTGCAATCGGCTGCTGGGCAGCCAGGACTCGCCCCCTGATCCCGCCAATCCCTTGCGCGAGGGTATTGATCGTGAACAAGCCCGATTCCGTTACTGCTGCCGCCCGCAACTCGCGCGTGTTGATCACGAACAACACCGACTCAGCCTCGACGATAAAACCCTCAGGCATCCCCGGCCCCGCCGCCGATCGCGTGTCAATCGAGAACAACTCGGACTCGACCTGGACCATAAACGATGGCGACCCCTGGCTTGCCATGCCCCACAGACAGATCGCCCCGAGAAAAGCCAGCAACCTGGCCGCCCGCGGGATGCGCCCGAATCCACACAATCCCCATCCGCCATTGTCCCGGTCAGCTCCAGGTCTGTCTTTCATATTCGATCCCCTTCATCACCTCCTGCGCTTCGTGGCGAAAACCCTGATGCCCACCCACCGCGTGAGGGCACGCGGCGTGCTACATCGCCAGCGCCCGCACCCGTGTAGACCGGGTCCCCCGACGCGGCGTTTGCAGCCATGCCTTCAAACCCGCTGCGTGAGGGCACGCGGCCTGCCATGGCCTCATTCTGTTCGATGGAAACAACGAACCGCCCGGAGCGTTCGCACGCAGTGCTACCAGCGCCGGGCGGTTCTACCGGCGATTTGCCGCCAGCCTCGAAAAGACCGGCGGACAGGACGGCGGCCGGTTCAGTTCCTTGTGCCATCCGGCCTTGATCTGAGCTAGGACGACCCGGAATCCGATGTTGTTGTTGCGATTGTCCGGATTGTTGTTGTTCCGGTTCGCCGACCGGCAGTTCTGCGGATTGTTGTTCCAGCTCCCGCCGCGGATCACCCGGTTCGAGCCCCTTTGGCCACCGCCCTAAATCGTCCAATACCTGATTACGAAATCTCCATGAGCGCACTTGCCGGACAAATCCCAGCAAAGCCGCCGCATGCTTCTGGCCCTCGAGGTCCGACCACACGCCCAAACGCATTCTTCCTTCACAAAAGGCCATCCTTCTTCGAAACCGCCGCCGGCTGCGGCGGTTCAGCGTCGAGTATCCCGGCCAAACCCGGCACCCCAGAAAATCCATGCCCGCCCGGCACCGATTGATCACGGGGAAATCCTTGGCCGCCAAATCCAAAGACGAGGCCAGGAAATCCTCGATCCTCAATTGAGCTTCCTTCAATTCACCGATCGAGGCTCCCCATACGCCAAAGTCGTCCATGTAACGCACATACCCGCCAAACCGCATCGCTTCCTTGATCCAGCGATCCAGCGGATCCAGGTAAAAATTCGCGAAGAATTGCGATGTCAGACTCCCGATTGGCACTCCCTTGCCTGGTTGTGTCTGGTGTGTTCCGAGCAACCGCGCAAACCATTCGAGCAACCACCGGTCCTTGAATCGCCGTTCCAGGCGCGCCAAGAGCCGGTCATGCGGGATGCTGTCGAAGTATTTGCGAATATCCAGCTTCAGGAAAAACTTGTTGCAGGCCGCGAATCCTTCCGCTCGCCGAACCGCCGCCCATTGGCCCTTGCCCCGCCGGCACGCAAACGTATCGGCAATCAGCCACCGGTCAAACAGCGGTTCGCATACACGGATAATGGCGTGGTGCAGCACGCGTTCGCCGAACGCGGGTGCGTGGATCAGCCTTCGCTTCGGATCGTGCACCACAAACCGCTGGTAATTGCCCACTGGATAATCGCCCTCGAGCATTCCATCCCTCAGCATCCGCAATTCTATGTCGAGCCCGGCTTGGTACCGGCGCACGTCGGCATCGTCGTGCTTTCCTCGCGCAGCCTTCCAAAACGCCCAACGCAGATTCTCAGGATCCGTGATGGCCGCCTTCAGATTGCCCACTCTTTTCATTGCTTTTCGGCCGTGCTGCCGCCCGGAGTGCATCGAGAAAGGCAGCGCCATATTTGGCCATTTTGGCCGGCCCAATCCCCTCGATGGCCTCGAGCGCGGAGGCGGTTGGCGCCTCCAGCCTCGCCATCCGCGCCAGTTGCTCGTTTGTGAAAACCGCATACGGCGGCACGGCTTCCTTGTCCGCCAGTTCCTTCCGCAGCAACCGTAATTTCGAAAACCGGATAAACTGATCCGGTGCAAGCACTTCCTTGTAATCGACCTTCACCTCGTACTTCAGGTTTCCCGTTTGAACGCCATCCAAATACTCGACGCAGAAAGTCCATAGCGATTGGCCTCCTTCTTCGATCAAGCGCCTCTCGACCGCCAACACTTTATGGCTGCGCAAGAACCGGTTCATCCCCTCGATGGCCGACTGGCCATCGAGTACCGGCACTGTGAACACCTGGTATTGCATCCGTTTTTTATTTCGACTCGGCGGTGTTTTGCCCCTTCGCCGGAGGCTCGTCCCTCGCCTCCTTGCTCGGGGCACTCCACCGCCTCGAACCCCAAGCTCAGATCAAGACCGCTCTCAAGGAACTGAACCTAGGACGACCCGGAATCCGAGGTCGCTGTAGCGATAGTCCGGAAAGTAGTTGCACCGGTTCGCCGACCGGCAGCGCAGCGGATCGAGGCTCCAGCTCCCGCCGCGGATCACCCGGTTCGAGCCCGAGCCGGGGCCTTTCGGATCCGTTACGGCTCCACCGGAGTAATAATCCCCGTACCAATCCTGGCACCATTCCCAAACGTTCCCATGCATGTCGCACAAGCCCCATCCATTCAGAAGACGTGTCCCCACTTGATGTGTCTTGCTTTCGCTGTTTCCAGAATACCAAGCGTATTTCCAGAGCTCGGTGTATCCGGGATCGTCGCCATAACAGAAACGCGTCGTTCTCCCTCCCCGACAGGCATATTCCCATTCCGCTTCCGTGGGCAGCCGATACACATACCCGACCGGCAGACGGCCCAAAGCCTGCTCTCGCTGAGTTAGTTGCGTGCAATACGATGTCACGTCCCACCAGCTCACCTGCTCGACCGGCAGTTCCAGGTTGCCCTGGAAATACGAAGGATTGGTGTTCATGATTTCCTGGTATTCTCGCTGCGTCACCTCTGTCCTCCCCATGAAAAAGCCGCGGCTAATCCAAACTTGCGTCTGCGGTCCCTCGTTATCAAAACGATCCTGCTCGTTGGCCGGGCTCCCCATCGTGAACGTCCCAGGCGGTATCCAGACCAAGTTCGGCATAGGCGGAGGGAAGGGCGGTGGAAACTGGGTGCGAAACGGATCCTCGACAGTCAGTCGAACTCGAGCGCGCGTGGTGAACTGATTGGGCCAGTCGTTCCAGGCATTCCACTCGATATGCCGCCTGCTGCCCGGAACCACAAATCCCAGGTTTCCCGAAATGTCATTAAAGGGAACCGCGTACGTCGCCCCGCCATCGGACGACATTTCAACGCCGACGAACACGGTGTTGCTGTCCGGATCGATCAGATCGTAGTAAATGTCCACCAGCATCGATCCAGTGCGCTGGCTCACGGACAGGTTGGCGATCCTGGGTGGCACTGCGTCAGCGGCCGAGATCGCCGAATCGAGGAAAACAGTGGAAATGACCAGACCGAGAAGGCAACCGATTCGCTGGGGTTTCATGCTCACTGCTTATTCCGATCAAAAGGCCCAGTCAAGCGCGCACTTCGAGGCCAGCTCCGAGGCAACGCGGCGGATGTCAAGTGCCCAGACTCGATCCGCCTCCTCACGTCGGCGGCTACCCCGGCTCCCCCTCCGTGCTCTGTTCTCCGTGGTGACAAGACTCACCGCTTGCAGCCATCCTGGCAAGCTGCGCCGCACCCGCAAATCCGACGGGGCGATTGACAGCGGATCCGTATGCTGTAATACGATATGACATTAATATGATATTACGAGATACACTTTCGTCCGTCATGCGCGGCTCGTTCGCGCCCCCGCCGCCGCGGCCGGAGGTCGAGCGCGAGATGCTCTCCCAGCTCACGATCCGCGGCTCGCAGGCGATCGTCCTGACCGGCGTGCGGCGTTGCGGCAAGAGCACGCTCCAGACCCAGTTGATGCGCCGGACTAAAAGCGCATTCTACTGCAACTTCGAAGACACCCGCCTGTTTGGCCTTGGTCCCGAAGATTTTCCGGCTATTTTGTCCGTCCTCGATGAGCTGGCGGGATTCGATCAACCATTGTTCCTGGATGAAGTGCAGGAGATCCAGGAATGGCAGCGGCTGGTGCGGACGCTGCTGGATCGCGGACGCGCGGTCTGTTTGACGGGCTCGAACGCCTCGCTGCTGGGCCGCGAGCTGGGATCCAAGCTCACCGGCCGGCATCTGTCGTTCGAGGTGTTCCCGTTCAGCTACGCCGAGTATCTGGTCTTCACTGGGAAAGACCGGGGGGTGGAATCGTTCCGCGCCTATCTGGACGATGGCGGTTTCCCGGTCTATTTGCGCGAGCGGCTCGATCCGGTTCTCCAGGAGCTGCTGCGCGACGTTGTCCAGCGCGACGTGGCCGCGCGTCATGGACTGCGCGAAACCCGCCATGTGATGAACCTGGTTCTTTTCCTGCTCGCCAACACCGGGCGGCCCTTCTCGTTTCAAGGGTTGACCAAGAACCTCGCTGTCCCCACCGTCGGACAGACGTCGCGTTACCTGGAATATCTCCAGGACGCCTATCTGTTGTTCGCCGTGCCGAAGTTCAGCGCATCGTTCAAGCAACGGGTGGTTGCCCCCTCGAAGTACTACGCCATCGACAACGGGCTGCGCCGGGCCAGCTCGCCCCAGACACAGCCTGACTTGGGGCATCGGATCGAGAACGCAGTGGGCCTGCATCTCCGCCGTGCCCATCGAGACCTCCACTACGCGGGCGAGCGCGATTTGTGGGAATGCGATTTCGTGACCCGCGAGGCCGCCATCCAGGTCTGCATCGAGCTCACCCCGGCCAACCGCGGACGCGAATTGCGCGGCGCCATCGAAGGCGCACGCCTGCCGGGCAAACGCCGCGCCCTGGTTCTGACCCTCGACCAGGCCGACCACTTGCGCGAAGATGGCGTTTCCATCGAAGTCATTCCCGCTTGGCGTTGGATGACCTGAAGGGTGGGCAGTGCTTGTGCATACTCGCCTGCGAAGTTGGATCAGGGACTTTTCATCTTCCCTCTACCCGTTTTGATGCCGATCCACTATACTCCCGGCGCATGAATAAGGGCATCAGCGTGATTAACGAAGAGGTCCAGCGCGCGAGCGCGCAGCTGAGGCCTCTTTTTCAGGAGATCAACAAGGTCGTGGTCGGCCAGAAATATCTTGTGGAACGTCTTGTCATCGGCCTCCTCGCCAATGGCCACCTCCTGCTCGAAGGCGTCCCCGGCCTTGCCAAGACGCTCTCCGTCAAATCCCTCGCCACCGCCATTCACGCCCGATTCTCCCGCATCCAGTTCACGCCCGACATGCTGCCCGCCGACGTCATCGGCACGCAGATCTACAATCCGCAAACGGGCGGGTTCAGCACCCGGCGCGGGCCCATCTTCGCCCACCTCGTCCTGGCCGACGAGATCAACCGGGCGCCCGCCAAAGTCCAGAGCGCACTGCTCGAGGCCATGCAGGAAAAACAGGTCACCATTGGCGATCAGACCTTCCCCCTCGAGGAGCCGTTCCTGGTCCTTGCCACTCAGAATCCCATCGAGCAGGAAGGCACCTACCCCCTGCCCGAGGCCCAGGTCGACCGCTTCATGCTCAAGCTCAAGATCGGCTACCCCAGCCGCGCCGAGGAACGCCAGATCCTGGACCTGATGGCCTTCACCACCGCCCCCCCCCAGACCCAGCCCGTCATCGACGCCCGCCAGATCCTCGAAGCCCGCCGCACCATCAACGACATCTATATCGACGACAAGGTCAAGGACTACATCGTCCAGATCGTCCACGCCACGCGCGAGCCCGAGTCCTTCCAGCTCGACCTGCGCCCCTTCATCCAGCTCGGCGCATCCCCGCGCGCCACCATCGCCCTCACCCTCGCGGCCAAGGCCCACGCCTTCCTTCAAGGCCGCGGCTATGTCACCCCCCAGGACGTCAAGAACCTCGGCATGGACGTCCTCCGCCATCGCATCGCCATCACCTACGAAGCCGAGGCCGAGGAAAAGACCAGCGAGACGATCATTCAGAAAATCTTCGACGAGCTCCCTGTTCCCTGAGCCGCTCCGCCCATGATCCCCCGCGATCTCCTCCGCAAGATCCGCCTCATCGAGCTCCGCACCAACCGGCTCGTCACCGAGTCCCTCGCCGGCCAGTACCATAGCGTCTTCAAAGGCCAGGGCATGAACTTCGACGAGGTCCGGGAATACCAGCCCGGCGACGAGGTCCGATCCATCGACTGGAACGTCACCGCCCGCATGAGCCATCCGTTCGTCAAGAAGTTCGTCGAGGAGCGCGAGCTCACGCTCCTGCTCATCGTCGATCTCAGCGGCTCCGGCCTCTTCGGCTCCGGCGACCAGTCCAAGCGCGAGCTCGCCGCCGAGATCGCTTCCGTCCTCGCCTTCTCCGCCATCCGCAACAACGACAAGGTCGGCCTCATCCTGTTCACCGAGACGGTCGAGAAGTTCATCCCTCCCCGCAAGGGCCGGCGCCACGTCCTGCGCGTCATCCGCGAGATCCTCTGCCACGAGCCCCGCCGCCGCGGCACCGACCTCAATCGCGCCCTCGAGTTCCTCATCCGCGTCACCCCGCACCGCGCGATCGCGGTCGTTCTCTCTGACTTCCTGGGCCAGACCTTCCCGACCCGCGCGGAGATCGACGCCCACCTCCGCCGCCGCGTCGTGCTGTCGGAGATGCTGGGCCAGACCTCGCTCGTCGCCCTCCGCCAGGCCAACCGCCGGCACGACGTCGTCGCCGTCCAGATCATCGACCGCTTCGAGATGGAGCTGCCGCGCCTCGGGCGCCTCGTCCTCCGCGACGCCGAAACGGGCGAGGTCGTCGAGGTCGACACGAGCGACGACGCCAAACGCGAGGCCTTTGCCCGCCGCCAGGCCCGCCACCAGGAGGAACTCATCCGCCTCTTCCGCGGCGCCCGCATCGACTCGATCCAGCTCCGCACCGATCAGCCCTACGCCGCCGCCCTCGGGCGGTTCTTCGAGGTGCGCGAAAAACGACGGCGCCGATGAACCTCCTCGCATCCATCGCCGCCGCGGCCGTCCCGGGCGATCTCCGCCCGCTCAAGCCCCCCGTCGCACTTCCGCTGCCATGGACCGTCTGGCTCGTCCTGATCCTGCTCCTCCTGGCCGCCGCGGGCCTGGCCGTCTGGCTCTGGCGCCGTTCCCATCGACCTGTGCCGCCTCCCCCTCCCGAGCCGCCCATCCCCGCCCACGAGCGCGCCCTCGAAAAGCTCCGCGACGCCCTCGCGCTGATCGACCAGCCCCACCCCTTCACGGTCCGCGTTTGCGACACCATCCGAACCTATCTCGAAGAGCGGTTCCATCTCCACGCCCCCGAGCGCACCACGGAGGAATTCCTCCTCGAGCTCCGCCACTCCGCATCCCTCGAGACGGAACACAAGTCCGTCCTCGGCGATTTCCTCCAGCGCTGCGACCTGATCAAATTCGCCCGCTACGAGCCGGGCCGCCACGAGCTCGATGAGATCTACCGCGCCGCCGTCCGCCTGGTCGAGGAGACCGCCCCCGCCCCGCTGCCCGTCCCCGGATCCACCGCCGCCACCGCCCCGGCATGACCTTCGCCCATCCCTATCTCCTGCTGCTCCTGATACTCCTGCCGCTCCTGGCATGGCTCAAGGGCCGCTATGGCGCCCGGCCTGCGTTCCTCTACTCCTCCGTCCAGCTGGTCAAGGGAATCACCGGGATCACCCGATCCCACCGCGGCCAGCTCGTCGTCCATCTCCGATGGCTTGCGCTCGCCCTCCTCATTGTCGCTCTAGCTCGGCCCCAGCTCATCGAAGGCCAGGCCCGGCTCAGGGCCAGCGGCATCGACATCGTCATCGCCCTCGATTGCTCCCGAAGCATGGCCTCCGAGGATTTCACCCTCAACCGGCAGCGCGTCAACCGCCTCGACCTGGCCCAGCACGTCCTCGACCGCTTCCTCTCGCAGCGGCCCAACGATCGCATCGGCCTCGTCGCCTTTGCCGGCCGCGCCTACATTGCCGCCCCCCTCACGCTCGATCACGATTTCCTCCGCCAGAACCTCGAACGCCTCGAGCTCAGCAGCATCCAGGACGACGGCACCGCCATCGGCTCCGCCCTCGCCACCGCCGTCAATCGCCTCCGGCCCCTGCCCTCCAAGAGCCGCCTCGTCATCCTGATGACCGACGGACAGAACAACTCCGGGCAGATCCCGCCCCTGACGGCCGCCCTGGCCGCGCAGGCCCTCGGCATCAAAGTCTACACCATCGGCGTCGGCACCCGCGGCACCGCTCCCTACCCCCAGTACCGTGGCGGCCAGAAATTCTACGTCAGCGTCCCTGTCGACATCGACGAGGAGACGCTCCGCCAGATCGCCGAGCACACCGGCGGCCGCTACTTCCGCGCCACCGACACCGACCAACTCCTGTCCATCTACCGCGAGATCGATCAGCTCGAAAAAACCGAGGCCGACATGCGCAAGCAGCAGCGGTTCGAAGATGTCTTTGACTGGATCGTCCTTCCCGCGCTCTTCGTCCTCCTGCTGGAGACCCTCTTGGCCCACACCGTATGGAGGAAGCTGCCATGAACTTCGGCGCACCGGACCGGCTCCATCTGCTCTGGATTGTCCTACCGCCTCTCTGCCTCTTTCTGGCCTGGGCTTGGCGCCGCAAGCAGCGCGATATCACCCGGTTCATCCGCTCCCGCCTCCTTGCCCAGCTCACCGTCGGCGTCTCGCTCCCGCGGCAAAAGATCCGGCTGGCCCTCCTGGTCCTCGCGATCGGCTGCATCCTCCTCGCCCTTGCGCGCCCCCGATGGGGCCATACCCTCGAAGAGGCCCGCCAGCGCGGCCTCGATATCCTCCTGGCCATCGACACCTCCCGCAGCATGCTCGCCCAGGATGTCACCCCCAGCCGCATCGAACGCGCCCGCCTCGCCTTGCTCGATCTCATCCCCCTGGCCTCCACCGACCGGCTCGGCCTGGTCGTGTTCGCCGAATCCGCCTTTCTCCAGTGCCCCTTGACTGTCGACGACGAGGCCTTCCGGCAAAACGTCCGCCTCGTCGAGGTCGGCGCCCTCGATCAGGCCAGCACCAGCCTCGCCGCTGCCATCCAGACCGCCGCTGCCAGCTTCCCCCCCGACTCCGAGAACGAAAAAATCCTCATCCTCGTCACCGATGGCGAAGACCACGACCAGCGGGCCGTCGAGGCCGCACAGGCGGCCGCACAGGCCGGCATCCGCATCTTCACTGTCGGCGCCGGCACGCCCGAAGGCGACATGATCCGCATCTCCGATTCCTCCGGCCATACCTCATTCCTCAAAGACCCCGCGGGCAACGTCGTCAAATCGCGTCTCAATGAACCGCTCCTGCAGGAGATCGCCCAAGCCGGCCAGGGATTCTACCTCCCCCTCCGCGGCGCCGACACCATGGAGAGCCTTTACCGTCACGGGCTTGCCCCCCTCCTGCCCCCCTCGGCCCGGCAGCTCGAGCTCCCCACAAGCGAATCCGGCGCCCGCCTCGTCCAGCGCCCCCGCGAGCAGTTCCAGTGGCCTCTGGCTCTCGCCCTCGTCTTTCTGATCGCCGAGTTCCTTCTCCCCGACCGCCGACCCGCGCCCTCATCACCCGAGCTGGCCCCCTCGGCAATCTCCAGCCACACCCCCGCCAACCCCAGCCCTTAGGGTCTGTGCAAAAATTACTTCCGATTTTGGCGGGAGCGCCGCCGGGCCCGATGCGAGGCGCAAGGGAGGGAGTGTATCCCCTGCGATACTCGACCGACCGAGCAACGAAGCAGATGGCCCGGCGCCGCCCCGCCCCGAAGGGCTGGGGGCCTTGGGCGCGCTGGCTTTGTTGCTCCTCGCTCACAGACCGCGCGGGTATGCTCGCTCGTCGCGCCTTGCCAGCCCGCCCAATCCCCTCCAGCAAAATCGGAATTAATTTTTGCACAGACCCTTAATCCCATTTCCCCATGGCCGCTCCCCTGACTGCTCCGCCCATTCGATCGAACCTGCCTGCCGCACCATGGCGGCGGGCTCGACCGGCTTCCCATTTAGCAGACCGCCTCCTCTCCTCGATCCTGCTGGCCGCCTGCCTATTCCCGATCCCCCTCTCCGCCTCCACGCGGGAAGCCGAACAGTTCTTCCAATCCCGCCAATACGACCTCGCCTTGCGCGAATACGAACGCCTCCTCGGCGAGCGCCCCGGCGATCCCCGCCTCATGTACAACGCCGGCACCGCCGCCTACAAGGCCGGCCAGCACGAAACTGCCCGCAAATATCTCAACGATGCCCTCGCCTCTCCCGACCTCGATCTCCAGGAAAAGGCCTACTACAACCTCGGGAGCACGCTCTACCGCATCGGCGACGACACCCAGAACATCCAGCAGCGCCAGCAATCCTGGGAACAATCCCTCCGCCACTTCGATAGCGCCCTCAAGCTCGATGCCCGCGACGAAGACGCCCGGTTCAACCGGGAGCTCGTTCGCCGCCAGTTGGAGGAGCTCAAGAAACAACAGGACCAGCAGCAACAGCAGCAGTCCGACCAGCCTGACTCCGATCCGAACCAGGAGCAGGATTCGAATGCACGCTCCCAAAACCAGCCCCAAGACCAGCCGAACTCGAGCTCGTCCACCAATCAAAACTCGAAGCCGGAGGAGTCCAGCCGAACCAACCAGGCTCCCAGCCAATCCTCCCAGCCCCAGCCCCAGAACAGCCCCACGAATCAGCCTCCTGCCCAGCCCGAACCACAGCCCGAATCCCAAGAGGCGGGCTCGACCAACGCACCTGCCGGCCCTACCAACCAGATCCCTTCCGCCGTCAGCTCGTCCATGACAAACCAGCCCAGCGCGCAGGAGGACCAGATGACACCCCAGCAGGCCGCCCAGCTCCTCGACAGCCACCAGAGCCAGGAAAAGGCCCTCCTCTTCGCCCCTCCCGGCCCGCAGTCCGGCACCAACCGCTCCCCTCCTCGCCTGCCCTGGTAGCCCGCCATCCGGCTCAAGATCGCCTCCTTACCCTGCCGTAAGATCCGGACGGCTGTGCGCCTCCTCCGAGCCAATTCTTTTTCCCGCGCTTCGTGCCTCGCGTGCGCCGCCCTCCAACCGGCTTGCATGCCGGCAGGAATCGAGGTGTAAATAACCCCATGCCTCCCGGCGCCGCCGTAACCCTCACCAACCAGCCGGTCGACATCGACCTCGAGCCCATCCTCTCCAATGGCCAATGGTCGATTGCCTGGCCCCGAACCAGCCCTTCCCCTTCTTTCTTTCAGCTCCAATGGCCTTGAAACGTGGACCGGCAGCCGCTTCGACGATGAGATTGCGCCGCCGCCCCGAATCGATTAAACATTGCCACATGAATTGGCGCCCTTTGATTGTTCGTCGGCCACCAGCGGCGATGACCGCCGCGATTTGGATCAGCTTGCTTTGCGCCGGGTTCAACCCGGCTCTGACCGCAGCCGATCCCGCTCTTTCCACACCGCCCGTCAAGGTGATGAGCTTCAACATCCGTTATGGATCGGCTCAGGACGGCACCAACAGCTGGCCGGCCCGCCGCCATCTCGTCCTGGAGACCATCCGGCTGTTCGATCCCGACCTTCTGGGCCTCCAGGAGGCTGTCGGATTCCAGGTCGATTTTTTGCGCGAGAATCTTCCCCACATGAGCTTTCATGGCGCTGGCCGGGATGACGGCCAGATGCGGGGTGAATTCGTCCCCGTGTTCTTCCGCACCCGGCGGTTCGCGATGACCGACAGCGGGCATTTCTGGCTCAGCACCACCCCGGAAACGCCCGGCAGCCGGGGCTGGGACGCCCAGCTGCCGCGGATGGTCAGCTGGGTGCTCGTCGAGGACCGCCTCGCGAACGATCGCTCGCTCGTTTTTGCCAACACGCACTTCGACCACCGCGGCCCCCAGGCCCGCATCGAATCGGCGCGCCTCATCCGCCAGCAGGCCGGCGCCCTCCTCGGCCCCGTGCCCGCCATCCTCACCGGCGACTTCAACTGCACCGAGGACGACAAACCCTATGCTGTCCTGGTGGGCGCCCAGGAGTTCGGCGGGGAACGCGCGTTCGATACTTACCGCGCCATCCACCCGCAGCGCTTTCCCGACGAGGTCACGTTCAATGGGTGGATGCACGCCCGCACCGGCAAGCGCATCGACTGGATCATCCACACCCCGGGATGGATCACCATGAACGCGTTCATCGATTATACCAACGACGGCGGCCGGCTGCCTTCCGATCACTACCCGGTCGGCGCCGTGCTTCGGCTTGAGCCGTGACCCGATCCGGCACGATCCGCCGGCATCCCGCCCCAGACAAGGATCCAGTCCACCTGCGCCCAATCGCCGATAGCCTATGAAATTCCATGTGCCCGATCTCACCCAGCATCCGCCGCGCAGCCCGCGGGTCCGCCTTGGCGGCTATGTGATCCTGCCGCGGATCCTTGACAAGGGGCGCGCCGCCCTCGCCGGCCTCAACGGCGAATACAACTACGACTGCCCCACCGACCGGCAGTTCTTCGACTTCGCGGGAATCGACGCCGAGGCCCTTCGCCAGCAGCTCGCGCTCGGCCTCGGCGACGGCCAGATCCTCGCCTGGATCCAGGCTCGCTCGCGCACCCATCCCGAGCCAGCCCAGATCGCCGCCTGGTCGGCCCACCAGGAGACGCGCACCCCCACAACCCTCGAGATGCGCCAGTTCTATCAGGAGGAGCATCAGCGGATCGCCCCTCATCGCGAGGATCTATCGACCTGGTTTGATCTGCTCGACCTGGACGACTTCGTTTCCTTTGGCGGCATCGCGTGATCCCTCCCGCCTCAGCCGGCCCCGCCCCGAACGCTCCGTCGGCCGCCGCAGATCGCGTGTCCCGCTGGCTGCATGAAGTCCCCCTGTATCGGCGTCCGGGGCCATCGATGGCGCCCCACCCGGGCGCGGATTGGATCCGCGACTTCCGTCTCCTGCCACCGATCACCAAGGAAGACATCCGCCAGGGTTTCCCCGGCAACTTCCTGCCCGCCGGCGTCCGGCTCGATGACCTGCTCGAGCGCGGCCTGGTCGAGCTCGAAAGCACGTCCGGAACCACGGACGATGCCATCCCCCTCCTGCTCGAACGCGGCGGCTGGGCGCGCCAGGAAGCCGCCGCCCTCCACCTCAACGCCGATGTGCGCGCCCATTGGACCCCCTCCGTGCGGCGGATCACCATCACCTCCCCGCTCTGCAACCATGACATCTCTTACCAGGGCACGCCCACGGCCGCCGATCGCGTCGTCGGCGATGCGCTCTTCCTCAACCTCAACCGCCATCCCTTCCTCTGGACCACCGCCCGGCTCGATGCCATGATCGAGGAGGCCTTCGATTGGAGGCCGATCTTCCTCGATTGCGATCCCGTCTACGGCCTCGTGTTCGCCCGCCATTGCCGGCGCCGCGGCGTCCGACTGCCCAGCTTGCGGTTCGTCGTCAGCAGCTACGGCTTCCTCAGCCTCTGCCACCGCCGGCTCCTCGCTTCCGCCTTCGAGATCCCGGTCTACAATCTCTACGGCGCTACCGAGACCGGCCACCTGCTCATGGAAGACGAACAGGGCGCGCTCCGGCCCAGCCCATCGACCGCGTGGCTCGAGATCCTCCATCCCGATTCCGACGGGATCGGCGACCTGGTGGTCACCACGCTGTGGAACCCTTCCATGCCCCTCATCCGTTACAGCATCGGGGACCTGGTCTCATGCCAATCCGGCATCGGAGGCGAATCGTACCGGGTCCATGGCCGCGCGCGCGATGCCCTGGCCACCGCTGCAGGCCGGCGCATCACTGTCGCCCATATCGATGCCCAGGTCTCCCTCGCCGAGGGCGTCATCCACTACCAGCTCAATCAGCTCGGCCCCGATCGCTTTCACCTGCGCTGGATCCCGGATGACCGCGCCGACATCCCCTCCACCGAGCAGGCCCTGCGCCGCCACCTTTCGCCCCTCCTCGAAAATCCCCGGCAGCTCCAAATCGAATCCATCGAAGCCATCCTCGGCGAACCCTCCGGCAAGTTCCGCCTCGCCGCCCGGCGCGATCTTCCCCCCGCAGGCCGATAGCCTGTCCGACGAGGCTCGGCATGATCGTGCCCCGCACCACCCCCCTGCCCTCTCGATGGCCATCGCCCCACCTTTCCCCTTGGCGCGCCCATCGCCTCCGAGTAAGTTGGCGCCAATGTCGGATTCGCGAACCAGCTCATGAAAGTCAACCTTGCCTACGGCGAGACCCAACTGCCCGTCGAGTTCCCGGAGGATCGCACGACGGTCATCGAGCCAGCCCATCTGCCCGGGCTCCCCGACGAGCGCGCCGCCGTGTTCGACGCCCTGGACCACCCCATCGCGGCGCCTCCCCTTCGCGGCTGGATCCGCCCCGGCAACCGTGTCTGCATCGTGTTCACGGACATCACACGGGCCACCCCCAACACCCGGATGATCCCGTGGCTGCTCGAGCACCTGCGCGACGTTCCCCGCGACCACATCACGTTGCTCAACGGCACTGGCACCCACCGGCCCAACACCCGGGAGGAGCTCGAGAGAATCCTCACCCCCGCCGTCGTCCGCGATTACCGCGTCATCAACCACGAATGCGACCGGACTGAATCCATGGTCGCGCTGGGGACGACCCGGACCGGCGCGCCCGTCCTGCTCAACCGCCACCTCGCTGAGGCGGCGGTCCGGATTGTCACCGGATTTATCGAGCCTCACTTCTTTGCCGGATTCAGCGGCGGGCCCAAGGGGATCATGCCGGGCGTGGCGGGCCTGGCCACCATCATGAGCAACCACGGCGCCGAGAACATCGGCCATCCTCAATCCGCGTTCGGCATCACGGCCGGCAACCCCATCTGGGAGGAGATGCGCGACATCGCGCTGCGGCCTGGGCCCAGTTTTCTGCTCAACGTCGCCCTCAATCCGCAGCGGGAGATCACCGGCGTCTTTGCCGGCGACCTGATCGAGGCCCACCGGGCGGGCATCGAGTTCGTCCGCCGCTCTGCGATGCAGAAAGTCAATGCGCCTTTCGAGGTGGTCGTCACCACCAACAGCGGCTACCCGCTCGACCTCAATCTCTACCAGAGCGTCAAAGGCATGAGCGCCGGCGCCCGCATCATCCAGCCGGGCGGGACCCTGATCCTGGCCGCCGAGTGCCGCGAGGGAGTGCCTTCCGGCAGCCCGCTCGACCAGCTCCTTCGCAGCGCCCGATGCCCCGAGCAGATCCTCACCTTCCTCAACACGCCCGGCTTTGTGCGGCCGGAGCAGTGGCAGGCCCAGATCCAGGCCCTCATCCAGCGCAAGGCCAACGTGCTCGTCTATAGCTCGCTGCCCGACGAGCTCGTGCGCGGCGCGTTCCTGACCCCCTGCCATGACATCGGCGCCGAAGTCCGCCGCCGCCTCGCCGAGCTCGGGCCCGGCGCTCGCGTCGCCGTCCTTCCCCAAGGCCCTCTGACCATCCCTTATCTGGCTTGAGGGCAGGCGTCGGCGATCCGCCGCCGCCCTACTGCTCGATCACTCGATAGTACCGGCGCAGCGGGGATGCCGCGATGAGATCCAGAAAGCTCCCCTCCGAGCCGAGAACGCCCGGCGTGATTGCCGTGTCCGACCATTGGACGAGGTTCGTGCTCGCCTGCACCTTGAATCGGACCAGGTCGGAGGCTTGGATCGGATAGCCGTCCACATAGCTGAACCGGCTCGAAAAGGCGATCCCTTTCCGCTCCGGCCGCGCAAGCTGAAGAGGCACTGCAACCTTGACGACCGCATTGCTGCTGGCCACAGAGCCTGACGCGTTTGCGACCACGACCTGATAATCTCCGCTGTCAGCCCGCTCGAGGGAATCGAGCTGAATCGATGCGTTGGTCTGGCCGGGCAGATCCTGGCCATCTTTCCGCCATTGATAGAGCACGGGCGATGCGGATTGGACGGACACCGCCAGCTGGAGCGAGCCGCCATAGGTTCCGGCGGAGCTCGGCGCAGGCTGGACTGATATGAGCGGCAGAGCCGGCCAAGCCAGATCGACGATCCGCAGCCCGAAGGCCCCGTCGGCGATCGCCACCCGGCTGCCGGCGATGTCCACCCCCTGAGCCGTTCCCGCAGTATCATAGCTTCCGACGATTGCAGGGCTTTGCTCGTTGCGCACATCCACGATCACCAGGCCGCCCAGGCCGTCCGCCAGCAGGCAATAGGGCTCGGCAATTGCCAGGCCCGTGCCATACCCGGTCGTATCGAAGCCGCCGATCTTGACCGGCGCGGCTGGTGCGGCCAGGCCCAAAACCAGCAGGCCGCCCAGGCCGTCTGCCAGATAGCAGGTCCCTCCGCGAACCGCGCATGAGTTGGCTGTCCCCGTGCTGAGATAGGCCCCCACGTTCCGAGGCGCAGCCGGATCGCTCACGTCGATGACCTGCACGCCCCATACGGCATCCGCCACGTAGGCCAGACCGCCCGCGACCGCCACATGGCGCGCCTCGCCCGGCGTGTCGATGCCGCCCACCCATTGCGGCGCGGCGGGATTGTCCACACGGATGATTTGGATGCCGCTGGCACCGTCGGCCACGTAGGCCAGGCCGTTGGCCACGTGCACGGAGCGGGCGCTCCCCGGCGTGTCATAGCCGCTGACGCGAACCGGGCTGGCGGGATTGCTCACGCTGATCACCTGCAAGCCCGCAGGCCCGTCGGCCACGAACACCAGGGAGCCAACCTTGTGCAGCCCTATCGCCTGCCCCGAGGTGTCAAACGCGCCATGGCGCGCAGGCTCGTCCGGGTTCGCCAGGCTGATGATCTGGAGCCCCCCGGTCCCGTCGGCCAGATAGGCGAGACCGCCATCGATCTGCACCTGGCTGGCGTTCCCGGCTGTTGGAACGAACACCCATGGCTTGAGCTTGTTGAGCTGGACGGCATCCAAGGCAACCACACCCCCATGGTCATTTGCCAGCCATACCACCGACCCCCCGGAAATCGATTGGCACGCCGCGCCCGCGCTGAAGTAAAACCCGATCCGCGCCGGACGCGCCGGATCCGACAGGCTGATCACATGCAGGCCCAGGGATCCGCACGACACCAGCGCGTTGGTTCCGACCATCGTTATATGCCGCGCGTCGCCCCCGGGACGGAAATACCCGATCGACGCCGGGTGCGCCGGGTCTTGCACATCGATGATCCAGAGCCCGTTGGTCCCGTCGGCCATGACCACCCGATTCCCCCAGACTTCGAGCCCGGTCGCCTGCGGGGTCGCAAAGCCTCCGATGCGGGAGGGCGCACCCGGAGCCCTGAAATCGATGACCTGCAGGCCGTTGGTCCCATCCGCGACATAGGCCAGGCGATCGACGACCTGGACCGCTCGGGCCTCGCCTGCGGTATCGTACCGCCCCAGGAGCTTGAGCTGGTCGGGCCTCTGCACATCCAAGGCCAGAACCCCCGCCGCGCTATCCGCCACATACGCCGTGCCGTCAGCCACCCAGACGTCGCGCGCCTCGCCGGGAGTGTCGTAGGTCCCCACCCATTTGGGCGCCGCCAGATTGGTCAGGCTGAACACGTGCAAACCCGCCGATCCATCCGCCACCCAAAGGAGATCCCCTTCCCATCGGACCCGGTGGGCGAATCCCTTGGTGTCGTAGCTGGCTAACGCGGTCACGTTGGTCAATGGCCCGATGCGGAACACGGACCATCCGCCCGATCCGAGGGCCGCCACCAAGTTCGTCCCCCGCAACGCCACTCCGCGCGCTTCCCCGCGCACGAATCCGGGCCAGACGCCCCGGGGCTGCACCTCGACGCGAGGCACCACGGTCAGGATCGCGGCATGGCTCAGCAGCCCTCCCCACGCGTTCGAGACCGCCGCCCGATAAGAGCCCGCATCGCCGATGGCGGCGTTCATCAGCACCAGCGTGGCCGTCCGCGCGCCGCTCAACCGGCCGCCGTCGACCAGATCCGATCCATCCTTCTGCCATTGGTAGGCCAGAGGCGCCTCGCCGGTGGCGCCGATGCTGAACACCACCGAGCCTCTTTCGGCGATCGTTCGGCTGGCCGGCTGATTGGTCACGATCGGAGCCTGTCCCCGAAGGGCTTGGGCGGCCATACACAGCAGGATCAATGCAATGAATCTCATACGCTCATTCCGTCTTGTCGGCGGTTTGCGATCGTGTGATTACTTGCCGAGGCCGCCTCCTGGCAAGCACAATCAAGGGCAAGCATCCTCTCGAGGCCCATCACCGGACGGCGGATGAGACCGCGCTGGGAGCCGAATACACCGGCGGCAGGTCCGGCTGCACGTGGCGAGCCACGACGGAAAACATCGGCAGCGTGGGCCCGTTGGATCCCCAGGCGAGGGTGAGCCGGTAGCCAGCGCCGATCGCCGTGTCCACGGCATGGGCACCGAGTTCGGCAGCCTCGAACCGCCAGATCCGGATCGGGACCTGCTCGCGGACGCCCGGCGATGTCACCACGCCGTCCAGCAACAGGATCTCCAACACACCTGTGCGGATCGGCTGGGTCTTCGCCTTGCCCAGGCGCGTGGCATACACCTGCACCGCAAATCCATCCGCCCCGGGCTGCCGATCCAGATCCAGCGCCACCGGCGTCGTCAGCAGGTTTAGGCTGTCCACGGGCCGTGTCGAGACCGGCCCGGGCGGCGGGGGCCGCGTCCCTTTGCCGGAGGATGCACAGCCGGAAGCCAGCGCCGCGGCCGCCAGCAGGGCCCACCCGCCTCCTGCGAGCCGGGCGCCCCTCTCTCCGATATGCTGCCGCCACAGACCGTTCATCGCCACAGATCCGCGTCCGATCTCCGCGCCGGATTCGGAGATCGAGTCGCGTTGGTTCCGGAGGGCGGATAGAGCGGATCGAGCATCTGCCGCTGCAGCCGGTCCTGCTTGAACTCCTCGTTCATGGTCGACCGATCCAGCTGCTCCCGGGTCACCGAGATGGCCTCGCGCGTGATGCCGACGTCGGTGCCCTTGATCAGCACCTGCGGCGTGAGCACGATCAGCAGCTCCTTCCGGTCCTCGCTCTTGTGGCTGCTGCGGAACAGCACCCCGATCACCGGGATCCTGCCCAGAAAAGGCATCCGCTTCACCCTCGAGTCGTCGACGGAGCTGATGAGGCCGCCGATGATGATCGACTGGCCGCTCTGGACGCTGACCGTCGTGGTGGCGCTGCGCTCGTTGATGACCGGCACCTTGGTGCCGGGGCTGATCTCGACATCCGAGCTGCTCATCTGGCTGATCCGCGGCCCGACGTCCATCTTCACAAACCCGTCCGGGCTGATCCGCGGCGTCACCGTCAGCTCGACGCCGACGTTGCGGTATTCGTAGGAGTTGATGCTGTCGCCTCGTTCGGTCACGCGGCTGTCGGTGATGAGCGGGACCTGCTGGCCGATATTGATGGTCGCCTCCTGGTTGTCGGCGGTCAGGATCTGCGGGCGGCTCAAGACCAGCAGGCGCCCATCGCTCTCGAGGGCGCGCAGCAGGAAGTTGAAGTCGCTGCCGGTCACCGCAGTCGAGAATCCTCCCAGGGCGTTCAGGTCGTCGGACACCCCGAAGTCCGTGCCGGTCGTCACCTTGGTCCCGTTCAGGTCGCTGTAGTTCCACTCGACGCCGAGCTGGCTGGAGGCATCCAGGGTCACCTCGGCCAGCAGAACCTGGATCAGCACCTGCAGCTGCGGCATGTCCAGCTGCTCGATCAGGGTTTTGACCTGGTCAAAATAGCGCTGGCTGGCCGAGAGGAGGAGTGTGTTGCTGTTCGTCTCGGCCACGATGGCCACCTCGCGATCGAGGATCTCCTGCGCCATCGCCTGCTGGCCCACCGCCGCGCTCAAGAGCTGCGTGTCCCGCCGCAGGAAGTTCTGCAGCGCGGTCTCGATCTCCCGCGCACGGCTGTTCTTCAGGCGGTAGACCTCCGACTTGCGCTCCTGCGCCGGACTGCCATCCAGGGTGTTGATCAGCTCCGCCGCCAAGGCCACATAATGATCCGTCCCCCCCACCAGCAGGCTGTTGGTCCGCAAATCCACCGTCACCGTCAGCGCGTTCTTCTCCGCCGAGCCCAGGATGGCCGTGGTCCCCTCGACCGTGTCCTGCCCCGCGAGACTGTCCAGCGACGCGGGGCGCACCAGGGTGTATTGGACCGACCGATCGTTGATCCCCGAGGCCGCCGTCGTCACCGCCTGAAGCCGAAACACCGAGGTCAGCAGCGTCGACATCTGGCGCGCATCGGCGTTGCGCAGGTTGAACACGCGGATCTTGGCCACCTGCGGAATGTTGGTGTCGAGCTGGCGGATGAGCCGCTCGAGCATGTCCATGTAATCGACCGGCGCCGACACGATCAGCGAGTTGGTGCGCGGGTCCGGCGTGACCAGGATCCCCTCCTTGAGCGCGGACGCCACCAGCTCGCGGCCCTCCTCGCTGCGCGTGATGAACTGCAGCAGCGACTGCCGGTTCGCGCTTTGCTCGGTCAGCGCCGCCGGCTTTACGTTCAGGGTCTGCGACAGGATCGTTGCCAGCTGCGTCGCGTAGGCGTGCTGCAGCGGGAAGATCCGGATCTCGGATACCTGCGCGACCTGGTCCGTATCGAGCTTCTTGATCAGCTCGGCGATGCGCTTGACATCGGCCTGCCCGGCCGAGACGACCAGGGCGTTGAGCCGCTCGTCGACGTTCACGGTGACCGGCGCTGCGAGGCCGGCCACGGTGCCGCCCCCCCGGTAGAGCGCCTGGATCGTCTGCGCCACCCGCCGCGCATCCGCCTTGGCCAGCGAGAAAACCTGCACCTCGAGCCCGCCCTCTGTCGGCGCGCTGTCGAGCTGGGCGATCAAGGACTCGATCATCGGGAAATCCTCGGGAGCAGCCCCGATCGCCAGGGAGTTGGACCAGCTGTCGGCGACCACGGTGATGGGCTCGGGCGGCTGCCCGCGGACGGGGGCGGGACGCCGCAGGAAGAGCTGCTGCAGGGTCGCCTGGATCTTGCTGGCCGTTGTCTGCCGCAACGGAAACACCTTGAAGGTCGTCCGCGAGGCGGACTGCTCGACATCGAGCTGGGTGATCATCCGCTCCAGGGCCGCCAGGGATTCCCGGCCGCCCGTCACCAGCAGGGTGTTGGTCCGGTCGTCAGGCGTCACGGTGACCGGCACGCTCCGCTCGAGCGGGGCGCCGGTGGCCTCGGCAGCCCGCTTGGCCCGAAAGAACTGCTCGAGGACTGTCGCCAGCTGCGAAGCCCGGGCGTGCTTCAAGGCGACGACCTGGATGTTCCCGGCATCGGCGCCCGCCTGGGCATCGATCTGCGCGATCAGCTCGCGCACCACCGCCAGATTCTCCGGGCTGGCCGACACGATCAGGGTGTTGGTGAGCGGATCCACCGCCACCGCGATCGCGTCGCGCGGGGAGCCCCGCGCGCCGCTCACAGCCTGCCCCGGCCGATACAGCCCCTGGTCGATCAGCGATCGCAGCATCACCGCCGCGCGCTGCGCGTCGGCCTGCTTCAGGGTGAACGTCTGCAAGATGCCCTCCGCCGCCACCGGCTCGACATCCACCTTCGCCAGCAGGTTGCGGATGAGCTCGAGGTTCTCGGGGCTGGCCGAAACCACCAGCGCGTTGCTCAGGGTGTCCGGCTCGACGTGGACCTGATCCTGCGGCAGGGGCGCCTGCCCGGGGACGGCCATGCTCTGCCGGCGGGCGGTAAACACGCGGCTGATCATCGGGGCCACCCGCGCCGAATCGTTGTGGGTCAGGCCGATGACGGTCAGCGCCACGGCCGGCGTCTCCGGCTCGCGATCGAGCTTGGCCAGCAGCGCGTCCAGGACCTGGTTGTCCTCGACGCCCGCCGCCACCAGGAGGCTGTTGCTGCGCGGATCCGCGATGATGATCGGGCGGGTCCGCTGCGCGTCCGGCTGCCGGGCCTGCACCGCCCGCTGCGAGAACAGGGTCGTCAGCGCCGCGCTCAGCGTCTGCGCCGTGGCGTGCTCGAGCGGGATCAGCCGGACCTGGCTGCTCAACGCCGGGCTGGCCTTGTCCAGCTCGCCCGCCAGCGATCGCACCATCTCGACCATGTCGGTCGGGCCGCCCACCAGCAGGCTGTTGGTCCGGGGATCCCCGATGATCACCGCCCGCATCGTCTCGGCGGCAAAGCCCCGCCCCGCCCCGCCGCGCGCGCCGCTCCGCGCATCGAGAATCCGCTGGATCGAGCCGGCCAGGGTGGCAGCGTCGGCGTTCTGGAGGGGGATGATCTGGATGTTCTGCATGCCGGCCGGCAGCGGCTGGTCGAGCCGGTCCAGCAGGCTGGCCACAATGGCGAAGGCATTGTCGTTGCCCGAGACCACCAAGGCGTTGGTGCGCGGATCCACCGTCACGCTCGGCCGGTCCTCCTGCCGGACCTGATTGGCCGTGGGCCCCCGATACAGATCGTTGATGAGCCGCTGCACGCTCGCCGCGTCGGCATGCTGCAGCGGGTAGATCCGGATCGTCGCCAAACCCGACGCGGCCGGGATGTCCATCGTCGAGACCACGTCCTCGATCAGCGGCATGGTGTCGCTCCGGGCCGCCACGATCAGGATGTTGGTCGTGTCGTCCGCCTGGATCACCACCGGCGGACGCGTACCCGGGATCTCCGTGGTCCGTGCCGGCTTCTGGCCCAGAATGGTCTGCAGACGGCTGATCTGCACGCGCAACCCCTCGACGCCGGCCCCTCCGCGGCTCTCGGAAAACACGGATTGAAGCAGCGGGGCCATCCGGCTCGCCGAGGCGTATTTCAGCCGGAACAGCCGCACCTCGGTGATCTGGCTGTCCACCTCCTGGTCGAGCTGGGCGATCAGGTTCTGAGCCATCGCCAGGGATTCCTCCGATCCGCTCAGGATCAACGTGTTGCTCCTGCGATCCACTGCGACGTTCACGCCGCTCGCCAGCACCCCGCCAGGCCGGGCGCCCGTCTGAGAGCGCCGGCTGGCCGGATCGGCCATTCGCTGACCTTGCTGGAATACCGAGTTGAGCATCTGGCTCACCGCGGTCGCATCGGCGTGCTTGAGGTGCACCAGGCGCGCGGTGATGCCCTCCATCAGCGGCACCGTATCCATCATCGCCACCAGCACCTCCAAGGCCCGCAGGTTGGCGGGCGTGGACGCCAGCAGGAGGCGGTTGCTGCCCGCCCCGCTCCCCTGGATCGGATCCGCCAGGACTTTGATGGGCTGGTCCAGATCCAGCGCAACCGGCTGCCCATCGTCGTCGAGGATCCGCAGCCGCCGAACCTGCTCCTGCAGCTCGCGGGCCTCGATGCCAGCCTGGGCGCGCGCCCCCCCACCCGCCGCCGGCCGCAGCATCTCCTGCAACAGCGCCGCCAGCTGCGGCGCCTGCGCGTTCTTGAGCGGAATCAGCCGGACCTGCGTCTCCGCGTAATCGGCCGGGGAATCGAGGTCGGCGACAATCCCTGCCACCCGATCGAGCAAATTCGTGCGGCCGACGAGAAACAGGGCGCCGCCCCGCGGATCGCGGATCACAGTGACAGGATCGCCGGGCCGAGCCAGATTCAGCTGGGTCACCACCTGGCTCACCAGGGGCAGCAGCTTGTCCGCCGACGAGTGCCGCAGCGGTGTCACCCGATAGCCCAGCTCGGCCACCACACCCGCCACATCCAACTGCCGGATCACCCCCTCCAGGTTCTTCAGATCCGCCGCGCTGCCCCGAGCGATCAGGCTGCGCGTCCGCGATTCAGCCACGATGACCACCTTCGGCGGCGGCGGTGGCGGCGGCTGTTGCTGCTGTTGCTGTTGCGGAGGCGGACGCTGCTCTTCCCCGCCGGCGCCCCGGCGGTTCGGATCCCGGTCCCGGTCCGATTGCCGCTGCGCATCCGAGCGCGTCGTCTCCGACCGGAAGATCTCGTTCAAGGTCCGCGCCAATGCCACCGGGTCGGCCTCCTGAAGCGGGAACATCCGCAGCTCGGCGGCCTCCGACGTCGCCGCCATCTGAAGATCCAGGATGATCGACTCGATCTGATCCAACTCATTGGCCGGACCGGACAAGATGAGCGCGTTGGCGACGGGATCGACCGCGACCAGGACCGGTCGAGGCGCGTTGGTGACGCCCGGCTCGGTCGCCGGGGCAGACAGGGGCTGATCAGATCCGGCGGACGGCGCGGGCAGGACGGCCGGATCGTTCGTGCTCGGAGATCGCAGGAGCGGCGCAGGCGCCGCAGCCGGCGGCCCCGGCAGCTTGTCTACGATCTCCATCTGGCCGGACGACATCTGAGGGTAGATGTTGGTGAGCAGCACCGCCATCTCGGCGGCGGACATCTTGCCCATGGGAACCAACCGGACCTGCACCGTGGTATCCAGGGCCGCCGCATCCAGCTTCTCGACCAGAAGCCCAATCTCGACCAGATCCGACTTGCGCGCCACCACCGTCAAGGAGTTCGCGAGCGAGTCCGTCTCGACCAGCACCTGCTCGTTTCGGCTTCGGTCGGCATAGATGGCCTCGATCTGGCTCGCCACATCGGGCGCATACGCGTTCGTCAGCCAGTAAAAGGCCACGTCGCGGTTCGATCGGTCGGGCGTTTGATCCAGCGACGGCAGAAGCTGCTCGAGCATCCGAAAGACCTCCGGGGTGCCTGTCACGATGAGGCTGTTGGTCCGTTCGTCGGCGGCAACGCCAACGGTCGGCTCGTAGCTCGACCGGCCGAACCGGGAGCCGCGCCGCGGGAGGCTCTGCAGGAGCTGGCTGACCACGCGGGACAGCTCCCGCGCCTCGCCATTTTCGAGCTGGTAGACCCGGATCTCGATGCCGCCATCCACGCTCTCCTCGTCGAGCTGGCGAATGATCTGGATCACTTCCTTGACCTCGGCCGGCGGCCCATCCACGAGGAGGCTGTTCGAGCCCGGCACGGCGCTGACCTGCACCCGGCGCGGCCGATTCGGCGGGGACCGCCCGCTCAAGATCCGCCCGATGGCCTCGGAGAGCGGCTCGGCCTGCGCCCTCCTGAGCTGAACGGTCTGGATGGTTGCGGCCTCGTCGGAATCCGGCCGGTCGAGGTCCCGGACAAGGGCTTCCGCCTGCGCGACCTTGGCGGGCGGGCCCTGGACCACCACCGCGTTGGCGCCCGATACTGCGCTGATCCGCAGCCCGGTCGCATCGCCGCTCCCGCCCCGGAACCCACCGTACGGCGAGTAATAGGGGCGATACCCCGACGACGACCGGCCATCGCTGCGCAGCATCGTCTCGAGCACCATCGTCATCTGATCAGCTGTTGTATATTGCAGATGAAACGTGCGCATCTCGACCGCCGTCTCGCTCTGCGCACGCAGCTCCTCGATCAGCTTCTCGATCGCCTCGAACTGCTCGCGCGCGGCCGCCACGATCAGCGCGTTGGCTCCCATGTCCGCCTCGAACCTAGGCGTCAGCAGCCTGGGCTCGTCCCGGCGCTGCCCCTGCCGCTCGCTGAACAGGCGCGCCAAGGACTGCGCCAGATCGCCCGCGCTCGAGCTCGTCAAACGATACGTCCGCACCTCGAAGCTCGATGCGCTCTCGGGCTGATCCAGCGCCTGGATCAGCGCCTCGGCCTGTGCCAGCTTGTCAGACGGGCCCTGCACCACCACGGTATTGGCGCCCGGCATCCCGCTGATTCGGAGCCCGCTGGCATCGCTCCCTCCCCGCGAGCCGTAAGGCGAATAGCCATACGGCGACGAATACGGCCGATACCCCGAGTAGGACCGGCCATCGCTGCGCAGCATCGTCTCGAGCACCGGCGTCACCTGGTCGGCCGTGGTGTGCTGGAGCCGGAAGGTCCGGATCTCGTTGGCCACCACCGCCGGAGCGCGCAGCTCCTCGATGAGCTTCTCGATCGTCTCGAACTGCTCGCGCTGCGCCGCCACGATCAGCGCGTTGGCGCCCAGGTCCGCCTCGAACCGCGGCGCCAGGGCTCCCGGCTCGGCCCGGCGCTGCCCCTGCCGCTCGCTGAACAGGCGCGCCAAGGACTGCGACAGCTCGGCCGCGTTCGAGCCCGTCAAACGATACGTCCGCACCTCCAGGCTCGTCGCGCTCTCGGGCTGATCCAGCGCCTGGATCAGCGCCTCGGCCTGGGTCAGCTTGTCGGACGGGCCCTGGATCACCACGACGTTGGCGCCCGGCACGCTGCTGATCCGGAGCCCGCTGGCATCGCTCCCTCCCCGCGAACCGTAGGGCGAATACTGCTGGTAGTAGGACCGATACCCTGAATAGGACCGGCCATCGGTGCGGAGCATCGTCTCGAGCACCGGCGTCACCTGGTCGGCCGTTGTGTGCCGCAGGCGGAAGGTCCGGATCTCGTTGGCCACCACCGCCGGAGCGCGCAGCTCCTCGATGAGCTTCTCGATCGTCTCGAACTGCTCGCGCTGCGCCGCCACGATCAGCGCGTTAGCGCCCGTGTCGGCCTCGAACCGCGGCGCCAGGGCTCCCGGCTCGGCCCGGCGCTGCCCCTGCCGCTCGCTGAACAGGCGCGCCAAGGACTGCGACAGCTCGGCCGCGTTCGAGCCCGTCAAACGATACGTCCGCACCT